>Ga0207695_10005079_pt1 | contig 17638 bp, 16 predicted proteins | sample KBSC54metaG_FD_184354 | JGI IMG/M metagenome (GOLD analysis project Ga0207695, IMG submission 184354) | Corn rhizosphere microbial communities from Kellogg Biological Station, Michigan, USA - KBS C5-4 metaG (SPAdes) (version 2) | ecosystem: Host-associated > Plants > Roots > Rhizosphere > Soil... | reverse complement strand
GAGGAGGCAGCCGCCAAGATCCAGGCGGAGGGTGCCGAGGTGTTCCGCGGCTCGATCGACGACCCGGACGGGCTGCGTGCACCCGCGGATGCGTCGGATGGCGTCATCCACCTCGCCTTCAACCACGATTTCTCAGCGCACGAGACGGCGATCGAGACCGATCGGGCCGTCATGACGGCGATCCTGGACACGCTCGCCGGATCCGGCCGTCCCTTCGTCTTCGCCTCAGGGGTGCTCGGCCGGGCGGGCGCGGGCATCGTCGCGACCGAGGACGTGCCGCTCGATCCCTCGACCGTCGCGTCGCCGCGAGCGCTCAACGAGATCTTGGCGCTGGCGTCCGCCGAGCGCGGCGTCCGGCCGGTCGCCGTCGCGTTCGCGCCGACCGTTCACGGCGAAGGCGATCACGGCTTCATGGCCGCGTACGTCGCCATGGACCGGGCAGCAGGGGTCTCGGGGTACGTCGGCGACGGCAGCAACACCTGGCCGGCCGTCCATCGCGCCGATGCCGCGGCCCTGGTCGCGCTCGCCGCCGAGAACGCACCCGCCGGGTCGGTGCTGCACGCGGTGGCCGAAGTGGGCGTGCGCCATCGCGACATCGCCGAGTCCATCGGGCGGCAGCTCGACCTGCCGGTGCGTGCCTTCGAGCCGGGCGAGGTGACGCCGCCCTACCAGTGGCTGGAGCGCTTCCTCGGGGTCAGCTCCCTGGCGTCCAGTGAGATCACTCGGGCCACGATGGATTGGTCGCCGACGCACCCCACCCTGCTCGACGACCTCGACGCCGGGTTCTACACCCGCGGCTGACCCCGGCGTGCCGTCGGCGGCGACGACTACTCTTGGGGAGTGGTCACCGCCCTCTACCGCCGATATCGACCGGAGACGTTCGCCGAACTGATCGGCCAGTCGCAGGTGACCGATCCGCTCCGCACGGCGCTGCGCACCGATCGCGTCAATCACGCCTACCTGTTCAGCGGCCCGCGCGGTTGTGGCAAGACCACGAGCGCGCGCATCCTGGCCCGTTGCCTCAACTGCGCGGAGGGACCGACCGACACGCCGTGCGGGGTCTGCGCCTCCTGCATCGAGCTGGCTCGTGACGGCAGTGGCTCGCTCGACGTGGTCGAGATCGACGCCGCATCGCACAACGGCGTGGACGATGCCCGCGACCTGCGCGAGCGCGCCGCCTTCGCCCCGGCGCGCGACCGCTACAAGATCTTCATCCTCGACGAGGCGCACATGGTGACGCCGCAGGGGTTCAACGCGCTGCTCAAGCTGGTCGAAGAGCCGCCCGAGCACATCAAGTTCATCTTCGCCACCACCGAGCCCGAGAAGGTCATCGGCACGATCCGCAGTCGCACCCATCACTACCCGTTCCGGCTCGTGCCGCCTGCGCAGATGCTCGACTACGTGCAGAAGCTGTCCGAGGCCGAGAAGGTGTCGGTCGAGCCCGGCGTGCTGCCTCTGGTGGTGCGCGCGGGCGGTGGATCGGTACGCGACACCCTCTCACTGCTCGACCAGTTGATCGCCGGGTCCGAGGGGGCGACCGTCGGCTACGAGCGTGCGGTCGCGCTGCTCGGTTACACGCACGCCGCCCTTCTCGACGAGGTGGTCGATGCGCTGGGGGCGATGGATGCCGCTGCGGCGTTCTCGGCGGTCGATCGCGTGATCCAGACCGGGCAAGATCCGCGGCGTTTCGTCGAAGACCTGCTCGAGCGCCTGCGCGATCTCATCGTGGTGGCGGCGACCCGCGACGGTGCCGCGGCCGTGCTGCGCGGCATCCCGCAGGACGAACTGGACCGGATGACCGTGCAGGCCACCGCCTTCGGCGCCGCGGAACTGTCGCGCGCGGCGGATCTGGTCAACAGTTCGCTGACCGAGATGACCGGAGCCACGTCGCCGCGGCTGCACTTGGAGCTCATGGTCGCTCGGCTGCTGGTGCCGGCCTCCGATGACTCGGACCGCGGCGCCCTCGCCCGCGTGGAGCGGCTGGAGCGGCGGGTCGGCATCGACGTGCAGGGCATCGACAGGCACAGCGGCGAGGCGGAGCCTCGCCAGCGCGTCGATGTGCCCGAGCCGAACAAGGCGGTGGCGCCCGAGCCTCAGCCGCGTGCCGTATCGCCTGAGCGCGTCACTCCCGCTCAACCCGGCCCGACGGCCGAGACGGCCGTCGGCGCTGGTGCCGCGGAGGAGGTCAGAAATGACCTCGCCCCTGGAGCGGAGCCCGCGCGCGCCGTCTCGCTGCAGCAGTTGCGCGACGCCTGGCCCGAGATCCTCGAGGTGGTGCAGAAGGCGAAACGGACGGCCTGGATGGTGGTCTACACCTCGACGCCGCGTGCCCTGAACGACGACGTGCTCACCCTGTCGTTCCCGAGCGAGACCGATGTGGGCAACTTCAAGGAGCGTCCGACCTCCGGCGAGAGCGTGAGCGAGCAGCTGCGCTCGGCGATCACGACGGTGCTCGGCATCCGGGTCAAGTTCGTGGCGAGGGTGGATGCGGCCCAGCCGCCGGCATCCGACGCCCCCGCTGTGGCGGCCGCTGAGCCGGTGGCCGAGACCCCCGCGACGTCCGACTGGAACGTCACGCCCATCCCGGGCAGCGGAGACGACGCCCCCGTCGCCGAGCCCGCCGTCAAGCCCGCCGTCAAGCCGGCGGTGAAGACTGCGGTCGAGCCCGCTGATCCGGCTCCGTCGGTGACGGACGCCGGTAGCGCCCGGGCGGAACCCGCATCGTCGAGGTACGGCGAGGCGGTCGTGCGCGAACTGCTCGGCGCCAGCTTCATCGAGGAGCAGAACCTGGCGCCTCGCGACCGCCCGGTGACCCTCGAGCCGAGCGCCGAATCCGCGCCGGGAAACGGCGACTAGCCCGTGTATGAGGGAATCGTCCAGGAGCTGATCGACGAGCTCGGCCGCCTGCCCGGCATCGGGCCGAAGTCGGCGCAGCGCATCGCCTTCCACATCCTGCAGACCCAGAGCTTCGACACCACCCGGCTGGCGCAGATCCTGATGGACGTGCGCGACAAGGTGAAGTTCTGCGACATCTGCGGCAACGTCAGCGAGCAGGACACCTGCGCGATCTGCCGCGATCCGCGCCGCAATCAGGCCATCATCTGCGTCGTCGAAGAGGCGAAAGATGTCGCGGCGATCGAGCGCACCCGCGAGTTCCGCGGCCTGTACCACGTGCTGGGCGGGGCCCTCAGCCCGATCGACGGCATCGGTCCCAATGAGCTCCGCTTCACCCAGCTGGTTCAGCGGCTCGCCGACAACACGGTGACCGAGGTGATCATCGCGACCGACCCGAACCTCGAGGGCGAGGCGACGGCGACCTACCTGTCGCGACTGCTGGTGCAGCCGGGTCTGCGCGTGACGCGGCTGGCTTCGGGCCTGCCGGTGGGCGGCGACCTGGAGTACGCGGACGAGGTCACCCTCGGCCGCGCGTTCGAGGGCCGCCGCGTCGTCGAGGCCTAGTCGGGCGCCATCACGAGCAGCGAGCTGGTCGCCGTCGCGACCAGGTGACCCGCGGCATCCACCCCTTCTGCGCTGGTGAAGATGACCCGGCGGCCGCCCTTGGTGACGCGGCCGGTGAAGGTGAGCAGTCCGGACTCCATGGTCACGCCGCGCAGATAGCTCACGTTGATGTCGATCGAGGTGTACCGCCAGCCCGCGTCCAGGGTGGAATGCGCCGCGCATCCGGTGACGGTGTCGAGCACCGTGCACAGAATGCCCCCGTGCACGCCGCCGATCGGGTTGAAGTGGCTCTCGTGCGGCGGCAGGGTGAACACCACCTCGCCCTCGTTCACACTGATGATCTGCATACCGAGCAGTTCGGCAATCGGCGGTGCCGGGATGTCGCCCTCGAGGATGCCGGTGAGGTAGTCGCGTCCGCTCATGGTGCGCACCAGTTCGAGGGCGGGCGCGGGGTCGTGCCAGGTGACCTGCCGAGTGGATTGCGCGCCCCATCCGGGTCGCCGGTCGAGTGACTCGTCGCTCATGACGCCACGCTATGCCACCGACCCAGGGTATCGAGGTGGATGCTCTGGCACACTGGGCCGGTGAGCACCCCCTTGCTGGTCGCGTTCGACCTCGATGACACCCTGGCGCCCTCCAAGTCGCCGTTGGACCCGCGGATGGCGGACCTGTTGGTGCGCCTGCTCGCCGAGGTGGAGGTGTGCATCATCTCGGGCGGTCAGTTCGGGCAGTTCAAGACCCAGGTCATCGATGAGCTGCACGCGTCCGACGAGCTCCTCGGACGCCTGCACCTGATGCCGACCTGCGGCACCCAGTACTGGCGGTACGTCGGAGACACGCCGCACGAGAGCTTCTGGTTCCAGCAGTACAACGAGGAGCTCGCCGCCGACGAGAAGCGCGCGGCGATCCGGGCCATCGAAGATGAGGCCCGGCACCTCGGGTTCTGGGAGGAGGAGACCTGGGGCGACATCATCGAGGACCGCGGATCTCAGATCACCTTCTCGGCCCTCGGCCAGCAGGCTCCGGTCGACGCCAAGCGCGCATGGGATCCGACTGGCGAGAAGAAGGACGCGCTGCGCGAAGCGGTGCAGAAGCTGCTCCCGACCCTCGAGGTGCGTTCCGGCGGGTCCACCAGCATCGACATCACCCGCCGGGGCATCGACAAGGCGTACGGAATGGCGCGCCTCGCCGAACTGACCGACATCGCGATCGACGACATGCTGTTCGTCGGCGACCGCCTCGACGTGAACGGCAACGACTACCCGGTCAAGCTCATGGGAATGCCGACCCGGGCGGTGGCGAACTGGGAGGAGACGGCGGAGTTCCTCGAGGGATTCCTCGCCGCGCGCGGCGCGTAGTACGCCGCTCCCCGTGGCCCGTACCGCCCTCGGTGCGCCGGTAAACTCAGGGTTCGTGAGTCTCATCGTGCAGAAATACGGCGGCTCGTCCGTCGCGGACGCCGAGAGCATCAAGCGCGTGGCCAAGCGCATCGTCGAAACCCGCAAAGCGGGCAACGAGGTGGTCGTCGCCGTGAGCGCGATGGGCGACACCACCGACGAACTGCTCGACCTGGCGCACGAGGTCACGCCGCTTCCCGATCCGCGTGAGCTCGACATGCTGCTCACCACGGGCGAGCGCATCTCGATGGCACTGCTCGCGATGGCGATCAAGAGCATGGGCGTCGAGGCCCGGTCGTACACCGGCAGCCAGGCCGGCATGATCACGGATGCCCGGCACGGTTCCGCGCGGATCGTCGACGTGACTCCGGTGCGGCTCCGCGAGGCGCTCGACGAGGGCGCGATCGTGATCGTCGCAGGATTCCAGGGTTTCAACCGCGACTCCAAAGACATCACCACCCTGGGCCGCGGCGGATCCGACACCACGGCCGTCGCGCTCGCCGCGGCTCTCGGGGCCGACGTCTGCGAGATCTACACCGATGTCGACGGCGTGTACTCGGCCGATCCGCGGATCGTGCCGCGCGCCCGCAAGATCGAGCGGATCACCAGCGAAGAGATGCTCGAGCTCGCCGCCGCCGGAGCCAAGGTGCTCTACATCCGTGCGGTCGAGTACGCGCGGCGGCACGGGGTCGTCCTTCATGTGCGCTCGTCGTTCAACAACAACGAAGGAACCTGGGTCGTCGCCGATCACGACTCGGGCGCGGCAACGGGCTCCCGCGGAGTCCACAAGGAGGGCACTGCCATGGAAGAGCCGATCATCACCGGAGTCGCCGGCGACCTCAACGAGGCCAAGATCACCGTGGTGGGGGTGCCCGATGTGCCGGGCAAGGCCGCCGATATCTTCGCCATCGTGGCCAAGACCGGCGCCAACATCGACATGATCGTGCAGAACGTGTCGGGGGCGGCCACCGGGCTGACCGACATCTCCTTCACGCTTCCCAAGGGCGAGGGCGAGAAGGTGCTGGCTGCCCTGCGCGCGACCCAGTCGGAGGTCGGCTTCGACTCGCTCCAGTACGACGACCAGATCGGCAAGCTCGCGGTGGTCGGCGCCGGAATGCGCACCAGCGCGGGTGTCTCGGCCCAGCTGTTCCGGGCCCTGTCGGATGCCGGCATCAACATCGAGATGATCTCGACCAGCGAGATCCGCATCTCGGTCGTCACCCGGGCCGACACCCTGCACGAGGCCATGCGCGTGGTGCACACCGCCTTCGGACTCGACGCGGATGACGTCGCGATGGTGCACGGCGGCACCGGGCGCTAGTGGCCTCGCAGGAGTAGGACGAGCAGCACACTGCTTCCGTTCAGCACGACATGGGCGACGATCGCCGGCCCGAGGCGCCCGGTGGCGATCGTGATCACCCCGTGAAACACTCCCGCGGTCAACGTGAACAGACCCAGCGTGATGAGCAGGATCGGGTCGCCGATCGCCTCGTAGAGGTGGGCCGCCGCGAACAGCAGCGAACTGACGGCGACGGCGAGGACGGCCGCCCAACCGCGCACCCTCGGCGTCGCGGGCTGGGGCCGCGGTGAGCCGCGTCGACCACGCAGGATCGCCCAGCGGACCGCCCGGAGGACCAGTCCGCGGAAGATCAGCTCCTCGACGACCGGCGCGATCAGCGCGGCGAGGACGATGCCGTTCAGGATGATCCACAGCGGATCCGTGCCGAGGTCGACGTTGCTGCGGGTCGGGGCCTTTCCCGCGATGGCGACGACCGCGAGGGCCTCGATCAGCGTGAGGATCCGCACCAGGATGCCGATGCCCAGTCCGATCGCCAGATCGACCGGGCGGAACCGCAACCCGAAGTCGGCGGCCAGGCTCGTGAGCCCGCGGCGCCGGCTGATCACGACCAACGCGGCGAACAGGATCCCGTACGCCAGCAGGCCGAAGGTCAGCTCGAACGGCTCTCGGCGCGCCGGCAGATGCAGCAGCAGGTAGCCGATTCCGAGCAGGACGGTGACCACGAACAGTGCGAGCACCACGGCGGCATCCGGCAGCCCCCAGCGCACGCCGGCCGGAGGCTGCTCGGGGGGCCGCCGCGGCGCGGGAACGTACGGCGGCGGCAGGGGCGGCGGCACGCTCACCTGTTCACCGTATCGCCCGGGATCGGCGCCGCCTGACCCCTCGCCGGTACGCTTCTGCTATGAACAGCATGCCCGGCATCCGAATCGGCGTCGTCGGCGCCACCGGACAGGTCGGCGCCGTGGTGCGCCGCCTCCTCGACGAGCGCGAACTGCCGATCGCCGAGATCCGCTTCTTCGCCAGCGCACGCAGTGCGGGCACGACCCTTCCGTTCCGTGGTGAGCAGATCACCGTCGAAGACGCGAGCACGGCCGATCCCACCGGCCTCGATGTCGCGATCTTCTCGGCAGGCGCCACGATGTCGAAGGTGCAGGCGCCGCGGTTCGCCGAGGCCGGCGTGCTCGTCATCGACAACTCGAGCGCCTGGCGCATGGACCCTGACGTTCCGCTGGTCGTCAGCGAGGTCAACCCGCACGCGATCGACCAGGCTCGCGGGGCGGCGGGCAAGGGCATCATCGCCAACCCGAACTGCACGACCATGGCCGCGATGCCCGTGCTGAAGGTGCTCGACGCCGAAGCGGGCCTGACGCGCCTGATCGTGAGCACCTACCAGGCCGTGTCGGGCGCGGGCCTGGCCGGAGGCGAAGAGCTGCTCGAGCAGGCGGCGTCGGCGGTCGGCCAGAACGCGCTCGGCCTGGTGCACGACGGCCACGCCGTGACCATGCCCGAGCCGCACAAGTTCGTCAAGAACATCGCCTTCAACGTGCTGCCGCTCGCCGGCTCGATCGTCGACGACGGCCTGAACGAGACCGACGAAGAGAAGAAGCTGCGCAACGAGAGCCGCAAGATCCTCGAGCTGCCCGAGCTGCTGGTCAGCGGCACCTGCGTGCGCGTCCCGGTCTTCACCGGGCACTCGCTCAGCATCAATGCCGAGTTCGCGACGGCGATCACGCCCGAACGGGCGACCGAGTTGCTCCGGGATGCCGCGGGCGTCCAGCTGATGGACGTTCCGACCCCGCTCGACGCGGCGGGCATCGACCCGAGCCTGGTCGGGCGCATCCGCCAAGACGAAGGGGTGCCCGGCAACCGCGGCCTCGCGCTCTTCATCTCGAACGACAACCTGCGCAAGGGCGCCGCGCTGAACGCCGTGCAGATCGCCGAGCTCGTCGCGGCGAAGCTCGGCTCCGAGCAACCGGTCGGCTGACGCGAACGCCTCGGCGTCCGGCTCCGAACTCCGCACATGGGGTTTCGTGGCCTGCTGTGCGTGGCGATCGTCGTCGTACTGGGCGCGGGCCCGCTCACCGCGTGCGCATCCGAGCCGGAGTCCGCGACATCCACGTCGAGGGAGGGTCCCGTGAGTCCGTTGCCTGCTGACGCCCCGGTCGTCGCGTTCTACGGCGACTCGTACACGCTCGGCACCGGGGCGAGCGACGAGTCGAAGCGCTGGTCGACGATCATCTGCACGCAGCGCGGCTGGAACGAGTTCAACCCGAGCGTCAACGGACTCGGATTCGTCCGCAATCGAGCCGCGTACGGGGTCGATGAGCCCGCTCTGATCGTGGCTCAGCATCCCGACATCGTGTTCATCACGATGGGGCTCAACGACAACTTCAGCTACCCGCAGCTCGCGCCGCAGATCCACCGGGCGATCATCGGCGATCTGGCCGGCCTCAAGAAGCAGCTGCCCGACGCCCGGTTCATCGTGGTCGAGCCGTTCTGGTACACCGACGAGCGGCCGGCGTCGCTGGCGGTCATCAGCCGATGGGTCCGCGATGAGGCGAAGGCGATCGGCGCCGACTACATCCCGGGGGCCTCGCACTGGATCGAGCATCACCCCGAGTGGATGGCCTCCGACGGCCTGCACCCACCCCAACGATGCAGGGTACGCGCACCTGGCTGTGGAGGTGGATGCCGCGTTGACCCGGCTCGGACTCTAAAGAACCGCACTTCTTGCCCCCGCTGCGCTCGCGCGAGCCCGGCGCCCCGAGTGCCCCCCGCTTAGACTGGAGCACGTGTCCGAACCCGTCGACGTCGCCCTGATCGGCGGCGGAATCATGAGCGCGACGCTGGGGGCATTGCTCCACGAGTTGGAGCCCACCTGGTCGATCACGATCCTGGAGCGCCTGGGCGATGTCGCCCTCGAGAGCTCGAGCCCGTGGAACAACGCCGGCACCGGGCATTCGGCCCTGTGCGAGCTCAACTACACGCCCGAGAAGGCCGACGGAACCATCGACATCACTCAGGCGGTGAAGGTCAACGAGCAGTTCCAGGTCACCCGCCAGTTCTGGTCCTTCCTGGTGAGCGAGGGGATGCTGCCCGAGCCCGACCGCTTCATCAACCCGGTTCCGCACATGAGCTTCGTGTGGGGGCAGGACAACGTCGACTACCTGCGCCGCAGGTTCGAGGCGCTGAAAGATCATCCGCTTTTCGCCGGGATGGAGTTCAGCGACGACGCCGCCGTGATCCGCGGCTGGGCGCCCCTGCTGATCCCCGGCCGCCGCAAGGACGAGCCGATCGCCGCCACGCGCATCACCGCGGGCACCGACGTCGACTTCGGGTCGCTGACCCGGCTGCTGCTCGACGGCCTGGTGACGTCGGGCGCCCAGCTGAAGCTGGAGCACCGGGTCACCAGCCTGCACAAGAAGCGCGACGGATTGTGGCACCTCGGCATCCGCCATGACGTCGGCGGCACCCCGCTCGAACTCACGGCCCGCTTCGTGTTCGTCGGGGCGGGTGGCGCCGCCCTGCAGCTGCTGCAGAAGTCGGGCATCCGCGAGATCCGAGGCTACGGCGGCTTCCCGATCAGCGGCGAGTTCCTGCGCACCGACGATCCTGCGCTCGTCGCCCAGCACCGCGCCAAGGTGTACGGCAAGGCCGCGGTCGGCTCGCCGCCGATGTCGGTTCCCCACCTCGACACCCGCGTAGTCGATGGCCGGGCCAGCCTGCTCTTCGGCCCCTACGCCGGCTTCTCACCCAAGTTCATGAAGACGGGTTCCTGGTGGGACCTCGTCGGCTCGATCCGCTGGCACAACCTGGGCACCATGATCGGCGCCGGTCTGACCAACCTCTCGCTGGTCTGGTACCTGATCGGGCAGTTGCTGGCCAGTTCGAACGCCAAGCATCGGGCGCTCCAGCAGTTCGCTCCGCGCGCCAAGAAGGGCGACTGGCACCTGATCACGGCCGGCCAGCGGGTGCAGATCATGAAACGGGATGCCGCGGGCAAGCCGGTCATCCAGTTCGGCACCGAGGTGGTCTCGTCGGCAGACGGCTCGATCGCCGGCCTGCTCGGCGCCTCGCCGGGAGCCTCGACCGCCGTTCCGATCATGCTCGACGTGCTCGCCAAGTGCTTCCCCGACCGCATGGCCGGCTGGACGCCGCAGATCGAGAAGATGATCCCGAGCTACGGCTCGCCGCTGTCGAGCAACCAGGCGACCGCGAAGAAGATCCTCGTCGCCACTGCCAAGGAACTCGAACTGGCGGTCTGAGCTCTTCGTCGACGCGGATTCGTCGAGCGCGCGGAGCACGCACCGCGAGTGACGGCTACCGGAGCTTCTGCGGGTAGATCGTCTCGCCGCGCGCGAGCATGGCCACGTACTCGTCGACCTTGCGCGCCCGGGTCTCGGCCTTCTTGACGTTTCCCAGTCGGAACAGGATGGCGAAGCGGTTCTGCGCGGACAGCGTCTGGAAGAACGCGGCGGCTCGCGGTTCCGCGTCGAGAGCGGCGCGCAGCTCGGGCGGGACCTCGATGGTCTTCGAACCCGCGTACGCGGCATCCCACCGGCCATCGGCCTTCGCCCGCTCGACCTCGGCCAGGCCGGGCGGCCGCATGCGACCCGCCTCGATCAGCGCCAGCGCCTTGTCGCGATTGATGCGCGACCAGATGCTGCGGGCACGCCTCGGCCCGAACCCCTGCAAGAAGCAGTGCTCGTCGAGCGCCCACTTCTGCCCGTCGATCCACCCGACGCAGAGCGCCTCGTCGATCGCCTCGGCGTAGCTGACGCTGGAGTGATCGCCGCCCTTCTTGGCGATCGCCAACCGGATGCCGTCGCTGTCGGCCGCGTTGGCGGCGAGCCAGCGCCGCCATTCGCCGGCGTCTGCGCAGTGCACGATGGGCTTGTCGACCATGCCTGGATGCTACCCGGCTTGACGGACATTCGAACATGTGTTCTATTGGAAGGATGAGGTGGAGCGGGCAGCAGATCGAGGTCGAGCAGGGCGATGCGCTGCCCAGTCTGGTCAAACTCAGCTCGCTGGTGCGCTCGGTGCAGACCCCCGAGTTCGCCGGCATCACCTTTCACGAGGTGCTTGCCAAGAGCGCCCTGAACCACGTCCCGGGCAACGTCGGAGCGCTGCCGTTCGGCTGGACGATCAATCCGTATCGGGGCTGCAGCCATGCCTGCAGCTTCTGCTTCGCACGGCAGACCCACACCTACCTCGACCTGGACTCCGGCACGGACTTCGATTCCCAGATCATCGTCAAGATCAACGTGGCGGAGGTTCTCGAGAAGGAGCTGGCCAAGCCCGGCTGGGGGCGCCATCCCGTCGCGCTCGGGACGAACACCGACCCCTATCAGCGCGCTGAGGGTCGCTATCGCCTCATGCCCGGGATCATCGCGGCGCTCGCGGCATCGGGAACGCCGTTCAGCATCCTGACCAAGGGGAGCCTGCTGCGCCGCGACATCCCCCTGCTGCAGGAAGCCGCCGAGCACGTGCCGGTGGATGTCTCGATGACGATCGCCATCCACGATCAGGCTCTCGCCGACTCGGTGGAATCCGGGGCCCCCACCGCGGCCGCGCGCCTGGCGACGGTCAGAGCGGTTCGGGAGGCGGGTCTGCCGTGCGCGGTCTTCCTCATGCCGGTGCTGCCCTACCTCACCGACACGATCGCCCACCTCGATCACGCCTTGGAGCAGATCGCGGATGCCGGGGCGACCTCGCTCGTGTACACCGCGCTGCATCTGCGCACCGGAGCCCGCGAGTGGTACCTCGCCTGGCTCGCTCGCGAGCATCCCGAGCTGGTCGGGCGCTACGCCGAGATGTACCGGGGCACCGCCTACGCGCCGAAGGAGTATCGGCGCTGGCTTGCCGCCCGCATCCGACCGCTGCTTCGCAAGCACGGTCTCGATAGGCCGGCACGTCTCGACCCGGCGACCGGGGTGGTTCGGGCCGCAGGAGCCATCGGCCTGCGGGAGCCGGGAACCCGAGGCCTGATCGCGGCCGAGCTGAGCCCTGCTGCCGCCGTCGCCATCCAGCCCACCCTGTTCTGACCGGCCATTTCGACGTGCCAGCCTCCCGGCTTGGATGTACCCCATCCGCCTAAACTTGGCCCATGAGCGTCACTGACCACCCCGCGACATCCACGTCGTGGACCCCCGGTGCGGACCAGGACCAACATCACGGGCCGACCCCGCCAACCCGAGTTCGTCTAGCCCTGCTCGACGACCACGAGGTGCTTCTCGACAGCCTCAGCAGCTGGATCGGCCAGCACGCCCGCGACTTCGACGTCGTTCTTTCGGCCGCAACCTGGCTGCAGCTCGTGCACAGCCCGGCGTTCCCCACCGAGCTCGTGTTCATCGACTTCCAACTGAAAGAGGCGGTGTCGATCGAGGCGCGCGTGCGCACCTGCCGCGCCGCGGGCGCCAAGGTGATCGTGCTGTCGAGTGTCGACACCGACGAGGCTCGCGACCGAGCGCTTGCGGCGGGCGCGGCCGAGTTCTTGTCCAAGTCGGTGCCGATGACGCAGGTGATGGATGCCGCGCGCCGCGTGATGGGGATGGCCAGCGACGGCGCGCACCCGCATCCCTGGCGTCCGCTCCCGCTCGGAGCCAGCCCGCAGATCCGCCCCAAGCTGAGCCACGGCGAGGAGGAGGCGTTCAAGCTCTACGTCTCGGGCTTCAGCACCACCGAGGTCGCCTCCCACATGAACGTGCAGTACGAGACGGCCAAGACCTACCTGCGGCGCGTGCGTGAGAAGTACGCCAAGGTCGGCCGGCCGGCCAGCAAGAAGGCGGATCTGATCCGGCGCGCGGCCGAAGACGGGTTCCTCGAGTGAGCCTCATCGGGAGCTGCTGAGTGGCGAAGCTGTATTTCCGCTACGGGGCGATGAACAGCGGCAAGAGCACCGCGCTGCTGCAGGCCGCGTACAACTACGAGGAGCGCGACCAGCGCGTCCTGCTGGCGAAGCCGGCGATCGATTCTCGCGGTGACAACTCGATCGTCTCGCGGCTCGGAGCCACGCGCGCCGTCGACTTCACGATCGCGCCCGAGGAGGATGTGCTCGCGCGGTTCATGCGGGAGCGCGCCCGGGTGATCCGCGAGTCGTCGAAAGACGTCAGCTGCTTCCTGGTGGATGAGGCGCAGTTCCTCAGCGAATCCCAGGTCGACGATCTGCTGCGCATCGCGATCGAAGAGGATGTGCCCGTGCTGGCGTACGGCATCCGCACCGACTTCCAGACCGTCGCGTTCCCCGGCAGCCGGCGGCTGCTCGAGATCGCGCACTCGCTCGAAGAGCTCAAGACGATCTGCCGGTGCGGCCGCAAGGCGATGTTCAACGCGCGCAAGGTGGACGGCGTGTTCGTGTTCGACGGCGATCAGGTCGCGATCGATGGTGCGCGCGAGGTCAGCTACGAGCCGCTGTGCGGCGCGTGCTACCTCGAAGAGAGCGGCGGGGTGCTGAACCGCGGCCGTCGCCCGCGCCTCGACTTCAGCTACGGGACAGCGCCGGACGCCGACTTCAGCTGAGGGGCGGCTCCTCGTCCCGCTCGCCCTGATGCCGGCGCAGCAGGGCGCCCGGATGCCGGATGGTCTCTGCGGCGGTCGACATGGCGATGTCGAGAACGCTCGGCCAGTCGATCGACGTGCCCGGCTCGGCCCGGGCGAGGGCGGCGAGTGCCACCGCGAATGTGGCGTCGCCCGCTCCCATGGTGTCGACGATCGGGCGCGGGTCGTGCACGATCCCGCGCGCGTCGACCGAGTTGCGCGTGTGAAGCGAGGCGCCGCGTGCTCCGGTCGTGGCCAGGACGGCGAGCGACACCAGCGACAGGTACCGATCGATCACCAGGTCGAGCGGCCGTCCGTAGAGCAGGTGCGCATCCTCGTCGGACAACTTGATGAGAGCCGCGGTCGCGGCGACCCGCTCGAGTCCGGCCCGGAAGGCGTCGCGATCCACGATCATGCCGCTGCGGGGGTTCGGATCGACTGCCACCAGGGCGCCTGACCGACCGAGCAGCCCGATCAGTTCGTCGACCTGATCGTCGCGATCGAAGGGGAAACCGCTGATGGCGACCACCCCTGCTCCCGCTATCAGCGCGGCCACGGGCGGGTCGACGCGGATGCGGCGCTCCACGCTCGCCCGGGTGAAGCGGTACGTCGGCTCGCCCCCGCTGCGGCCCGAGATCGCCCGGCCGGTGCCGAGTGGTCCGATGGTCGCCATTAGGGGCACGGCCCAGTCATCCAGGTAGGCGCGGATCCGGCGGCCGTCGGCATCGTCACCGATCATGCCGACCAAGGTCGACGGCACCCCGAGAACCGCGAGCCCGACCGCGACGTTCAACGCCGAGCCACCGGGAACGGAATGGGATTCGCGCTCGTCGACCAACTCGTCGATGAGCACATCACCGATCACCACGACCTCCGTCACGACCCGGCTCCCGGACGGATCTCGCCGGAGCCCCGGGAGATGAGCCGACTCGGAACGACCAGCAGCTGCGGCTCGCCGCGGTCACCATCCAGTCGGGCGAAGGCGCGCTCCGCGGCGAGCCGGCCGATCCGGTAGGGATCCTGGGCGAGAACGGTGATCCCGGGCTCGAGCATGTCGGCGAGCGAGATGTCGTCGAATCCGATCAGGGCGACCTGGTGCTGCAGTCCGCGATCGCGCAGGGCTCGGATCGCCCCGATCGTCACCAGGTTCTGGGCCGTGAACAGCGCGGTCGGTGGGTTCGTCGAGTCGAGCAGCCGGCCGACCGCCACAGCGGCTCCGGCCTCGTCGCGTTGATCCTCGATCGTCGGTACCGCGCTGGTATCGATTCCGGCTTCTGCGAGCGCGGCGTGGAATCCGCGTCTGCGCTCCTGCGCGGTCCAGAGTTGGGCGTCGTCGCCCAGGTAGGCGATGCGGCGATGACCGTGCTCGAGAAGGTGCCGGGCCGCGGTGCCCGCTGCCTCGAAGTTGTCGGTGACGATCGTGTCTGCGGCGATCCCGGTCGGCATGCGGTCGACGAACACGAGAACCGTGCCCCGCTCCTGCTCCTTGACCAGATGGCTCTGATTGCGCTTCACCGTGGTCAGGATCAGGGCGTCCACCCGACGGCCGAGCATCTCGGAGATGATCCGGGTCTCCTGCTTGGGGTCTTCGTCGAGGCTCGACGCGAAGACCGCGGTCGCGCGGGTCGCCGCCACATCCTCGACGCCGCGGTTCACCGCCGCCGAGAACGGGTTGGCGACGCTGCCGACGATCAATCCGATGGTGCGCGCCCTGCGGTCCGCGCGTTTGAGATCGCCCGCGTACAGGTTCAGGCGGTAGTCGAGGCGGGCGGCCGCATCCATCACGCGCTTGATCGTGGCCGCCGACACATTGGGCTCGTCATTGAGAACCCTCGAGACGGTCTTGAGCCCGACGCCCGCCAGTGCCGCGACATCGCGCATGGTGGCGTGCGGACGTCGTCCTGGCTCGTCCTGCGATTCAGACATCGGTGTCACTGCTGGTTTCCATTCTGGTGCGGCACTTGACTATAGCGGGACTGCTCGGCTATACCTAGCAGATGACACCGGTGTCAATCGGTGCTCCTCCACCCCACCCAAGAGGGAGATTCGATGTTGAATCGCAGCATGACTCGTCACCGGCTCCGCGGCATCCTCGCCGTCGCAGCCGTTGCTTCACTCGCCGCGGTCGGCCTGGCCGGCTGTTCGGGAACGTCCGGCGGGGCCGCCAATGGCCCGATCGGCGTGGCACTCATCGTCAAGACCACGACCAACCCCTACTTCGTCGCGATGGAGGACGCCGCCAAAGCGGACGCCGCCAAAGCCGGAGTGAAGCTCACGCTGGCCGCCGGGAAGAAGGACGGCGACGCCGCAACCCAGATCCAGGCCATCGAGGACTCGATCTCGCGCGGTGACCGCGGCATCCTGATCACGCCCACCGATTCGACCGTGAACAGCGCGATCGCCAAGGCGCGCAAGGCAGGCCTGTACGTGATCGCGCTCGACACCGCTCCCGACCCGGCCAACACGGTCGACATCACCTTCGCGACCGACAACTTCGCCGCGGGCGAGGCCATCGGCAAGTGGGCTGCCGCCCAGTTGGATGGCAAGGCGGCCGTGATCGGTCTGGTGGACCTGTTCAGCAACCAGGTCGCATCCGTCGACTACGACCGCGACCAGGGCTTCCTGACCGGGATGGGGATTCCCACGAAGGACAAGACCAAGAACGGCGACGAAGACCCGACCGGCAGTTACACCGGTGGCAAGGGCGGCGACTACACGATCGTCGGCAACCAGCCGTCGAACGGCGATGAGGCCGATGGCCGCACCGCGATGGAGACCCTGTTGTCGAAGAACCCGAACATCAACCTGGTCTACGCCATCAACGAGCCTGCGGCGTATGGTGCCTACCAGGCGCTCAAGGCCGCGGGCACCGAGAAGTCGACCATCCTGGTCGCGATCGACGGAGGGTGCACCGGCGTCGATCAGGTCTCGAAGGGAATCATCGGCGCGACGAGCCAGCAGTATCCGTCGAAGATGGCCTCGCTCGGAATCGACGCCATCGTGAAGCTCGCCAAGACCGGCAAGAAGCCGAGCGTCTCCGACGGCCTGGACTTCTTCAACACCGGATCTCAGCTCATCACCGACAAGCCCGTCGCCGGGCTGCCCAGCATCTCGAGCGCCGACGGCGCCAAGATCTGCTGGGGCAAGTAGCCCGGCGGACTCCACCTGAAGCACCGGTCGGGCGCTCGAAGAATCGGGCGCCCGACCGGTGCCGATCACCATGAAGAAGGATCTCGTGAGCGCAGACCGCGCCAAGGCCGCCGCGGCGGCACCATCCGCACCCGACCTCGCCGCCGAGTTCCTCGACCGCAGGACTCCACTCGCCCGGGTGCGAAACCTCCTCCACCGCTACCCGGCGCTGAGCCCGGGGATCGTCCTGGTCGTGGCGGTCGTCGTCTTCGGGATCATCAGTCCCCGCTTCTTCTTCGTCAACAACCTGTCGCTGATCACGCAGCAGGTGGCGGTCGTCGGAACGCTGGCGATCGGTCAGACGCTGATCATCCTGACCGCCGGCATCGACCTCTCGGTCGGCGCCATCATGGTTCTCGCATCGATGGTCGTCGCGCAGACCGCGAGCCACAATCATGTCCCGGCCGTCCTGTCGCTTCTTCTGGGGTTGCTCGTCGGTCTCGGCGCCGGAGCCGTCAACGGCCTGCTCGTGACTCGGCTGAAGCTGCCGCCGTTCATCGTCACCCTCGGCACTCTCAACATCTTCATCGCGCTCACCCTGCTCTACTCGAACAGCGCCTCGGTCATCGGCCAGGACATCCCCGCTCTGATCACGGCGACCGGCGCCACGTTCCCGGTGTTCGGCGTCGGGGTGACCTATGGCGTGGTGCTCATGCTGGTGCTCTACGTGATCATGGCGTTCGTGCTGGGACGGACCGCGTGGGGCAAGCACGTCTACGCGGTCGGCGACGACAAGGAGGCCGCCCGGCTGACC
>Ga0207695_10005078_pt1 | contig 17639 bp, 18 predicted proteins | sample KBSC54metaG_FD_184354 | JGI IMG/M metagenome (GOLD analysis project Ga0207695, IMG submission 184354) | Corn rhizosphere microbial communities from Kellogg Biological Station, Michigan, USA - KBS C5-4 metaG (SPAdes) (version 2) | ecosystem: Host-associated > Plants > Roots > Rhizosphere > Soil... | reverse complement strand
ATACTAAGTAGAAATAGGCGCCTACCTGGGCAATGATACCTACTGCGTAGCCCAACCATATCTGGCCGCCTTTGTGTGCGCCAAGTATCATGCGAATGGTGCCTATAAGACCAGCTACCACAAGACCGAGAAATAAAGGCACTACCATATTTATCTGGCTGCGCATCATTACTACCAGCAGTATGCCTATAAGGCCACCTGCCGCAGCTGTGTGCATACTGACTTTGTAAAAGATATTGATATTGAATATTATTATTACGCCCCAAAAACTGCCTAGCATAAGCGATTTCCATTCGATGGGCAGTGGGTTATTGCGAAATACCCAGTATGCCCAGAAGTAAAAAATCATAACTGCAATGAGTGGTATAATCCTGTCCTTAGGATCATACATATGAATGCTGCTGATGAAACCCAATTGCTTGCAAAGAAATATAGTAAGCAGCGGGTACAGCACTGTTATCATGCCCAACGATATCATCCACAGATTGAACTGCTTAGGAGATATGCTTGCAAAGCTCATGGGCGTGAGCTTGCAGAGCACAAAGCTCATAAGCAAAGGCATAAATATGGGATGCAGTATGTATGAAACTATAGTTGCTATGACACGCAGCCATTTAGGTTGCGTAGAAACCGGATGCTGTGAAGCAGGGACTTGTATATCGCTCATTGTTTATCCTTCAAGTATGGGTGAAAGCCATTTACTCATTTCTTCTATACTCATGCCTTTGCGCAGCGTATAGTCTTTCAATTGGTCTTCAGAGATATGGTTGATGCCAAAATAAGTGCTTTGCGGATGACTGAAATACCAGCCGCATACAGAAGCTGCCGGGTACATGGCCAATGACTCAGTAAGCTGGATGCCTGCATGTTCCGTAGCGCCTAATAGTGCAAATAATTTTCGTTTTTCAGTATGATCGGGGCAAGCCGGGTAGCCGGGGGCGGGGCGAATACCTCTATATGTTTCTTTTACCAACTCAGACACATCAAGTGCTTCATCTTTGGCATAACCCCAGAACTCTTTGCGGGTGCGCAGATGCAGCACTTCGGCAAAGGCTTCGGCAAAACGATCGGCCAATGCCTGCAGCATTATCTTGTTGTAATCATCGTGGTCTGCTATAAACTTTTGCAGGTGCGGCTCAATACCGTGAATACTTACAGCAAAGGCTCCCATGTAATCTTTAGTATTGGGTTTTATAAAATCTGCTAATGAGAACTCGGGTTGCCCATCTGCTTTCTTTATTTGCTGGCGCAGGTGCTCGGTAGTAGCAAGTATGTTACCCTGTTCGTCTTTTAACTGTATGGTGTCAGGTGCTGTGCGCAGTGTTTCCCAGAAACCTATTACACCTTTTGCAGTGAGCCATTTTTCTGCGATGATCTTATCGATCAAGGCATTGGCATCATTGAATAATTTTGTTGCTTCTTTGCCTACATGCTCATCCTGCAGTATGGCAGGGTACTTGCCTTTCATCTCCCAGGCTATGAAGAAGGGGGCCCAATCTATGTATCTCCTTAGTTCGTTCAAATCGTAGTCTTCAAAAACCTTAGTGCCTGTGAACTGTGGCGCTGGAGGTGTGTAATTGCTCCAATCTATCTGCACACCTTTTTTCTGCGCTTCAGCAAATGGGATGTATTGCTTAACTGTTTTTTTATTCTCGAAATCGTCACGGAGTTTGTTGTACTCGATGTTAATGCCTTCAAGGAATCCTTTCTTGTTGTCTTTGTTGAGGAGGTTACCGGCGACGGTTACGCTGCGACTTGCATCCAATACATACACTACGCCTTCTTCGTATTGCGGTGCAATCTTTACTGCTGTGTGCATACGCGATGTAGTAGCACCACCTATCATGAGCGGTTGCTTCATGCCGCGACGTTTCATTTCTTTAGCTACGTGCACCATTTCGTCAAGGGATGGTGTTATCAATCCGCTAAGACCAATGATGTCAACGTTTTCTTTTTGTGCAGTATCCAATATTTTATCAGCCGGCACCATAACACCGAGGTCCATAACATCGTACCCATTACAACCCAGCACTACGCCAACTATATTCTTACCTATATCATGCACATCACCCTTTACTGTAGCCATTAATATTTTGGCAGCACCGGCAGTTTCCTCATTTACTGTGCCTGCTTTTTCGTGTGCCAGTCGACGCTCTTCTTTTTCTGCTTCTATGAAAGGGAAAAGATAAGCTACGCTTTTCTTCATAACGCGTGCGCTTTTTACCACTTGCGGCAGGAACATTTTGCCTGAGCCAAAGAGATCGCCCACCACGTTCATTCCATCCATTAAGGGACCCTCAATAACATCAAGCGGTTTAGGATATTTTACTCTTGCCTCTTCTGTATCTGCATCTATAAAATCAGTGACGCCATTTACCAGCGCATGTTTCAATCTTTCTTCCACCGGCTGGGCACGCCATGCATCATCTTTCTTTTCTTCTTTACCTTTTGCTTTTACTGTTTCGGCAAAGGTCACTAATCTTTCAGTTGCATCAGGATTGCGATTGAGTATTACATCTTCGCAGAGCTCGCGCAACCTGGGTTCTATTTCGTCGTACACCTGCATTTGGCCAGCGTTCACTATACCCATATCCATGCCTGCTTTGATGGCATAGTATAGAAATACGCTGTGCATGGCCTCGCGAACTGTGTCGTTGCCACGGAAAGAGAATGAGATATTACTTACACCACCACTTACTTTAGTAAGCGGCATTTTTTGTTTTATGATCCTTGTAGCTTCTATGAAGTCTACACCATAGTTATTGTGCTCTTCTATACCGGTAGCAATGGCAAATATGTTGGGATCGAATATGATATCCTGTGGCTTGTAGCCTACCTGTTCTGTCAATATTTTATAAGCGCGCTCACATATATCTACACGCTTTTGCAAAGTATCTGCCTGGCCGTTTTCGTCAAAAGCCATTACAATTACTGATGCACCATAGCTTTTGCAAATAATAGCCTGTTCTATAAATTTCTCCTCTCCTTCTTTCATGGATATGGAGTTGACAATACACTTGCCCTGAACACATTTAAGCCCGGCTTCTATGATAGTAAACTTCGAGGAGTCTATCATGATAGGGATCTTAGCTATGTCGGGTTCGCTTTGCACCAGGTTGAGGAAGGTAGTCATGGCCTGCACACCGTCCAGTAGGGCATCATCCATGTTCACGTCCAATACCTGGGCTCCATTTTCTACTTGTTGGCGGGCTACAGAAAGCGCTTCCTCATATTTATTTTCCTTTATGAGGCGTGCAAATTTTTTAGAGCCTGTTACATTGGTACGCTCGCCTACATTAACAAAGTTAGTTTCAGGCCGCACTACCAGGGGTTCGAGTCCACTCAGGCGCAGTAAAGGTTGTATATCGGACATTATTATAGAAAATCGTTATAAACCCTGCAAAGGTAGCAAGTTATGAGGTATAAAGCGAGGATTAGACTGTCCTATTCATCTCAGTTATTAACAACAAATATGCTACCTAATGCTTTATATAAAAATTTAGCTATATTTCGGTTCAAACTAAAAAGAGATTAATATGAATTGGAAATTAATTTTTCAACTATCGCTTTTGGGCCTGGCAATGGCTGTTGCCACTATCTCATTAATTCCCTCGAACATGGAATTTATATTCTGGCTGTTGATTTTTATTATTTGTGCTTATGTTTTTGCTAAAAGATTGCCAGGTAAACATTTTATTCATGGCTTTATGTTGGGCCTCGTAAATTGTATATGGGTAACGGCTGCGCATATGTTGTTTGCCAATACTTACATGGCGCATCACCACCAAGAAGTAGCCATGATGAAATCAACACCCTTTAGTAATCACCCCAGGGTATTGATGCTTATAAGCGGACCAATAGCGGGAATAATGTCGGGGTTGGTGATAGGCTTACTCAGTTTTATTGCCTCAAAAATTGTAAAGAACAGTACCGCGGTACCGCAAAAGGGCTGAGCAGGATGAAAAAGAGGCATTATGCCCAACTATAGAGCGCTTTTATAGTGTCTATACATTGCAATTAAATGACTCGCTTTTTAACATTAGCCTTTATTGATATACTAACTTAGTGGTATTAAATGACCTTCTCATGAAAAAACTTTACTTGTTCTTACTTGTTCTTACTGCCTGTGGCTTCACATTGCAGGCACAGATAGTGCAATTTTCCGATACCTCTAATAAATGGAAGATTATTGGTAACCACGGTATGCCATCAACACCTTACTCCAAAAGCATTTACTACGCAGGAGACAGCACAATAGGAGGCATGCAATACCAAATATTGCAGGAGGACACTTATATAAAATACCTTATCAGGGAAACAGGCTGGGGATGGGGCAAAGTGTATGCCCGCGCGATGGACGGCATAGATAGCGTGGACCATTTGCTATATGACTATACACTGAATGCGGGCGATACTTTCCGCACTGAATATAATGGTTCTCCATCTGTAGCTGTAGTAACCAGCAAAGGGCTGACAAACTATGTGGGCTATGAATACCTGACCTGGAATATGAAATTTGTATCAGGTGGTGGATACCCGGGTGAATATGTAGTTATACAAGGTATAGGTGCGCTTTCAGATCCTTTGTACCCTATTATTGCCCCTACCTACGTTGAGAACCTTTCTGCAGTGAGTTGCTTTACACATAATAATGCGCAACCAGAAGTTTCACCATCTGTGGCATATGATAAAGTTGTAGCAGCTACTTTGAAAGCCAGCTTCGACAACAATAACAGCTGTGCGTATAATAGCTTATTTGTCTCAAATGTAAATGGCGCTAATAGTCAAACAGTACAATTATTGCCAAACCCCCTAAACTCTGATACACGCTTTGTGTTTACACCTGCTATACAAATTGGCGAGGTGGTAATAACCAACTCTGTAGGCCAGACTGTGATACACAAGGCAGTGCATGATGAAAAAGAATTTCTTATCGGGAACCAAATATCAATTCCCGGCATTTACTTTTATAGAGTGAGTGACTATAGAACGGGGAGAAGTTTTTCAGGGAAATTTCTTTATTAGAATGATATGATACTTATAAAAAGAGCAGGGCTTAAGCCTTGCTCTTTTATTTTTCTTCCATTAGTTTTAAAAATTCCTGTTCATTGAGGATGGTTACAGAGCCGAGCTTTTTGGCTTTCTCCAGCTTGGAGCCTGCATCTTCGCCTACTACGAGGTAATTCAATTTAGAACTGACGCCGGATAATAGTGAACCTCCTTTGTCTTCTACCATCTGTTCTGCATCGCTGCGCTTGAAATGACTAAGCGTGCCCGTGAATAAAAATGTTTTTCCAGCCAGTTCTCCGCTGCCGCTTTTACTTTCTTTATGAAGATTAGCAAGATTTACGCCTGCTTTATCCAGTAGTTCAATAAGATGCCTGTTCTCATGGGCTTTGAAGAAATGTGCTACCGATGTAGCCACTTTAGGACCTATATCCTCCAGCGTGCTTAGCTTTTCAACATCCCATTCGTACAGATCTGAAATATGATCGACAGCACTGGCAAGTGTTTTTGCTGTGGTTTCACCTACGTAGCGTATGCCAAGGCCATATATCAAACGATTAAGTGGTTGCTGCTTTGAATTTTCTATAGATTGCTTCAGGTTACTGATAGACTTCTCGCCGAAGCCTTCAAGTCCCTTGATCTTTTCCCAATCAAGATTATAAATATCGGGGATGGTTTTTAAGAAGCCAAGATCATAAAACTTGAGCACGTTGGCACCGCCGAGATTGCGTATGTCCATAGCATCTTTACTTACAAAGTGTATGATACGCTCTACCACTTGTGCCGGACAACTGATATTAATGCAGCGCCATGCAGCCTCGTCTGCCTGCTTTTCTAAAGGCTCATCGCATACAGGGCAATGGGTTGGGAATTTAATAGGCTTTTCATCCCCTGTTCTTAATTCAGCCAGTGGCTTTACTATGTATGGTATTACATCACCCGCTCTTTCTACTAATACTGTATCACCAATGTGCAGATCTTTTTCGCGCACTACGTCTTCATTGAAAAGAGAAATAGAAGTAACTGTAACACCGCCTATAGGCACAGGGTCAATCTTTGCTACCGGGGTAATATTGCCCGTTCTGCCCACCTGGAATTCTACACGTCTGAGTTTGCTGGTTGCCTGCCTGGCTTTAAACTTGAAGGCTACTGCCCAACGGGGGTGATGCGTGGTCATGCCCATTTGCTCCTGCTGTTGAAAGCTGTTTACTTTCACTACCAAACCATCCACTTCAAATGGCAGGCTATCACGCTGGCCCTCGAAGCTGTGGCAAAATTCAATTACCTCATCTATGTTATCAAATACCTGCATCTCTTTTGCAGGCGTAGGGAAACCGAGGCTATGAAGCCACTGTATAGAATCGTAGTGTGTATATAAGCCTTTGGGCCTGCCTGCATTTGCCTGCAGCGTATAGTCACTTATATGGTAAAGTATTGCAGTAAGCTTTCGCTTAGTAACTTCCCTTGGGTCGAGCATACGGAGGGTGCCTGATGCTGCATTGCGGGGATTGGCCAGGGGTGCAAGACCTTCTGCAGCACGCTGTTCATTAAAAGCTTCAAATGATTTTTTGTGTATGACTACTTCGCCCCTTATTTCTATCTGCGATACGCCTTCTTTCATAAAGGCAGCGGATAGTGGGATGGAACGTATCTGTTTTATATTGGTAGTTATTTCTTCGCCCATTACGCCATCGCCTCGTGTAGCACCACGCACCATCTGGCCATTTTCATATATCAGTGATATACTGGCGCCGTCATACTTAGGCTCTATACAATATTCTATTTTATCATCGGGTACAAACTCGCGGCATTTCCTGTCCCAGTCGCGGAGATCATCTGCATTGTAAGTATTATCCAAGCTGAGCATAGGGACTAGGTGACTAACCGGCGGAAATTTTTCTGACAATCCCGCGGCAATTCTTTGTGTGGGAGAATCTGCGCTCACCAGTTCGGGATACTCGCCCTCAAGTACCTTCAGCTGTTTGAACAGCGCATCATATTCACTATCGGAAAGTACCGGCTCATCCTGCACATAATATTTCCTGTCTGCGTAGTTTATAACCTCACGCAGCGCATCTATATCGTCCTTGTTATTTGTTTTTTTGTCCAGTAAAGATTTAGCCTTTTCGTATAAGGCCTTTTCGTCCTGCTTTGTGTACATACTGCAAAGAAACTTTTTTGCACTTATTCGCCCAACAATTTTTTCCAATCTCCTGCCCCTTCACGTGTTATCTGTACTTCGCCATTTGTAAAGTCAAGCACTGTAGATGGCAGGATACCGCCTGGGCCTCCATCTATTACCACGTCTACGAGGTCACCAAATATCTCGTATATGAGCTCGGGGTCGGTATATTGTTCTACCTCGTTATCCATAGGCAGGGAGGCACTTACTATCGGGTGGCCGAGGGCCTTTACTATCTCATGGCATATTTTGTTGTCCGGTACACGGATACCTATTGTATTTCTTTTGGTCTTAAACAGCTTGGGTACCGCCTTACTAGCCTCCAATATAAAAGTAAAGGGGCCAGGCACTGCATTTTTTAACAATCGAAATGTGGGTGTATCTATGCTTTTGGTATAATCGCTGATATGACTAAGGTCGGAACAGATACATGAAAAATGAGATTTCTTAGGGTCAACGCCTTTTATGCGGCAGATGCGGTTGATGGCTTCGGTATTAAAGATGTCGCAGCCCAGGCCATAGATAGTATCTGTGGGATAAATGATAACACCGCCATTCCTCAGGTAATCTACCACCTTACTTATATTCCGCGCCTGTGGGTTATCCGGATGTATCTGCAAGTACATAATGCCAATCTTTCTATAAAATTACGCAATTATATCAGGCTTTGTATTGCCTGCAATGCAGTGGCTATCCGTTCTTCATGACTGCCACGTATATCTATCCATGGCAGACCGCTATTCTGTACTATGTCGCGGTATATATTGTAAAAGTATTGACGCATGTCCTGCGCACCGTGTTCTCTCTGCGGGTCATCTTCCCAATTAATATCTATATAGGTGAGCAGATACAGGTCATATTTTCGCTTTGCAATTTCTTCCAGTATCCAGCTTGCACATCGTTTATACTTATGCTCTGCCCATACCTTTATTACATTGAGATCGGTGTCACATATCAGCCATTTATCAGCATTCTGCGCTACAGCATCTTCAGTTTGCATTTGCCCCTGCGCCATTATCAGCATATCCTCTTCTGAATATTTATTATTCCGCTCCTGGAGATAGGCGCGTGCATACTCAGGCACCCACAGTGTTTGCAACTCATGAGCCAGCGCTTCACTAAGCGTGCTTTTCCCTGTACTTTCGGGGCCAATTATCACTACTTTTCGAGGGCTCAATTTGTGCTGGGTATTTTATGTTGATGCCTGTGTTTCTGCAGCCATTGATTGCCTTTGTAACCCAGCCAGGCACTGCCGGCACCTATCACCGCACCCACAGCCACATCGCTGGGATAATGCATGCCGAGGTACATTCTCGAATAGCCAACTGTTGCAGCATAAGCATAAGAGGGCACTATCACATACCATTTGGGATATTCAATAGCAAGTGTAGTAGCTACAGCAAATGCATACGAGGTATGACCCGAGGGGAAGGAAGGGTCTGTTTCATTAGTATAAGGATGAATATCAGGGTATTTATCGTAAGGCCTTGTTCTATTCACCGTATATTTCAGGCCTATAACAAGCACAGTATTAATCCCCAAACCGGCTATTGTTTGCCAGGCAAGGCTTTTAGTAGTACTGTCGTGCCAACCATAGCCATAGGCCAGTTGCGCCAGGGGCAAAGCTGCAGTAATAACATAAGCGCTATTTGATACATCTGCCATTGCGCCCTCATAGCTGGTATTGCGATGATCGTAGATATCGCGCAACCAGGTAATATCCCTGCCGGCAGACTGCGCACCGGCAGTTGTGCTTAATATTAGCAACAGCAGCAGTAGCGCTTTTACTTTATTTTTTGTGTACGATATAGCTTTCTCCATTCCAGATAGCCAAAAATAGCCACAATAAACAGAAATAAAGTAAGGCAGGCGGGTAAAGGGAGTTTTTTATATAGGAGCAGCGGGATTGCAAAAAGATTAGACACATTGAGCAAAAGCCAGTTTTCCAGCTTGCGTCTTGCCAGTAGCCACATGCCAGCACCGGCAGTTGCGCTTACCCAGCCATCCCATATCGGTACATTTGAATTAGTAAAATATTTCAATACCAAATAAAAACCCAGCCAGCTAATGAGCACAATACCTGCGGTGATGCCCCACTCCTTACGATCCGTACGCGTGATGGGCAACGGCGGCTCATTGTGGCGGCGCAGCCAATGCAACCAGCCATATATGCTCATAACCAGGTAGTAAATATTTAAACCGGCCTCTGCATACAACTGTGCGTGGGCCATAATATATATGTAAATGACGGTGCTGATAATACCCGCAGGATAAAGCAAAACATTGTTGCGCCAGGCGAGCAATACCTCTGCCACGGCAAGGACCACAGATACCCATGTAAGGAAATCTGTTTCTTTTATCTGCTCAATGAAAAGTGAAAACCAATGCTGTAGCTCCATGCAGCCGCAAATGTAAACAGCCGATAGCTTAACAACTAATATGATACGAAAGAATATTTCTCAAAAGCAGCACTACTTTTTGGAAAATATCGGATAAAGTATATTTTTGCACTCCCAATTGCGGGTTTTGGTGCGGTAGCTCAGTTGGTAGAGCAAAGGACTGAAAATCCTTGTGTCGGGGGTTCAATTCCCTCCCGCACCACACGAAAAGCCTTCCGGATAACGGAAGGCTTTTTTATTTACTTCAGTTTCCCCACATATACTTTAGTATCATAATAGATGGAGATACTATTATTTTCCTGATATTTATTATATAATGCCGCCAGATCAGCAACCATTGTGGTGTAGCCATCATCCATTCGCTGTGGCATATAGGATGAAGAAAGCAGCCTGCCTTCTAAGCCGGCATAATCAAATACTTGTCTATTGTTAAATATTTCAAGATGGCAAGGCATAGGCTTAAAGAATGCTGCAATGTGCTCATAGTCTATATTTCTATGATTCACCTTTACATAATCTTTTGCATGCCTTACTATTAACGCATCGTACTCTTTTTCAAAAAGAGATTCTGTTTTTCGTTCATTCCATATCAATGCTACTATTCCATCCGGCTTTAGTATGCGTTTAAATTCTTCTTTCGCATTTATTACATCAAACCAATGAAATGCCTGGCCACATATTATTGCGTCAATACTTTCGGGTGGCAAGCCAGTATTCTCCGCAGCGCCTGCAATTGCACTAAAGCCGTGAAAACCACCTAACAGGTCTATAGCTTTTTCTCTCATCTCCTTATTTGGTTCAACAGCTATTACCTTATAGCCGGCATTCAAAAACAGTCCGGTAGATATGCCTGTACCGGCACCTATGTCTGCTATCAGCTTATCTTTTGAAAGGCCGTATTCGCTTTGCAGAAAATCAATAATATCATGCGGATAACCCGGTCTGTATTTGACGTAGTCCTCAACACGATCACTAAAGCGTTCTTTACTGTTTTGCATGGTATGTGATATTGATAAAATAGAGTAGCTTACTATAAAAATACTATAATCATGTTGCTCCAAACAAATTGATTACCTATCGCAAATACCATTTAAACCAAAGGCTTATTAGCGTCTGGCATGATTTTTATTATTATAATTGTCTGATCTATTCCTTTACACGCTTTTAAGCTATTTCCATTTTTTAATTTTGCGTATATGGACCTCGAAAATATTGCGGATGCCAGCCCTGTCGTTTCTTCCGACAATTCCCCAAACGATAGCTTTATAAACCTATTGCCTGTAGCAGCATGCATATGCAATACAAGTGGTGTGATAAAAAACATAAACCAGAAAGCTGTGGAGCTTTTTGGCAACTCTTTTTCAACAAGCATTGGAACTCCTATTTCTGAACATTTTAAACTTTATAACGCTAAAAATGCTTGTGTCACGGATTACTCATTAACATCCCTTTCTGATGGCATAGATAAAACGATTGAACTAACCTTTCAAAATAAAGATTTCCCTATCATTCTTAAGTCCTCTATTGCAACTATAAAAAATGAAGCAGGCAGCACTATTATATGCTTTGAGGATATAACAGACGCTGTACGTGCGCAGCAAGCCCTGCTGGAAAGTGAGCACAGATACCAGGAGCTAATCAGCTCTCTTGAAAGAGAAATTGAGAACAGCACAGCCGAACTGAAAAATAAAAATGAAGCGCTGCAAAGAAGCGAAGAACGGTACCATAAAATGGTAGACGAGGTAGAAGACTATGCCATACTGCTGCTGGATAAAGAGGGCCTTATACAAAACTGGAATAAAGGGGCTGAAAAAATAAAAGGATATAGTGAAGCAGAAATAATTGGAAAAAATTTCCGCCTATTTTATCTACCAGAAGACCAAGCCTCGAAACTACCTGAACGTCTGATAGAACATGCGCGCAGCAGCGGCAAAGCAGTACATGAGGGCTGGCGTATGCGAAAAAACGGCACCAGGTTTTGGGCGAGTGTTGTAATAACCGCGCTCCATGACGAAAATGGTGGTGTTATTGGCTTTGCAAAAGTGACTCGCGATCTTACCGATAAAAAGCTAGCTGAAGACAAATTGAAGCGATATGCGGAAGAGTTGAAATTCCAAAATAGTGAACTACAGCAATTTGCATACGTAGCGAGTCATGATCTGCAGGAACCGTTAAGAAAAATTAAGACCTTCAGCGACCTGCTCATTAGCAAATATGAAAATGCGCTGGATGAAGAGGGCAGAAATATGCTGTTGCGGATGCAGGTAGCCTCAGACCGAATGAAGGTACTCATCACAGACTTGCTCAACTACTCAAGGATATCAAAAATGCTGGATAAAACCCTTGTGAATACCGGCAAAGAAGTGGAAGACGTACTTATAGACCTGGATACAAGCATAAGAGACAAAAAGGCCATTATTAATATAAAACAACTGTACCCCATATATGGTAATAGCACGCAAATAAGACAGCTATTCCAGAATTTGATAAGCAATGCATTGAAATTCAGCAAGCCTGACGTTACTCCAAGCATTGATATCAGCGCCCGTATAGTACATGGCTATGAAACTGATTTTAAATTACCTGATGAAAAATTACAAAACCAGTTTCAATATATAGAAGTGAGTGACAACGGCATTGGCTTCGAACAGCAATATGCCGAAAAAATATTCCAGGTATTTCAACGCTTGCATGGCAGGGAGGAATACAAAGGCTCAGGCATCGGCCTTTCAATAGTACAGAAGGTTGTTGAAAGCCATAACGGCTACATAAAGGCCGAAGGAAAGCCAGGTGAAGGTGCTACCTTTAAAATACTACTACCTTTTTAGCAGCAGACCATAAGACATTGTGGACATAGTACCGTTTCTTAACTGATGGTACTATTTTTTTGCGAGTGAAGAAAAAATATAATTATGAGAACGAACAATCAGCATCAGCAGCCAAACAATGTGCGTACTAATGCACATGCATCACAGTCAGGTGGCAAAAGGCCTGAAAACAAGGACAATATGGATAGCCGCGAAAATGAAGAGCAAGATTATAAAGGGAAAGGAACTACTCACAATAAAAAAGATGTAAGGTCAAAGAAACATCATTAGGCATTATTCCATTGTCTTAAAAAAAATAGCGATTAACGTGGGGTTAATCGCTATTTTTTTTGCTGTTATTAATTGTCCTTATTGCCGGTACCCTTAGACTGCGCATCTTTATCGGCTTGTTTTTGCTGCTCGTCTACCCGTTCAGTGGCTGAACCCGAAGTATTATCCTTATGAGCGGTCTCCAGATTGCCTTTCATAGCTTCTTTCAGGAACTCTTTGTCATGTGCCTTTTCTTCATCGTGCTTTCCATCGCCTTTGTTAAATGCCTCTTCCGGTAAGGGGCCACTTCCCCGGTTTGCGTTTTCGTCCTTATTCTGTTTATCCTGTTCCATAAATACTTTTTCTAAAGAATGATAAATAATATGCCACTAAAAAGCTGGCATTATTTTTAAGGCTTTGAAATTGAAAAGATTAGAATAAGAATATTAAAATCCTCAAAAACATGAAAACACTTATCTATGTCATTGGTGCATGTGTTATCATTTCAGCCACATCTTGTGGTGGTAACCATTCGGCACCTGACACTCCGCCATCGTCTTTTAATAAACCTGCTGTTCCAGACAGCGTAAACCAATATGCTACACCCGTAGATAGCACCACAGGTTCCGGAGCTGGAGCTAATGCCACCTATCATAAAATGGATAGTACCGGAAAATAAGTTTGCAAAATCTTACTTTATACAAAAAAAGCGGCACCTTACTATGGTGCCGCTTTAGTTTTTATAAACTGGTTACGGATTTGTGGCTGTTGCATCCTGGGCTAACTTGGCATCGTCAGGTGCAGTTTCGAGGTCTTTATCCAGCATATATAATGCATCAGACTTAGCATCTTTGCCACCGGCTACTTTTATTTTGTCCAGTAGGTTCATTGCCAAGGTTTCTTCTTCTACCTGTTCTTTTACAAACCACTGCATGAAGTTCCAGGTCGCCCAGTCTCTTTCTTCCATGCTCAGGTTTACAACATTATATATGGCCTTTGTATTGTCTATTTCCTGCTTATATACTTTTTCAAAGCAATCGTTTACGTTCGTGGGGTCGGCATCTGGTGCGGGTATTGCTTCTATTTTAGGTTTAGCGCCGCGTTCCAGTATATACTCCAATATCTTCATCATGTGATTTCGCTCTTCCTGTGCATGACGGAACAGGAAATTAGCAATGCCATCGTAGCCCTGGTCGCTTGCCCATGATGCGTATGATATATATATCTGTGCGGCATGTGCTTCTTTAGTAACCTGGCTATTAAGCGCAGCCAGCATCTTTTCAGAAAGTCTGTTAGTATCCATAATTATCTTGTAGAATGATTAGATACCTACTCTATCTAAATATCTTGCCAACAGCCGGAGTTCAATAAACACTGTCTATGAATACATAGCAAATGTCAGCTTACAACTTTTGAGGTGCGGTATGCGGTGCCTTTAAATAGCGCAACCAATTCATTTTTTTCATTTGTGGTACGTATGTCGTATAAACCTGTCTTGTTACCCAAATGAAGTTCTTTCGCCTCTACAGTAAGCAATTCGCCTACTTTTGCAGGGCGGGTAAATGTTATAGAAACATCGAGCGCTACGGTGATAAGGCCATGAGAATTGCAGGCAAAAGCAAAAGCCGAGTCGGCAGCAGAAAATAATACGCCGCCATGAATATTGGCAAACCCATTTACCATTTCATCCTTTACGGTGTAATGCAATCTGCAATAGCCCAAACCTACCTCATCTATTTCCAGGCCCATCCATTCCGTAAACTTATCCCTTGCACGCATTATATCCAGTACTTGCCGAGGTGTAATCTTATTTTCTTCCATTGATGTTTCTTATTTTTTTCGAAGGTCCACTATACGATTTAATTTACCGCCTTCGCTTCTTGGTATATTGCCGGGCACTACCAGCTCTATCTGCATGGTAAGCCCTATATTATCCTTTATTTTCTTTTGCAGACTGTGATAGAGGCGTGATAACAAAGTATGCTCTGCTACCATGGCATGCTCTAATTCTTCTATACCCAATTCTTTATACAAGGCCTCTTCCAGCTCCACCTTTACTAAAACCTCATCCATTGCCCGCTCATGCTTTACAACCAACTGGTAGTTACTGCTAAGGCCGTTAATATTTTCCAGCACTGCTTCTACCTGTGTATGAAAAAGGTTTACGCCACGTATTATCAGCATATCATCCGAGCGACCTACAATTTGTCCCATTTTCACGTGGGTACGCTTGCCTTGCTTATCATAATGAAGACTTGTGATATCATTAGTCCAGTAGCGGAGTACTGGATTCGCTTTTTTAGTAAGGGTGGTAAATACTAATACCCCCTGGCTGCCTTCCGGCAGTGGAGCACCTGTATCTTTATCTACTATCTCCGGGTAAAAATGGTCTTCCCATATATAGCTGCCTGTACCTTTCTCTTCGTAATCTTCCTGGGAAACTCCGGGCCCCATTACCTCAGACAGGCCGTAAATATTAGTAGCTACAATGCCAAGGCCGGCTTCTACCGCGGCGCGAATACTTTCGGTCCAGGGTTCTGCACCCAGCACAGCGTATTTCAACTTCAGGTCATCTTTATTAATGCCACGCTTCTTAAGCTCCTCTGCTATGGTAAGTGCATAAGATGGGGTACAGCAAATAGCCTCAGCTCCAAAATCCTGCAGCAGCATTATCTGCCGGTCTGTAACGCCACCGGATATGGGCACTACAGCCATACCCAGGCGCTCTGCACCATAATGAAGCCCAAGGCCGCCAGTGAATAAGCCATAGCCATAAGCATTCTGCAATATCATGCCCGGACGGCAACCGGCGGCATATAGCGAACGGGCCACCACTTCTGCGAAAATGTCAATATCTCCTTTCGTATATCCTACTACTGTTGGCTTACCTGTAGTGCCACTGGAACAGTGAATGCGTGCTATTTCATTTTGCGGTACTGCAAAGAGGCCAAATGGATAATTGTCGCGCAGGTCTGTTTTTTTGGTAAAGGGAAGCAAGCTGACATCTTCAATGCTCTTTATATCCGATGGCTTTACGCCGGCTTTATCTAATGTATGTTTGTAAAACGGGACTCTATTATACAGATAAGCTACCTGCTCAATTAATCTTTCGCTTTGCAGTTTGCGCAGCTTAGCTCTTTCCAGCGTTTCTATTTCCTTATTATAAAACATTCGTCATTACTTATGTAGTATTAAGTTAAGGATTTTTGCAGTTTTATAATAATAACTATGCCTTATACCCGCATATTATCTGCCTGCCAGTTTTTAATAGATTTCTTTATTGCATCTGAAGATAAATTTTCATTTACAGCGCGTTCGGTAAGCGCCGGCAATTCCTCATCAGAGGCGAAGCGCAATGCAGCCAACTGGCCGAAAGAAAGCTTTTGTTCGATGGGCTCAAGACGTTTACCTGTCAAAACATAATATCTAAATCTCAACTCCAGGCGCACTATCCGGTTTTGATTATTGAGGGCATAGTGTTGACGCATCATGAAGGATAGCCAGGCTATTATTACCAACAGACCGCTGATAGCCATCCACACGCATGACTGGCCTGGATATACAATTGCACACCTTATACTGATAATCAGAGCTATAAATACTAATGGATAAAACACATAGTGATGTGGCGTATAATACCTTACGTGGTTTTTATAGTTCTGCTCCTTCATAATGCTTATTTGAACTGTTGTAATAACAGTATCTTGAAATAAAAAGTTTATTGCGGATGAAACATTTGTTCTAACATCTTGTATAGCTCAGGGTGATGCGCTTCAAGCTCATGCGGCTTTTCGAAAAAATATTCTGATACTACTGCAAAAAATTCAGCATCATTGGTAGCCGCATATAGGTTAATATCAGACCTTCCTGTTTGCCTCATCTGCTCAATAGACTCGCGCATTCTTTTGACCCATGGAATTATATATGGTTTCGAAAGCAAATATTCCGGAACGCCATCTACAACACCGTCAGCCTTGTCTAAAAGATGAACAAACTCATGAATCACTGTATTATGTCCATCGTTGTCGTTAGCAAACGAACTACGTACCGAGGGCTTAGACAATATCATCTCCCTATGCAGTGCGCCATCGCCCACCATGCCGAGTATATTGCGTTCGGCGCCATCAGTATCGTACTCTTTATTAAATGTGCCTTTGTACAGCAGCACTTCGGATATATTATTATAACGCCAGGTGGGAAAAGAAAATATTGGTATGATGGCACCTGATGCTATCAACAAACGGTCTAGGTCTTCCACCCCTACATCTACACCCGTTATTGATACATTGATTAGGAAATCTTTTATTCGAGCTTCAAACACAGCTTTGTCTTTATCACTTAGCTCGCGATAAAATGTTACATGTTGAGATAATAGGGTACTTGTATCCTTAGGTAACTGAAAATCAACAATACGTTTTTTTCTGTCGCTATATACTTTATAGCTAATGACCGCAATTATTAATACTACAACCAAAGCTCCTATCATAATATCTCTATTTCTATCACTATCAATTATTTTTTCTTAGCACCTCTTGTTTTGGGCTTGCCATATTTCTTTTTCATCTTATCGGCATGGCGCACTTTTACATTTACTTTGCTGTTCTTTGCAGATTTTTCGTGAAAAGCAGGGCCACTTTCTTCTTTCTTAGGCAGCTTGATGAGGAAAGTTTTCATCTGCACTTTAGGCTTCTCGTCATCGGTGAGCACATCTGATATCTCAAGGTCTTCAGGCAACGGAGATATGGGGATTTGATAATTCATAAGGCCTTCAATCTTAGCCTGGTATTCCTTTTCCCTTTCTGTTATAAAGGTAATGGCTATACCTTTTTTATCTGCCCTACCCGTTCTGCCGATACGGTGTATGTAATTTTCCGGAACTTCCGGTGTATCAAAATTTATGACGTGACTTACCTCTGCTACATCCAGGCCGCGTGCTATGATATCGGTAGCTATAAGGAAGTGAAAAGTACCATC
>Ga0207695_10005071_pt1 | contig 17655 bp, 16 predicted proteins | sample KBSC54metaG_FD_184354 | JGI IMG/M metagenome (GOLD analysis project Ga0207695, IMG submission 184354) | Corn rhizosphere microbial communities from Kellogg Biological Station, Michigan, USA - KBS C5-4 metaG (SPAdes) (version 2) | ecosystem: Host-associated > Plants > Roots > Rhizosphere > Soil... | reverse complement strand
GCTTCAGGTGCGCCGGCTGGTTCTCGTCGTGGTTGGTGTTCGACAGGAACACGCTGGAGAGCTTGTCGAACGACAGCACCCCGTCCGGCTTCGGATAGACGATGGGCTTGTAGTCCTTGGCGAGCCCGGTTGAATCCGCGTCGTTCTTGGCGTGGTGCATCGTGCCGAAGAGCGAGAAGCCACCCAGCAGGCTGGTGCACCACATGTCGATCATGCTCAGGACGCCGCCCAGGCCCGTGCCGAACCTCGACAGGATCGGCTTGGCGTTGCGCACCAGGTGCAGGTCCTTGCGCACCCAGGATTTCTGGTAGGCGTCTTCGTACTCCACCAGATCGTCGCGCTGCCGGCCGGCCTGGATGGCCCCATAGGCGGCCTCGGCCGCCATCATGCCACTCTTCATGGCGTTGTGGCTGCCCTTGATGCGCGGCACGTTCACGAAGCCTGCGCTGTCGCCCAGGAGGACGCCGCCGGGGAAATAGAGCCTGGGCACCGACTGCAGCCCGCCCTCCGAGATGGCCCGGGCGCCATAGGCGATCCGCTTGCCGCCTTTCAGGTAGCGGGCGATCTCAGGATGCGTCTTGTAGCGCTGGAACTCGTCGAACGGCGACAGCCAGGGGTTCTTGTAGTTCAGGTGCACCACGAAGCCGACCGCCACGTAGTGGTCGCCGAAATGGTACATGAAGCCGCCGCCGCCGGTCTTGTCGTCCAGCGGCCAGCCGGCCGCGTGCTGCACCAGGCCGGGCTGGAACGCCTCGTCGGGCACCTGCCAGAGCTCCTTCAGGCCGATACCGTATTTTTCCGGGTCCGCGCCCTCGCCCAGGCTGAACTTGGCCCGCAGCTGCTTGGCGAGCGAACCGCGCACGCCCTCGCCGATGAAGACGTACTTGCCATGCAGCTCGATGCCTGGCTGGAAGTCGGGCCCGTGGCTGCCGTCCTTCTGGATGCCGAAGACGCCGGCGACCACGCCCTTCAGCGCGCCCGCCTCGTCGAAGACGGGCTCGGACGCCGCCATCCCCGGATAGACCTCGACCCCCAGCGCTTCGGCCTGCTGCGCCAGCCAGCGGCAGACATTGCCCAGGGACGCGATATAGGTCCCGTGGTTGTGCACCAGCGGCGGCATGGCGAAGGTCGGCAGCTGCAGGGAGCCTTGCGGCCCCAGCATCAGCCAGCGGTCGACGGTGACCGGCGTCTCCAGGGGCGCGCCGAGCGCCTTCCAGTCGGGGAAGAGCTCGCTCAGCCCCTTGGGGTCGATGACCGCGCCCGAGAGGATGTGGGCGCCCACCTCCGAGCCCTTCTCCAGCACCGCGACGGTGACCTCGGTCCCCGCGGCGGCGGCCAGTTGCTTCAGGCGGATCGCGGCGGACAGCCCCGACGGCCCGGCGCCCACGATGACGACGTCATACTCCATCGCCTCGCGCGCCTCGGTGACGGCTTCGCTCATTGCCCCCGGTGCTCCCGTTGATCCCTGGCCTGACTTATCGGAAGGTCACCTAGCGGCGGTCAAGGAAAAGCCGCCGGAAGCGGCTCGGGGGGACATGCCATGCGTCGGACGGCCCTGCTTATCGCCTTGGCGCTTGTCGCAGGCCAGGCCCAGGCCGCCGGCGGGCGATGGATCGGCAGCTGGGGCGCTTCGCCGGCCCCGCCGATGACCGTGACCTCAGGGCCGATGGCGGCGCTGTCTACCCCCAGCTTCAACAACCAGACCGTGATCGAGGTCGTTCGCCTCAGCGCCGGCGGCGCGCGTTTGCGGCTCCGGCTCACCAACGAATATGGGCCCCGCCCGCTGGCCATAGGCGCGGCCCGTGTGGCCCTGCTCGGGCCGGACGGCGCGGCCCTGCCCGGCAGCGACCGCGGCGTAACCTTTGCGGGCGCCGCGTCGGCGACCATTCCCGCCGGCGCGCCCCTGATCAGCGACCCGGTCAGCCTGCCGACCAAGGCGCTTGCCCGGCTGAGGATCAGCCTCTACCTGCCTGGCGACACCCACGGCTGCACCTGCCACGCCAACGGCAACGAGCTCGTCCGCGTCGCCTCGGGCGACGCCACCCGCAAGCCGCCGCCCGCGGCCACCGACGCCCAGTACCGCGCCTTCCTGTCGGGCGTGGAGGTGGAGACGACCGCGCCCCGCGCCCCGGTGGTCGTGGCGTTCGGGGATTCCATCACCGACGGCTACCTCTCCACGGCCGGCGCCAACCACCGCTGGCCGGACCGGCTCGCCGAGCGGCTGGCCGCGACCGCCAAGGGCCGCCCCGTGGCGGTGGTCAACGCCGGGATCGGCGGCAACCGGCTCCTGGGCGAGAGCGCCATCGCCATCTTCGGCCAGAGCGCGCTGACGCGCTTCGATCGCGACGTGCTCTCCGTCCCCGGAGCGACTCACGTGATCGTGCTGGAGGGCGTCAACGACCTGGGGTCCAGCCGGACCGCGCCGCCCACCGCCGAGGCGGTGATCGCCGCCTACCGGCAGATCATCGCCCGCGCCCATGCCCATGGGCTGAAGGTCATCGGCGGGACCATCTTGCCCTATGGCGGCGCGGCCTATTTCGGGGCGCCGGGCGAGGCCGAGCGGCAGAAGATCAACGCCTGGATCCGCATCGGCCACGGGTTCGACGGCGTCGTCGATTTCGACGCGGCGATCCGCGACCCGGCCAGGCCCGAGCGCATGCGCGCCGACCTGCAGTCGGGCGACTGGCTGCACCCCAACGACGCCGGCTATCGGGTGATGGGCGATGCCGTCGATCTGGCCCTGTTCCGTTAGGCCGATTTTCGTCCCGCCGGCGAGGGATCGAAGAGCGGCGCCGCACATTTAAGCTCCCGTGCAAAGCGCGCCGGCTTCCGGGCGCAGATCTGAGTGCGGTCAACATGGCGACCCATCCGCAATTGCCGGCGTCCCTCGGCGGCGTCGCCTCATCGCCCCCTTCGGTCTCCGCCGAGCTCGAAGCCATCTTCCTCGACGCCACGGGCCTGCCCAGCGGCCGCGCCGCGCGCCTGCCGGCGAGCCGCACGGTCCGCAGCTTCGTGCCCGGTGCGGCGCGCAGGTCGCGCATCCCGGTGGCGACCTTCGGCGTCCTGGCCGCCGCGGCGCTGACGGGCCTTTCGGCCGGCGCGGTGATGCTGAACCGCCCCACGACGCCCCCGGCGCGGCAGGCCGTCGCGCAGGCGGCGGTCCCGGTTCCAGCGGCCGCGCCGGCGCCCATCGCCCCGGTGGTCACCCTCGCCGGAGCCGAGGAATCGACCACCAACTTGGCGCAGCCGAAGCTGCAGCACGCCAGCGCCCGGGCGGCTTCGACGGCGGCGCGCGGCGGCGGTGCGCATTTCCGCCGGGCCGGCCGCGTCACCCACGGCGACCTGATGAGTGCTGACCGGCGGCTGCGGCGCGCCTATGCCAGGGCGGTCTACGCCGGGGTTCCGCGCCATGTGCTCGCCGACTACCGCGACCGGTGGGACGACCTGCGCCACGACGCCAGCTGGCGGCCCGAGCGGGTGGCCGACGGCTACGCCGCCATGGCCGGCGACCTGACCCGCATGTCGCAGCGCCACCGCCACCACGCTCCGCCCCCGCGGCGCGGCTGGTCGGAGTGGCGCAGCCTATGGTGAGAACCGAGGCGACAGACGCGGGAGTCGCCGGCGAGCTGGTCTATGCGATCGGCGACATCCACGGCCGCTACGACCTGATCAAGGACCTGCTGCGGCAGGTCGCCGTGGACTACGCGGGCCGAGCCAATGGGCGGCGTCCGATCCTGATCTTCTGCGGCGACTATGTGGACCGCGGCCCCCACTCGGCCAAGGTGCTGGAGGCCCTGGTCTGGCTGCGCCGCCGCGGAGAGGTCGACCTGCACCTCCTGAAGGGTAACCACGAACAGGCGCTGCTGAGCTTCATCGACGATCCGGACACCGGGCCGCCGTGGCTGCAGTTCGGCGGCGCCGAGACCCTGATGTCCTATGGCGTCCCGCCGCCCGCCGCCGACGAGGGTCGGCAGGGCCTGGACCGCGCCCGAGACGAGCTTCTGGAGCGCATGCCGGCCGCGCACCTGCGCCTGCTGCAGACCCTGGAGCTGATGGTCGAGGTCGGCGACTACGCCTTCGTCCACGCCGGCGTGCGGCCGGGCGCGCCGCTGCACGCCCAGCAGGAGCACGACCTCCTGTGGATCCGCCAGGGCTTCCTCGACGCACCGGGGCCCTTCGAGAAGGTGGTGGTCCACGGCCACACCTGGACCTCGCTCCGGCCCAGGATCGAGCCCCACCGCATCGGCCTCGACACCGGCGCCTACGCCACCGGCGTGCTCACCGCCATCCGCTTCGAGGATGGCGAACTGGCGGTCCTCCAGGCCCGCGCGGTGTCACTGGTAGACGAGCTCGCCTAGACCATTGATTCTAAGGCACGATTCACCCGCCAGGTGATGCCAGCTGACCCCATCGTGCTCTAGTCATTCTTGTAGTAGCCGCTCCAGTCCGGATCGCCGCGCATGCGGCGGAAGACCCTGAGCATGCGAGGCCGGGTGAGGATCACCGCCGCATAGGCCGCAGCCAGGCCGACGCTCGCCAGATAGTTCCGGGTCGCCAGGAAGCACACCGCCAGGACGGCGACCGTGGTGACGGCGCAAAAGGCGATGGCGCGGACGTCTCGGGCCCTCATCGGCGTCTCCTGGATTTTGCTGGCGTTCGAAACCAAACGACCCATGCGTCCAGAAGGCTCCACGGCTTTCGGCGTTCAGCTAGCCCCGGTAGGCGGCCTCGAGCTTGGCGACGTCCAGCTTGGTCATCTGCAGCATGGCCTGCATGGCGCGGTTGCGGCCGGCCTCATCCGGCCCGCCGATGGTCTCGAAGAGCTGCTTCGGGACCACCTGCCAGGAGAAGCCGAACCGGTCCTTCAGCCAGCCGCACTGGCTGGGCGTCCCGCCGGCCAGCAGCGCGTCCCAATAGCGGTCGACCTCGGCCTGGTCCTGGCAGTCGATGACGAAGGAGACGGCTTCCGAGAACTTGAACACAGGCCCGCCGTTGAGTGCGGTCACCCGCTGGCCGTCCAGTTCGAAATCCACGGTCATGGCGCTGCCCTCAGGCCCCGGGCCGGCGGGGCCGTAGCGCTGCACGCTGTCGATCTTCGAATTCGGGAACAGCGAGACGTAGAACTCCGCCGCCGCCTCGGCCTCGGTGTCGAACCACAGGAACGGATGGATCTTCGGCATCTGGGTCTCCCTTGGGCGCCGGTCTGGCCGAAGGACGCGCCGGCCGGTGCGATCCCGACAGCCGGGACGACGCTTCTAGGCCTTTTCGAACAGTACGATCAGGTTGTTGGCCGGCATGGCGATCCGCTCGCGGAACGCCAGGCCATGGCGCTCGGCCAGCGCTCTGACCTCGGCGAGATCGCGCAGGCCCCACGCGGGATCGCGGGCCTTCAGGCTTTCGTCGAAGGCGAGGTTGCTGGGCGCGGTCTCCACTCCAGCTTCCCGATAGGGTCCGTAGAGGAAGAGCTTGCCGCCCGACGCCAGCACCCGGCCTGCCCCCGCCATCAGCCCCTCGGCGGCGCTCCAAGGCGCGATGTGGATCATGTTGATGCAGACCACCGCCTCGAACGGGCCGGCGGGCCAGGAGGCCGCGTCCGCCGCATCGAGCCGCACGGGCGCGGCGAGGTTGCCGGTCGCGGCCGCGTCCCGCCAGGCGGCGATGCTGGCGAGCGCCTCCGGGTCCGGATCGCTGGGCTGCCAGGCGACCCCCGGCAGGGCGGCCGCCAGGAACACCGCGTGTTCGCCCGCGCCGCTCGCCACCTCCAGCACCCGCGCCTGGGCGTCGAGCCTCGGGCGCAGCACATCCAGGATCGGCTGGCGGTTGCGGGCCGTCGAGGGCGAGGTGCGCGCCCCGGCGGGCGGAAGGTCGGTCATGGCCTGGCGGACCCTAAGGGTTGCTGATCGCGCCGCGAAGGCTTCTCTGTTGCCCCGGCCGCCGCAACGGGCTTTCGTGCGCCGTTCCAACCTGCGAGGACGATGCCATGGCCGACGGCAACCCGGGCTCCGGCCTGCAGCTCCGCTCCCTGATCAGGAAGAGCGGCGAACTGGAGCTGTCCCTGGCCAAGGTGGACATCCCCGATCCAGCGGCCGACGAGGTGCTGGTCCGCGTCGAGGCCTCGCCGATCAATCCGTCGGACCTTGGCCTGCTCCTGGGCGCCGCGGACCTCTCCACAGCCAAGGCTGCGCCCGGCCCGGTGCTCACCGCCAGCGTGCCGCCGCAGTTGATACGCGCCATGGCCGGGCGGCTCGACCAGTCCCTGCCGGTGGGCAACGAGGGCGCGGGCACGGTGGTGGCCGCGGGCTCCGACCCCGCCGCCCAGGCGCTCATGGGCCGCAAGGTCGCCGGCATCGGCGGGGCGATGTACGCCCAGTACCGCACCTTCAAGGCCGCCGACGTCCTGCCGCTGCCGCCGGGCGCCAGCGCCGCCGACGGCGCCTCCTGCTTCGTCAACCCGCTGACGGCGCTGGGCATGGTGGAGACCATGAAGCGCGAGGGGCACACAGCCCTCGTCCACACCGCCGCGGCCTCCAACCTCGGCCAGATGCTCAACAAGATCTGCCTCAAGGACGGCGTCGCCCTCGTGAACATCGTGCGCAGCCCCGAGCAGGCCAGGATTCTCACCGACATCGGCGCGACCCACGTGGTGGACTCCACGGCCCCGGATTTCCTTAGCGCGCTGACCGACGCCATCGCCGAGACCGGCGCCACGCTCGCCTTCGACGCCATCGGCGGCGGCAAGCTGGCGGGCCAGATCCTGGGGGCCATGGAGGCGGCCATCAACCGCAAGGCCGCCGCCTACAGCCGCTACGGCTCGGCGGTGCACAAGCAGGTCTATATCTACGGCGGTCTCGACACCGGGCCCACCGAGCTGGTGCGAAGCTACGGCATGGCCTGGGGGCTTGGCGGCTGGCTCCTGACCTACTTCCTGATGAAGACCCCGCCGGCCGAGGCGCAGGCCCTGCGCCAGCGGGTCGCCGACGAGCTCAAGACCACCTTCGCCAGCCACTACACCGCCGAGATCGGCTTGGCCGAAGCCCTCGATCCCAAGGTGGCCGGCGCCTACAACCGCAAGACCACCGGCGAGAAGTACCTGATCAACCCGGCCAAGGGCCTGGGCTGAGCTAGGCGCGCATGGGGGAAGGCGCCGATCCGCACGAGGCCAAGGTGCGCCAGGGGCAGGCCTGGCTGCAGGACCACCTCCTGAACCACGCCGAGGGCGTCCTGGCCGAGGTGCTGGCCGCCGCGCCCGGCCATGCCACCGCCCGGCGCCTGCGGGGCATTGCGCTCTACAAGCTCGGCCGGCGCGACGCCGCCATCGCCGAGATCGCCGCCTCGGCCGCCCAGACCCCCGACAATCCCCGCGCCTGGGGCGACCTGGCGGTGGCGCTGCGCGATGAAGGCCAGGCCGAGGCGGCCGAGACCGCCTACGCCCGCGCCGTGGCCGCCCAGGCCGGCGGCGCGCCCGCCCCGCCGCTCGCCGAGCTGGTCTTCTGCACCGAGCGGGCGCAGCACGATTTCAAGGTCGTGGACTACCCCTACCGCGCCGAGATCCGCTACGGCGCCGGCCGCCCGCAGCATCCCGAACTCGCCGCCCTGATCGGCGCCGGCCGCGACCGATACCGAAGCTTCCTCGCCTCGCTGGGATCGTTGATGGCGGACTTCGCCAAGGTGCCCATGGGCGGGACCTACGCGGACCCCACGCCCTTCTGGCTCAACGCGTGGTTCCCGCCGCTCGACGCCATGGCGCTCACCGGCATGCTGCGCGCCCACGACCCGGTCCGGTTCCTCGAGATCGGCTCCGGCGTCTCCACCAAGTTCGCCCGCCGCGCCGTCGAGCTCTACGGCCTGCGCACCCGGCTCACCTCCATCGACCCGCAGCCGCGCAACGACATCGACGCCCTCTGCGACGCGGTGATCCGCCAGCCGCTGGAGCGGTGCGACCTCAGCCTGTTCGAGGCGCTGGAGCCCGGTGACGTCTGTTTCCTGGATTCCTCGCACCGCAGCTTCCAGGGCTCCGACGTCACCGTCTTCTTCCTCGAGATCCTGCCGCGGCTGAAGCCGGGGGTGATGGTGCACATCCACGACATCTACCTGCCGGACGACTACATCGCCGGCCATGTGAAGCGCCTCTGGAACGAGCAGTACCTGCTGGCCACCGCCCTGCTGTTCGGCCCAGCGCGGTTCGAGATCCTGTTCCCCTGCTGGTTCGTCGGCCGCGACCCGGCGCTGCGCGCGCAGGCCCAGGCGCTGCTGGCCGGGGGCCCGCTGGCGAGCCTCGAGCCCTATGGCGCCAGCTTCTGGATGCGGATGGTCTAGGCCCGCCCCTAGGCTCGGGCCGGGATCACCACAGGCAGGGTCTCGTAGCCCTTGACGAAGATCGAGTGCGTCCGGGTGGGCTCACCGGCCAGCTCGATCACCGGGAAGCGCTTCATGATCTCCTCCCAGATGATGGTGAGCTGCAGCTCGGCCAGGCGGTTGCCCACGCAGCGGTGGATGCCGAAGCCGAACGACATGTGCTGGCGTGGCCGCGCCCGGTCGATCCGGTAGGCGTTCGGATCCTCCACCATGCTCTCGTCGCGGTTGCCGGAGACGTACCACATCACCACCCGGTCGCCGGCCTTGATGGTCTTGCCGCCCATCTCGACGTCCTGGGTGGCGGTGCGCGCCATGTGCGCCAGGGGCGTCTGCCAGCGAATGGTTTCCGAGACCATGGCCGGAATCAGCGAGGGGTCGGCCCGCAGCCGGTCGTATTCGCCAGGGTGCTTGTTCAGGGCATAGACGGAGCCGGAGATCGTGTTCCGCGTGGTGTCGTTGCCGCCGATGATCAGCAGGCCAAGGTTGCCGGCGTATTCCGCCCGCTCCATGTCCCGGGTCGAGGGGCCGTGGGCCAGCATCGAGATCAGGTCGCCGCTGGGCGGCGCGTTCACCCGCTCGTTCCACATCCCGACGAAGCGGGCGACCATCTCGTCGAGGACCTCGCGCTTCTGCTCCCAGCTCACCACCGGCCCGTGCCCCGGCGCATTGGTCATCATGTCCGACCAGTACGGGAGCAAGCCGCGCTCCTCCTGCGGGAAGTCGAAGAGCGTGGCGAGCGTCATCGCCGTCAGCTCCTTGGAGACGTGCTCAACCCAGTCGAATTCCTCGCCGATCGGCAGCCGGTCGAGGATCTGGCCGGCCCGCTCGCGGATCAGCGGGGCCATGACCTGCAGGTTGGACGGCGCGACCGCCGGGCTGACGGTCTTGCGCTGCTCGTCGTGGCGCGGGGGGTCCATGGAGATGAAGCTCGGCCGCGTGCCGCGCTTGGCGGTCTCGATCTTCGATTCCAGGCTCTGCAGGGTGATCCCGTCGGCGGACGAGAAGGCGCCGTGGTTGGAATCCACCGCCATGATGTCGTTCCAGCGAGTGACCGACCAGTAGGGCCCATAGTCCTCGGAAACCGCGTGGTGCACCGGGTCCTCCGCCCGCAGCCGCTCGAACATCGGCCACATGGCGTCCTGCACGAAGAGCTCAGGCTGCGCCGGATCGAGCGCCTCCACCGGCAGGGCGTAGGCCCGGGCCCGGGCCTCGGCCTTCAGGTCCACAGAACCATCGTGCATGGGGTCTCTCCGGTGATCGCCGCCCATTCAGCCCCCAGCCGGCCCGGGGCGCAAGTTTGCCTGCTGACAATCGGCGCGCCGACGGCCAAGACTGACCGCCGTGACACCCTCCAGCCCGTCCCTCGCCATCGCCGAGTCGCTGCTCGCCTTCTGGGCGGACGCGGGCGTCGACGCCATGCTGCTGGACGCGCCGGTGGACCGCATCGCCGCGGGCCGGATCGCGCCGCCGAGGCCCGCCGCACGGCCCGTGGCCGCCCCCGCCGCGCCCTCGCCCGCCCGTCCCGCCCAGCCGGACGTCTCCGCCGCCGCGGCCCAGGCTCAGGCGCTGGCGGCCGGCGCCGACAGCCTGGAGGCGTTGGCGGCCCTCATCGCCGCCTTCGACGGCTGCCCGCTGAAGTTCGAGGGCGCCGCCTCCCAGGCCGTCGTCTACCGCGGCGACCCCGCCGCCCCGCTGCTGGTGATCGGCGAAGGCCCCGGCCAGGACGAGGACCGCCAGGGCCAGCCCTTCGTGGGCCGCGCCGGGCAGTTGCTCGACAAGATGCTGGGAGCCGCGGGCCTCACCGGACGCGTCCTCATCACCAACACCGTCTTCTGGCGCCCACCCGGCAACCGCACGCCCACGCCCGCCGAGCAGGCGGTCTGCGCCCCCTTCGTCGAGCGCGCCATCGCGCTGGTCAGACCCAAGATGCTGCTGCTGGTGGGCGGGGCCTCGGCCAAGGCCATGCTGAAGAAGGACGAGGGCATCCTCTCCATGCGTGGCCGCTGGCACGAATGGCGCTCCGCCGACGGCGCCCTCGAGCTGCCGGCGCTGCCGACCCTGCACCCGGCGTTCCTGCTGCGCCAACCCGCCGCCAAGAAGCGCGCCTGGGCCGATCTCCTGACCCTCACCCAACGGCTGGACCGCCCGGATCGGCCCTGAGCCGGCGCTGGTGGTCGACAGGGGCCTGATGCTGACGCGACGAAAACCGCCTGCGGCGAAACTACCCCTTAAGGTTGTTTGGGGTTGATCGTGCCGATGGTCCTGCCTTAAGCCTGGGCATAGGGGACTTCGAGAAGAGGATCGCGCTTCGCCCACGCAAGAGGGGACGGCGCGGAAGAGACGGCATGACGCTGAAGAAGCGCCTGCAGGTCCGAGCCGCTGTTGTCGCGCTCGCGTTGGCCTCCATCGCCGGGACCGCGGCGGCCGAAGCGCCGCCGGCGCTGTCGACGGACGACGCCCGCGCCTATTCGGCCGCCTTCGAGGCCACCGAGCGCGGCGACTTCATCGACGCCCAGATGCAGGCGACGGCGGTCAAGGACCGGTCACTTTTGGGTTACCTCAGCTTCCGGGAGCTGATGCACCCGACCGCTCACGTCGCGGCCTTCGACGAGCTTTCCAGCTGGCTCGCCAAATTCAGCGACCTGCCGGTGGCCAACCGCATCTTCGCGCTCGCCTCCAAGCGCAAGACCGACCCCACGGCGGACGCCGCGCCGCGCCCGCTGATCTCGCTCTCCGACGGGCCTTCGACGGCCAATCCGGTGCTCTCCGAGAAGGCTCGCCGCGGCCGCGAGGCCTATTACGCCGGCGACCTGCGCCGCGCGCTCAAGCTGGCGACCGCGTCCGGCGACCGCTGGATCGTCGGCCTCGCCGCCTATCGCCTGCGGTCCTATGACGTGGCGCTGCAGAACTTCGCCGACCTGGCCCGCGACGGCGAGTGCGACGCCTGGATGCAGGCCGCCTCGGCCTACTGGGCCGCCCGCACCGCCGACGCCCAGAACGACGCCGCAGCCTCGGCGCGGTTCCTGCGGGCCGCGGCGCGCAACTCCGAAACCTTCTACGGCATGGTCGCCGCCCGGCAGCTGAAGCTCGCCAACCGCGCCCTGACCGAGGCGGCCGACGACCCGGTGGCCAAGCTGCTGCTCGCGGCCTACAGCGCGCCGGGTGTGACCGCGCCCGCCGTCGACCTGGCCCGCTTCGTCGCCTCCGACGCCCGCGCGCACCGCGCCGCCGCGCTCGCCCAGATCGGTCGCGGCTCCGACGCCATCCAGGAACTGCGCGCCGGCATGGCGCTCGCCCGCACGCCGGCCGACCAGGAACGCTGGAAGGCGCTGACCCTGGCCATGGGCACCTCGCTCGCCGACCGCGCCAGCCCGCCCCGCAGCGGTGACCTGGAATATCCGACGCCGGAGCTTGCGCCCCTGAACGGTTTCACCCTCGACAAGGCCCTGGTCTACGCCCTGGTCCGCGCCGAGAGCCGGTTCAACCCCATGGCGGTGTCGCCGGTGGGCGCCACGGGCCTGATGCAGATCATGCCCACCGCCGCGGCGGCCGCCGCCGGCGACGACAAGCTGAAGACCGACCGCACGCCACTGTTCGATCCGGCCTTCAACCTGCGGGTCGGGCAGGACTACTTCACCTGGCTTTTGGAAAAGGGCGTCGGCCACGACCTGATCCGCGCCGTCGCCGCCTACAACGGCGGTCCGGCGACCGTCGCCAAGGCGGCGCAGACCGTGGGCGCCGACGCCGACAGCCTGCTCTTGCTGGAATCCCTGCCGGCGCAGGAGACCCGCACCTATGTCCAGCGCGTGCTGGCGGGCTACTGGACCTATCGCAAGATGTGGGGCGAAGGCTCTCCCAGCCTCGACGCCCTGGCCTCCGGCGATCGGGTGGTCGACGAGCGGCTGGATCTAAGCCAGCCGGACCGCGCGCCATCCCAGCTGGCGGCGCAGCCGATCCAGATCGGGATGCGCTGAAGGCCGCGCCCGGCCGTCGACAAGCCGCGCCGGATGTCCGACCTTGCGCCCCCGCACGGGAGAGCACGCCGGATGGATCGCCGCACCCTGATCGCCGCCGCACCGCTGTTGGCGTTTCCCGCCCTGGCCCGCGCCCAGGCGCCGGCCGCATCCTCGCCGCCGGCGCAGCCGCGCACGCCGCCGGCCCTGCCCCCGCTACCGCCGCCGACCCTCGCCATGACCACCCTCGCCACCGGCCTGAAGTTCCCAGAGGCGCCGGTGGTGATGAAGGACGGCTCGGTGCTCTTCGTGCAGATCGAGGCCAGGCAGGTGAGCCGGCTGAAGCCCGACGGCAGCGTCGTCCTGGTGGCCCAGCTCGACGGCGGACCCAATGGCCTGGCCATCGGGCCGGACAAGGCGCTCTACATCGCCAACGACGGCGGCCGGTTCTCCTTCAACCGGCGCGGCAATTTCAACTTCCCGGGCGCCATCCCGGCGGACTTCACCGGCGGCTCGATCCAGCGCCTGGACCTCAGGACCGGCAAGGCCGTGACCCTCTACGACAGCTGCGACGGCAAGCGGCTGGTGGCCCCCGACGACCTGGTCTTCGACCACCACGGCGGCATGTGGGTCAGCGACTTCGGCCACATCAAGGGCGACGCCGGCATCTACTACGCCCGCGCCGACGGCCAGGGCATCCGCCAGGCCAAGGGCGGCATGAACGCCCCCAACGGCATCGGCCTGTCGCCGGACGGCAGGCAGCTGCACGTCAGCGAGGGCCGCCAGCTCTGGACCTTCGACATCAAGGGGCCGGGCGAGCTCGGCCCCAGCACCACCTACCCGAACGCCGCCCACGCCATGCTGCGCGAACGCTCCGCCGCCGACAGCCTGAAGGTGCTGGCCGACGGCAAGGTGGCGGTCTGCACCCTGATCGCCGGCGGGATCAGCATCATCGATGCGGCCGGCCAGACGGAGTTCATCCAGTTCGACGACCCGATGACCACCAACCTGGCGTTCGGGGGCCCGGACATGCGCGACGCCTGGATCACCTCCTCGGGCCTCAGCCGGATCGTCAAGGTGCGCTGGCCCTATCCGGGCCTGAAGCCGGCCTATTCCGCCTGATAGTTCTTGTTTTGTTCTCGGCCGCGAGCTAGCCTGGGCGGGTGACGACCTTCACCCAGCAGATCACCGCCATCCGCGGCCGCGGCGCCCGCACCAACGCCAGCGGCCGCTACGAGGCCGACAGCCGCGAAGCCTTCGACGACGGCTGGACGCCGGACGACGTCGAACCGGTTCAGCTCGCCACCACGATCTCGCCGGAAAAGGCCAGGGTGATCATCACCCGCAACGACAGTCCTGACGTGGGGTTCTCCGCCTCGATCAATCCCTACCGCGGCTGCGAGCACGGCTGCATCTACTGCTACGCCCGGCCCGCCCACGCCTACATGGGCCTGTCGCCCGGCCTCGACTTCGAATCCAAGCTGTTCTTCAAGCCGGAGGCCGCGCGGCTCCTGGAGCGTGAGCTTTCCAATCCGCGCTACGTGCCCGAGGTCATCCACATCGGCGGCAACACCGATCCCTACCAGCCACAGGAGCGGCGCCTGCGGATCACCCGCGGCGTCATCGAGATGCTGTCGCGCTTCAACCACCCGTTCTCGATCATCTCCAAGTCGGCCCTGATCCTGCGCGACCTCGACCTGATCGCGCCGATGGCGGCGAAGAACCTGGTGCGCGTAGCGATCTCCATCACCACGCTGGACCGCAAGCTCGCCCGCTCCATGGAGCCCCGCGCCGCCACCCCGGAGAAGCGCGTCGAGGCGGTGCGCCGCCTGGCCGAGGCCGGCGTGCCCACCGTCGTGATGTTCGCCCCCTGCATCCCGGGCCTCAACGATCACGAGCTGGAGGCGGTGCTGGAGCGATCCGCCGCCGCGGGCGCCGCGGGCGCCGGCTATGTGGCGCTGCGCCTGCCGCTGGAGATCGCCGACCTCTTCCAGGAGTGGCTCGCCACCGATCACCCGGACCGCGCCGGCCGCGTCATGTCGCTGGTCCGCCAGATGCGCGGCGGCAAGACCTACGACAGCCAGTGGGGCAAGCGCATGAAGGGCGAAGGCCCGATCGCCGCCCTCACCTCGCGCCGCTTCGCCGCCGCCAAGGCCCGCTACGGCCTTGCCGGCAAGCTGCCGCCGCTGGACCTCACCCAGTTCCGCGTCCCGCCCAGACCCGGCGACCAGATCGACCTGTTCGGAGACTGTAAAACCTCCCCCGCCCGCGGGGGAGGGGGACCACGAAGTGGTGGAGGGGGCGCTGCCACCTCATGAGAGTCACAAGCAATTCTGTCAAACGCGCCCGGCAGCTCCGCAAACGCATGTCGCTCCCGGAAGTCATGCTCTGGAAGGTCCTGCGGGGCCGCGAGGATGGAAAGCCGGTTTTCCGGCGACAGCATCCGATGGGCCCCTATGTCCTCGATTTCTTCTGCGCGCGGGCCCTGATCTGCATCGAGATCGACGGAGCTTCCCATGGCTTCGGCGACCGGCCGCAAGCGGACGCCCGCCGAGATAGTTACCTAAGATCGCTGGGCATCCTCGTCGTGCGATGCGCTGCGATCGAGATCATTGGCGACGCTCAGAGCGTCGGTATGGGCCTGATCCAACTCGCGCGCGGCCGCAGCGCCCCCTCCACCGCTTCGCGGTCCCCCTCCCCCGTTGAAACGGGGGAGGTTTTGGGCAGATCACCTTGAAAACACGCCCACCAGCTCGATGTGCGGCGACCAGAGGAACTGGTCCACGGGCAGGACGCGGTCGAGGGTGAAGCCGGCGTCGATCAGGGTGGCGGCGTCGCGGGCGAAGGTGGCCGGGTTGCAGGAGATGCCGATGACGCGCCCGACGCCCGAGCGGGCGAGCTCGGCGGCCTGTTCGGCGGCGCCGGCGCGGGGCGGGTCGAAGACGGCGAGATCGGTCTTGCGTAGCTCCTCGGCCAGCACCGGCCGGCGGACCAGGTCGCGGGCCTCGGCGGTGACCCCGTGCAGGCCCGGCGCGCCGGCGAGGGCGGCGGTGAGCGCGCGTATGGCCTCCGGCGCGGCGTCGGCCGCCTGCACCTGGGCGATCTCGGCCAGCCGAAAGGTGAAGGTCCCGACGCCGCAGTAGAGGTCGGCGATGCGGGTCGCGCCCGCGGCCTCGGCGGCGACAAAGGCGCTCATGGCGGCCTCGGCCTCGCGGGTGGCCTGCAGGAAGGCGCCCGGCGGGAGGCTGACGACGGCCTGGCCCAGGCGGACCTGCGGCGCGCGCGCCAGGTAGGCGGCCTCGCCGTCCAGGGTCACCCGGGCGAAGTCGGCCGCCGCGGCGCGCTCGGCGAGCTGCACCCGCGCGTCGGCGGACAGCCCGCCGGACCGCCGCTCCACCCCGGAGATGTCGATATCGAGGCCGCTGTCGGTGAGCGTCAGGTGCAGGGTGGGCGCGGATTTCGGGTGCTCGAACAGCGGCGCGGCCAGCCGCTTCAGCGCCGGGATCGCAGCCTGGATCGCGGGGTCCGAGATCGGGCAAACGGCGATGTCCACCAGGTCCCACGACCGCCGCTGCTTGTAGCCCAGCCGGGCGGCGTCGCGGTCGCCACGGCGGGCGTGCAGCGCCACGCGCCGCCGCGTCCCCGGGCCCGCGGCGAAGGCCGGCAGGATCTCGGTCTCGATCCGCTGGCGCGCCAGGGTCGCGGCCAGCCGCTCCACCTTCCAGGCGAGATAGGGGCCATGCGCCCAGTGCTGCAGGGCGCAGCCGCCGCAGGTCCCGAAGTGAGGGCAGACGGGCGCGATCCGCTCCGCGCTGGGCGTCAGCACCGCCACCAGCGCCCGCCGCTCGCCGGCGCCCGCCGCCAGCACCCGCTCGCCCGGCAAGGTGAAGGGCACGAAGGCCGGCCCGGCCGCCACGCCGTCGCCCTCGCCGCCCATCTGCTCGATGGCGAGCTCCATCGGCGGGCCGGCGGGCCGAGGGTGTCGGCCGGGGCTCCGGTGATGGCGACGCGGCGGCTTCATGGTCGGATCAGGCGTCCTCGGGCGGCAAAGGTTAAGCAAGCTGAACGAAGATGAACGGTGCGCTCAAAAACCGTTCAGCTTGGCTTGGCCATAACGAGCCCCGCAAGCCGCCGAAGGGCGGCCCGGGATTCGAGAGAAGAGGGATTACCCATGACCAAGTCTTCCACCCTCGCCAAGGGCGCCCTGGTCGCCGCGGCCGGTCTTCTGGCCCTGGGCGTGGCGGCGAACGCCCAGGCCCAGCCCTACGGCGGCCCCGGCTACGGCTACGACTCCTGCCAGCGCGAGGCCGGCAACCGCGGGGTGACCGGCGGGGTGCTGGGCGCGGGCGCCGGCGCGGTGGTGGGCTCGCAGCTGGCGGCCCGCGGCCACCGCACCGACGGCTCGGTGCTGGGCGGCGTGATCGGCGCCATCGCCGGCGCGGCCATTGGCCATTCCACCGCCGCCTGCGACACCGCCCCGCCGCCGCCCCCGCCGCCGCCGTCCTACCGCGACGCGCCGCCGCCTCCGCCCCCGCCGCCGCCCTCGGCCTACTACCAGCCGGAGCCCGCGCCCTATCGGCCCGCCGAGTATGGCCCGCCGCCGCCGGCCTACGCCGAGCGTGGCGCGGTCTGGGTCTACGGCCGCCACGGCATGCGCTTCCGGGTGATCGAGGACCGCATGGAGCCCAACGGCTGCACGCTGGCCGAAAGCCCGGTCTACATGCCCGACGGCCGCATCGACCGCCGCTTCGTCCACGTGTGCCCCGACTACCGCGGGCGCTACCACGTGGTCGGCTGACCTGATCTGTCGCTAGCTGGCCGCTAGCGCCCCACTGGCCGTCCGCGTCCTCACCGCGGGCGGCCTTTCTTTTGCGCCCAGAGCAGGTATTCGCGGTTCCCCTCGCCGCCCTCGATGGGGCTGTCGGTCGTTGCCTGCACCGCCCAGCCTTCAGCCTCGAAGAAGGCCTCGGCCGCCGCCAGGGCTTCGGCGCGGTCGGCCTCGTCCTTGACCAGCCCGCCCTTGCCGACCCGGGCTGGCCCCACCTCGAACTGCGGCTTCACCAGGGCCACCAGATCCGCGCCCTCGGCGGCAAGCGCCAGCGCCGCGGGCAGCGCCTTGGCCAGGCCGATAAAGCTCACGTCGCAGACCACCAGTTGCGGCGGCTCAGCGATCTCGTCCGAGGTCAGGTCGCGGGCGTCGACGCCCTCCAGGATCGCCACCCGCGGGTCGTCGGCGAGGCTCGGGTGCAACTGGCCGCGCCCCACGTCGACGGCGTAGACCCGCCGCGCGCCGGCCGCCAGGCAGACTTCGGTGAAGCCGCCGGTGGAGGCGCCCACGTCCAGCACC
>Ga0207695_10005069_pt1 | contig 17658 bp, 12 predicted proteins | sample KBSC54metaG_FD_184354 | JGI IMG/M metagenome (GOLD analysis project Ga0207695, IMG submission 184354) | Corn rhizosphere microbial communities from Kellogg Biological Station, Michigan, USA - KBS C5-4 metaG (SPAdes) (version 2) | ecosystem: Host-associated > Plants > Roots > Rhizosphere > Soil... | reverse complement strand
CCGCAGAGGTCTCAGAGAGGCTGTGACCTCTGCGACCTCTGCGCCTCCTCCGCGCCCTCTGCGTTGAAATCTTTGCTTCCGCTTGCGCGGAAGGGAGCGGCCATACCCAACGCCCTACGGCGCGCTGCGCACCTCGATGCGCGCCACGTTGCGGACTGCGCGCCAGGATTTCAGGTCGTCGCCGATCACCAGCCGCAAGGGGCCTTCGCGCGCGTCGAGCGGCTTGCCGGACACCTGGTCGGCCAGGACGATCGGCCCCTTGCGGAACTCCGGATCGGTCTCGGCCAGGGAGAGCACCGCGACGTAGCCGTCGGCCCCGGTCACGGCCACATAGGCGTGCATCGGCGCGCCGTGGGCCCTGGGCCCAACCGGCGTTCCGGCCTCACGCAGCACCGAGGTCAGGGTCGGGCCCTGGTAGGGCACAGCCTTGGCGCCTTCGTGCAGGATCGCCTCGCCACGCGGCAGGGCCGCCAGCTGCGCGGCGGTCAGGGTGATGGTCTTGCCGCCGAGTCCCACTACCGTCAGGTCGGCTGCGCCCGCCGCAGTGGCGAGCGCCGCCAGAAGCGCGGCGAGCAGGACGGATCGCACCTCAGGTCCCCGCCGGAGCGGAGGGGCGCTCGCGCATCGCGGCCTGCCAGCGGGTGAGGTTGGCCAGGGATTCGGGGATCTGGAACTTGGTGAGCCGGGCAAAGTCCATGCCGATGAACAGGACGCCATCGGCCAGGCTGATCCGGTCGCCGGCGATCCAGGGGGTTTCGCCGAGGCGGCGGTCGAACAGCTCCAGCGACCGCTCGCCGGCCTGCCGGGCGTTGGCCGCCACCTCCGGGACCTGGGTCTCCAGGGCGGCCAGGGCCGGGTGGCCGTGGCGGACCGACATCATCAGCGGCGTGGCCACCAGCATCTCGGCGCGGCGCAGCCACATCTCGAACACCGCGATCTCCTGCGGCGTGCGGCCGAACATGTTCGGCTCGGGGTGGATGGCCTCCAGGTAGCGGCAGATGGCGACGGATTCGGTGATCGTGGCGCCGTCGTCCATGGTCAGGGCGGGGGCCATGGCGATGCCCGCGCGTGACAGGTATTCGTCGGTCTTGTGGGCGCCGCCGAACAGGTCGACGTCGACGATCTCGATATCGGTGATCCCCTTCTCGGCCATGAACCAGCGCACTCGGCGGGGGTTGGGGGCGCGGCGGGCGTCATAGAGCTTCATGGGGATCCTCCCTAAGGGTCTCGATTAGAAACCCTACTTCGCGAACAGCGCGGTCGGCAAGACGCCGACCACCGAGGCGGTCATGCAGGTGGCCAGGAAACCGACCATCATCGCCTTCCACACCATCCCCATTACCTCCTTGCGCCGCTCCGGAGCGAGCACCGAATAGCCGGCGACGTTGATCCCCACCGAGGCGATGTTGGCGAAGCCGCAGAGGGCGTAGGTCATGATCATCCGGCTCCGCTCCGAGAGCGCGCCCGGCGCCAGCTTGGCGAGGTCGATGAAGGCCGTGAACTCGGTGAGCACCAGCTTCGCGCCGAGCAGCGATCCCGCCACAGGCGCCTCGCGCCAGGGCACGCCCAGGCACCAGGCCAGGGGCGCGAATAGAAGCCCGAGGCCGCGCTCCACGCTGAGCGGTGCGCCGCCAACGGGGGCGAAGAGGCCCAGGATGCCGTCCACCATGGCCACCAGCGAGACGAATACGATCAGCGTCGCCGCCACGTTCAGGACGATCTGCAGCCCGTCACCGGTGCCCTTGATCAAGGCGTCCACCGAGCTCTCGTAGACCTTGTCCCCGGCCAGCTCCGGCTCGGCCTCGGCCTCGGCTGCCGGCTCGCGGGGGACCAGGATCCGCGCCAGCAGCACGCCGGCGGGCGCCGAGATGATCGAGGCGGTCAGCACGTGGGCGGCGGCGTTGGGCAGCACGTCCTTCAGGATGGTGGCGTAGGCCACCATGGTCGACCCCGACACGCAGCTCATGCCCACCGCCAGCAGCATGAACAGCTCCGACCGCGAGAGGCCGGCCAGGTAGCTGCGGATGAAGATCGGGCCCTCCACCTGGCCCATGAACACGGTGGCGGCGGTCGCCAGGGCGGGCGGGCCGCGCAGGCCCATGGTCTTCTGGAACACGAAGCCGAACCCCTGCGTGATCCACTTCAGGATCCGCCAGTGCCAGAGCAGCGCCGAGAGCGCGCAGATCACCAGGATCACCGGCAGCACGCGGAAGGCGAACACGAACAGGGAGCCGGGGCTGGTCACCGTGTAGGGCTGGCTCTGGCCGCCGGCCAGGAAGCCGAACACGAAGGTGACCCCCGCCTGGGTGCTGCCGGCCAGCCCGTCCACCACCTGGCCCGCGCCCGCCAATACGCTGCGCGCGGGCGGCAGGCCGAACAGCAGCAGCACGAGCGCCGCCTGGGCGACCAGCCCCCCTAGCGCCAGCTTCCAGGGGAACGCCGCGCGCCGCTCCGACAACAGCCAGCACAGCCCGATGGTCACGGCCACGCCCGCCAGGCTCTGCGCATTCTCCGGCCCGAACATCCGCCCTTCCCCCGCCCCGGCCCGATTGGGCACGAGGCGTGTGACGGGAGCAAGCGGCGAACGGCGACCTGAGGCCACACGTGCGTCCCTGCTTGAGTATGCCTCTCCCACCCAAAGGGCGGTGAGGTCAGCGCTGGCGCCAGCTGGCTGGCATCGGCTTCAGGATCAGGATCGAAACATCGCGGGTGGGGGTGTAGTTGGCGTGGCGGATCTCGAACTGGGTGGGGGAGATCTTGCGCACGCCCTCGCCGCAGAAGCTGACCAGGTTGGCCGCCTCGCCCTTGTCCACCACCATGTGGAAGTCGCCGATCGGAGCTTTCCAGTTGGCGCCGGTGGTCAGGATGTATTCGATCCGCTCCTCGGTGAGGGGCGCGGACTCGTCGCCCGGCTGCTTGCTGCGGTTCACGGCGGCCAGAAAGGCGTCGTCGATGCAGTAGTGGTCGCGGCGCTGGGCGTAGTCGGCCTCGTGGGCGAAGTAGGACGAGCCCCAGCTGGTGCCGGCGCTCTGGCCGACCGACGGGGTGTAGCGGTGCTCGACGTTGATCTCGCGGCCGGCCGGGAACGTCTGGCGCCAGAAATACGTGGTCTTCAGGGTCCAGGCCGCTTCCCAGTGCTTCTCCCAGCCCTTGCCGGAATCGAACTCGTTGATGGCGGCGAGGTTCAGGCGCACCAGTTCGTCGCGCGTCGCCTGGGGGAGCCGGTCGAGGAACTGGTTCGTGGAAGCCAGGTGCGGGGCAAGCGGGATGCCCAGATGCTGCAGGTAGGCGGTGCGGTCGACGCCGTCCTTGACCACCTTCTGCTCCACCTGGGCGACCACCGGCTTGCCGTCGACGGTGGTGCGGAAGCCCAGGATGTTGCCGGGCGCCTGGATGGGGATGGAGATCATGTCGTCCACGCCCTCGGTGGTGATGTCGGGCATCGGGAAGGCCACCAGCACGGTGACGTCGTGGGTCGAGGTGTTGGCGAAGCGGTAGCGCACGCGGACCTGCTTGGCGGAGATGTAGAGGTCCTCCGAGCGCATCTCGATCTCGGGGCTCTTGGTCATCTGCAGGCCGCCGGCGGCCAGTTCGGCGGTGGAGTCGTTGGCGCCGGCGAGGGGCGCGGCCGACCAGGCGAGCGCCGCGGCCACGAGCGCCGTCAGGGTGCGTCGCATCATTCCCCCTCCAGTTCGCGCACCAGGGCGGGCCGGCCGTAGACCTTGGCCAGCGCCTCGGTGATCGCCGCCGTCGAGACCGCGATGGTCCGGTTCCGCGCGCCATCATAGGCGAAGTCGCCGGCGATGGAGTGGATGTTGCCGTCGAAGGCCGTGCCGACGATCCGCCCGTGCGCGTCCACCACCGGCGAGCCGGAGCTGCCGCCGACGATGTCGTTGGTGGTGGAGAAGTCCAGCACCGAGGCGCCGTTCAGGCGCCCCTGCGCGGCCGTCCAGCGGGCCGGCAACTGGTAAGGCGGCTCGCCGGTGACGCGGCCGTAAAGGCCGGCGAAGGTGGTGAAGGGCCCGGTCTGCTCGCCGCCGCCGGCGTCGAGGCCGGCCACCTTGCCGTAGCTGAGGCGCAGGGTGGAGGTGGCGTCCGGATAGATCGACGCCCCGTCCATGGCGTAGCGGGCGGCGACCATCCGCTCGCTGGCCAGCTCGGTCGGGCCGAGCACGTCGTCGTCCCAGACGTCGCGGGCCGCCCGGGACAGCGGGTCGGTGGCGAGGACGAAGGCGATCATCGGGTCGTCCGAGGCCTTGATCGCATCCAGGCCGCCCCGCCATAGGGCGCGCCGCACGGCCGGGTCGGCCAGCTTGCTGCCGGCGACCAGGCGCGCGGACAGGGCCTCCGGCGTCTCGGCGCCCAACAGCATGCCGACGGCCGGCGTGTCGGCGCCCAGCAGGTCGCGGGTGTTGCTGAGCCAGAGCTGCAGGTAGAGCCGCTCCAGCTCCGGCGACACAGGGCGCGCCGCCAGGATCGCCCGTTCGATCAGCGGCAGGCGGCTGTCGGAATATTCCGGCAGCCGCTGGCCCGCCGGCTTGGCCCGCTCGGCGGCGGCGCGGACCAGGTCGCGGGCGTAGCGGAACAGCTCCGAGCCTCCGCCGGCCCCGGACTCCAGCTGGCGCCAGACCACGAACTGGCGAGCAAAGGCCGGCTGCAGGTTCTGAAGCTCGGTCCAGGGGTTTCCGACGCGGGCGGCGAGCTCGGGATAGGCCGCCAGCCGGGCCTTCAGGCGCGCCTCCTCGTCGGAGCGGCCGGCCAGGAAAGCGGGGTCGCGCAGGGCCGCCGCGCGGCCCTGGAAGATCTTCAGGGAGTTCTCGGTCTGGAACAGGGGCGCGGCGGCCAGGCGCGCCTGCTCGGGGCCCAGGGCGGCGAGGGCCTTGAGCCGGGCCCGCAACGCGGCGGCCTGCTGCTGCAGCAGCGGCAGGGCGACATCGCGCTGGCTCTCCAGCTGGGCGACGGTCATGCGCCGGTCGGTGACCCCGGGGCTGCCGGAGACGAACACCGGGTCGCCGACCGCGGGCGGGACGGCGGACCAGCGCAGGAACTCGGGCGTGTCGGCGGGGCGGCCGGCCTCGTAGAGGCGCAGGAACGCGCAATCGAGGTCGTAGCGGGGGAAGGTGAAGTTGTCCGGGTCGCCGCCGAAGAAGGCGGCGGCGAACTCGGGGGCGAACACCAGCCGCACGTCGGCGTAGCGGCGGTAGCGGTACACCTTGAACTGGCCGCCCTGGTAGAAGCTGACCAGCTGGCAGCGGTAGCGCGGGTCCTCGCGGCAGGCGGCCTTCTCGGCGTCGGCGATGGCGGTCTGGCGGGCGCTGGCCCAGTCGTCGCCGTACTTGCCCTTGCCCGCCGCGTAGATCGCCGCCGTCGCGTCGGTGATCGAGGTCAGCACCTCGGCCTCCATGCCGGGGCAGGCCAGCTCCTGGCGGCGGCCCTCGGCGGCGAAGCCGTCGCGGTTCAGGTCGCGGGCCGACGACGACAGGTGTTGCAGGCAGGCGACCAGGCAGTGCTGGTTGGTCAGCACCAGCCCCTCGCGCGAGACGATCGAGGCCGAGCAGCCGCTGGTCAGCCGCACCGAGGCGGCGCGCAGGTGGTCGAGCCAGCGGGCGTCGAGGTCGACCCCCAGCGCCTGGCGCATGCGGGCGAGCGGCGCCTGGTCGAAGGTCCACATGCCCTCGTCGGCGCCCGCGGGGCCCGCGAGCAGCAACACCAGTATCGCGCCCGCGGCGCTGACGGCCTTCCCCAACATGCTTGGGCGGAGTCTTGGCGCCGATCGGGCGACTCGTCCACTCGGGGGAGATGCGGCGCCTTGGCCTCACCTCACCTCTCCCACGCCGTGGGAGAGGGCTACTGGGAGGCTGGAGACGCGGAAGGAAGGTGACGCTGTCGCTGATCTTTCAGTCGCCCTCTCCCGCTTGCGGGAGAGGTGAGGTGAGGGCACAACGCCGCCCATCTGGATTCAGGAGACTTGAGCGATGGCGGACATCCGCTTCGACGGGAAGGTGGCGATCGTGACCGGGGCCGGGGGCGGGCTGGGGCGCGCGCACGCGCTGGAGTTCGCCCGGCGCGGGGCCAAGGTGGTGGTCAACGACCTGGGCGGGGCGCTGGACGGCACCGGCGGCTCGTCCGAGGCGGCCCTGAAGGTGGTCGAGGAGATCAGGGCCGCGGGCGGCGAGGCGATCGCCAACGGCGCCTCGGTGACCGACGACGCCGGCGTGGCGGGCATGGTCAAGCAGACCATGGACGCCTGGGGCCGGATCGACATCCTGATCGCCAACGCCGGCATCCTGCGCGACCGCTCGTTCTCGAAGATGACCATCGAGGACTTCGAGTTCGTGCTCGACGTCCACCTGATGGGCACGGTGAAGTGCGCCAAGGGGGTGTGGGACATCATGCGCGCCCAGAAGTACGGGCGGATCATCACCACCACCTCGCCGACCGGCCTCTACGGCAACTTCGGCCAGACCAACTACGGCGCCGCCAAGGCCGGCCTGGTGGGGCTGATGAAGAGCCTCAAGCAGGAGGGCGAGCGCGACAACATCCGGGTCAACACCATCTGCCCGATCGCCGCCTCGCGGATGACCGAGACCATCATGCCGCCGGAGATCCTGAAGCGGATCGGGCCGGAGTACGTCTCGCCGGTGGTCGCCTACCTGTGCTCCGAGGACGCGCCGACCGGCATGCTGGTGACCACCTCGGCCGGCGTGGTCTCGATCGCCAAGCTGTACGAGACCGAGGGCGTGTTCCTGGACCACATCTCCGCCGAGGCGGTGCGCGACAACTGGGCCAAGGTGATCGATACGACGGGCCAGGAAGCCTACGACAACGGCGGCGGCCAGGTGCAGAAGTTCTTCCGGCACATGGGGCAGGGGTGACACACTGACCTCCCTCCCCCTTGTGGGGAGGGACAGCGTCGCTTGGCGACGCAAGGGTGGGGGAGGCCAGGTCATCAACGATCATCGGCGAGCAGCGGGTTCGGCTCCAGACTCCCCCACCCCGCCCGCTTCGCGGTCTGCCCCTCCCCACAAGGGGGAGGGAGGCCGCCTCAATCTCGCGCGCCTGATCGCGTTCAGCCTGCCGGGGCTGCCCATCGGCGCCCTGGCGGTGGCGCTGCCGGTGTATCTGCCGCACTACTACGCGGTGCACTTCGGCCTCGGGCTGGGGGTGGGCGGCGCCTTCATGGCCGTGCGCCTGATCGACATGCTGGCCGACCCGCTGATCGGGGTGGCGATGGACCGGACCAGGACCAGGCTCGGCCGCTACCGGGTCTGGCTGCTGGCCGGGGCGCCGTTGCTGGCGATCCCGGTCTGGCTGCTGTTCCTGCCGCCGATCGCGCCCAGCTTCGCCTACCTGGTGGCGATGCTGGTGCTCTACTACCTGGGCGCCTCGGTGGTGACCCTGGCGCATATCGCCTGGGGCTCGGTGGTGTCGGTCAGCTACCACGAGCGCTCGCGGGTGTTCGGGGCGATCCAGATGACCAGCATCTTCGCCGCCGCCACCGTGGCGCTGATCCCGAGCCTGCTGGGCAGCACGGCCGAAGCGGTGGGAGCGCGGGCCATGGGCCTGTTCATCGTGGTGATCACCCCGCTGGGCATCGCGCTGGCCTCGACCTTCACGCCGGAAAGGATCGCCGCCGACGTCCAGGCCGAGCGGTTCCGGCTGGGCGAGTACTGGGAGATGATCATGCGGCCCGACATGCGCCGCATCATCCTGGCCGACTTCTGCCTGGCGCTGGGGCCGGGCTGGATGACGGCGCTCTACCTGTTCTACTTCCACGACGCGCGCGGCTTCACCGCGGCGTCGTCCAGCGCCCTGCTGTTCATCTACATCGTCTCGGGGGTGGCCGGCGCCTTCGCGATCTCGAAGGCGGCGCAGCGGCTGGGCAAGCACACCACCCTGATGGTCTGCGCGGTCGGCTATTCCGTGGGCCTGGTGGCGATCAACTTCATGCCCCGGGGCGCCTTCTGGCCGACCGCTGCGATCATGGTGTTCAACGGCCTGATGGCGCCCAGCTTCGTGCTGCTGATCCGGGCCATGACCGCCGACGTGGGCGACGCGGTGCGCCTGGAGCAGGGACGCAACCGGATGAGCCTGCTGTATTCCCTGCTGACCAGCGTCGAGAAGATCGCCGGCGCCCTCTCCATCTTCCTGACCTACACGGTGCTGGCGGCGGTCGGCTACGACAGCCACGAGGGCGCCGGCAACACGCCGGGCGCGATCCTGGGGCTGCAGGTGGTGTTCCTGGCCGGCCCGGTGGTGTTCGTGACCATCGGCGCGGCCTGCTTCTTCGGCTACGGGCTCGATCACGCCGCGCACGCGAAGATCCGCCAGGCGCTGGACGACCGCGACGCAGGGCTGGCGGCTGGAACCGGCGAGATCCACCTATGATCACCAATAAGAACGGTGGCCGGACCGCGGCGCGCGCAGCAGCGAGCGCGGCGGTTCAGGGACTGTCAACGATGAGAATGACCAAAAGTACCGGCGCCATATGGTGAGCGCCGGGGCCTGGCGCAACACGCCAGGCCCATGGGCGCCCTCGCCTCGAGGCGCCATGCGTGAACGGCGAACGCGCCTAGGCGAGCCCCAGCGCCCGCACCGCGTCCCGCATCGCCGCCAGTCGCGGGCCCATGTCGTCGGCGAGGTGGGCGTGCGTGGGGATGTAGAAGAGGCCGAGGTCGAGGCCCTTCAGGGCCAGGGCCGCGCATTCGGCGGCCGGGATGAACTGCATCGGCGTGGTCAGCTGGTCGGTGGGCACCTTGCCGGAGAGCTCGGTGGTGATCGGGCCGGGCAGCAGGATGTGGACGTCGATCGGCGTGCGGCCGGCGAACTCGTCGCGCATCCACTCGGCGGTGATCAGCAGGGCATGCTTGGTGGCGGCGTAGAGGCCGAGGCCCAGCCCGCGCACGCTGGGCGGGATGCTGAGCGAGTTCTCCGAGCCGGTGAACATCAGCCGGCCGCGCAGCTCCCCGCCCTCGAGCGCCCGGGCATAGGCCTGCGCCAGGTGCAGGCCGGCGAAGTAGTTGACGTCGAACAGCCGCCGCGCATCGCCGGCGAGGTCCGCCCGCACCAGCCGCCGCCCCGTGGCGATCCCGGCGTTCGAGCAGACCAGGTCGATCCGCCCCGCCCGGGCGCCCCCCTCCCCGATCACCCGTTCCGCGGCCGCCGGATCGCCGAGGTCGGCGACGAGGCTGACCGGGTCGTCGCCCAAGCGCGCGGCCGTCTCGGCCAGCCCGGCCTCGTTGATGTCCACCAGCACCAGCCGAGCGCCGCGCTCGGCCAATGCGACGGCGAGGGCGCGGCCGATGCCGGACGCCGCGCCGGTGACGAGGGCGACCTTGCCGGCGTAGTCGATCATGCGTGGGTCCTTGGGCTGGCCCGGGTTGGGCGTCGGGCGTTCTGAACCGGGCGCCCGCAGACCGCAAGCCGGCGGCCCATTCGCGCCGCACGGGTTCTGGACTATCCGCCGGCCCCAGGCCGCGAGGGCGAGACGACGTGATCATCGTTTCCGGAACCATCAGGATGCTCCCCGGCCAGCGAGAGGCTTTCCTGCGCGCGTCCCTCGAAACGATCGAGGCGGCGCGCAAAGCGGCGCGTTGCCGGGCCTTCGTGGTCGCGGCCGACCCGATCGAGACCGACGTGGCCAAACGTCTACGAAGAATGGGACTCCGAGGAGGCCCTGCTCGCCTTCCGAGGCGGGGGACCGCCGGCGGACCTGCGCAGCCTGATCGCCAACGCCAGCGTACGGCGGCACGAGGTCTCGAAAAGCGGTCCGGCCTGACACCGCGGGCGATGCGCGAAGCGTGGCTTGAGCACAACGGCGCGGGGTCCGCTCGCGGGCGAAGTGTGAACGGTAAAGATCGACCCGAAGCCGACCTTTCGCCCATTAGCGGAAGGGTATGACGGTGCCGGGGCCGCTTCCATCTCCATGGTTCAAATAGGCGGCGGTATAGTATCGGACTATAGTGCGCAGTTGGCGGATTCGTTCGTTCCGAATAAAGAGTTGGTCTTCTTCAACCGAGCGACGCGCGGAGATGTTGCCACGGTGATTGGAGATTTGATGGAGAGCGATCGTGGCGAAGCAACCGCAGCGCGGGGTCTTCACCGTGTGAACCGGTCGTTTCGGTGGACGGACCGTGCCGCGGAAATGGCCGCGTTTGTCAGTCAACAGTGAACGTGTCGTAGAAGTACCTATTTTCGAATTGTAGAGTCACCGCTCTTCCGGAGATCAATTCTGTCTGATATTCCTGTTGCTTAAGGCACCGTGCGATCAAATCGCCCCGTTCATTGGGAATTGCGAGGTGATCCGTGGGCCAATCCGTTTTTATGCGGATGAGGCTATAGTCTCTCACCAAGAAACTTTCGATCAAGTCTTTTGAACTTGTCGAAAAGCGTCTTAGATGCTTCTCTTCGATTTCGATAAAGAACACTGGGCGGTCACGGGCGATTATACCTGACATTCCCACAATCGCGGCGGACTCGGCACCCTGGATGTCAACCTTTAGGAAGTCGATTTTTGGCAGATTCATCTGATCGAGTTTTACCGTCAAGCAAAGATCGCCGCCGGACCCGATGCCTGTATTGCCAAGGTTGACGGCTCCATCCTCGCCCATCGTTGATTCGAGGGGGTCTAGCTCTACGATGTTGAGTGACGAGCTTGCTGCCGCAAGCTTGTAGGCCTTCACATTATCTACCGAGTTGGCAATAATATTTAGTTGAAGTTGTGCGAATATAAATCCTTGCGGCTCAAACGCAAAAACAGTCCCATTCTTCGCCAATCGCGACAAGCCAATAGTATGATAGCCGAAATTAGCGCCCAGATCAACAATGTTAGAATTCTCATTAACGAGAATTCGCGCGAAGGCGTATAGGTGGGGCTCCCAGAGGCCGGTTGTTGCGATTACGCGCGCGATGAAATCCTGCTCCGCCACGAAGAAAGTGCTGCCCATAGACTGGACTGTCGCGATCTTTGGCTCGAATCTCATTGCGGGTTCAATATCAAAACCCGAGCCTCCAGCGCGCGATCGCGCATAAGGCGCAGATAGGCCTTTGCAATGCCGTCGGAATCTTTCGCTGCGACGATGGTCTCTACCGCGCGACCGCCAGCCAGCCCAGCGAGCTTTGCGGAGAATGGACGATCGAACACGAGACCGGCACACACCGCGTTGACCCTGATAGGCGTCAGGTCTTGAGAAATACGTTCCGTCAGCCGGATCATCGCTTCCAGCATGGCTAGATTGAGCTCGTCACCTTCCCATGGTCGCATAGCGTTGACCCCGTCGGTGAGAGTGATCGAGGCGTGTTCAGGCATCTGGCGGCCGACGCCCGTCACCGCAGCCAGTTCGGCCCATAAGCGAACGGTCAGGATGGCATTAGCGACGAGCAACTCAGATGCGCTCAGGGATCCGCCGATGGTCGAGGACCAAGGCCCAGGGGCGAGAACCAGGTGATCGATAGGACCGAGGGCCGCAAAGAACGTGTTCGTCTGCGATGCGTTGGCCAAGTCTACTCGGTAGCCCCTTGCCCGAGGCCCCAGGTTCCGGACGGCCACGTCCAGGGACGCCTGATCCCCTGATGCAAGGCAGATTTCAGCGCCTTCAATGCTCGCCAGAGAGGCGACATTAAAGCCAAGCCCCTTTGTCCCGTCGAGAACAAGGACCCGTTTGCCACTGAGTGAGTCACACGGCATAGTTGGATGTTATCCACTTGCGGCTCACCATGTCACAGGAAAATTCAGAGCATCCTTTTCTGCCTTAGACATCGTCCGGCTCGCATCCGCACGCCGGATCGGTTGGGGTGCAGGCCGTGCCGGACGGCGGCACCGTCCAGGTGGTCGTGAAGCCGTAGGCCCGCTTTCCACCGAGGCTGTGTGAAAACTCGCTCTCGCCAAAATCCGGTGCAAAATCATGCCGATGAGCGGCTGCTTTCCGACGAGTTCTTGCGTCCTCGGCGGGATTGACACCAGAAGTTGGCAAAGTATTGCGCGTGAAATCTCGCCGGCGGAGTTTTCACACAGCCTCCACCCTCAGCCGGCCTTAGAAGCGTCCGCTTATGGGGCCGTGCGACGAAGGTCCGCGGTTCGGCAGGGCGCGAGGTTCGGGGCGTTGCGTCACTCCGCCGGAGGGGCCACCGCCTCCGGCGTCTCGCCGTGCGCCACGGCCGGGGCGGCGCCGGGGAGCCAGCGCCTGAGCTGGAGCAGCACCACCGCGATGACGACGATGGCGGCGACCACGAAGAACTGGCCGCGCAGCCCGGCGAGGGTGCGCACCGGGGCCAGCACGATCGGGCTGAGCGTGCCGCCCAGGTAGAGCGAGGTGGCCACCAGGCCGAGCGCGCGCGGCACGAGGTCGGGCGGGGAGAGGCGCATGGCGTAGGTCCAGAGCGCCGGCAGGCCGACGCCGACCGCCAGCCCGTTCACCAGCACCGCGCAGACGAACACCGGCAGGGTTGAGGCCGAGCCGGTCAAGGTCAGGGCGGCGGCCATGCCGAGGAAGACCAGGGTCAGAGTCGGCCCCATGGCGAAGCGCGCGGCGATCTTGCCGTAGAAGAAGGAGACGACGGCGATCACGCCGGCCACCAGGGCGAAGATGTTGGCGACCACCACCGGCGCGGCGAACCCGGACGCCGCCAGCACGAAGGCCAGCTGGACGTTGAACATCACCAGCAGGATGTAGATCGCTACGCAGAGCAGGTAGGCCGGGAGCACCGGCCTCAGCCGGACAAGGTTGGCCCAGGCGCCGTGGCCCGTGGCCCTGACCCGGCGGGCCTGCCCCATCAGCAGGACGGGCGCGGCGAACAGCACCGCCATCAGGCCGTGCAGCGCGAACGGGCCGCGCCAGGAGAAGTGCGCCGCCATCTGGCCGGCGATCAGCACGAAGGTGAAGCCGCTGACGGAGCCGACGGTGATCAGCAGGCCGTTCATCCGCGCCCGCCCGGCGCCGGTGTAGTGCAGGGCGATCAGCGAGGTGCAACAGGTCTGCATCACGCCGTTGGAGAACCCCATGACCATCCGCGTCGCGAGCAGGCCCCAGGGGTTGTCGAGCACCAGCCCGGCCGAGCCGGTGACCGCGAACACGATCAGGGAGACGAACAGGGCGGTGCGCAGGCCCTGGCGCTCGATCATCAGCCCGGCGACCAGGCCCGAGAGCATGACCCCGAAGAACGGCAGGGTGCTGGCCAGCTGGGCGATGAACTCGCCGTGCTGGCCGCCGCCGTAGTGGTTGGCGAGGGGGGCGAGGATCGGCGGCAGGGCGTCGTAGAGCAGCGAACAGGCGACGTTGCCGGAGAAGATCGCGGCGATCAGGAAGGGCCTGCGCCAGGCGGCCACCGGGGCGGCCGGCCCGAGCCCGTCGTCGGCCAGGGCCTGGCCGGGTTCAGTTGTCTCGAGCGTCAACGCTGTCTCCCCGCCGGAGTTGTGCCCCTCCGTCGGGCGCGAGGGTAGCGGGTGCGGGGCGGTGGGGCCATCCGGTCAGTTCGACGCGGCGTCGGAAAGCGGCCCGGCTTGACCGCGTCGCGTGTGGCGCCGCGACCGGCTGATACTCAGCAAGGCCGCGAGCCGATGCCAACCAATCAGCGCCAGCAGCCACACAACTACTTTCGAAGCAGGAAGTTCCAATAAATATAATTCAATGAAATCGGTCCTATTGATAAATTGTCAAAAAATTATCTACGAATGTTTTACAATATTACACGTTGCCCTCGTAAATATTAGACATCGGAAAAGTGACGCCAGGATTTACGGGCCGACCTCGACTGTAATGCGCGGAGAATTTCCGCTCATTCAAGAACTTGCCAGTCCCCATAGCTAAGCTTGTGGCCGGATTTCCGGCTCTGGGGCTGCATCGAGGCGCCTATGTCGAAATCGACCCTTCTCATGACCGCCTGCCTGGCAGCCGGTTCGCTATGTCTCGGGCAGGGCGCGTTCGCCGCGCCCCCGGTGGGCGCGGGCGGACAGCTCCAGCAGATTCCGCCGCCGCCCGCGCCGGAACGCTCGATCCCCGAGATCCGCACCGATCGCGGCGGCGGCGAGCGGGACGCCGGCCCGCCCGGGCCCAAGGTGCTGGTGCAGTCGCTGCACGTCACCGGCGAGACCCTGTTTCCGGAAGCCGAGCTGATCGCCGCCGCCGGCTTCACGCCCGGCAGCCAGCTCGACCTGCGCGACCTGCGGCGGATGTCGGGCAGAATCTCCGACTTCTACAATCGCCGCGGCTACTTCGTCGCCCAGGCCTATGTGCCGGCCCAGGACGTCACCGCCGGGTCTGTGACCATCGCCGTGGTGGAGGGCCGCTACGGCAAGGTCGGGCTCGACAACCACACCAATCTCCACAACCGGGTCGCGCTCGGCGTGATGGCCGGACTGGACGCGGGCGACCCGGTGGACAGCCGCCCGCTGGAGCGGCGCCTGCTGCTGCTGTCGGACATCCCCGGCGTGGTGGTGAGGTCGACGCTCAGTCCCGGCGCGGAGGTCGGCGCGTCCGATCTCACGGTGACGCTCACGCCCGGCCCGCGCATCTCCGGCAGCATCGACGGCGACAACGCCGGCGATCGCTACACCGGCGCCTACCGCGCCGGCGGCACGCTCTACATCAACGACCCCACCGGCAACGGCGACCTGATCACCCTGCGGGCGCTGAGCTCGTTCGCGGGTTTGGATTACGGCCGCGTCGCCTACCAGACCCGGCTTGGCGCGGCGACCGCGGGGGTCGCGTTCTCCGCCCTCGACTACCGGCTGCACGGGGCCTTCTCCAGCCTCGACGCCAGCGGCACGGCCCAGGTCGCCAGCCTGTTCGCCAGCTATCCGCTGGTCCGCTCCTACGACAGCAACCTGGCGCTCACCGGCGAGTTCGACGCCCGCAATTTCCGCGACAAGATCGGGGCGGTGAACTCGGTGGTCGACAAGCGCGAGTACGCCCTCACCGTCGGGCTGAGCGGGGACGACCACGACCACTTCAACGGCGGCGGCTGGGACCAGTATTCGCTGGGCTACAGCGCCGGCGACCTGGACATCCGCACCCCGTCGGCCCGGGCCTTCGACGCGGCTACCGCCCGAGCCGACGGGCGCTACGGCAAATTCTTCTTCAGCGTCTCGCGCCTGCAGCGCGTGGTCGGCCCGATCTCGGTCTTCGGGCTCGTCAGGGGCCAGTACGCCTCGCAGAACCTCGACATCTCCGAGAAGATGGAATTGGGCGGCGCCTATGCCGTGCGCGGCTATGGCGAAGGCGAGATCTACGCCGACGACGGCTATGTGGCGACGCTGGAGGCGCGGCTGCTGCTGCCGCCGCCGCCTGGCCCGATCCCCGGCCGGGTGCAGCTGATCGCGTTCTTCGACACCGCCTCGGCGTCCACCAACCACTCGCCCTGGTTCCCGGGGGCCAACCACGTCCAGGTCAGCGGCGCCGGGGCCTCGGTCAACTGGGCCGCGCCCAACAACTTCGTGGTCCGCGCCACCTGGGCCCAGCCCGTCGGCCACGCCCGGGGCGCGCCCGGCGTCACCTCGTCCAGCCACGTCTGGATCCAGCTCGCCAAGCTCTTCTGATGTCGGCGTCAGCGAAGCCTTCCCCGACCGCCGAAACAAGGATTGAGTCCATGCACCGCGCCTTCCGATCGATCTCACGAAACTCGGCCCTGGGCCGGCTGGCCCGGGCGACCCTGTTCGCCGCCGTCAGCAGCCTGGCGCTCGCCTCCGCCGCCCACGCCCTGCCCACCGGTGGCGAGGTGGCGGCCGGCGCGGCCAGCGTCTCGCAGGGCGCCGGCGCCATGACGGTCACCCAGTCGAGCCAGAACGCCATCCTGAACTGGCAGAGCTTCAGCATCGCCCAGGGCGAGAGCGTGCGCTTCGCCCAGCCGGGCGCCAGCGCGGTGGCGCTGAACCGGGTGACCGGCGCCGATCCGTCCAGCATCCTGGGCGCCCTTTCGGCCAACGGCCAGGTGTTCCTGGTCAATCCCAACGGCGTGCTGTTCGGCGCCGGGTCCCAGGTGAACGTCGGCGGCCTGGTGGCCTCCACCCTGAACATAGCCGACGCCGACTTCATGGCCGGCCGCTACAGCTTCTCCGGTCCCGGCGGCGGATCGGTGCTCAACCAGGGCTCGATCAACGCCGGCGGCGGCTATGTCGCCCTGATCGGCGGCCAGGTCTCCAACCAAGGCCTGATCACCGCCAGCCTCGGCACGGTGGCCCTGGCCGCCGGCCAGGCGGTGACGCTCGACGTCGTCGGCGACGGCCTGCTCAATGTCACCATCGACCAGGGGGCCCTGAACGCCCTGGTCCAGAACGGCGGCATGATCCACGCCGAGGGCGGGCGGGTCGTGCTCACCGCGCAGGCCGCCGGCCAGCTGCTGAAGACCGTGGTCAACAACACCGGCCTGATCGAGGCCCAGAGCGTCGGCGGGGCCAACGGCGTTATCAGCCTGCTGGCCGACATGGACAGCGGCACGGTGAACGTCGGCGGCACGCTCGACGCCAGCGCTCCCCACGGGGGAAACGGCGGCGCCATCGAGACCAGCGCGGCCCACGTCAACGTCGCCGACGCCGCCTACATCACCACCGCGGCCCCGGTGGGCCTGACCGGCGTCTGGACCATCGACCCGGTGGATTTCACCATCGCCGCCGGCCAGAACATCTCCGGCGCCACCCTCTCGGCCCTGCTGGTGACCAACAGCGTGGTGATCAGCACCCTGCCCACCGCCACCACCGGCACCGTGGCCGGCACGCCGCCCGTGACCAGCTTCGAGTCGACCGTCACCGGCAACGGCGACATCAACGTCAACGAGCCGGTGGCCTGGGTGGCCAGTTCCAGCCCCACCACCCTGACCCTCAACGCCCTGCGCGACGTCAACGTCAACGCCGCGATCACCGCCACCCGGGGCAACCTGGTGATCTGCTGCGGGCGCGACGCCAACGTGAACGCGCCGATCACCATCACCAACGGCAGCGCCCTGATCAGCGCGGGCCAGGACGTCAACCTGAGCGGCATCGCCGCGATCACGATCACCGACGGCGACTTCACCATCTGCGCCGACCGCAACGTCAACATCGCCGACGCCATCACCGTGACCCGGGGCAGCACCATCCCCGAGGAGGACCTCGGCCTGGCGTTCGGGCTGGTGATCATCGCCGGCAACGGCGGGACCGGGCCGGGCGTGAGCGGCGGCACCGTGATCTTCGCGCCGCTGACCCCGCCGGTGACGGTCACCGCCGCGCCGGTGCAGATCTATTACAACCCGGTCTCCTACACGACGCCGGGCGACTACCTGCCGAACTTCACCCTCACCGAGGGCGCCGCCCTGACCCAGTTCATGCTGGTGTTCCCGAATGGGGACAAGGTGTTCGACGGCGGGACGGCCGCGACCCTGACCGGGTTCAACGGCGACGTCCCCGCCGGCCTGACCCTGATCGCCGGGCCGGGGGCCAGCGCGACCTTCGACGACCCGAACCCCGGGGCGGGCATCGGCGTCACCTTCACCGGCTACAGCCTCGGCGGCGCCAACGCCGGCCAGTACTCGCTGCCGGTGGCCTGCTGCGCCGCGACCTTCCGCACCACCAGCACCATCACCGCGCCGCCGCCGCCTCCTCCTCCTCCTCCTCCTCCTCCTCCTCCTCCTCCTCCTCCCCCCCCGCCCCCCCCCCCCCCCCCCCCCCCCCCCCCCCCCCCCCCCCCCCCC
>Ga0207695_10005068_pt1 | contig 17663 bp, 19 predicted proteins | sample KBSC54metaG_FD_184354 | JGI IMG/M metagenome (GOLD analysis project Ga0207695, IMG submission 184354) | Corn rhizosphere microbial communities from Kellogg Biological Station, Michigan, USA - KBS C5-4 metaG (SPAdes) (version 2) | ecosystem: Host-associated > Plants > Roots > Rhizosphere > Soil... | reverse complement strand
GCCGAACGCTCCAGGCTGAGATACCCAAGACCGACGCCTACCAAAAACTCCAATCGGTTCCGAACCTCATCCACCGGACGCTTTCCGATCTGCAGTTCTCGCCCTTCGAGCTTCCATTTCTTGACCGTATCGAGTGCGCGGGTCACCGAAAGCTGCGTGAGCTCCGCAATGCCCACTCCTTTTACCTTCACTGCCAGACTGGACGGCTTCAGCCGTTTGCCGTGACAATCCGGGCACACCGCCGCCGATTGATATTGCAGTAGCCACTCGCGCGTGTTCTCCGTTACATCTTCCTGCTCGTAGTATTGATCCAGCGCCGCGATCAATCCTTCGCTCAGCGCCTGCTGCGCCTTCTTCGCCAGCTTCTCGAATGGCTTCTGAATCGGAATCTTCAAACGTGCGGCCAGTAGTTTCAGATCGCCAGTCACATACGTCGAAGTGCCGCCGATTCCCAGCGCTCCATCGAGCATGGGCTTCGAAGGGTCTACGATTACTTTGGCGGGATCCCAGTTCCAGCGGCTGCCCAGGCCCGTGCATGTCTCGCACGCCCCAAATGGACTATTGAACGAGAACGAGCGCGGCTCCAGTTGCGGCACGCTTCCGCCGCATTCCGGGCACGCGAATTTCTGCGAGTACAACCGTTCCGGTCCATCCACTTGCGCCACCAGAACCAGCCCATCGGCGAGCTTGGTCGCGGTTTCGATCGACGCTTCCAGGCGCTTTTCCACTTCCGGCTTGATCAACAAGCGGTCCACCACTACTTCGATGGTGTGATTCTTACGCTTATCGAGCGTGATCTCTTCATCCAGCGGCCGCAGCACGCCATCCACGCGCGCCCGCACGAAACCTTGCCGCGCGAGTTTTTCAAGGTCTTTACGATACTCGCCTTTACGGCCGCGGACGATGGGCGCCAGGATCATCACGCGCTCCTGCGGCCCCAGCGTCATCACTTGCTGCAGGATTTGCTGCGTCGACTGACGCGCAATCTCCAGACCGCAATTGGGACAATGCGGCACGCCGATGGCCGCGTATAAGACGCGCAGGTAGTCGTAGATCTCGGTGATCGTTCCGACCGTCGAGCGCGGACTGCGGCTGGTAGTCTTCTGTTCGATCGAAATCGCCGGACTGAGTCCGTCGATCGAGTCCACTTCCGGCCGCTCCATCTGATCCAGGAATTGCCGCGCGTAAGGCGACAGCGTTTCCACGTAGCGACGCTGCCCCTCCGCGTAAATCGTATCGAAGGCCAGCGAGGACTTGCCCGAACCGCTCAAACCCGTGATCACCGTCAGGGTGTTGCGCGGAATCGCCACGTCGATATTCTTCAGGTTGTGCTGCCGCGCCCCATGCACGGTAATCTGCTTGAGCAAAACGTCTCCAATTGGTAGGGTGCGCTTCCATTGTCCCAGATAGCGGGAATCCGGCACCCGCCCCCTGGCAATTACCGATCTTGACGATTTCCGATTCGCTATACTAGCGGCAACCCGGCAGTTGTCGTCGCTGCCCGGACCCTCCAGGAGGCAACGGTGAGTTTGGAAGCAACGGTTCGGTATGCGGGTGATGTAGCGATCATCGATCTTGCAGGCCGCATCGTTCTGCACGATGGGTCGGCCGCGGTGCGCGAGGCCATTGCCAAAGTGCGCGAAACGGGCGCGAACAAAATCCTCCTCAACTTGGCGAACGTCAGCTTTATCGATAGCTCCGGTCTGGGAGAACTGGCCAGCGCCTACGCGCGCATGCATAAGGACGGCGGCCAACTGAAGCTTGTGAATCTTCCTGCGCGCATCGTGGACCTGCTTCGTATTACTAAGCTGGACACGGTTCTCCTCACATTTCCGAGCGAGGCCGCGGCGCTTCAGAGTTTCGATAACGGCCCAGTCTCCGCCTGAGTTTCATTGCCGCCCCCACCAGGCCGGCAATTCCGCCACAGAATCCAACACCGCATCCGGCTTGACAGAGCCCGCGAGATCGAACTCCCGGAACTTCCCGGTTCTCATGAGCGCGGCCCGCATGCCGGCTAATTGCGCGCCAGCGATGTCGGACTCAATGTCATCCCCTACCATCAGGATCTCGCGATTCGGAACGCCCAGCCGGTCCGCGGCCGCCTGAAAGAATTCCGCAGCCGGCTTGCCGAGCACCAGCGCCTTGCGGCCGGCGGCATGTTCGAGCGCCACCACGAAAGGAGCGACGTCCAGCGAAATCCCGTCCGCTGCTTTCCAATAGCGCGTCATCCCCAGAGCAATCAGTGCCGCCTCGGGATTCGAATGCAGCAGACGAAACGCGCGATTGAGCGTGGCGAAATCCCACGCGCTTGCGAGATCTCCGATCACCACGTAATGCGCGCCGCTCTCCGCGTCTTCGGGCAAGAGGTCCAAGTCATCGAATGCCGGCCGCGCCGCTGAACGCAGGAACAGAGCCACGTTGGCCGCTCCCCGCGAGCGCAGCCAGTCGGCAGCCGCCTCGCACGGCGTCATAATTTCATCGGGACTCGCCGGAATTCCGAAGCGCGCCAGTTTCGCGGCCAGCGCATCGCGCCCGCGCGAAGTGGTATTGGTGACAAAAAGGTGCGGGATCTCGCGGCTCCGAACCCAAGCTACCGTGTCGGCCGCCCCACGAATCGGCTCCTCGGAGTTATACAGCACACCGTCCATGTCGAACAGAAGGGCTTGCATGGCTCACATTGGTTCGGGCCGACGCCGTTACCGGGCGGCTCGCCCGTTAGGTCATCCGCAGGGCCGCGGCAAGTCCCTTATCCGACCGCACGCGCCAGATACGCGCATCCATGCAGTAGTGCGTAAAGGCTAAGCCCCACACGGTCGCTTGGGCGAATTGGTAAGGCAACAGGGCAGATGGAATGAAGTTCAATACCAAATTCAATCCGATGGCAATGACAATGTAGACCCCGACGTTCGATACCAGACGCGCCGCCAGTCCGTGACGCTGTAGCGCGCCTGGCTCGGTGTAGCGGTTGCGATTGTGGAACCACATGAGTCGATGATACTGGAAGCTGTGGAACAATCCCAGAGTGATGCCCGCCCGCAGGATTCCATCCGGCCCGTAGTGCGAAGCGTTTAGCAGCGCCAGCCATTGCAGTGGAATCACGGTGACCAGGAGTCCCAGCTTAGGCAAGTTCATCGGCGCTCCGGAGCGCAGCTTTTGCGATTGCCGGAACAGCCAGGCCGCGCCCAAAACCGCATACAGTCCGAGCGACACCGGCGGCAGCCACGCCAATAGCGGTACGGTCTGCGTCAAGAGCGGACGGGTACGCAGTACAAACATCCCCAGGGGTATTAGAAGTGAGCTCAGCAACAACCAGCGGTCCAGCAGAAAATCCGTACGGTCGCGATCTTTGTTTTTCGCTTTATACAGCATCATGAATCCGAAGTGCTGTTTCACGATATGGAACTGCTGCCAGCAGACCGCGAACAAGAAGAACAGCGATGTCAGTCCTGCCCACACCATAGCCGGCCCCAGCAGGATAAATGGTACGGGAATCCACAGATACCACCCCAGACGAGCGCGTTCCGCTTTATCGAAATAAGTGCGCGTGATGGTGGATTGAACGTGCGGCCCGTCCACGCCAAAGAACCAGATGAACTGGATCAGAGCGACTCCCACTCCCAAGGCCATCAGGCCTAATGCCAGATAGCCGACGAGAGCCGAGCCTATAAACCAGATCAGATCCTGGCGGCGTGAGATGATCCACCGCGACGGTAGACGCTCAGAGAGTGAAATGCCAGCCGCGGAGTGAAGGGTGGCGGTACTCATGGCACGTAGCCCGTCTATCGTACTAATCCGCTGAAATCTTTACGTGTTGAAGCGAAGCCCGCGGCTTAAGGAAGTACTATCGAATGTACCGGGCGCGGACTTCGGCGTCTGCTTTTAGCCAGTCGTCTTCGGGAGAGCCCGGCCGATCCGCCCGTTCGAGCCAGATTCGGTAAGCCACCTGCGCAATCTCTTTTTGGTGAGCTGCTGCATCATATTCGAGAATCGAGGCCGACGCGCTTTTGGGGACTCGCCGCGGGCTGCGATGAGTTTTGGGTTCGTCTGCCTTGGAAAGGGGGGTACGGGTTGCGGCCATGATCATTCTCCTTGATACGGACAACAGGGCCGAATGAGGATCTCCGGGGATGTTACTTTCATTCTAGCGCAAAGTTATAATGGACTCCGCAAAATGATCGACGCATCATGATCCTCGCCACCGTTCGTTTACTCGGCTATCTTTTGATCCTGCTGGCTCTTCTGCCGGCTTCGACCTTCGGCCAGGGCCGCAATTACGGCCGTTCCCAAGTAATCACGCAGCAGGGAATCGCGGCCACTAGCCAGACGCTGGCGTCGCAAGCCGCGGTGCAGATTCTGGCACGTGGCGGAACCGCGGTTGACGCTGCTATCGCCGCTAACGCCGTACTCGCTGTGGTCGAGCCTATGAAGGACGGTTTGGGCGGAGATCTATTTGCGCTCTACTGGGATGCCAAGACCGGAAAGCTGCAAGGTTTGAATGCATCCGGCCCGGCGCCGCGCGGTCTGACGCCTGAATTCCTGGCGAAGATGGGCATCAAATCGATGCCTCAGCAAGGCATCCAGAGTTTCACGGTGCCGGGCGCGGTGGATGGCTGGTGGAAAATGCATCAGCGCTACGGAAAGCTTCCCTGGAAGGATTTGTTTCAGTCGGCGATTGCGTACGCCGAAGACGGGTTCCCGGTTTCCGAGGCCATACAGGAATCCTGGGCGGATGCCGCGAATCGTCCCCGCGTTCAAGCCAATCCGGAATCGATGCGCGTGTTTTTCCCCGGGGGAAAAGCGCCGCTGGAAGGCGAAGTGTTTCGCAACCCGGGCATGGCGCATGCCTTTCGTCTGGTAGCCGAGCACGGCCCCGAAGCCATATATAAAGGCGAAATCGCCGCTGCGATTTTGAAGACTTCGCGCAGCCTCGGCGGCACTATGACCGCCGAGGACCTCGCCTCGTTTTCCTCGGAGTGGGTCGAGCCCATCTCGATCGATTACCGCGGCTGGAGGGTTTACGAGTTGCCGCCCAATGGCCAGGGGATGGCTGCACTCGAGATGCTGAACATCATGGAGACCGCTCCGGCGTCACCGCTGGGCGCATTCAGCGCCGTCGAAATGCACAAGCGGATCGAATCCATGAAGCTGGCCTACGCCGATGTGCACCGCTATGACGCCGACCCCCATACCTACGACGTGCCGGTGGCGCAGTTGCTGTCGAAAGAATACGCCCGCAAGCGCGCGGCCTTGATCGATCCGAAGCGAGCGAATTGTCTTGTGCCGCCCGGTCAACCAGTGGGCAGCGATACCACCTATCTGACGATTGTCGATAAAGACGGCAACATTGCCAGTTGGATTGAGAGCGTGTACGCGGAATTCGGTTCCGGCGTCACTGTGGATGGCATGGGGTTCTTGCTGCAAAACCGTGGCGCGGGATTTACGCTGGAGCCACATCATCCCGACGTTCTTGCCGGCGGCAAGCGGCCGTTTCACACCATCATCCCGGCGTTCATGGAGCGCGGCGATCTGCATATCGGCTTCGGCATTATGGGCGGTGCAAATCAGCCGCTCGCGCACGCGCAGTTCGTCTCGAACCTGGTGGACTACGGCATGAACCTGCAGGCTGCGCTCGAAGCGCCGCGTTTCACCAAGCGCACCTCCACTGGCTGCGATGTTTCGATTGAAGATCGCGTCCCGGTAAGCACTTTGCAACAGCTTTCCGAGCGCCGCCACCAAATCGCCATCCGCCGCGAGTATACCCAAGAGATGGGACGCGGTCAGGCCATTATGCACAACTCGAGGACCGGCACCAACTACGCCGCTTCCGATCCCCGCGCCGACGGCGCCGCCATACCGGAACCGATTCGGTAGGGCCGCCAGCGTCTTACGTTGTGTTACAGTGTATTCGATGGCTCGCGATACCATGACCGTGCGTATCCAGCCGCAAACCCGCAAGGCTCTTGACGGAATTGCTGCGTCTCTGGATCGTGACCGGACTTACATCGTCAACCAGGCGCTCGAAGCCTATATTGATGTGCATAAATGGCAGATTGACCATATTCGCCAGGGACTTCGCGAAGCCAACGCCGGAGCGTTCGCCACTGAGGCGGAAGTAAACCGCACCATCGCACGCTTGCGCAAGAAGTAAGCTTCCGGCCATGACGGTCCGCTGGACTCCCACATCTTTGCGGGATCTGAGGGCGCTACATTCCTACATCTCAGAAGACAATGCGACCGCGGCGCTAGCCGTAGTGGAAACTTTGCTAAAAGGTATCGCGGCACTCACGCGGAATCCGGAAATGGGGCGCCCCGGCCGCGTTGCCGGATCCCGCGAATTGGTGATCGCGCCCTATGTGATTGCTTATCGTTCACGGAAATCCGCGATCGAAATACTCGGTATCATTCACGGAGCGCGCCGCTGGCCGGATTCATTTTGACCCATTAAAGCGGAAGCGGGCCCTCCATGCTAGGCCACTTCAATGGTCAGTTCGCCCAGCTTAGCGATGCGCCCAACCATGACATCGCCAGAAACCACTGGGCCCACACCTTCCGGCGTTCCCGTATAGATCAGATCCCCCGGCTGGAGCGTCACCTGTTGCGACAACTGGCTGATGATATTGGGTACGTCCCAGATCATCTGGTTCAAATCCGAATGCTGGCGCACTTTCCCGTTGACTGCAATCTCGATTTCGCCATCCTGCAGGTGCCCCACCTGTGCCACCGGATAAACGGGGCCGCACGGCGCAGATTGGTCGAAGGACTTGCCGATCTCCCACGGGTGCCCTTTCTTGGCGGCCGCCTGCTGCACGTCGCGGCGCGTCATATCGAACCCGATCGCATAACCGAAAACGTGGCCAAGAGCTGATTCCACGGGGATGTTCGCCCCACCTTTGCCGATGGCCGCCACTAGCTCCACTTCGTGGTGGTAACTGTTGGTTAGGGGAGGGTAGGGGACTCTGGCGCCATCCTCGACGATCATATCGCTGGCCTTGGCGAAGAAGAATGGCGGGTTTTTTTCGTCGTTTCCGAACTCCCGCACGTGGGCCAGATAGTTGCGCCCTACACAGTAAATCCGGTGAACCGGGAAACGAGCTTGAGTACCAATAACCGCCAGGGCAGGCTGGGGGGGAGCGGGAACGACGTAGTCCATACGTTCAAAAGTACCATTACAATCGAATGTATATTGAGACTCTAAGGCGTTGACCTTAGGCGCCTTCGCCTATACACTCATTAGCACAGTGATGGAACAACGGAAAAACCAGCGGTTTGATTTGCGCCTTCCCTTCGAGATTATCGATGGCGCAGCCAAGACCAAGTCCAAGGGCGAAACCCGGAATGTCAGTTCCTGTGGAGTTCTTTTTACGTCCAAGGCGCCGGTGTCGATTGGGGAATCGATCGAGTACATGATTACACTGCCGAAGGCGCCTGGAACGCGCTCGGATGTTCGCCTCCGTTGCATCGGCAAAGTAGTTCGCGGCGAGCAGGCTGCCCGTTACGCGGCTACCCTCGAGCGCTTCGAATTCGTACGTCAGAAGGACTAGCCTGGGATTTTCGTCGTTTGATGCCCGCGGAAGTAAAAACACAGTCCTCCGTTGCCCCAAAAACAGTCGCATCCACTCTGCCGACATGGTGAAATTCCGTGCGGCGCGAAGGCCGTCGGCATAAGTGCTAGCGGCCGACATCAGCCGCCGCGTCCGTAATTCTTGCGGAGAATGGCGCCCAAGATTAAAAGCGAAGCGAAGAGTCGGATCAGATAAACCCGCGGGCTTCCTTCATTTGGCCGAGGAAGCCAGAGTATCGACACCCGATTGAGGCCTTCTATCAGGAAGGAAGCAGCAAATGCCAGGAAGAAGGAATCACGGCTCTCTCTCCAAAATCGAAGGAAGAATACGCCTACTGTCAAGGAAGCGGTTGCCAGCACCCCGGTTAGAAATGAGTCAATCATCGGATCACCGGCTCTCCCATATTAATCCGTATAGCAATATTGCCATTGAGATCGCGGCAGTAGACAACCGCCACGGGTAGAGATCGATGTCAGCGAAGAGCACCAAATCCACGAATATCAAGGAATTCGATATAGTGAGCCCCGTAAAGCATAGCCCGCTCCACAGCAAGAGTTTCTTGTTTGTCCGCGCATAGCCTCTGAGAAGCAGGATCGCGCACGCGAGAGTGGTTAGCGCATCCAAAATGGAAACCGCTATCGCCATGCTACTCACGCTCCTTTTTTAACCTGAAGGCTCGTGCAAACTCACGCACCGCTGAAGACGCCTTCGAATGGATCAGCGTCGAAATCCGGATCATCTCTTTTCGGTAGATGTCATCAACCAGTCCCAATAAGCGATCTTTTTCGGGATCGGGTTGATAGCGATATTCGCTCTGTCCCGTGCCTGCAGACAATAGCTGATCTCTCGCCAGATCCTCAAGAATTCCTTTGGCTACTGCGGGTACCACCCACAGTCGCTGGGCCAAAGTCTCAGGCGTCCAAGCCCGGCGAGACTCGCGCCATAGTAATAACAGGGCCTCTAGATGGGGAACGCTATCGATCCACTCCAGAATGAATCGGTCGACTTCGGTCCTTTCCTGCTTGTCTTCCACGTTGCCGACTAGTTCTCCGGTATACTAAGCAGCGGTCGAATCCAATGATCCCTGAAGCTCGAGAGCGAGCGTCCGATCACCGCCCATCATATCGGGATTTTGCCAAAGTAGGCAAAAGCTTACTGATACTGCCTTTACACTATTCAATTTGGCAAAACGCCCAAATAGCGATCGGTGGCCGGTTCTGGCGATTCCGGAGAGCTAATTCCCGCAAGGCCGCAACTGCCTGGCGCTGAGATTCTCCATGAACAGGCGGCGCCCGCAGCCTACAAATTTCGTGCGTCAGAAGAATTAATCCGGTTTCACCCGCCTTCCTGCGACTGTGCTGTACGGCTCCCAGCCTAACTCGGCGCTTCCGGTAACCGAAACCAAGCTGTTATAATTACAATTTACATATGGCCAACTCTGCGACCGCTCCGCAAGCAGTCTCGACCAAGAAGATTATCCTCTTGAGGCCACGAGGGTTTTGCGCCGGAGTGGTGCGGGCGATCGATGTTGTGAAGATAGCGTTGGGCCTTTATGGAGCACCCATCTACGTGCGCAAGGAGATCGTTCACAATAAGCACGTGGTGGACGAGCTCCGGGCCGCCGGGGCCATCTTCATCGAAGAACTAGACGAGGTGCCCGCCGGAGCCCGGGTTATCTTCAGCGCTCATGGGGTTTCACCGCTGGTGCGTAAGCAAGCAGTGCAGCGAGACCTACAGGTCATCGACGCAACCTGTCCGCTGGTCACCAAGGTGCACTTGGAGGCGGTCAAATTCGCCCGCAAGAACTTCACCATCGTATTGATTGGGCACAAGGATCATGACGAAGTGATCGGCACTCTGGGCGAGGCTCCGGAAGCCACTGTACTCGTTTCGAACGTGGACGACGTCAATCGCCTTAAAGTGAAAGACCCTGAAAAAGTTTCGTTCATCACCCAGACCACCTTGAGCCTGGATGAAACCCAGGACATTGTCACCCGGCTGCGTGAGCGTTTCCCGAAGATTCAAGGCCCGGCGGCGCAGGATATCTGTTACGCCACGGAAAACCGGCAGCTAGCGGTCAAAGCCGTAGCGCCCATGTGCCAGCTTCTATTGGTAGTAGGTTCACAGAATAGCTCGAATTCGCGGCGGCTGGTGGAAGTTTGCGTGAAAGAAGGCGTGGCCTCGCATCTGATCGACGACCTGAGTGAAGTGCGGTCGGAATGGCTGGAGGGTGTGGATAAGATTGCGGTGACAGCCGGCGCTTCGGCTCCCGAAAATCTGGTCCAGGAATTAATCGAATCGCTGCGCGGACGTGGCTACGGCGAACTGGAAGAAGTGGAAATCAAGGAAGAAGATGTGCGCTTTAATCTGCCCTCCGAATTAAACCGGACGGTGCAGTTGCATACTATAGCGCGGGTATGAGTCCCAGCCTCCAACTCACCGACGCCCTGGTTACATCTTGTGCGCAAACTCTGCGCCAGGCGGTGAACTTCCTGCTGGGCGCGCAACACCGGGATGGCTACTGGTGGGCCGACCTCACGGCCGATACCACGCTCGAATCCGACTACATTCTGCTGGAGTTGTGGTGGAATCCGCCGGTCAATGGCATTTGGGACCCGCCTAGCCGCGAGCGGATCGGCAGGGCGGTTCGTTCCATCCTGGCGCGGCAGTTGCCGGATGGCGGCTTCAATATCTATTCGCACGGACCTTCCGAGATCAGCGCTTCGGTGAAGGCTTACACCGCTCTGAAGCTTGCCGGACTGGCCTACGACCACCCGGATCTGACCCGTTTGCGGGAGCGCATCCTGGCAATGGGCGGCTTGCAGGCGGCCAACAGCTACGTCAAGGTGAACCTCAGCATCTTCGGACTGTATCCACGGGAACACACTCCCTCGATTCCTCCCGAAGGCATGCTGCTGGGCCGGCTGATTTACGAAATGTCTTCGTGGACCCGCGCGATTGTGATTCCGCTTTCGATCGTGCACGCGATGAACCCTCAGCGCCCGGTCCCGGTTGGCTTCACGGTCAACGAACTCTTGGCTCCGGGAGTCCCGCTGAGTTTTCCAAACGATGAAGGGTTCTGGAGCTGGCGCAATTTCTTCCTGCTGACTGACAAGTTCGTCAAGTTCTGGGAGCGGCACGGGTCGCGCGGATTGCGCCGCAAAGCCATCCGCCGCGCCGAGCAATGGATCCTGGAGCGCACTCGCTACACCGATGGTCTCGCAGCGATTTATCCGCCCATGTTTTACGTGATCATGGCGCTGGATCTGCTGGGGTATCCCAAGGACCATCCCGATGTCGAGGAAGCCAAACGGCAATTCTTCAACCTGTTGGTCGACGACGAGCGGGGCTTCTACTTCCAGCCGTGTTTCTCGGTGGTTTGGGACACCGGCATTGCAGCTTATGCGCTAGGCGAATCCGGTCTGGTGCCGGATCACGCGATGGCGCGCGCCGTCGACTGGCTGCTGACCAAGGAAGTCCGCCGCCGCGGCGACTGGAGCGTGAAGCGCCCCAACGTCGAGCCATCCGGTTGGTATTTCGAATTCGCCAATGAATTTTATCCCGATATCGATGACACCGCGCAGGTGCTGCTGGCGCTGGCCAGGGCACGCGGCACCGATGCCGTGAAGCAGGACGCCTGCATGCGGCGCGCCGTCGACTGGCTGCTGGCCATGCAATCGAAAGACGGTGGGTGGGCTGCATTCGATGTCGACAACAACTGGCAATTTCTGAGCTCCGTGCCGTTTGCGGATCACAACGCGATGCTCGATCCCACCTGTCCCGATATCACCGGCCGTGTGCTCGAAGCATTGTGTGCCTGCGGCCTCAAGCGGGATCATCCGGCGGTACGGCGCGGCGTGGAATGCCTCAAGCGCACCCAGGAAGCTGACGGAAGCTGGGCCGGACGCTGGGGAGTTAACTACGTCTACGGCACTTTCTTGGCCCTGCGCGGTCTCGAAGCGGCGGGCGAAAGCGATCGCGAAGCTTATATCCTGCGCGCTGGCGAATGGCTGCGCTCCATTCAGAATGCTGACGGCGGTTGGGGTGAGAGTTGCGCCAGCTATGCGCAGAACACGTACGTCCCGGCCCCCAGTGCGCCTTCGCAAACCGCCTGGGCGATTCTCGGATTGCTCGCGAGCGGCGACACCACCAGCGGCAGCGTGCAGCAGGGCGTTGAATATTTGATGGAGACCCAGCGCCAGGATGGCGGCTGGAACGAAGAGTTATCCACCGGCACCGGTTTCCCGGGTGTCTTTTATTTGCAGTATCACTACTATCGCCACTCGTTCCCGGTGCTGGCTCTTTCCAGCTACCTCAAGGCGAAAGGCGCAAACGGAGCATACCGATCATGAGAGTTCCGCTAGCACAGGTTGCCGATATGGCTACCTACATCGCCAAGAACAAAATACGGCCAAAGCCGGAGTGGCAGAAGAACGTCGCTCCCGCCGACGACCTCGCCAATCCCTTCAAGATTGTCCACACCCAGATTCCCTCGGTCAAAAGCGATCGTAAGCCGCATCCCATGATCAACAAGCGTTTCCCGCTGGTGATGATGCTGGAGCCGCTGCACGCCTGCAACCTCACCTGCACCGGATGCGGCCGCATCCGCGAGTACGAAGACAGCATTCGCGACCGCGTGTCGCTGGAAAATTGCCTGAAAGCGGTAGACGAGTGTGGCGCGCCCATGGTCTCAATCTGCGGCGGCGAGCCGCTGCTGCTGCCCGACATCGGCGTGATGTGCGCCGAAATCTTGAAGCGCGGACGCTACATTCAGCTCTGCACCAACGGCATGTTCTTGCGTAAGCGCTTGAAAGATTTTAAGCCCCATCCCAATCTGGTGTTCAACGTTCACCTGGATGGCATGGAAAAAAATCACGACATCGCGGTCGAGCGCGAAGGCGTTTTCAAAGAGGCCATTGACGGTGTTCGCGCCGCCAAGGAAGGCGGCTTCAAGGTGTTCTCGAACACCACGGTCTTCAAAGAGACCGATATGAAAGAGATCTGGCAACTGTTCGAGTATCTGGAACAGTTCGGTGTTGATGGCCACTCCATTTCGCCGGGTTACGGCTACTCTGCCGTGAATGATCGCGAAATGTTTCTGACGCGCGAAGACGTGCACGAAAAGTTCAAGGACATCGACAAGATGGCCAAGCGCTTCCCGCTGGTGTCATCGCCGGTCTATATGGATTTCCTGAAGGGCGAGCGTGAGTTGCCTTGCACAGCGTGGGGCATGCCGACTTATAACGTGAAAGGTTGGAAAGGTCCCTGCTATTTGATCACGGACGGGCATTACAACACCTTTGAAGAGCTGATGACGAAGACCCAGTGGGAAAACTACGGCACTGGCAACGATCCCCGTTGCGAGGACTGCATGGTGCACTGCGGGTATGAGCCTTCGTCGGCGTACGGAGTGAATGCGAAAATGATGGACCCGTTCAAATCGCTGAGCTGGCTATTGAGCTGAGGTAACGCACTTAATGAAGCCCGTTCTGGTAACGGGGGCCACGGGATTCATAGGCTGGCACGTGGCGCGGCAGTTGTTGGAGCGAGGACAGCGGGTAAGGGCTTTGGTCCGCGATCCGCTGCGCAGCGCGAAGGCGCTGGCGGAGTTGGCGGGAATCGGGACGGGACTTGAGACGGTACCGGGCGACTTGCGGGATGAGGACTCCCTCGCAAGGGCGGTTGGAGGCTGTAGCGCCGTCTATCATGTGGCAGCGGATTACCGGCTGTGGACCCGACGGCCGGAGGAAATGTACCGCTCGAATGTCGACGGCACGCGCAGTCTGCTGGCCGCCGCACAGAAAATGGGAGTGGAACGGTGCGTGTATACCAGCACCGTCGGCTGTATCGGAATGCGGACGGGCGAACTGGGTTCTGAAGACACCCCGGCCAGTCTGGAGGAAATGCAGGGTCCTTATAAACGCTCCAAGTTCCTGGCCGAAAAGATTGCCTTGCAGTTTGCGGGAGAGGGATTTCCAGTCGTGATTGTGAATCCCACGGCTCCGGTCGGAGATCATGATTTCCGGCCTACGCCGACAGGCAAGATTGTCGTCGATTTTTTACGGGGAGCAATGCCGGCGTATCTCGATACCGGTTTGAACGTGGTCTATGTGGGCGATGTGGCTGCGGGACACTTGCTGGCTTGCGAACGGGGACACGTGGGCGAGCGTTACATTCTGGGTGGAGAGAATCTGACACTCCAACAGATCTTTGGCAAGCTGGAAGAAGTCACGGGAAAGCCGGCGCCCACAATGAGGATTCCTTATGCGGTGGCGTACGCCGCCGGGGTAGCCTCGACGGGCTGGGCATCTTTGACCGGCAGAGAGCCAAGGGCGCCACTCGACGGTGTGCGCATGGCTCGCAAGAAAATGTGGGTGCGGCACGACAAAGCCGCACGCGAGTTAGGATATTCGGCCAGACCGGCCGTGGAAGCGCTGCGGCGCGCTGCGGAATGGTTTCAGGCCAACGGTTATTGTGAGGACCTGGCTACTGGTGGCCGCCGAACGGCGTGAGTTCGATGGGATTCGGAAGCGAATGGGGAACGCTAAACAACTTGTCTGGCAGGGTGCAAAGTTTGCTTGCGAAGCCGAGTGGCAGGGAGATTGCTGGTGGATGGTCGCCAACGGACCCGGCGAGGCGCTGGTGCTCGAGGCACTTAAGGAAAAGAAAGATGTCGACGGAATGATCAGCACCGGACTATGCGGGGCGCTCGATCCGGCGCTGCGTTTGGGCGACGTCGTGGTGTCCGGTAACGCGCGAATCGATACTCGTGCCCCATTCGTGCGCGGAACGGTTCTCACCATCGATCAGGTGGCCGCAACCGCTTCCGACAAGCGCACGCTTCGAAACCAGACGGGCGCGATCGCCGTCGATATGGAATCAGCGGCTGTCGAAGGAAAAGCCGCCGAATGGAATGTTCCCTATTTATGTATTCGGGCCGTGTCGGACCGAGCCGATGACACCCTGCCTTTGGACTTCAATCGCTATCGCAACCAGCGCGGGGATTTCTCGCGGACCCGGATTGCGCTTGCGGCCATCGCGCGGCCCTTCACGGTAATGCCACAATTAATGGAGTTCGACCGGAACTGCCGCAGGGCCGTCGACGCCCTGGGAGATTTTCTTGCCGACTGCAGATTCTAGATTCGTGACTGCCGAACCCGCTCTCTCGACCATGCAGGCCGCCGTGTATAAAGGAGCAAGCGTGGTTGCGGTGGAGTCCTTGCCGGTTCCCGAGATTGGGCCCGGCGAAGTGCTTATTCGAGTCGAAAGCTGCGGCATCTGCCCCACTGATCTGAAGAAGATCGCTTACAACCTATTACCTGGCCCGCGTATCTACGGGCACGAAACTGCGGGAGTGATCGCCGCGGTCGGCGCGGGCGTTAAGAAGTACCGGCCCGGCGACCGCGTCATTGTGTTCCACCATATCCCTTGCGGAAAGTGTTTTTACTGCGGCAAGAAGTTATACGCGCAATGCCAGGTATATAAGAAGGTCGGCGTTACCGCCGGGTACGAGCCGGCCGGCGGCGGCTTCTCGCAATATGTGCGCGTGATGGATTGGATCGTGGAACGCGGCATCGAGAAGATTCCGGACAATGTTTCTTTTGACGCCGCCTCTTTCGTCGAGCCCGTCAATACCTGTTTGAAGGGCGTGAAGCAGCTCGACCCGCAGCCCGGCGATGCGGTGGCAATTCTGGGTCAAGGCCCAGTGGGATTGATCTTTACGATGATGGCGGCCCGCGCGGGCGTCAACATTGTCGCGACCGACACTTTCGAGACCCGCCGCAAACTAGCGCGTAAATTTGGCGCCCACGAAACCTTCGATCCGCGCGACGCCGCCTTCGAGAGCGCCATCAAAGACATGACCGAGGGACGCGGAGCTGACGTGGTGATTATCGCCGCTTCCGCCAAAGGGATTGTCCAGCAGGCCGTCGCTATTTCGCGCCCCGGAGCCCGTATTTTGCTATTCGCGCAGACCTCGCATCAAGAACGAATCGAAGTATCGGGCGCCGACATCTGTATGGGCGAACGCATGCTGTGCGGATCCTATAGCGCTTCGGTGGACCTGCAGAAGGAATCAGCCGATCTGGTTTTCTCCGGGGCGCTCCCAGTGGAAGAATTAATTTCCCATCGGTATTCATTAAACGATATTCATATTGGAATTGAGCGGGCGTTGCATCCAGACGCGGAATCGTTGAAGATCGTAGTACAGCCCCAGAGGTGAGAACAGAGTGACTCAGCAGATGACCGCGGCCGTCTTGTACGGCAAAGAGCAGCTGCAGATCGAAATCGTGGACGTGCCTACCCTCGGACCGGGCGATGTGCTGGTGCGCGTGCGGGCGGCGCTCACCTGCGGAACCGACGTCAAAGTGTTTCGCCGCGGCTACCACGCGAGGATGATTACCCCTCCGGCTTTGTTCGGGCATGAACTCGCGGGCGACATCGTGGCCATGGGAGATCAGGTGCAAGGCTTCCGGATCGGCGACCGTGTCATGGCGGCTAATTCGGCGCCTTGCAGCGAGTGTTATTACTGCAAGCGCCAGCAGGAAAATCTGTGCACCGATCTGCTGTTCAATAACGGCGCCTACGCCGAATACATCCGCATTCCGGAGCGAATTGTCCGTAAGAACCTGCATCATATCGAAGACCACGTGGGATATCAGGATGCAGCGCTCGCGGAACCGCTTGCCTGCGTTCTGCGCGGTCTGGAAGAAAGTAATCTTCGTCCCGGCGATACTGTTGCGGTGATCGGGCTGGGGCCCATCGGAATTATGTTCGTGCGCCTGGCCAAGGCGGTCTATGGTGCGCGCGTGATCGCGATCGGACGCCGCCAGCCGCAACTGGATCGCGCGGCCTGCATGGGCGCCGATGAGCTGATCGTCAATACCGACGGCGCGGATGTAGTGGGCGCGGTCAAGGCCATGACGGAGGGCCGCGGCGCGGACGTGGTCATCGAAGCGGTGGGCTTGCCGGAATTGTGGCAGCTCGCAACCCGCCTGCTGCGTCGTGGGGGCGTGGTGAACTTCTTCGGCGGTTGCGCCACTGGCACTGAAGTCAATCTGGACACCCAGCTTCTGCATTATTCCGAAATCACCTGCAAAGCCAGCTTTCATCACACGCCCGCGCTGATTCGCAAAGCGCTGGACGTGATCGGCCGCGGCTATGTCACGGCCAAGGATCTGGTGAACGGTGTCGAGCCGCTGGCCAATCTGCTGGAAGTGATGCAGCATCTGATGAGCCACAACGGCCATCTGAAGACCGCCATCATCCCCTGATTGCGCCGGAACGAATTGTGTTTCTCGGCCCTACCGCATTCCTGAACGACCCGGATCAAATGCAGCGGGCGTGGGCTCCCGAAGAGGCGCTGGCTTACACTCACTGGCTCGCCACGCATCACTACGAAAATTTCCAGGTCGTCAGCTTCCTGCTACCCAAGCGCCTGCACCAGGATTTCTATAACGTCTATGCGTTTTGCCGCTGGTCGGACGATTTGGGCGACGAGATTGGCGATACGCAAGAGAGCCTGCGTCTGCTCGCATGGTGGCGCGACGAACTGCAGGCGATGTATGCGGGGCGCGCGACGCATCCTGTATTCGTCGCCCTCCGGGCGACCGTGATCCAGCACAATCTGCCGATGGAGCCGTTCGATCATTTGATCCAAGCGTTTGAGCAAGATCAAACCGTCACTCGCTACCGCAATTTCGAGGAATTATTCGAGTATTGCCGCTATTCGGCGAATCCTGTCGGGCGGCTGGTTCTGGGGTTGTGCGGCTATCAGGACGCCGAGCGGCAAGCTCTTTCCGACGCCACTTGCACCGCGCTGCAACTCGCCAATTTCTGGCAGGATGTAATCGTGGATCTTCAGAAAGACCGCGTCTATCTTCCGCTGGATGTGCTGGAGCGGAACGGCTACCCCGTGAAAGATCTATTCGCGAGGCGCTTCGACGAACGTTTCCGCCGAGCGATGAAAGAAGCGGTCGGTGTGGCTCGCGACTTGTTCCTCAAAGGGCTGCCGCTGGCGGGTCAAGTCGACCGCCGTCTGGCCATCGACCTGGAGCTGTTCAGCCGTGGCGGCCTGAAGATTCTCGAAAAAATCGAGCGTCA
>Ga0207695_10005066_pt1 | contig 17667 bp, 10 predicted proteins | sample KBSC54metaG_FD_184354 | JGI IMG/M metagenome (GOLD analysis project Ga0207695, IMG submission 184354) | Corn rhizosphere microbial communities from Kellogg Biological Station, Michigan, USA - KBS C5-4 metaG (SPAdes) (version 2) | ecosystem: Host-associated > Plants > Roots > Rhizosphere > Soil... | reverse complement strand
CGATCCGTGTCGATGTAGTATCACGGTAGCGGTGGTGAGCGGCGAGACGCGCTCTGGTCATGGGGCCTATCGTGGAGTTTGCTCGAACTACTTGCTGAGGCGGCACGAGGGCGACGCGATCTCCGCCTTCATCAAGGACAACCGTTCGGCGTTTCGATTGCCCGACGATCCGTCGGTGCCGATTATAATGGTCGGCCCGGGCACCGGAATCGCGCCGTTCCGCGGCTTCCTGCAGGAGCGCGCGCAGCTCAAAGCAGGCGGCCAGGCGATCGGACGGTCGCTACTGTTCTTTGGCTGCCGGCATCCGGCGCAGGATTTTATTTATGCTGACGAACTTCGGGCCTTCGCGGATGCGGGCGTCACGGAACTGGAAGTGGCGCACTCGCGGCTCGGCGAAAATAAGAAAGCTTACGTGCAGGACAAAATTCTCGAGCGCAAGGACGAGGTCTGGAAGCTGATCGAGGCCGGTGCGGTGACCTACGTATGCGGTGACGCGAGTCGGATGGCGCCCGACGTGCGGCGAACGTTCGCGGCGATATACGCCGAAAAGAGCGGCACCGAACTCGATATGGCGAACGCCTGGATCGATCGAATGACGGCGACGGGACGCTACCTGGTGGACGTTTGGGCGGCCGGCTGAGAGGGCACGCACGCCGGACTTCAGCGAGGGACTCGCGACCGGGCGTGCCCGTTGATAGACTTGCAGCAAGATTGCGTCAACGGCTGAACCGCTGCCGGTTTTTAGGATTTGCACCTTCCGGGCGGCTGAGGTGGATGGCGACGCCACGCGGACCCTCCTCGTGGCGGTGAACGGCGAATGGATTCGTAGCTGAGGATCACGCCGGGAAGTGCGCATGAACGGCCGCAATAACTTTTCCTCATTGTCCAACGATCCGCTTTGGTACAAAGACGCGATTTTCTATGAACTGCGCGTCCGCTCGTTCTATGACAGTTCGGGCGACGGTATCGGCGATTTTCCAGGACTGACCGCGAAGCTGGATTACCTGCGCGATCTGGGAGTCACGGCGCTGTGGCTGTTGCCGTTTTACCCGTCGCCGCAGCGCGATGACGGCTACGACATATCGAACTATCTCGAGATTCATCCGGATTGCGGCACGCTGCGCGACTTTGCGGAATTCCTCCGCGAAGCCCATCGGCGCGGGTTGCGCGTGGTGACCGAGCTGGTGCTCAATCATACGTCCGATCAGCATCCGTGGTTTCAACGCGCACGGCGCGCGGCAAAGGGCGATCCGGCGCGCGACTTTTACGTCTGGAGCGACACCGCGGATCGCTATCCGGACGCGCGCATCATCTTTCAGGACTTCGAGCCGTCGAACTGGAGCTGGGATCCGATCGCGCACGCGTATTACTGGCATCGATTCTTTTCGCATCAGCCGGATTTGAATTTCGATAATCCCGCGGTGCGCAAAGCGGTAATCAAGGTGCTCGATTTCTGGCTCGAGATGGGCATCGACGGCTTTCGCCTGGACGCGGTGCCCTACCTGTTCGAGCGTGACGGCACGAATTGTGAGAATCTGCCCGAAACCCACGAATTCCTGCGCGACTTGCGCGCTCATATCGATCGGAATTTTCACGGGCGCATGCTGCTGGCGGAGGCCAATCAATGGCCCGAGGACGCGGTGACCTATCTGGCCGGCGGCCAGGAATGTCACATGGCGTTCCATTTTCCGCTGATGCCGCGAATCTTTATCGCGGTGCGAACCGAGGACCGCTTTCCGATCGCTGACATCTGGGCGCAAACGCCGTCGATCGACGAGAGCTGCCAGTGGGCCCTGTTCCTGCGCAATCATGACGAGTTGACGCTCGAGACGGTCACCGACGAGGAGCGCGACTACATGTATCGCGCCTATGCGCAGGAAGCGCGGATGCGGATCAACCTCGGAATCCGCCGGCGGCTGGCGCCGCTGCTGGGCAACAATCGCCGCACTATCGAGCTGGTCAATGGACTGCTGTTAGCGCTGCCGGGCACGCCGGTCATCTATTACGGTGACGAGATCGGGATGGGCGATAATATCTACCTGGGCGATCGCGACGGCGTGCGCACACCGATGCAATGGAGCGGCGATCGCAACGCAGGGTTTTCGACTGCCGATCCACAGCGCCTGATTCTGCCGACGATTATCGACCACGAGTACCATTACCAGACCGTCAACGTTGAAGCGCAGGAGCGCAACCGACATTCGCTGCTGTGGTGGATTCGGCGCCTGATCGCGATGCGCAAGCGCTTCAAAGCCTTCGGCCGCGGGACGATCGAATTCCTGAGTCCCGACAATCCGCGCGTGCTGGCCTTCATCCGGGCGCACGGCAACGAGCGGATCCTGGTGGTCGCGAACCTGTCGCGCTTCGTGCAGTTTGTCGAGCTGGACCTCGCCCGCTTCAAGGGAATGACGCCGGTCGAACTTTTCGGCCAAACGAGATTCCCTACGATCGGCGAGCAGTCGTACCTGCTTACCCTCGCTCCGCACATGTTCGACTGGTTCTCACTGGAGACCCCGGGACACCTCACCGACGGCGCCGTAGTCGCCCGCACGATTCCCGAAATTAAACTCGCGTCGGCACGCAACCGTCTCGCTGATAGCGGCGATCGTAAACAATTGGAAAGCGTGCTGCCCGATTATCTGCGTCAATCCCGATGGCTGCAGGACAGTGCCGACAAGGTCCGCAACGCACGCATCGCGGATATAATACACTTGCAGGAGAAGGGTGGCGGCGCTCAGTTGGCGCTGGTTGAAGTGGAATTCACAGAGGGCGAGGCCGAGACCTGCGTGCTGCCGCTGGCCGTTGCCGAGAACCATCAGGCACATCAGATTCGCACGAACACTCCGCATGCCGTGATCGCCAACGTGACGCATCGGGGCATCAACGATGGGCGAGAGCGGATCCTGTACGACGCCACGGCGGACGCCGGATTCGCGCGCGAGTTGATCGACATAATGAACCGGCGGCGCCAATTGAAGGGCGAAGCGGGATTTATCACAGGGAGCATCTCGGGCAGTTTCGCCGCGGGCAAAAGAACTTCATCTGCTCGCGAAACCGGGACGGACGCCGACCTCGAGCCGCGGCTGTTGCGCTACGAACACAGTAACGCCTCGATCGCGTTGGGCGATCGCGCAATCGTCAAGCTCTTCCGGCGTCTGGAGAACGGCGAAAGCCCGGATCTCGAAATCGGTCGCTTCCTTACCGAACAGCTTTCGTTTACCCATTCGCCCCCGCTGATCGGCTCGATCGATTACCGCACTGCGAACAACGGACCGCACACGATGGCGGTGCTGCACGGTTACGTGACGAATCAGGGCGACGCGTGGGAATACTCGCGCGGCGAGCTGAGCCGCTATTTCGAGCGCGCCGCGACCCGCAGCACGCTCGTGGCAACGGCCGCGCCGGTGCTGTTTGACCTGACCGACGTCGAGACCCCCGGCGACGAAGCGTCGCGGATGATCGGCGCCTATCTCGATGCGGCGCGCTTGATGGGCCGGCGCACCGCGGAACTCCATCTCGCGCTCGCATCGCGTCCTGGCGACCGCGAGTTCGCCCCCGAGCCATGCTTGCCTTCGTGGCAGCGATCGACCTACCAGTCGATGCGCAATATCGCCGGCCAGGCGCTGCGCACGTTGGGCCTCAAGCAACGAACTCTCGAGCCGGCGAACGCACAAAGCGCGGCGCGCATACTGGCGCACCCGGAGCGCATCGAGGCGCGCTTCGAGGCGTTCCTCAAACGGAAGCTCTCGGTTGCGCGCATCCGCTGCCATGGCAATCTGCATCTGGGACAGATCCTTTATACCGGCAAGGACTTCGTGATTATCGATTTTGAAGGCGAGCCGGCACGGCCCCTGAGCGAGCGGCGGCGCAAACGCACGGCGACACGCGACCTCGCAACAATGCTGCGATCGTTTCATCGCGCAGCTTTTGGCGCGCTGGCCGAGCAAACGCGCGGCGGCGCTCTCGGTGAGCGCGACTTCACCTCGATGGAACAATGGGCGCGGCTGTGGCAAACCTCGACCTCGCGCGCATTTCTGACCGAGTACCTTGCGGTCGCCGACGGAGCGTCCTTTGTACCGCGCTCGCGCGACGAACTGATGGTGATGCTTGAGGCGCTGATCCTGGAACGGGCGCTGTATGAACTCGGGCGCGAGCTGGGCCGTGAATCCGGCGGACAGCCGCAATGGGCGGGGATCGCGCTCCACAGTATCGAGCAGATCGTCGGCGACGCGAAGGCCGCGGGATAAACGGCGATGAATGACCTCGGCACAACGGCCAATCGCAACGGGATCGCGGCCGCGGATTTGGAGCGGCTCATCGCGCTGCGCCACCCGGATCCGCATTCGATTCTCGGCGCGCATCCGGGCTCCGACGGCGTTACGATCCGGGCCTTTCGGCCGGGCGCGAAGCAGGTCTCGGTAATCACCGGCGAATCGCATCCGTGGCGCATGGCGCGCACCGATCAACGCGGCCTGTTCGAAGTGCTGATCAAGGAGCACGAGCAGGTCTTCCCGTATCAACTGCGCGTGCATTACTCAGACGGCGACGTCGTCACGATTCGCGACCCTTACGCATTTCTGCCAACCATCGGAAGTCTCGATCTTCACCTGTGGAACGAAGGACGCCACGAACGGATCTACGAAAAGCTCGGAGCGCATCTGAAACTGATCGACGATGCGGCGGGCTTCGCCTTCGCGGTGTGGGCGCCGAATGCGCGCGGTGTCAGCGTGGTCGGTGATTTCAACGATTGGGACGGGCGCATCCACATGATGCGATCGCTCGGCCCGTCGGGAATCTGGGAACTGTTCATTCCGGGAATTGAGGTCGGCACGCGATACAAGTTCGAGATCAGGACGTGGAATGGCGACGTGCTGCTGAAAGCCGATCCATTTGCGGCCGCGACCGAACCGCCCCCGGCGACCGCGTCGGTGACCTTTCAATCGAACTTCGTTTTCGGCGACGGCGAGTGGATGAAGGCGCGGGAGCGGCGCGACGCGGCGCGCTCGCCGCTTTCGATTTACGAAGTGCATCTCGGTTCTTGGCGGCGGGTGCCCGAAGAGCAGAACCGATCGCTCACTTATCGCGAAATGGCGCCGCGGCTGGCCGATTACGTCACCGACTTGGGCTTCACGCACGTCCAGTTGATGCCCGTGATGGAGCATCCGTTCACCGGTTCGTGGGGCTACCAGGTTACCGGATATTTCGCGCCCACCGCGCGCTACGGCGATCCCGACGATTTCCGCTTCCTCATTGACCATCTGCATCGCCGCGGAATCGGCGTGATCCTGGATTGGGTTCCGGCGCATTTCCCGACTGACGCATTCGCGCTCGGCCGCTTCGACGGCACCGCCCTGTACGAACACCTCGACGCGCGCAAAGGCTATCATCCCGACTGGGATACCTACATTTTCAACTACGGCCGCGATGAGGTGCGTAATTTCCTGGTCGCCAGTGCGCTCTGGTGGCTCGGCGAATATCACGCCGACGGACTGCGGGTGGACGCGGTCGCCTCGATGCTCTACCTCGATTACGGACGCAACGCAGGAGAGTGGATTCCCAATCAGTACGGCGGACGCGAAAATATCGAGGCGGTCGATTTCATCAAGGCGCTCAATACCGCGGCGTACGCGCGCAATCCCGGCATCGCGATGATCGCGGAGGAATCTACCGCGTGGCCCGCCGTCAGCCGTCCCATCTACGTGGGCGGTCTCGGCTTCGGCTTCAAGTGGGACATGGGTTGGATGCACGATACGCTCGAATATTTTTCGCGGGATCCTATCTACCGCCGCTATCATCATCGCGACGTTACCTTCGGTTTTCTCTATGCGTGGACGGAACAGTTCATCCTGCCGCTCTCGCATGACGAGGTCGTGCATCGCAAACGATCGCTGCTCTCGAAGATGCCCGGCGATCGCTGGCAACAGTTCGCGAATCTGCGCGCGCTTTATGGCTATATGTGGGCGCGGCCGGGCAAAAAGATGATCTTCATGGGCGGCGAGTTCGGCCAATGGCGCGAATGGAATCACGATGAAAGCCTCGACTGGAACCTGCTCGAATTCGACGACCATCGCGGCTTGCAATCCTTGATGCGCGACCTGAACCGCATCTATCGCGAGGAGCCCGCGCTATGGGAAGCCGATAGCGACGCCGCCGGTTTTCACTTCATCGACGCCGATAACGCGGACGACAACGTCGTCGCCTTTATGCGCATCGCTCCGCAGCGCGGCCGCCGGCTAATCTGCGTATGCAATTTCTCGCCGGTGATGCGCGATCGATACCGCCTCGGCGTGCCCGCCGCGGGATTTTATCGCGAGCTTCTCAACACCGATTCCAGCAGCTACGGCGGCAGCAACCTTGGCAATGCCGGCTTGGTGATGGCCGAGCCGATCGCACATCACGGCCTCGAATTTTCGTTGTCGCTGACTCTCCCGCCGCTCGCGGTAATCTGGTTGGAAGTCCCGCAAATCTGAATTACCCTGTCTTGTCAGATGGTCGAACCGCGCGCTACCTATCGCGTCCAGCTGCATCCCGGCTTTACCTTCGACGACGCGGCGAATCTCGCCGAGTACTTCGCTGAACTCGGCATCAGCCACCTCTACTGTTCGCCCTACTTGCAGGCCACTCCCGGCAGCACGCACGGCTACGATGTCGTTGACCATCGCCGCATCAACGAGGATCTCGGCGGTGCGGCGGGACACGCGCGCATGCATTCGGCACTGCGCGAATACGGGCTCGGGCAGGTGCTCGACCTGGTGCCGAACCACATGGCGATTGTCAGCCCCTACAATCCCTGGTGGTGGGACGTCCTCGAGAATGGCCCGGCCAGCAATTATGCGTCGTACTTCGACGTCGATTGGGAGACGCCGGAAAAGCGGCTGCGCAATTCCGTACTGATCCCCGTCCTCGGCGACCAGTACGGCGTCGTGCTGGAGTCCGGCGAGATCGTGCTCGAACGCGACGGCGCCGTGCTCACCGTCCGCTATCATGAGCATCGGTTTCCGGTCGCTCCCCGATCGCTCGACACGATTTTGTCCGCCGCCGCCCTGCGCTGCGGTTCCGACGAACTCGCCTTCCTCGCCGACACCTTCGGGCGTTTGCCGCTGCCCACCGCAACCGATCTTGAGAGCACCCGCCGCCGTCACCGCGACAAGGATGTCTTGCGCACATTCCTGACGCGACTCCTTCGCGAGCATCGTGAAGTCGGTCCGGCGCTCGACGCCGTTATCTCGGAAATCAATCAGCGGCGCGACGCCTTGCACCTTCTACTCGAACGCCAGAACTACCGCCTCGCCTACTGGCGCGCCGCTTCGCACGATCTCGGCTACCGCAGATTCTTCGATATCAACACGCTGGTCGGCATGCGCATGGAGGATGAGTACGTCTTTGCCGATACTCACTTCCTGGTGCTGCGATGGCTGGCGGACGGCACCCTCGATGGCGTCCGCGTCGATCATATCGACGGTCTGCGCGATCCCGAGCAGTACCTGCGGCGGCTGCATCAGGCACAACCCGAGGCCTGGATCGTGGTCGAGAAGATCCTCGAACCCGGCGAAGCGCTGCGCGCCTCATGGCCGATCGCCGGGACCACCGGCTATGACTTCTTGAATACCGTTAACGGGCTGTTGATCGATCCAGCAGCGGAGCGGCCCCTCACGCGCTTTTACACCGAGTTTACCGGCGAGCCTGCGGATTTCACCCGCGTCGCCCTCGAGAAAAAAGACCTCGTGATGCGTGAGATCCTCGGCAGCGATCTCAATCGCCTGACCGCGCTCTTCCTCGAGGTGTGCGAACGCCATCCACGCCATCGCGACTACACGCGGCACGAATTGCACGAAGCGATCTGTGCCGCCGTCGCCCACTTGCCGGTTTACCGCACCTATCTGCGAGAAGCCGCTGCCGCGGGCGAAGCCGAGGAATCTGCGCGCGGCCCTGAGCACGTAAATCCCGACGACCAACGCCTGATCGACGCGGCGATCGAAGGGGCGAAAGCCGCTCGCTCCGACATCGATCAGCGTCTCTTCGATTTCCTGCGCGATCTTCTGCTGTTGCGCCTCCACGGTACATTCGAAGTGGAACTCGCGATGCGCTTTCAGCAACTCACCGGGCCCGTCATGGCCAAGGCGGTGGAGGATACCGCCTTCTACTGCTTCAACCGCTTCGTTGCCCTCAATGAAGTCGGCGGCGACCCGGCGCGCTTCGGCGTTGGGGCCGTTGAGTTTCATCGCGAATGCGAAACCGCTCAGGCGCACTGGCCGCTCCGCATGCTGACGACTTCCACTCACGATACCAAACGCAGTGACGACATGCGCGCGCGGCTGTGCCTGCTTTCCGAAATTCCCGATCGCTGGATCGCGGCCGTGCGTGGATGGTCCGAAATGAATCGCCCGTGGTGGCGCGGCGGACTTTCCGATCATAACGCCGAGTACCTTTTTTACCAGACGCTGGTCGGTGCATGGCCGCTGGAGCGCGAGCGAATTCTCGACTACATGCGCAAAGCCGCGCGCGAAGCCAAGCTCCACACCTCGTGGACCGCGCCCAATGAGGAGTACGAACGGTCGCTCGCAGGCTTCGTCGAAGGCGCGCTCGATAACGCGGAGTTCATCGCCGATCTCAAGACCTTCGTCGCACCACTGGTCTGGCCGGGACGTGTCAACGCGCTCGCGCAGACGCTGATCAAGCTGACCGCCCCCGGGGTTCCCGACTTTTACCAAGGAGGCGAGCTATGGAACGTCACCCTCGTTGATCCCGACAATCGGCGGCCGGTCGATTATGCTTTGCGGCGCCGGTTGCTGAGCGAAATGCGCCGCGCGACCGTCGAACAGGTGCTTGCGCGCGCCGACGAAGGGCTGCCGAAACTTTGGCTCATTCGGCAGGCGCTGGATTTGCGCCGGCGGCAACCGCAACTGTTCGGCCGCGACGGTGACTACAATCCTCTGCGCGCACGCGGCACCCACGCCGCCCATGCGATCGCGTTCAGCCGTGGCGGCGACGCCATCTCGATCGCTCCCCGCTTGCCGCTTACACTCGGCGGCGATTGGGCCGATACCACCATGGCCCTTCCCAGCGGACGCTGGCGCAACGAAATGACCGGCGACATCGTTGACGGCGGTGAAATCGCGCTGGCAAAGCTACTGGCGCGGTTTCCCGTCGCTCTGCTTTCGCGCGAAGAGCGTGCTTCATGATCGTTCGTGTATGGGCGCCGAACGCTCGCGAGGTCCAACTCGAGATTGCGGGCGAACGCCTTACGATGACGCCCACCGCTTCCGGATGGTGGGCAGTCGATACTCCCCTCGCGGAACCGGGATCGGACTACGCATTCGTGATTGATGGGGCTGAGCCGCCGCTGCCCGATCCACGTTCACCGTCGCAGCCGTACGGCGTGCACGGCCGCTCGCGCATCGTCGATCATTCGGCCTTCAAATGGACCGACTCACGCTGGAAACCGCCCCCGCTGGAATCCGCGATTATCTACGAACTCCACATCGGAACCTTCACTGCTGCAGGTACTTTCGATGCCGCGATCGATCGCCTCGACCACCTGACCGGCCTCGGCGTTACGCATCTCCAGTTGATGCCGGTGGCCGAATTCTCAGGCGATCGCGGATGGGGCTACGACGTCGTCGATATCTTCGCACCGCATCACGCTTACGGCGGCCCCGACGGTTTGAAGCGCATGGTCGATGCCTGCCATGCACGCGGTCTCGCCGTGCTGATTGACGTGGTCTACAACCATCTCGGCCCCTCGGGAAATTATTTGCCGCGCTTCGGCCCCTATTTGACTCATCGCCACTCGACGCCGTGGGGCGACGCCATCAATTTCGACGGTCGCGGCAGCGACGAGGTGCGCCGGCTGTTTTGCGACAACGCGCTCATGTGGATGCGCGATTATCATTGCGACGGAGTGCGCCTCGACGCGGTGCATGCCATCGTTGACGCATCCGCGATCCATTTTCTCGAACAGCTCGCGGACGAAGTCGCGACGCTCCAGCAGAAACTCGGACGGCCGCTCCTGGTGATCGCGGAAAGCGACCTCAACAACCCCCGCATTGTTCAGCCGCCTGAGATCGGCGGCTACGGCATACACGCGCAATGGAGCGACGATTTCCATCACGCCCTGCATGCCGTTCTGACCGGCGAGCGCACCGGCTATTACGCGGACTTCGGATCGCTCGCCGATCTCGCCAAGTCGCTGCGGCAGGCGTGGGTTTACGACGGTCGTTATTCGAAATCTCGTGGACGGCGCCACGGACGCTCGCCGCGGGGATTATCTGGACACCAATTCCTCGGCTATGCGCAGACCCACGACCAGGTTGGCAATCGCGCGACCGGCGACCGCAGCTCCCATCTGATGAACGTCGGACGCCTCAAGATTACCGCGGCCCTGATACTCACTTCGCCGTTCGTGCCGATGCTCTTCCAGGGCGAGGAATGGGCTGCCTCAACCCCATTCCTCTATTTCGCCGGCCATCAGGAGCCGGAATTGGCGCGTGCGGTCAGCGCAGGGCGCAAGCGCGAATTCGCGGCTTTCGGCTGGGATCCCGATAAAATTCCCGATCCGCAGGCGCCCGAGACCTTCATGCACTCGAAGCTTGAATGGGCCGAACTCGCAGGCGATGTACACCGCGACATGCTCCAATGGCATCGCGATCTGATTCGCTTGCGCGCGCGGATGCCCGAATTGCGCGACGGCCGCATGGACCTGATCGACGTCGCATTCGACGAGGACGCGCGCTGGCTAACGGTCACTCGCGGCACGGTAACCGTCGTGTGTAATCTCGCGGCGGCCGCGCAATCGATTCCGCTCGCGACCAGCGTGCCGCGCAGCATCGCGATGACCTCCGACGCCGCCGTCGCGTTTGACCGGTCCACGATCGAATTAGCGCCCGACTCAGTCGCGATCCTCATACGATCCAATAGCCGCATGCGGCGCGCATAGTGCTTATCCCGGTTTCGCGGAAGGCTCGTGTTGCGGCTGGTAAGTTTCGCGCGCGTTACTCAGTTCGCCATCATCGCGTCATAATTTTATTTTCTGTGCTGTTGATCGGATTGGCCGGGGCCGCGCGCTCATCGGCCGCACAAGATTGTCCTACGAGCAGGAGCGCTATCGATCCCGACCGGCCGGACATCACCAATTCCCCCTTTGCACTTCCTCAAGGTAGTTTTCAGGCCGAAAACGGCGTCGCCTGGACAGCAGAACATGGGTCTGACGTGCTCGACGCGGCCGAAACACGACTGCGGGTCGGCGTCGCTCACTGTTTTGAATTGGTCATCGACGCCCCTCTCTACTCATTCGCGATAAACGGCCCCGCGTCGTCCGGATTCAGCGACGTGGTGGCGTCCTTCAAATGGCAACTCCCGGCTGTGCTCGAACTCGATTCGGCGGCCGCCGCCGGAATCGAGTTTCCGTCGGGCAGCCACGATCTTTCCGGACAAGGCTACGATCCTTACCTGCAGTGGTCATGGTCGCGCGATATCCGGGATGGCTGGGGTGTTGCGGGAATGTTCTCGATTTTTTGGTTCACCGGTCGTTCGTCACAAAATCCGACCTTTGAGCCAACCTTCGAGGTTACCCGCGATCTGCTGCCATCGGTCGGTTCCTTCGTGGAGTATGTCGGCGACTACCCCAACCATGCGCAGCCGTCTCAAGTAATTGACTCCGGGGCAACGTGGAGAATCGCGCGGCTGCAACAGGCCGATCTTCATTTCGGGTTCGGACTCAACCGCGCCTCGCCGGATCATTTCATCGGGTTCGGATATTCGTTTCGGCTCGACGATTTGTTTTGAATGTACCCGGCCATCCAGTCGTTGCTGTTCAATCTGGATGTTCGCCCGCTATAGACCGCGCGGGCTCTGTCGCACTAGAGTCTGCTCTTTCGACGGGAACTCCCTTATGCGATCGCTCGCGCAGACCTCGATCGACTCTCCGCAAGCTGAATCGATTGACTACAAATCGATCGCCCTGCTTTCCGCCGCGCATTTGACCGACGACCTTAATCAAGGCGTCGTGCCCGCAATGTTGCCGTTTTTCATGGCGGCCAATCACCTGACCTACGCCGCGGCTGCCGGCTTGATCCTCGCGCAAACGCTCTCTTCATCCGTGGTGCAGCCCCTCTTTGGCCTGCTCGCAGACCGGCAACCATCGCCGTGGCTGATTCCGGTGGGTCTTGGTTTCGCCGGTCTCGGAGTTGCCCTTTCGGGACTGGCGCCAACCTATGGACTGATATTTGCCGCGATCGCGCTCAGCGGATTGGGTATCTCAGCTTTTCATCCCGAAGCTGCGCGTCGTGTCAGATACTTGAGCGGTTCACGACAAGCCACCACGATGAGTCTGTTCACCGTCGGCGGGATGGCGGGCTTTGCACTCGGTCCTCTGGCGATCACACCGATCGTGATCGAATTCGGACTTCACGGCGCGGTTGTCCTTGCGCTTCCAGTTCTTGTCATGTCAATCGCATTGACTTACCAGTTGCCTCGCCTGGCTGCCGCCCATGCGTCATTATCCATCGGGACCCGCGGTCGTGTATTGGTTGACAGCGCGGAGCAATGGAATGATTTCGTCCGCCTCACCGTGATGGTGGTGCTCCGTTCGATGGTATTTTTCGGACTCAATACTTTTATCCCACTGTACTGGACCCATGTGCTGGGCGGCACCAGGACCGGCGGCGGAATCGCCCTCACCACTATGTTGGCCGCCGTCACCGTCGGTACCCTGCTCGGCGGACGGCTCGCCGATCGTTATGGACGCAAAATCGTAATCGTGATTGCAATGGGCACGCTCGCACCGCTCTTGCTCGTTTTCCTGAGTCAGCACGGCCTGACGTCCGCTGGCATCCTGCTCGTCCCCGTGGGTATCGCACTGGCAGCACCAACCAGCGTGGTGGTAGTTATGGCCCAGGAATATCTGCCTAATCGAGTGGGACTGGCCGCGGGCGTTACGCTCGGCCTTTCGATGACGATTGGTGGACTGATGATGCCGCTGTTCGGTTCGATAGCCGATCATTACGGACTGACTACTACGATGTTCTTGCTGTCGCTGGTGCCGCTGGTCAGTTGTGCTGTCAGTTTGACGTTGCATGAACCCGGAGTGATCGTCAGCGAGCCCATCTGAAAACAGCGATCACAGTTCGGAGGCCGAAGATCGGTATCATTTCTGACTATTCGGCGCCCAGCGGGCAATGATTATTTGACGTACTATTGAAGCTACAGACGGAATTGGAGGCGTTTATGGAAAACAAGTATGACCGCGCAGCCGAGGACCTTGGTAATGTAGTTGCCCTCGAGCACGTCAACGTCACCGTCCCCGACCAGCCGACCGCAACCGTCTTCTATGTCACCGGCCTCGGCCTGACGCGTGATCCTTTTCTGATGACCGGGACCCAGAACATGTGGATCAATGTGGGCCGTTGTCAGTTCCATCTGCCTGGCAACAAGCCGCAAGTCTTGCGCGGACACGTGGGCGTCGTGATGCCCGATCGGGAAGCACTCGTGCGGCGTCTCACCAAGGTGCGCAAGTATCTCGACGGTACGCGGTTCGCGTTTGAGGAGCATCCGGAATTCGTCGATACGACCTGCCCGTGGGGCAATCGCATCCGCTGCTACGAGCCGAGCCCACGCTTCGGCCCGATCACCCTGGGTATTCCCTACGTGGAATTCGACGTCCCAGCCGGCTGCGCCGATGGCATCGTCCGCTTCTACCGGGAAATCATCGCGACGCCCGCAGATGTAAACGAAGACGATCGCGGACGCTACGCCCGCGTCGCGGTCGGCGCCGGCCAGCAGCTGCTATTCCGCGAGACGGATCGGCCGCTGCCGCCCTATGACGGCCATCACATCCAGGTGTACGTCGCCGATTTCTCCGGGCCCTATCGCAAATTGCTGAAGCGCGGACTGATCTTTGAAGAGAGCGATCAGCATCAGTACCGCTTCAAGGATCTGATCGATCCCGAAACCGGGAAAGTGCTGTTCACGATCGAACATGAAGTGCGCAGCATGAGACACCCGATCTATCTGCGGCCGTTGGTAAATCGCAACCCCGCACAAAGCAATATCGACTATGCGCCGGGCTACGACGGATGGAACTGGGGAATGCCGCGCACTGAATAATCGAACGCGCGCCCGCACCGGGGCATCATTTGACTTTGCGACAGGCCCGGCCGATATGCTCGGTCGAAGGTCGCACATGGCTGACCTGCGAACAAAGCCATAGCGCACAAGGGCGAAACAAATGCGAAACCCTATTGAAGCTCACAATCGGGTGAAAGATTTCGATTGGGAACCCTCGTACGTTGAGAAGACCAATTGGTACCCCACCAAATACAAGATCCCCGCTAAAACCAAAGACCCTTTCCGTCACCTCGTCCGCGACTACCTATCGATGGAGGAGGAAAAGGATAATCGCCAGTACGGCTCAATGGAGGATGCACTCGCACGCGGACAGGCCTCATCCAAGGCTGAGCCGCGCTGGATGGAGATCATGAAGGCGGTGCTGCCGATCATCAACTTCGGTGAGTATGCCGCCATGAAATCCACCGGACAACTAATCGAGACGATCGCTAATGCCGAACTGCGCCAAGGGTATCTCGCACAGATGCTCGACGAAGTGCGCCACACGCATCAGGAAGCCTACCTCACGCGTTATTTCGCCAAACACGCCTCCGACCCAGAGGGTTTCGCGCAGGGCTTCAGGCTCAGAGGTACCAATCTCTTCAACCGGGCCGGACGGGCTGCCTTCGAAACCTTTTTCGTCGGCGACCCGATCGAAGGCGCACTGAATCTTCAAGTCGTCGCCGAGACTGCCTATACGAATCCAATCTTCGTCGCGCTGACTGAAATCGCGGCCTCCAACGGCGACCAGGTAACACCGTCGGTGTTTCTGAGTATTCAGTCCGACGAATCACGCCATATGGCCAATGGCTATTCGACTCTGGCGGCCGTAGTTTCCAATCCCGACAATTTGCCGGCACTCCAGCTTGATTTCGACCGTGCCTTTTGGCGCCAGCACGCCTTTATCGATCCGTTCGTTGCGGCCGTCTGGGATTATTTCCAAACCAACCGCACTACCTGTTATCTCGAAAAATGGCGCGAATGGATCGATGTGGATTGGATCGGATCGTATATCGAACGTCTGGCGCCGTTTGGACTCAAGGTTCCCAGCGGCTATGAAGCGGCACGCGAACGCGTACCTTGGCTGGGACATACGGCCGCGATGGTCGCATACGGCGCATGGCCGCTGCAGTTCTGGCGCTTCGATCCGCTCACGGCCAAGGACATGGAATGGTTCGAGACGAAATATCCCGGCTGGCACGGCCATTACGGGAATTTCTGGGAGGAATACCGCCGCCGATGCGATCCGCGCAACGGTGAGTTGGCGCTTTCGTTGTTCCCCAGCCTCCCACCGCTCTGCCGCGTCTGCCAGATGCCGTGTGTATTTCCGCGAATCGATATTTCAACTTGCCGCATTAAAGAGTTCGCCGGAAAGCGCCATGCGTTTTGCTCGGCGTCGTGTGAATTATTCTTCGATCAGGAACCGCACAGGTACCTCGGGTACACGAATTACTACGAACTATTCGACGGTTACGATCTCGCAGATTTCATCGTCGAAAATGGCTTACTCAGGGCCGACGGCAAGACCCTGATCGCGCAACCCTGGCTCAATCAGGAACGCATGTGGACGATCGATGACATCAGGGCAATGCGCTACGAGATTCGCGATCCACTGAGGACTCAGTAATGAGTACGATCGCTGAGACACCGCGTGATTTTAACTATATCAAGCCACGCAAGCGCCGGCTTTCCGAATATGAGGCCGTGAGTTGCTATACGCAGCCCGACCCGGCCGTTTTCGACCGTCAGGGCTGGTACCTGTTAACCGCGGAGGGCCGCGCGGCCTGGCGGCCGGAATCGACCCGCTTGCAGCATCCGCATTGGTTTGATTTCCGCGACCCCTCGGGCCTCTGGCAACGCTACTATGTAAAGCTGCAGGCCGAGCAGGAGCGAGCGATCGAACGAAACGTCGAGGACGCCGCTATCGCCGGAACCTTGCGCGAATTCGATTCGGTATGGCTGCACGACCTCATCGGTATCCATTATCGGGTATGGTCGTTCTTCGAATACGGACTTTTCCGCGCATTTTCACGCGCACAGCGCGAAGCCCTTTCGGACACGCTCGGCAATGCGCTCTGCTTCGAGGCCGTCGATCGCATCCGGCATGCCCAATCGACCGTGCTCTACCTGATGGAACTCGAGGCGCAGATTGAAGGCTTCAAGGACCATGCGAGCAAGGACCATTGGCTCGGCAATCCGATTTATCAGCCACTGCGCAAACTGGTTGAGTTGCTAATGGTGACCGACGACTGGGCCGAAATTGCGTTCGCGGTAAATCTGATTATCGACCCGATCGCGACGGAGGTCGGCGTCAGCCGCTTGATCCGCTATCGCGGACCGGCTCATGGCGACCCTGTTACACCGATGATCATTCTGACCACCGAGCGTGACCGCCGCCGCAATCAAGCCTGGACGGAAGAGCTGGTGCGGATGACCACGGCGCCGGAATTGCTCTCGGCCGAAAGCAATCGAAAGGTGCTGCGCGGTTGGATCGAGCATTGGACGCCACTTGCGACCGCGGCGGCCAAAGCCTTTGCCCCGTTATATGATCGCCTGCCAGTTCGCTCCGGCTCGATCGATGAGGACCTGGCCGTTGCACGCGGTGCGCAGGCAAAAATACTCGACGGTCTCGGCCTCGGCCACGAAGGTCATCGGTGAATTTCGATGGACGCTCAGGATCCTAAGACTAAGGGTCGCTCGGTCCTCGTCGTACTCATGAAAGGTGACGAGGCCGACGCGACGATCAGCGTGATTCGCCACGATCAGCCTGCCGCAAAGATCGAGGAGCACGGCACGTTTTGGCAAATCGGCGCCCAGGATGAACTGATTATCGATCTCGCTCGCGTGGGCGATGAGTTGGGGCGTGAGATCGACCTCGGTCAGTGGCTGACTATCATGACTACCTATGTCGGACGCATCGACATCGAAGAAGGGGTGTTCCGAATCACTTCTCAGATGCTCGAACTCGAACCGTCAACACTCTGATCGCGATCGCGTGGCTGAGAACGTCTTCAAGGCGCGGCTCGAGCCCAGCGGCCGGGAATTTTCCCTCGACCCGCGCGACTCGGTGCTCAACTGCGCACTGCGCCAGCGGATCTTGCTTCAGTACGGATGCCGCAATGGACGATGCTCCAGTTGCAAGTATTTCCTCATCGAGGGCGAGGTCGATTTCGGAAAGACTTCGCCATACTGCCTGACCGACAATGAAAAAGACGAAGGTTGGGCGCTGCTGTGCCAGGCGCGAGCATTATCCGATCTGATAATTCGCGATCGGGACAGTTCCGATCGCGACGACGCTGCCATCATCACGCCACAAGATCGCACCGCGAAAGTTGCAGCGGTTGATCGGCTGAGCGATTCGTTGTGGCGACTCCAGCTTGATTTGGATGATCCGATCAGCTTTTATCCCGGACAGTATATCGAGGTCGAAGCGCCCGGACAGCCCGGGAACTGGCGCTGCTATTCAATCGCCAGTTCGGCGGCCACTCCGACCCGCTTCGAACTGATAGTGAAGCGGATCGCGGGCGGCGGGTTTTCCGACCAAATTGAGCGTCTTATCCGCGG
>Ga0207695_10005064_pt1 | contig 17675 bp, 17 predicted proteins | sample KBSC54metaG_FD_184354 | JGI IMG/M metagenome (GOLD analysis project Ga0207695, IMG submission 184354) | Corn rhizosphere microbial communities from Kellogg Biological Station, Michigan, USA - KBS C5-4 metaG (SPAdes) (version 2) | ecosystem: Host-associated > Plants > Roots > Rhizosphere > Soil... | reverse complement strand
CGACGAAGCGTCTCGAAGGCAAGAACGGCAAGGTCGAGAAGCTGATCGCGGTGCGCGTCGAGTGGAAGGACGGCAAGATGCAGGAAGTGCCGGGCTCCGAGTTCGAGATGAAGGCCGATCTCGTGCTGCTCGCGATGGGCTTCACGCAGCCGGCGGCGCCCGTGCTCGACGCGTTCGGCGTCGCGAAGGACGCGCGCGGCAATGCACGTGCGGCGACCGAAGGCGATCGTTCGTACTACACGTCGGTCGACAAGGTGTTCGCGGCAGGCGACATGCGTCGCGGCCAGTCGCTGGTGGTGTGGGCGATTCGCGAAGGCCGCCAGTGCGCGCGCTCGGTCGATGCGTACCTGATGGGGCATTCGGAACTGCCGCGCTGAGCTGAATACCGCGAGCGGGTTTCGATGAAAACCGGGCGTCCGAAAGGGCGCCCGGTTTTTTTGTCGCTGGCGCGCGCCGATGCCCATCGGTCAGCCGGTACCGCGCGTTCCCCCGACGCCGTTCGATCCGGCCGCGTCGCTGCGCTGCGCTCGCCATTTTCGCGAAGCGTCGCCTAATCTGATCACATCCGTCGCCGATTTTCCATCATCTTCTTTCCTTTCGTTTTGTAATAATCCTTGGAAACTGTCATATCATGTCGCCCCTCGGGCCGCATTCGCGGTGGTCGCATGTGACCGACCCTATTTACAAGGACTCTGGATGGAAGCACTCCTGCATGGGCTGATCGACGCCGTCAACGGCGTGTTGTGGAACTACGTGCTGATTGCGCTGCTGCTCGGCGCCGGTGCGTGGTTCACGTTGCGGTTCCGGATGATCCAGTTGAAGGCGCTGTTCCTCAGCATGAAACTGGTCGGCAGCAAGGGCGAGCCGGGCAGCATCTCGTCGTTCCAGGCGTTCGCGACCGGGCTCGCGAGCCGCGTCGGCACCGGCAACATCGCCGGCGTCGCGGTCGCACTGACGGTCGGCGGGCCGGGCGCGATCTTCTGGATGTGGATGACGGCGCTGGTCGGGATGTCGTCCGCGTTTGTCGAGGCGACGCTCGCGCAGATCTTCAAGGTGTCGCACCCGGACGGCAGCTATCGCGGCGGCCCCGCGTACTACATCCAGACCGGCCTGCGTTCGCGCGGCTTCGGCGTGCTGTTCTCGCTGTCGCTGATCCTCGCGTTCGGCTTCGTGTTCAACGCGGTGCAGGCCAACGCGATCGCCGACGCGTTCCATACGTCGTTCGGCTGGAGCCGCGAGACGGTCGGTCTCGGTCTCGTGCTGCTGAGCGCGCCGATCATCTTCGGCGGCATCCGTCGCATCGCGAAGGTCGCGCAGGTGATCGTGCCGCTGATGGCGATCGGCTATCTCGCGCTCGCGGTCTACGCGGTCGCCACGCACATCGCATTGGTGCCGGGCGTGATCGCACTGATCGTGAAGAGCGCGTTCGGCTTCGAGCAGGCGGCGGGTGGCCTGACGGGCTATGCGGTCAGCCAGGCGATCGCGATCGGCGTGAAGCGCGGGCTGTTCTCGAACGAAGCAGGGATGGGCAGCGCGCCGAACGCGGCCGCGACCGCGAGCACGCGGCACCCCGTCACGCAGGGGCTGATCCAGATGCTCGGCGTGTTCGTCGACACGATCGTGATCTGCAGCGCGACCGCGTTCGTGATCCTGCTGTCGGGCCAGTACGAGCTCGGCACCGGCATGGAGGGCGCGGCGCTCACGCAGCGCGCGATCTCGAGCCACGTCGGCGACTGGGGCGGCATCTACATGGCCGTCGCGATCTTCTTCCTCGCGTTCTCGTCGGTGATCGGCAACTACGCGTACGCGGAAGGCAACGTCGAATTCATCACGAAGCGGCGCGGCGTGCTGCCGCTGTTCCGCGTCGCGGTGCTCGGGATGGTGATGTTCGGCAGCGTCGGGCAACTGCCGCTCGTGTGGGCGATGGCCGATACGAGCATGGGGCTGATGGCGATCATCAACCTGATCGCGATCCTCGCGCTCGGCAAGTATGCGCACGCCGCGTGGGCCGACTATCGCCGCCAGCGCGCGGCAGGCATCGCCGATCCGGTGTTCACGCGCAACACGATCCCGGAACTCGCGCGCGTGCTGCCGGCCGACGTGTGGGGCGAGCACGGCCCGCTGCCGCAGCGTCCGGTTTCCGCCGAAGCGGCGAGCGCGCCGCGTGCCGCGGTGAGCGGGTCATGACCGGCGACCGGCTCCGTGCGTTCGTCGCGCTGATGCCCGATGCGGCCTCGCGCGATGCGCTGCATGCGTTGCCGGTCACCCGCGGTGCACGGCGCACGCTGCCCGCGCAACTGCACCTGACGCTCGCGTTCATCGGCGCGATCGAACGGGAACGGTGCGACGCGCTGGCCGCGCACCTGCCCGCGCTCGCAGCCGCGCATGCTCTGCCGCTGCTGCCGGTCGAGCGGATCGCGTGGTGGCCGAGCCTGCCGCGCGCGAGGCTGATCGTCGCGGAACTCGAGGCCGATCCGGCCTGCGTCGCGCTGAATGCCGGGCTGATGGCGCTGCTGGCTGAACTCGGCGTCCCGGTCGACCGGCGGCCGTTCCGGCCGCACGTGACGCTCGCGCGGCTGCCGCGCGACGCGGTCGGACAACCCGCGCACGGCGGCGCGCCCAGGCGGCCGGTCGTGCTGCGCATCGAAGCGCTGACGCTGTTCGAAAGCAGGTTGTCGCACGAGGGCGTGTCGCATCGGCCGATCGTATCGGCGCCGATCGCGTGGGCGGACGGCCGGGCGGTGCGGTGAGCGGCATTCACGATGCATGGCGATGGCCGCGTGCCGCGCGCATCGCGCCAGTGCATCGCATCGACGGTGTCGACCGGCGCTGGGTCTACCGTCCGTAGCGCGCGAGCGTCAGGCCCGACAGGTCGATCTCCGGCTCGCGTCCGGTAACGAGATCCGCCACCACCTTTCCCGAACCCATCGACATCGCCCAGCCCGTCGAGCCGTGGCCGACGTTGAGCCAGAGCCCGTCGATCCCGCTCGCGCCGAGCAGCGGCGGCCCGTCGGGCGTCATCGGCCGGCGGCCGACCCAGAAGCGCGCCGACGCGCGATCGGCCGCGTGCGGGAACCAGTCGTCGAGCACCTTCATCAGCGTATCGAGCGCCTGCTGCCGCAGCGCCGCGTGCCGGTTGCCGAGCTCCGCGGTGCCCGCGACGCGCAGCGTCGGGCCGAAGCGCGTGATCGCCGTCTTAAGCGATTCGTCCATCAGCGCGGCGCGCGGCGCCTTTGCATCGTCGACGACCGCGAGCGTCGCCGAGTAGCCTTTCACCGGATACAGCGGCACGTCGATGCCGTGCGGCCGCAGCAGGCCGGCGCTGTCGACGCCGAGCGCGACGACGATCGCGTCGGCGGCGAGCGGGGCGTCACTTCGTGCGGCGGCGCCTTCGTCCGGTGAATCGATCCGCACGCCGCGCACCTTGCCGCCCGCGACGTCGAGCGCGCGGATCGCGGTGCGAAAGCGGAACGTCACGCCGTTCGACTCGCACAGCGCACGCAATTCGCGCGTGAAGCGTGCGCAGTCGCCGGCTTCGTCGTCGGGCAGGTAGATGCCACCGACGGGCGCCTGCCGGGCCCAGCGCAGGCCCGGCTCGATCGCCGTGCAGCCGGCCGCGTCGAGTTCGCGAAACGCGATGCCGGCATCGCGCAGCACCTTCAGCGCGGGCTGCACCATCTCGACGTCGAATGCGCCGCGCAACAGTTGCAGGTAGCCGCGGCTCGCGCCGTAGTCGAACGGATAACGGTCGCGAAACGCATGCAGGCACGCGCGGCTGTAATACGCGATGCGCTGCATGCGCTGCTTGTTCACGCGGAACCGCTCGAACTCGCATTCGCGCAGCCAGCGCGCGATCCAGCGCCACTGCGCCGTGTCGAGCGTCGGCCGGAAGATCAGCGGCGACGCGGGCTTGAACAGGTACTTGAGGATCTTGCCGGGCATCCCGGGCGCGGCCCACGGCGTCACGTAGCCGGGCGCGATCACGCCCGCGTTGCCGAGGCTCGTCGCCTGCGCGACGTCGGCCTCGCGTTCGATCACGGTGACGTCGCAGCCTGCTTCGCGCAGGTGCCACGCGGTGGTGACGCCGACCACGCCGGCGCCGAGAACGATCACGTGCATGCGGTTTCCGGAACGAAGAGGGCGCTCACGACGCGACGGCCGGATCGTCGACGAGCGACTTGCCGCGCGTTTCCGGCAGCACGAGCGCGGCGACGATCACGAGCAGGTAGCCGCCGCCCGCGACGAGGCCGATCGCCTTCACGAGCGACATCGATTGCGACAGCGAGCCGACGAGAATCGGGAAGAACGAGCCGAGCCCGCGGCCGAGGTTGTAGCAGAAGCCCTGGCCCGAGCCGCGGATCGCGCCCGGATACAGCTCCGACAGATACGCGCCGACGCCCGCGAAGATCCCCTGCACGACGATGCCGAGCGGGAAGCCGAGCAGCAGCATCGCGGTATCGGTGATCGGCAGCATCGTGTACGCCATGCCGAGCGAGAACGAGCCGATCGCGAACAGGATGAACGACGCGCGGCGGCCGAGCCGGTCGGACAGGATCGCGCCGACCACGTAGCCGACGAACGAGCCGACGATCAGCACGACGAGATAACCGCTCGTGTTGAACACGGACAGGTGGCGGATGGTTTTCAGGTAGGTGGGCAGCCACGTCGTGATCGCGTAGTAGCCGCCGAGCATCCCGGTGCACAGCGCGCTGCCGAACAGCGTCGCGCGCAGGTGCGGCGGCGAGAAGATCTCGAGGAAGTGGCCCGACACGCGGCCTTCGTCGCGCGCGCGGCGCGTGGCCGTGTAGATGTCGGGATCGCTGACGTTGCGGCGGATGTACAGGATCCACAGCGCGGGCACGATGCCGATCCAGAAGCACGCGCGCCACGCGACCTGCTCGGGCAGCAGCGCGAAGAACGCCCAGTACAGGATCGCGGCCGCGGCCCAGCCGAACGACCAGCTGCTTTGCACGGTGCCGACGGCCTTCGCGCGATGCTCGGGCGAGCGGATCGTCTCGGCCATCATGATCGTCACGACCGACCATTCGCCGCCGAAACCGAAGCCCTGCAGCGTGCGCGTCGCGAGCAGCTGCCAGAACGAATGCGTGAAACCGGACAGGCACGTGAACAGCGCGAACGTCGCGATCGTCCACTGCAGCACGCGCACGCGGCCGTAGCGGTCGGCGAGGATGCCGGCGGCCCAGCCGCCGATTGCCGACGAGATCAGCGAACTCGTCGCGATCATCCCGGCCTCGCTCTTCGTCATTCCCCACGTGGCGATCAGCGTCGGGATCAGGAACGAGTAGATCATGAAGTCGAACGCATCGACCGCGTAGCCGCCGAATCCGGCATACAGCGTCTTGCGCTCGCGCGACGACAATTCGTTGAACCACTGGAATGCCCGCATGCTTGCCGCCCCCTCTCGTCGTTTCTCGTATCGCGTTGCCGCGTGGCGGTTATTTTACGGGCGCGATGCGGCCGGCCAAAAAGGCCGATGCAGGTTCGTGCGGGAAAGCGGGTATGCGGGAAGGAGGGGGCGATGCCGCTTCAGAGCGTCAGGCCGCCGTCGACGTGGATGACCTGGCCGGTGATCTGCCGCGCCGCGTCCGACAGCAGGAACGCGATCAATGCGGCGACGTCGTCGGGTTCGGCGATCCGGCCGAGCGGTGTCGCCTGTTCGGCCTGCGCCCACGTGGCGGCGTTGCCGGCGCTCGGCCCGTGGTCCTTGCGTGTGAAGCCGGGCGCGACCGCGTTGACGGTGATGCCGCGCGCGGCGAATTCGGCGGCCGCGGTGCGCACCAGCGATTCAAGCGCGGCTTTCGCGGCGGCGGTGGCCGCGAACGGCGCATCGGCGCGGTAGCGGTGCGCGACGAACGAACTGAGCGCGACGATCCGCGGCGCGGCCGACGCTTCGAGCAGCGGCTGCGCGCGGCCCGCGAGCGCGGAGAATGCGCCGGGCATCGCCGCGAAGGCGGACGCGAGCGTGTCCGCGGAAAGATCGGAAAAGGCCTGCCGCGCGGCGAAGCCGGCGTTCGCGACGAGCTGGTCGAGCCCGCCGAAGCGCGTGGCGGTTGCGTCGACGAGCGTGGCGGCGACGCCCGGCGCGGCGAGATCGCCGGTGAGCGTGATGCATTGCGCGCCGGCCGCCGTGCAGGCGCGCGCGACTTCGGCGAGCCGGGCCCGCGCCGCATCGTCCGCGCCGCGCGCGTGCAGCGCCAGCGCGATGCCGGGCGCCGCGAGCCGTCGCGCGAGCGCCGCGCCGATCCCCGAGCCTGCGCCGGTGATCAGCACGATGCGCGCGGCGCGTGCGCTCACGCAGCCACCTTGTCGCCGGCGTTCACGCGCTCGACGTTGATCGTGCCGACGTGGAACGCGGCCAGCGACTCGCGATGCGCGATGCTGACGATCGCGGCCTTCGGCAGCCGTTCGGCGAACAGGTGGTACAGGCGTGCCTCGTTGTCGGTGTCGAGCGCGCTGGTCGCTTCGTCGAGGAACAGGAAGTCGGGCTTGTGCAGCAGCACGCGTGCGCCGGCAAGGCGCTGCTGCTCGCCCGGCGACAGCACGCGCGTCCAGTGCGCGGTTTCGTCGAGGCGCTCGACGTAATCCTCGAGGCGGCATGCGCGCAGCGCGTCGCGGCACGCGTCGTCGCTGAACGTGTCGGGCGTCGCCGGATAGGTGAGCGCGGCCTTCAGCGTGCCGATCGGCAAATAGCTCGTCTGCGGCACGAACATCATCCGCGCGCCGACCGGCGCGTCGATCGCGCCGTCGCCGAACGGCCAGAGGCCCGCGAGCGCGCGCATGAACGTGCTCTTGCCGGAACCCGATTTACCGATCACGAGCCAGCGCGAACCCGGCTCGATCGTCACGTTGCCGATCTCCGCGAGCGCGTTGCCGTTCGGCAGCGCGAGCTTGAGCGACGACGTCGACAGCTTCGCCGCGTCGACGTAGTGCAGGTTGATGCCGCCGTGCTCGGTCGCGGGCGACAGGCTTTCCTTCAGGTGCGACGTGCCCATCACGCGCTTGAATTCGCGCAGACGGTTGACGGTGGCGCGCCATTCGACGAGGGTCGAGTAGCTGTTGATGAACCACGAGAACGAATCGCTGACGGTGCCGAACGCGGACGAGATCTGCATCAGCACGCCGAACGAGAACGCGCCCGCGAAGTACCGCGGCGCGGCGACGACGAGCGGGAAGATGATCGCGATCTGCCCGTAGAAGCTCAGCACGAACGTGAGCCGCTTCGTGTACTTCATCACGCGCCACCAGTTGTCGCGGATGCGCATGAAGAGGTTTTGCGCGTTGCCGGTCTCGGTTTTCTCGCCGTCGTAGAACGCGATCTGCTCGGCGTTCTCGCGCACGCGGATCAGCCCGAAGCGGAAATCGGCCTCGACGCGCTGCTGCTGGTAGTTGATCGACACGAGCGGATGACCGACCTTCTGGATGATCAGCGAGCCGACCACCGCGTACAGCGCGGCCGCCCACACCATGTAGCCGGGAATCGAGATCGGCGTGGCGCCGAGCGTGAACGTCAGCGCACCGGCGAGCGACCACAGGATCGTGATGAACGACACGAGCGTGACGACCGTCGACAGCAGGTCGAGCGACAGCGCGAGCGTCGTGGTCGAGAACGACTGGAGGTCGTCGGTGATCCGCTGGTCGGGGTTGTCCGCGAGGCGGTCGCGTTCGATCCGGTAGAACGCGCGATCGCCGAGCCACTGGCCGAGAAAACGGTCGGTGAGCCACTGGCGCCAGCGGAAGCCGAGCATCTGCCGCAGGTAGCGGCCGTACACCGCGAGGATGATGAACGCGAACGCGAGCGCGGAGAACTGCATCAGCAGGTTCGGGAAGTCGTGCACGTTCTTCGACTGCAGCGCGTTGTAGAACTGCGCGTTCCACTTGTTCAGCTGGACGTTGATCCACACCACGCAGAGGTTGATCGCGATGATCGTGACCAGCAGCCCCCACGCGACTTTCCATTCGGACGATACCCAGTAGGGCTTGATGAGGCTCCATGCGGATACCGGGCGCTCGTCCTGCGGCGCGTCGGAGGCGGCGGAGCGGACGGGGTCGATCGATTGGGTCATGTGCTTCCTGATGAGTAGCCGGCGCGCGGGCCGGGCGAGGCCGGGCGCGCGCCGCGATACGGCATGCCGGGGCGAGGCGCCGACTGACGGCGGGCGTTGCGGATGGTCGCCCGCGCGTCTTAAACGGCGCTTAAGGGCCGGCGGTGACGCGGCAACCGGCCGCTCGTGCGGCCGGCCTGCGGGCATTGTGCCAGAGCGGCGCAGCGCGCCGGCGAATTTGCCGCAGGGGGACAGTTTGCGGCGCTTTCCGCTTTTATGGTCTAATGGCCGACGACGAAACAGGGGTGCTTTGCATGCGGCCGGCGGAAGTTCAGCGCGGTGCGGCGAGGCTGAGAAAGACCCTTCGCACCCGATCCGGGTAATACCGGCGAGGGAAGTTTCTGATCCCGCCGGGCCGCGCTGGCTGCCATCCCACATGGTCAGCGCCCGAGTCCCGCCCGGCCGGCCTTTGCTGCCGGTTTCGTCCTTTTGGGTACGCGTATGCGCGTTACGGAAGGAATGATGACCGCACAATCTTCAGTCTTTTGCATGGCTCCCGGCCCGATGTCGCGTGCGTTCGCACGGGACGGCGCGTGCGCGTCGACGTTCGTCGTGCGCGCCCGCGCGGTTCGCGAGGAGCGTGCGCGATGAACGTCCAGGATTCACGGCCCGCACGGCCCGACTTCGCGGTGCTCGGCGGCGGCCTCGTCGGCCGCCTGATTGCATGGCGGCTCGCGGGCGACGGGCATCGCGTCGCGCTCTACGAGCGCGGCGGCCCGGACGGCGAGCAGTCGGCCGCGTGGATCGCGGCCGCGATGCTCGCGCCGCTCGCGGAAGCGGCGAGCGCGGAACTGCTGATCACCGAGCTCGGCGTCGCGTCGCTCGCGCGCTGGCCCCAGTGGCTCGCCGAGCTGCCCGAACCCGTATTCTTCCAGCATCGCGGGACGCTCGTCGTCTGGCATCACGCGGACCGCGCGGAGGCGCCGCTGTTCGAGCGGCGCGTGCGCGCGAACGCGCCGGCCGACCTGTTCGACGGCGGCTTCGTCACGCTCGCGGGTGCGCAGGTCGATGCGGCCGAACCCGCGCTCGCGGGCCGCTTCGCGCGCGGCCTGCTGCTGCCGCGCGAAGGCCAGCTCGACAACCGCCAGGCGCTGCGCGCGCTCGCGGCGGGCCTCGCCGAACGCGGCGTCGACTTGCACTGGCACGTCACGATCGACGATGCGAACCTTCCCGCCGCGCATTTCACGATCGATTGCCGCGGGCTCGGCGCGAAATCCGCGCTGCCCGCGCTGCGCGGCATCCGCGGCGAAGTCGCGCGCGTGCATGCGCCCGGCATCGGGCTCACCCGGCCCGTGCGGCTGCTGCATCCGCGCTATCCGCTGTATATCGCGCCGAAGCAGGACGATCTCTACGTAATCGGCGCGACCGAGGTGGAGGGCGAGGACATGTCGCCCGTCAGCGTGCGCTCCGCGCTCGAACTGCTGAGCGCGGCGTTCTCCGTGCATCCGGCGTTCGGCGAGGCGCGCATCCTCGAACTCAATGCGCAGTGCCGGCCGACGCTGCCCGATCATCGCCCGGCGGTGATCTGGGACGGCGCGTCGACGCTCGCCGTCAACGGCCTGTACCGGCACGGCTTCATGATCGCGCCGGAAGTCGCGCACGCGGCGGCGGCGTTCGCCGAAGCCGCGCTCGGCGGCGCGTTCGGCGATGCCGACGCGTTCGCCGCGTGGCGCGCCGCCGCCCGCTGGCCGACGCTCCTTCACCACCGCAACGACGCGCGCCAGCCGGCCTGACGCGCGCCGCCGACCGAATCCGACGAAGCATCATGGATATCCAGATCAACCAACAGACCCTGACGCTGCCCGACGGCGCGACGGTGGCCGACGCGCTCGCCGCGTACGGCGCGCGTCCGCCGTACGCGGTCGCGCTGAACGGCAACTTCGTCGCGCGCACGCAGCATGCGGCGCGCGCGCTCGCGGCGGGCGACAAGCTCGACGTCGTGCACCCCGTCGCGGGCGGCTGAGCGCCGCCGGTTCGTCCCCGCACTTCCAGGAAAACGACATGACGTCCCTCACATCCGCCGACGCGCTGACGCTGTATGGCGAAACCTTCGCGAGCCGCGTGCTGCTCGGCACGTCGCGCTATCCGTCGCTGCAGTCGCTGTCCGATTCGATCGCCGCGTCGCGGCCGGGGATGGTGACGGTCGCGCTGCGCCGCCAGATGACGGGCGGCACGGCCGAAGCCGGCTTCTTCGACCTGCTCAAGCGCCACGCGGTGCCGCTGCTGCCGAACACGGCCGGCTGCCAGACCGTCGCCGAGGCCGTGACGACCGCGCACATGGCGCGTGAGGTGTTCGGCACCGACTGGATCAAGCTCGAGCTGATCGGCGACGACTACACGCTGCAGCCCGACCCGGTCGGGCTGATCGAGGCCGCCGCGCAACTGGTGAAGGACGGTTTCAAGGTGCTTCCGTACTGCACCGAGGATCTCGTGATCGGCCGGCGCCTGCTCGACGCCGGCTGCGAGGCGCTGATGCCGTGGGGCGCGCCGATCGGCACGGGCAAGGGCGTCGTGAACCCGTACGGCTTGCGCGTGCTGCGCGAGCGGCTGCCCGACGTGCCGCTGATCGTCGACGCGGGGCTCGGCGTGCCGTCGCACGCGTGCCAGGTGATGGAGTGGGGCTTCGACGGCGTGCTGCTGAACACGGCGGTGTCGCAGGCCACGCACCCCGAGATCATGGCGCGTGCCTTTGCGCAGGGCGTCGAGGCCGGCCGCGCCGCGTATCTCGCCGGGCCGATGGACGCGCGCGAGACCGCGCACGCGAGCACGCCGGTCGTCGGGATGCCGTTCTGGCACCAGGACGGGGGCGGCGCATGAGCGCGCGCTTCGCCGACACATTCTGGCCGCCGGCCGATGAACTGGCCGAAGCGGCCGAGCGGATTCGCGCACGGCTCGGCGACTGGCCGGGCACGGCGGCGCCGTGGCGGCTTTGCGTGGCGGCGCCCGACGTGCCGGCCGACGGCGACGTGCTGATCGTGTCGGCCGGCGACCGCACCGCGCAGGCGCGCGCGTCGGCCGCGTCGCGACCGGCGTCGCCGGACGCGGTCGCGATCGAATTCGACGAGCAGGGCGCGGTGCTGCATGCGGCGGGCGCGCGCTACGCGCTCGACGCCGCGCATCCGCTCGCGGACGACTGGATCGCGGCGCTCGCCGCATTTCTCGATTGCGGCTTCGCGCCGGTCGACGCGCTGGTGCTCGCGCTGGCGTGGCGCGACGGCGACGAGACGCGTGCGGTCGACGCATGGCCGGTCGACGCCGCGCGGTTCCCGCGCGTCGCCGGGCTGCCGGCCGCGCCCGAGCCCGCGTTCGCGCCGTGCCCGGCGCAGCTCGGCCTGTATCCGGTCGTGCCGGACGCGGAATGGGTCGAACGCGTGCTCGATTGCGGCGTGCGGACCGTGCAACTGCGCGTGAAAGGCGCGGCGCCGGACGCGTTGCGCCGGGAAATCGCGCGTGCGGTCGCGGCCGGGCGTCGTTATCCCGATGCGCGCGTGTTCATCAACGATCACTGGCAGATCGCTGCAGATGAAGGCGCATACGGCGTTCATCTGGGCCAGGAAGATCTCGAAACGGCCGATCTGGCCGCGATCGCGCGTGCGGGCCTGCGGCTCGGGCTGTCGAGCCATGGTTATTACGAAATGTTGCGGGCGCTGCACGAGCGCCCGAGCTATCTCGCGCTCGGCCCCGTGTATGCGACCGCGACCAAGGCCGTTGCCGCACCGCCGCAGGGCCTCGCGCGGATCGCCCGCTACGCGCGCTTTGCGGGCGCGCGGGCGCCGCTCGTCGCGATCGGCGGGGTGGGGCTCGATACGCTGCCGGACGTGCTGGCGACGGGTGTCGGCAGCGTCGCGGTGGTCAGCGCTGTCACGGCCGCGGCCGACTATCGGACCGCGCTTATTGCATTGCAGCAATGTTTTCCCGGACAATTTGACAATCATTGACCGCAGGGCCCGGAACGGCGTCACGACATCATTCCAATGCAGGCCCTATAATTCGGCGTTCTGCGTAAAAGGACTGTCCGCTCCGTGAGCCCCACTCCTACCGAGACCCTGCTGGAACTTCGCGACGTCGACTTTGGCTACGGCGACCGCCTCGTCCTGTCCAACCTGAACCTGCGCTTCGGGCGCGGGCAGGTCGTCGCGGTCATGGGCGGGTCGGGTTGCGGCAAGACGACCGTGCTGCGCCTGATCGGCGGCCTCGTGCGCGCGCGCCGCGGCCAGGTGCTGTTCGACGGCGCCGATGTCGGCGCGCAAACGCGCGACGGCCTGTATGCGCTGCGCCGCAAGATGGGCATGCTGTTCCAGTTCGGTGCGTTGTTCACCGACATGTCGGTGTTCGAGAACGTCGCGTTCGCGCTGCGCGAGCACACCGACCTGCCCGAAGACCTGATCCGCGACCTCGTGCTGATGAAGCTCAACGCGGTCGGCCTGCGCGGCGCGCGCGACCTGATGCCGTCCGAGGTGTCGGGCGGGATGGCGCGCCGCATCGCACTGGCGCGCGCGATCGCGCTCGATCCGCAGCTCATCATGTACGACGAACCGTTCGCGGGCCTCGATCCGATCTCGCTGGGCATCACCGCGAACCTGATCCGCACGCTGAACCAGGCGCTCGGCGCGACGTCGATCCTCGTCACGCACGACGTGCCGGAATCGTTCGCGATCGCCGACTACGTGTATTTCCTGGCCAACGGCGGCGTGCTCGCGCAGGGCACGCCCGACGAGCTGCGCGCGTCGACCGACCCGAGCGTGCGGCAGTTCATCGACGGCGCGCCGGACGGCCCGTTCAAATTTCATTACACGAGCCCGCCGCTTGCAGCGGATTTCGGGCTCGGCGGAGGGCGCGCATGATCAGCGCGATCGGACGTTACGTCATCGGCGGCCTCGAGCGCACGGGCTACGGCACGCGCCTGTTCGTGCGCCTCGTGCTGGAATTCTTCCCGCTGCTGCGCCGGCCGCGGCTCGTCACGAAGCAGATCCACTTCCTCGGCAACTATTCGTTCGTGATCATTGCCGTGTCGGGGCTGTTCGTCGGCTTCGTGCTCGGCCTGCAGGGGTATTACACGCTGAACCGCTATGGGTCCGAGCAGGCGCTCGGCCTCCTGGTCGCGCTGTCGCTCGTGCGCGAGCTTGGGCCCGTCGTCACCGCGCTGCTGTTCGCGGGCCGCGCGGGCACGTCGCTCACGGCCGAGATCGGCCTGATGAAGGCCGGCGAGCAGCTCACCGCGCTCGAGATGATGGCGGTCGACCCGATCAAGACGGTGATCGCGCCGCGCATGTGGGCGGGCATCATCGCGATGCCGCTCCTGGCCGCGATCTTCAACGCGGTGGGCGTGCTCGGCGGCTACGTCGTCGGCGTCCTGCTGATCGGCGTCGATCCGGGCGCGTTCTGGTCGCAGATGCAGGGCGGGGTCGAGGTTTGGGCCGACGTCGGCAACGGCGTGCTGAAGAGCATCGTGTTCGGGTTCGCCGTGACCTTCATTGCGCTGTACCAGGGGTATGAAGCGAAGCCCACGCCCGAAGGCGTGTCGCGCGCGACCACCAAGACGGTCGTGTTCGCGTCGCTCGCCGTACTCGGCCTCGATTTCCTGCTGACCGCGCTGATGTTCAGCTAGGCCTCAGCCAAGCCATATTTTGGGATGACGATGAAAAAGACTGCTCTCGACTTCTGGGTCGGCCTGTTCGTGGTGGTGGGCTTCCTTGCGGTGCTGTTCCTGGCGCTGAAGGTCGGCAACATGAGCTCGCTGTCGTTTCAGCCGACCTATGCGGTGAGGATGAAATTCGACAATATCGGCGGGCTGAAGCCGCGCGCGGCCGTGAAGAGTGCCGGCGTCGTGGTCGGCCGCGTGAAGTCGATCGGCTTCGACACGAACACCTACCAGGCGCTCGTGACGATCGATGTCGACGGCCAGTATCAGTTCCCGAAGGATTCGTCGGCGAAGATCCTGACGTCGGGCCTGCTCGGCGAGCAATATATCGGTCTCGATCCGGGCGGCGACACCGAAATGCTGAAGGCAGGCGACACGATCACGATGACGCAGTCGGCGATCGTGCTCGAGAACCTGATCGGCCAGTTCCTGTACAGCAAGGCCGCCGATGCGGGCGGCGCGAAGCCGGCGGCCGGCGCGCCGGCCGCACCCGCACCGGTGGCGGTGCCGGCGTCCGCCGTGTCCGCCGCGCCCGGTTCGGCAGCGCAATAACCACACGAGAGAATACAAGAGGGGAATGACCATGCAGACGATCCGCATCAGGCACGCCGCGCTCGCGGTGGCGGCAGTCGCCGCGTTGAGCGGTTGCGCGACCGTGCAGACGCCGACCAAGGGCGATCCGCTCGAAGGCTTCAACCGGACGATGTACAAGTTCAACGACACGGTCGACACGTACGCGCTGAAGCCGGTCGCGCAGGGTTACCAGAAGGTCGTGCCGCAGCCGGTGCGCGACAGCGTGACGAACTTCTTCTCGAACATCGGCGACGTTTACGTTGCGGCGAACAACATCGTGCAGTTGCGGATCGCGGACGGCGTCGGCGACATCATGCGCGTCGTGATCAACACGGTGTTCGGCGTCGGCGGCCTGTTCGACGTCGCGACGATCGCGAAGCTGCCGAAACACACCGCCGACTTCGGGGTCACGATGGGCCGCTACGGCGTGCCGTCGGGCCCGTATCTCGTGCTGCCGCTGCTCGGCCCGAGCACGGTGCGCGACACGGCCGGCCTTGGTGTCGACTACGTCGGCAACCCGCTGACCTATGTGAAGCCGGATGGCCTGAGCTGGGGCCTGTTCGGCGTGAATCTCGTCAACACGCGCTCGAACCTGCTCGGCGCGGGCGACGTGCTGGATGCCGCGGCGCTCGACAAGTATTCGTTCGTGCGCAACGCGTACCTGCAGCGCCGCCAGATGCTGATCGACAACGCGCGCGGCGAGGCAGGCTCGACGGCAAGCAACGATGCGCTGCCGAAGTACGACCTGCCGGACGACGGCGCGGCGCCGGCGGCCGCCGGCGCGGCCGGTTCAGCGGGTGCAGCGGCGGTGGGTGGTGCGGTGGCACCGGCGGGCGCATCGGGCACGGCGGTTGCTGCCCCGGCATCGGGCACGGCCGTTTCGCCGAACCCGGCCAGCGAAACGAACGTGCCGGCGATGCAGGTGGCGCCGCCGTCTCCGGGCGGGTTCCGCTTCCCGAGCATCCGGCTGCACTGACGGAATTACATTCGTTACAGCCGGAAACGATTCAGTCGGTAGCGCACGCGAACTTGCGCGTAAGCTACCTGCTCCAATCTTCGCATCGACTCATTCATGCAGGTCACTATGATGAAAAAACTGTTCCTGATCCCCGTTTTCGCGGCGCTGTTCTCGTTCGGCGGCGCAGCTCACGCGCAAGTCGACCAGTCGAACCCGCAGGCGCTGATCAAGACGGCGACGCAGCAAGTGCTCGACGAAGTCAAGCAGCAGACGATCAAGCAGGGCGACACCAATCGCATCATTACGATCGTCAACAAGGACATCCTGCCGTACACCGATTTCCGCCGCACCACGCAGCTCGCGATGGGCCGCAATTGGCGCACTGCGACGGCCGAGCAGCAGCAGCAGATTCAGGAGCAGTTCAAGCTGCTGCTGATCCGCACGTATTCGGGCGCGCTCGCGCAGCTGAAGCCGGACCAGCAGATCCAGTACCCGCCGTTCCGCGCGGATCCGGCCGATACCGACGTCGTGGTCAAGACGGTCGCGATGAACAACGGCCAGCCGGTCCAGATCGATTACCGCCTGTACAAGTCGGCGAGCGGCTGGAAGGTGTATGACCTGAACGTGCTCGGCGCATGGCTGATCCAGACGTACCAGCAGCAGTTCAACGAGAAGATCCAGCAAAGCGGCGTGGAAGGCCTGATCCAGTTCCTGACGCAGCGCAACCAGCAGCTTGCCTCCGGCAAGCAAGCGTCGTGAGCGGCTTCGAAGCCGGCTCCTCGCTGACCGTCGCGAGCGCGAAGTCCGCGCTCGCGGACGGTCTGGCGCGCATCGTCGCGGGTGCGACCGCCGTCGATTGCGCGGCGCTGACGCAGTTCGATTCGTCCGCGCTCGCCGTGCTGCTTGCATGGCAACGTGCCGCCAAATCGCGCGGCGCGCCCCTCGACATCCTCAATCTCCCCCCGAAGCTCGCCAGCCTCGCGCGCGCCTATGGCGTCGACGCACTCATCGAAGGCGCCGAGCGACATTGACCCTGTCCGACCGGAGCCTGCCGCGCCAGCCGGCGCGCGCAAGCTTCAGGCCGCGCGCCTTCCGCGCCGGCTCCGCCAGCCGGTTTGCCCTATAATCAAGCGTTTTGCGGGGCAGCCAATCGGCGTCCGGCCCCCATTTTCTTTCGCAGCAAGCACAGAATAGGCGTCGCGGCCGTTGCGTCGCGCACAGTCATGTCAGCCATAGAAATCCGTCACGTCAAGAAGCGCTACAAGTCGCTTCAGGCGCTCAAGGGCGTCAGCCTGTCGGTCGAGGAAGGCGAGTTTTTCGGTCTGCTCGGCCCCAACGGCGCAGGCAAGACCACGCTCATCAGCATCCTCGCCGGGCTTGCCCGGGCCGACGAAGGCAGTATCTCGGTGCGCGGCCACGACGTCGTCAAGGACTTCCGTGGTGCGCGCCGCGCACTCGGCGTCGTGCCTCAGGAACTCGTTTTCGACCCGTTCTTCACCGTCCGCGAGACGCTGCGCATCCAGTCCGGCTATTTCGGGCTGCGCCGCAACGACGACTGGATCGATGAAGTGATGGCCAATCTCGACCTCACCGAGAAGGCCGACGCGAACATGCGCGCGCTGTCGGGCGGGATGAAGCGCCGCGTGCTCGTCGCGCAGGCGCTCGTGCACCGGCCGCCCGTGATCGTGCTCGACGAGCCGACCGCCGGTGTCGATGTCGAATTGCGCCAGACGCTGTGGAAATTCATCTCGCGCCTGAACCGCGAGGGTCACACAATCGTGCTGACTACCCATTACCTCGAGGAAGCCGAGTCGCTGTGCGACCGCATCGCGATGCTGCGCCGTGGCGAAGTGGTCGCGCTCGACCGCACCGACGCGCTGCTGCGCCGCTTCGCGGGGCTGCAGCTCTACCTGCGCCTGGCGACCGGCGCGCTGCCGGCCGAGCTGCGCGGGCTGGAGACCGATCCGGCCGCACGCGCGCCGGGCGAGCACCTGCTGCGCCTCACGAGCTACGACGATGTCGAGCGCATCCTCGCGCAGTGTCGCGCGGCGGGCGGCACGTTCGACGAGATCGAGGTCCGCAAGGCCGACCTCGAGGATGTGTTCGTCCAGGTGATGAACGGGGCCGAGGTGATCGAGGGATTGGCATGAAACAGGAACCCCCACGCTCTCTGCGTTCGCTGCCCCCCGAGGGGGCGCCCGGCACTCTTGGGGCGGCCCGGCGAGTGTCGGGAAGCGGTTTTCAAACGCTGTTCTACAAGGAACTGCTGCGCTTCTGGAAGGTGTCGTTCCAGACGGTGTGCGCGCCGATCGTGACGGCGCTGCTGTATCTGACGATCTTCGGCCACGCGCTGTCGGGCCGCGTCGAGGTGTATCCGGGC
>Ga0207695_10005055_pt1 | contig 17689 bp, 18 predicted proteins | sample KBSC54metaG_FD_184354 | JGI IMG/M metagenome (GOLD analysis project Ga0207695, IMG submission 184354) | Corn rhizosphere microbial communities from Kellogg Biological Station, Michigan, USA - KBS C5-4 metaG (SPAdes) (version 2) | ecosystem: Host-associated > Plants > Roots > Rhizosphere > Soil... | reverse complement strand
ACATCTGAAAGGAAAACTGACCGGCATCGATCTCGCGCGGCAATTAAGAGAAGAGAATATTGCTTTTGTATACCTTTCAGCTAACGCTAACCAAAGCATACTGGAAGAAGCCAAAGCAACCCAGCCTTATGGCTTCCTGGTGAAACCGTACAGGGAAAAAGATGTGCTGGTGACACTCGACATTGCCCGTTACCGGCATGCACATAGCCAGGAATCGAAATTAAAACAAGAATCACTGCTGGAAGCAGCGCTTAAAAATATTATCAATGATCCTATAGAGTGGCAGGAGAAATTATTGAAAACAGCGAACGCACTGCAGTCGTACATACCTTTTGATTATTTGAGCATGTGCATGAGATCTGTGGAAGAACCATTTATCAATGGATGTAGTTTCTTAAGAATAGGATTTAATGAGTACCAGGTACTTGGGGCGAAGGAACTATCTGTAGTTACGGGAAAGCCTCAGGAGAAGTTGTATGAACTATTGCTGAATGCCCCTGCGCAACGCATGGCAGCCCTGTATAATGAAAAAGAATTTGAAGATAATTGCAGCAGGAATCCCCTAAAGAAAATGTATGCAGATACTTTTCAGTTGCAGTCTGAACTTGCATTCCCCGTGTTTATGCCAGATGGGAACGTATTTACTTTTTGTTTCTTTAGTCGCAAACCAGCTACTTATAATTCAGAGTACCTGGCGCTATTGCTTCGTTTGCAACACACGTTATCTGCAATAGCTGAGCTTATGCCGGTGGTAGAAAAGAAAGCGCTTTACAAAGAAGTGATAGTAGATGGAAAAAAGGAATACAATGACAGGCAAACTGTTGATCCGACTTTTAAAGATGTTGTTGGTAACAGCTCTTCACTGCTTTATGTACTGGACATGGTAACACAGGTAGCACCATTAGATACATCAGTATTAATATTAGGCGAAAGCGGTACCGGGAAGGAGCGCATAGCAGATTGTATTCACAACCTGTCTGCACGCAAGGGCAAACCAATGGTAAAGATAAATTGCGCCGCTTTACCCCACTCCCTGATAGAGTCGGAACTATTCGGACATGAAAAAGGAGCGTTTACAGGCGCAACAGATAAAAAGGTTGGTAAATTTGAGCTAGCATCGGGGGGGACTATTTTTCTTGATGAAATAGGAGAACTTCCACTCGATCATCAGGCGAAGCTGCTACGCGTATTGCAAGAGCGGGAGATAGAACGAATAGGTGGCAAACAGCCGATAAAGATAGATGTACGTGTTATTGCGGCCACCAACCGCAACCTGGAAAAAGAAGTTGGAGAAGGCCGCTTTAGGTTAGACCTATTTTACAGGCTGAATGTTTTTCCTATAACGCTGCCATCGCTAAGAGAAAGGAAAGAAGATATAGAACAGCTCGCTACCCATTTTGCGAAACAATGCTTCCGAAAAATGAACAAACAGTTTCAGGGCATTAGCGCCAAAATGCTTGAAGAACTGGAGGAATACCAATGGCCGGGTAATATCAGGGAGCTTGAAAATGTTATCGAGCAGGCAGCAATATTAAACGATGGTGTATCACCCCTGGTTTTAAAACGCAAACTGGAACATATTGGAACAGCGAATGATACCAGAGGAAATACTGATAGGGGAATAAAGACATTAACGGACATAAAGCAATTGCAACAGGAAAACGAAAGAACATATATCATCTCTATACTTAAAAAAACAGGTGGACGCATCAGGGGAGATGGCGGGGCTGCGGAATTACTCAACCAAAAACCCACTACTCTTGAATCAAGGATGGCAAAGCTGGGGATTAAAAGAGAAGATTTTAAGTGATGTAGCCTCCAACCTCCGAAACGCTCCGAAGATTTCGGAGGCTTATATTATCAACTCCGAATTTTTCGGAGTTTTTTTTATTTCTGTATTTATTAATAATACTTTAGCTGCTTTGCTAATTATTTGATTATCAATTCATCCTGAACTATCCAGTGAATTTTTCGCTAGCTGGTACATTTGTGGATAGCTGTTATCCAAACCGAATAACATGAGCTACATCAACAATCTCTACCAGACTCCCCAGAATGTACTAATGGGCATACCATTACATGCACAGGCTTTTAGCATTCAAACAATTCAGCAAATGCAGGAACGGAATTTTGATGCAGGTACCACTGCCAGGCAATCTGCATTTACAATAGTATTGGTAAATAAAGGAAGTGGTACTTATATGGCGGATATTGATAAATACCCAATTACGGCGAATACGCTATACTGTGCTAATCCCGGGCAAATGCTCTTAGTTACTCCCGGGAAAGACGTAGATGGATATGTATTATCCTTCTCACAGAATTTCTTATGTACTTATGAGGATTCAAATAACTTCAGTGTGAACGGAGATATCTTTTATTCAATTTCCAAAGCGATGATCATACCTATTACCGAAGAGGCATGTACGGAACTGAATAATCTTGCAGGAAAAATGATGCAAGAATTTGCAGGCACAAGCATGGGCAGAAATGAAATATTACGTGGACTACTAAAAATATTCCTCCTGTATATACATCGCCAAACAGAAAAAAGTGATAAACGGCAATGTGACAACCCGGGCAATACAAGCATTGTAAAAAAATTCTTCGTGTTGCTTGAAAAAAACTTTATACACTGGAAGATGGTTGCGGACTACGCGAGAGAGTTATCAATCACATCAAACTATCTAAATGAGATCATAAAAAAAGTGACAGGCTTCTCTGCGAGATATCATATACAACAACGTGTTATTATTGAGGCAAAACGTAAAGCCGCGTATGCAGAAATGACCATGAAAGAAGTGGCTTATAACCTCGGCTTTGATGACATCTACCACTTCAGTAAATATTTCAAAAACGTTTCCGGTATGAATTTTACTGAATTTAAAAGATCGGTATCTATGCAATTTAGCCAGGGAGCAGGTAATCTGCAGTATGTTTAAGCTATCGCTATTTATTCATTACTACTTTCCGATACAGAAAGTATCTTATCAATACGGCATTCATTTTCAGGCATACAAGGTACAAATAAGGGCCAAAATTATTGATTGATGCTGCATGTTTACTCTTCATGCAGGCTCAGAGAGAAATACCAAACTACCTTGCTAAGCGTACTTGGCCATGCCACATCCACACTGATGGGATAGCCTGCAAGATTAGTCCTGGCACTCAGCCAGTATGCAGCCTTCTACTTGTCATTGTTAGGATGTTATACCGGTTTCACGTGCAGTACCCAGTGTCTGTAAACAAATCCAACTGCAGGTCATTCACAGACTGTAGCGGCGTTTCAATATGGATCAATGTTTGGAAGATAGGAAAATAAATATCTGCATTGATGACTGCATATTCATTTCCATTCAGCACATTTTGGTAATATCCTCTGAAATGGCATCATCAATGTCTGGAAAGCATAAGGGCTTGATGGTTGAAATATACAGTTGTATCTACTCTTGGTGTCACATTATATCAAGCCCGCCAAGAATTTATAGCACTATATCCCAGATGCGCTTATGCTATAAAGATTATAATATTTATATAGAGGTTGATGATAGCTCACATTAAGCGCAGCCCCGAGCACTGCAGACTCCTCCTGTATAAATCCCTTAAACAAATCAATCAATCCAACCACTTTGAAACCTTTATATAAATGATGAAAGGTGGTTGCGCTTATTAAGCTTAAATGAAAATATATTGATAGCCAAAGACTTTAGATAGATCAAAATCGAGGCTGTATTTATCAGTCGCAAGAAAAATGATCCTGCCTTTCCTTACCGCTGTCTGGAAGCCTAAGGCACATTCATAACTTAATGGGTACGTCAGGAAGTGCTCATGGTAATGCGTCTTTCCATTTGCTGTATTAGGAATGGATTACGATTCTCGTCCACCCACTTAGCGAATGAACTGATTTGATTCGTATAAATTAAATCTTATCAATTGTCAAATAGTTGTTTATTAAGGTTTAAATTTATGTTGCCATTATTGAATACTTCCATGTATGAATAATAGGTACTATAGCCATTTTCCACCTTAATTAGCGCGGGTGTTATATCAACATTGTATTCATAAAATGGTGATGATTTTCGTAAATCGTCGCGCATTAAAATATCACCGCTCACATTCTCATAATCAAATAAAACTGTTTTTAAATTAGGCATCAGCTGAATTGTTTGCTTATAATTTAACTTTCTACCTAAGACAGAAGAATCAGAAATTGTAACACAATAGACCGTTGCAGTGGGTGCTGATTGGCTGAAAAAATCAGATAGCTTTTTATAACACTCAAGACATGACTTATTGTTTTTTAAAATTAGATAATAGCTGCCTGCTGTATCAGCAGGTTGCCAGCGCGTGTTGGTGATATCATATAATGGCCAATGTTCCTGACTCAACGCTTTAAATGAAATAAGCAGAATAAATAATACAAGAATTCTTACTTTATTTCCCAAGTGAACATCCATAAAAATTGTTTGATCTCGTTAGTGGAGTAATAAGTGTCTTGGTACTTTTTGTAATTGTTGCTGTAATCTCCAATTACAGGAGGCACATATTCACCCGATAGGTAAATTGTGTGGCCGTCTTCTATCATAGGGGATGAAAATGTCAGATCAATTGGAAGACTTTCCGATGTGACCAAATAATTAGTATCGTTTTTCTCTGTTTTATAGAATTGGTCTTTGACTATGCAACTCCATTTTTTATTTTTTTTATTAAGAACCCACACATCAAGCGCCCGTTCCTTAAAACCGCTTTGGGGAATTTTCTTTGAAATAAGTAATGTATCGTCGGTTAAAAAAAGCACTTTTTCAATCCTTGTTATTGAGTCAATGGCTTTTAGTTTGAAAATAAACTCTTTAACATCGCTAAAATTATGGTTATGGACTTGATGTAGGCTATCAATCTTTTCGAGTTGCTTCGGGTCATTATTGAATGCCTCTGTAATTTCAGATATTTGACTCAAGTCTTTTGTTGAAAATATCTTTACATCATAGGGCATGGTCTGAGCAAATGCTATTTTGTCACTATTTACAGCTATATACTCGCTTACAAGATGGGTATAACCAATGTAATTAAATTGGGGTTTTATACTTGAGATAAGTTGCTTTTTTTCGATATTGTAAATGATTAGATTCGTCTTAATTGAATCGTCTAATGGATGAAAGTCATAATTTTTGTAGATAAGTAGCCGATTTGAATCAAGAAATTTAATTTCATTTGAGTGGTAGCTACTAAAGAAGTTGATTAGCTTTTTTGAATTACGTTCGAAAATATAAATACTGTCGCATTTGATCGCAATGTATTTGTCGTTGACCGTGAGACAGCTTAAACTCCATAAGGTATGGTGTGGTAATGACAGTTTAAAGCTATCAGTTTTATCCGAGTTGAAATTTAAAACATAAATAAGTATAGACGGTGAATCAAATGTGTTGTTTAAATAACTTTCAGTTGCATAATATAATTCGTTATTATGCTTCGCACAAACAATTCCTTCATTTCCAACAGCTAATGGAATGCCCTTTTTAAAACGAAAATAAATTTTTGCTGCCCCTGGTTTGCAAAACCCTGTAAAAGAGCAAATTAACAGCAAAAACAATAATGTAGTTTTTTTCATATCAAATTATAGAAAGCAAACATGAATAGTTGACATGTTTGCTTTCTATTCAAATTAATGATCTTTGTTATTGGTAAAAGAAAATTACTGTGACTATCCTTTAGGTGCTATTCAATCAGTGTCGCCTGTAAGGTATAATTATAGATATCTGTTCCTTTCCAGGTTATTATGTAAGTGTCATCAAGTGTATAAGAACCACTAAGTTTCCCACTTGAAATATCTAATTGAATATCAGGATCAATATCTTTCAACACACTGTAAGTGCCTTTCGGTGTTTGTATTACATCATATGGCTGAGTTACCCAGACACATTCACTATATCCTGGATTCCAGCATGCGAGAGCATTACTGTTACCATCGTGGCTTTCTCCAACATGATAATAACCATTGGGACCACCACCTGATTTGTCGATTGTTACGTTGTTTTTATCCGCAAAAGATTGTGAGGTAATCATTGCGAATACAATTGATAATAAAATGCTTAGTTTCATATGTTTTGATTTATATAAACAATGTTTTAATTTTTTGTTAATCAACTATGTCAACGTCTATTTGGTAATTATAAATATCAGTGGCCTTCCAGCTTACGGTATAATTGGTTTCAAAAATGTAGGAGCCACTTAAAATACCTTTGCTGATATTAGCATCAACGACGGGTTCGATTTCAGTTGAAAAATCGTGTTTGCTACCATCGGGTGCTATAAGGTTAGGAGCGTTTTTCCAAGCACAAGCGTTATTTCCAGGGTCACTACAAGTGAGCGATGAATTACCACCAATATGATCCTCCACTACTTTCTCCCATCCATGTGCGCCACCATTATTTTTGTTAACGGAAACAAGACCAGCAAAGGCATTGCCGGGAAGCAACGGCAAGACGATCAGTAATAAAATTTTCAATTTCATATTATTATTTTAACATAAAATAGTTATTTTATAAGTTCTATATCCATTGAATAGTTGTAAAGATCAGTAGCTTTCCAACTGACTATATATGTGGCATCCAAATCATAAGAACCACTTAAAATGCCTTTGCTTATTTTGGTTTGTACAACGGGATCAACATCTGTTCCTACGTCAATTGTTCCAGTTGAAACTTTAAGCTGAGGTGCGATTTCCCAACAACAAGATGAATATCCTGGATCTACACAGCTTAAGCTTGCATCTGAATCGCTATGCGTTTCTTTAACGTTCCAATAGCCATTTGGACCACCGCCACTTTTAGTTTCGGTAATAGTTGCGTGAGCTTTCACTGTAAAAAGCGGCAGAGCGAAAAATAGAAATAATGCTTTTTTCATTAGTTTATGGTTTTAAAAGTTACAAAATAGAAGACCCTAAACTAAAAACTGTTGATTCAATATTGACTAATTACCTTCCGAATGGAATATTTAGTTACCAAACGGTATTACTTTGATAATAAATGGCTGAAAAAAGTTTCCAAACGGTTAAAAACAGCTTGCAAAAAAGGATTGAGTATTATTAGGGGAGGGGTATCCCGATAATGACAACTGTCCATAAGTGATTACCGGCTTCATTTTTCAACTCCTTAATGAGGAATGAGATCTTCTTGTTTTGAATAAAACTTAATTGTTCTATTCTTTTCTTTATATTTTCAAGCCCATAAGATTCATGGCTAGCTCGAGTGTGTTGACGTGACCGCGCAAGTCCAACGCCGTTGTCTTTAACCTCTATATAAAGGACACTTTGTTGCGTATATATATTGATGACTATAAGACCAGATCCAGATTCCATTGGCAGTATGCCATGCTTTATAGCATTTTCAACCAGTGGTTGTATTAAAAGAGGGGGTACAATAATAGAAGTCAGGTTTACGGTTTCATCGATATTAAAAGCATAGGTGAGTTTGTCTTCAAATCTTAATTTTTCAAGTGCGAGGTAATCTTTCACAAGTTCTATTTCGGCTTGCAGCGTGATCATCTCTTTAGAAATATTATGCATATTTTGTCTGATGAGCTTGGAGAAGGTCCACAAATAGTTATTAGCTGAAACGACTTTATCTGAGTTGAAAAGGCTTTGCAGGTTGTGAAGGGTGTTGAAAATAAAATGCGGGTTCATTAGTGCATTCAATGCCTTGTATTCAGATTTTAGGAACTTTATTTCGTCTTTATGTTTTTGGTCTTTTTTATGCAAGGTGTACAATATCCTATATCTTATAATAATTATTGAGAGTGTCAGACCGCTGCAAATACACAAAACGGCAAACCACCAGGTAGCCCAGTAGGGCTTTTTAATACGTAGTGTAAATACAATAGGAGTACAGTAGTTGCTTGTAATTGTTTTAGCCCGTACTTTAAGTATAAAAACTCCATACCCCGGTTTTACAAGGGTTATCTCTGCGTTTTTTATATCTATCCAGTTATTTTCGTCGCCTTTTGAAAAAGAGTATTGGTAAGAAACATCTTTAGAAGCAAATGACAATGTAGAAAATGAGATCCTTAAGTTTTCAGCTTCCGTGAACGTTAACTGCAGGTAGCCGTTTATTACATACGTTTTATTTTTTGTTTTTAACATTGAGAAAAATAATCTAGGCGGCGCAGGCTTTAAAAAAAAATCGGGTGCATTGATTCTGGTGATACTTCCATTTTTGAAAAAATAGCAGCCTGAAGTATCCACGCAAATATCTTCGGCCGACAATGGTATAAACGGGTTTTCTACTATAAAAACTGAGTATTTTGTTTTAGTACTGGATGGGTACAGCCTTATAATCCTATAAAGATTGTTTGTACTTACTAATATATCCGTATCATTTATTTTGAAAAATTTATTCCAAATGCAATCCTGTCCTGTGACATAATTTATTTCCATTTCGCCGGTTATATTATTACATATGACCAACCGATTATCTTGAGTAATCCCAAGCAAATACTTTCCATATATTTCCAAATTTTTTAAGGACAGCCGGCTAAACTGCTGTTGAATTTTGCTGATACCATTCTCTATTTTATAAACACCGTTAATTGTAGTGTAATAAATAGATCTATCTGCGGCCTTCGCCATTCCAAAAATTCTGTATCCTGAGTTAGTGTCGGGCGAATAAGTGGACTTGATGTTATTGGTTATGGTAGAACCCCAATTGTCTACCCGCAATATTTTAGACCATGTTTTAATGTACATGTCATTACCATCAGCATATAACGATTTGACAGACATAAAAGTATAAATATTTTTCCTTCTGAAAATTGCAGGCTTTCGGGAAAGGACATTATGTATACTGATATTGTCTTCATTATACAAATTATAATAATTGTAGGTGTCATTTTTTCTCTCTATCAGGTATCCAAAATCATATGTCAAAGGAGACTTTGCTTTTTTTATTTTTTCATAATCAAATAAAGTACTAACCTTCCCATTGCTAAACATCAGTAGATCATTATTTGTCACAGTAAAAAATATATGGCTGTCATCGGAATAACAATAACTGACTTTCCCCTCATATACATTTTTATGAACTGTTGTACTTTTAAAGTCATTTCTAAAGCAATAAAGCCCTGCATTTAAAGTACCCACCCAATAATTGCCCAGGACATCCTGCGTGATAGATGTAATGTCATTACCTCTAAGAATACAAATGGAGTCGTTTAAAAACAACCCATGATTGGTTAGCCAAAACCAATTTAAACTGTCCTCGTAATATATGCGAACAATATTACCATGAAAGATCCCTTTATTTAAAGGCCTTATTACTTTCATATCTTCCGCATATACAAAACTCTTGTCCAAAAAATATTTTTTATCCTGGGAATAGGTGCTCCGACAACCTAAGCATGATTTTCTTCTTATCACCTCCTTAATATTCCCTTGTGTGTCAATTAATATATTTGATGAGTCAGTAGCTAAAATATATTGACCATCGCGCAATTTGTTTTTGTAATGAACCACCTCGAGATTTATATTTTTACCAATGTTGTTAATGTGTATTATATGAGACTGGTCTTTCCCAATGTTTAATAATATCCGAGGGTTGTAAACATTGATTGTGACGCTGCTATCTGCAGATAAATTTATACCTTTTATAAATGAGGTTTTTATAGGAATACTTAGGAACGCAGTATTTGCAGCCGAATGAAATGTTCCATTTTGAAAGAAGCATAGTCCACCATTATACGAAGCGAACCATAACCTGCCGTAATAATCTTCCAGAAAAGATAGGACTTCGTTATCTGCAAGCCCATCATAAGTTGTGTAATTTTCAAACTTAATACCATTATACTTCGCAACCCCTTTATCTGTCCCTATCCATAAAAATCCCTTTTTGTCTTTGTAAACCTGGTAAATACAATTACTAGGTAATCCATCTTCAACTGTATAATGTAGCATGGGAAACTCCTGACAAAAGGCAGTAGTCCCGAAAAATAAAACCTGCAGGATAAAATACAGCCATGATCTACGCAACGTAAAAATTATTTTCTTTTAGAAATTTCATAAACTCAGTATATCGCCGCCTACTTATAGATATTTCATGTTTATTTTTCAGAACAATAGAATAATTATCATCCACAATAATATCGTCAATTTGCAGGCAGTTGATGAGGTAAGATTTATGCACCCTGTAAAATAAATTGGGAGTCAGGAGCTCTTCGTAATAGGCAAGCGGATGACTCATGATGATCTCACTGATCGTATTGTTTTTCCTAAATGATATTTTTGAATAACTTCTTTGTGCCTCCACAAAAAAAATATCATTTTGCTCCAGGATTTCATAATGATTGATATCTTTAAGAATTATTTTATCGCTCTTAGATTCAGTATGGCTGTTTTGCGGTAAGTCTTTATATGCAGTGTTAAATTCATCTATTAATTTCTTATCCTTAATTTTCTCCTTTAATTTGTAAATAGCATTTTGAAGTTCATGTATACTTATCGGCTTAAGTATATAGTCAATGGCATTTAGTTTAATGGCGCGTATAGCATATTTGTCATAGGCTGTGATAAATATTACTTCAAAGTCTATTGGGGATATTCTGTCCAGAAAATGGAAAGCATTTTCATTTGGCATTTCTATATCCAGAAGAATTGCGTCGAGAGGGAATTTTGAAATTAGTTGTTCGGCAGTAGCAGTATTATTTGCCAATCCAATAATATTTATATCTGGATCAACGAACTTAAGGAGCATATTACTTATGTTTTCGGATGATTTTACCTCATCGTCAACTATTAATAGGTTCAACCTATTCCTATTGGAATTTTGAATTTTTTCATCAGAGATAGACATAGCGGCTTTTTGCGAATGACAAGCGTAACAATATAAGCGATAATACAAAATAAAATAATCAGCTGGTACTCGTCAGCTAAATTAAGGGCTATTTAACCTTTATAAATAAAAAAATCTGGATAATTTTTTGCCACACCTCACTGGTACAAACTAGTTGTCAAACTACATAGCTTAGTATATACATAAAAAGTCCATGTCGATATCGACATGGACTTTAAACTAAAGGCTAAAAACCATAAAACTATTTCTTAATTATGCGCCTTTCAGGATAGATAATCATACTGTTGTCAGCTCGCGCTGATTCAATATGAAAACCTATCAAAACAGTTTCCTTATTCTCATTTTGAAAGGTCATTAAAATTCTGACGTCGCCGCATTTCAGATGGATCAGTAGTTACTTTCCGATACAGAATTTTGAAAAAATATAATCCAGTTTGTCTTCTGTGGTTACTTCACCTGTTATCTCACCGAGGAAGTAGAGACAGCGGCGGATGTCAAGTGCTATGAGGTCGCCGGGGAGGTTATTGTCCATGGCGGCTTTTATATCTTCGAGGGATTTGAGCACTTCTTGCAATGCAGCGTAGTGGCGAGCATTAGTGACTATAGTACCTTCGCGCTGCACCTTACCTTCTGCTATGATGTTGTATAGCGCATCTTTTAGCTGATGGATATTTTCTTTGTCGCGGGCGGATATGAATAATGCAGGACCATCTACTATTGCAAATTTTTCTCTCGCTGCATGCTGGCCTATTTCATCGACTTTGTTACCTACTAGCAAATACTTTATGCCGGCGTTTATTAATATTTCTTCCTGCGCTTTTATTTCAGCAGCATCGTTTTGTTGTACATCGTAGAGATAGACTACTATATCGGCACGGTTCATGGCACTTTTGCTGCGCTCTATGCCTATGTTTTCTATGGTATCCGTGCTGTGCTCGCGAATGCCGGCGGTATCGATGAGTCTAAACAGCACGCCGTTTATGTTCAATGTTTCTTCTATCGTATCGCGGGTGGTGCCGGGGATATCACTTACTATGGCACGTTCTTCATTCAGCAGGGAGTTGAGTAGGGTGCTTTTGCCAGCATTGGGCTTGCCTACTATTGCTACGCTTACGCCGTTGCGTATAACATTGCCAAGGCTAAAGGAATTAACAAGACGGCTCGTGGCGATTGTCATTCTATCTATTAAGCCATAGAGCTGCGTGCGGTCTGCAAACTCTACATCTTCCTGACTGAAATCTAATTCAAGCTCTATGAGTGCGCTGAACTTTATGAGTTGTTCGCGCATATCTTTCAGCTCTTCGCTAAAGCCACCGCGAAGGTTGTGCATAGCAGCCTGGTGGGCCGCGCCAGACTGGCTGGCTATGAGGTCTGCTACAGCTTCGGCCTGCGTGAGGTCGAGCTTACCGTTTAAGAAGGCACGTTGTGTAAATTCTCCGGGCTTAGCCATTTGCGCTCCATTCTTTACACAAAGATCTATTACCTGCTGAAGGACATATTGTGACCCATGGCAGCTTATTTCTACTACATCCTCACCTGTATAGCTCTTAGGCCCTTTGTACAGACTTACAACTACTTCATCTATTATTTTATCTACGTCTATAATTTTACCGAAATGGATAGTGTGCGACTGCTGTGCTACGAGGCGCTTGCCTTTAAATATTTTGTCTGCTATAGTTATAGCCTCTTTGCCGCTGAGGCGTATGATGCCTATTGCGCCCTCGCCAGGTGGTGTTGCCAAAGCAACAATTGTCTCATTTATAGAATACATTACAAATGCAAAAGTAAAAAGTAAAAATGCAAAAGCCTGTTATTTAATAGTATTGAAAAACCAATTGTCCATTTGCCTTATTATCAGCACTTTTGCATATCAGTTAATCCAGTATTATGCGGGCAGTTATTCAAAGAGTTTCTACGGCAAGTGTCACTATAAACGGAGATATGAAATCGGCCATTGGCAATGGTTTTCTTATACTTTTGGGGGTAGAGGCAGCGGATGCCACTGAGGACGCAGAATGGCTTGCGAAAAAGATAGTGCAGTTGCGGGTATTTGCAGATGAAGCAGGGCTAATGAACAAAGACATAAAAGAAGCAGATGGCGATATACTGGTGGTGAGCCAGTTTACCTTGCATGCTTCTTACAAGAAGGGGAACCGACCATCTTTTATTCGCGCAGCGAGACCCGAGCAAGCTATCCCTTTGTATGAGCACTTCATAAAGCAAGCATCTGAGTTGCTTGATAAACCTGTTTACAGCGGTACCTTTGGCGCCGATATGAAGGTGGCGCTGGTAAATGACGGCCCTGTTACTATATTAATGGACACACAGAATAAAGAGTAGCTTAGAATATGATATTTGATGATGACTATTTTATGCGTGAAGCCCTGAAGCAAGCCAGGCTGGCATACGAAGCCAGGGAAGTACCTGTGGGCGCTGTGGTAGTGTGGCATAATAAAATAATAGCCAGGGGGCATAACCAGGTAGAGCAACTAAACGACAGTACGGCACATGCCGAAATGATAGCACTGACATCAGCTTTCAACACCGTAGGAAGTAAATACCTGCCTGAGGCAACGCTATATGTAACAGTGGAGCCCTGCCTGATGTGCTGCGGTGCTATGTACTGGTCGAAACTTCATCGTATAGTGTATGGCGCGCCTGATGTGAAGAACGGCTTTAAGAGAACAACGGGTACCAACTGGCCTTTTCACCAAAAAGCAACATTGACAGAAGGTGTGCTGGCTGAGGAATGCGCGCAACTGATGCGTGCTTTTTTTGCAGAAAGAAGATAAGCGATGTACAACTGGATAAAAGTACAGGATATTAATGTCTCCACGCTGGCAACCGACAAGCTTACTGAAGCAAAGGCCGGAGAAAAAAGTATAGGACTGCTAAAATATAAGCACGCCATATATGCTTTTTCCCGCTTGTGCCCTCATGCCGGCGGAAACTTATGCGACGGTTGGCTGGATATGTTTGGCCGTATAGTATGCCCCGTACACAAATATCGCTTTGACCCAAAGAATGGACGCAATACCAGTGGCGAGGGTTACAAATTATTTACCTACCCGGTAGAAGTAAAAGACGACGATATCTATATAGGCTTGCTATCTTAGCAGGCAAATTTAAAAACGAATAAAGAAAGTGTCCATCAATCATCCTCCATATCTTAAGCGTGGTTCATTAATAGGTATTACCTGTCCTTCCGGCTATGTTTCAAATGAACGTGTAGCAGGGGCTATAGATGTTTTGCAGGATTGGGGCTTTAGAGTAAAGCCGGGGAACACTATAGGTGCAGGGCAATTCTACTTCGCAGGCAATGACGAAGAACGCCTGCAGGACCTGCAAGCCATGCTGGACGACCCGGAGATAGATGCCATACTAATGGGCCGTGGTGGCTATGGCATGAGTAGGATAATTGACAAACTTGACTTCACGCTCTTCAAGCAAAAGCCTAAATGGATATGCGGCTTTAGCGATATAGTAGTGCTGCATAACCATGTACATGCTACTTTGCAAATACCTACTATGCATAGCCCCATGTGTGGCGCTTTTACCAGTGAGACAGAAAACGCCGACCACTTGAAAAGTTTTTATGCTGCATTGACAGGAGCAGCATTGCAATACAATACTCCTGCGTCACCTTTTAACAGAGCGGGGGATGCGAGCGGCATATTAACCGGGGGGAACCTTGCTATACTTGCCCATCTTACGGGCTCTGTATCGGAAGCTGATACTAAAGGCAAAATTCTTTTTATTGAAGACATTGGCGAACACCTGTATAATATAGACCGCCTGATGCTGAACCTGAAGCGTGCAGGCAAACTTGATAGCCTGAATGCGCTGATAGTGGGGGGCTTTACACAACTGGAAGATACCGAACGGCCTTTCGGGCAAACGGTGGAAGAAATAATATGGGATAAGGTAAAAGAATACGGCTATCCCGTATGTTTTAATTTCCCGGCTGGGCACCAGGACATTAACTATACACTATGCCTGGGTATGCAACACAAACTAACTGTAACAGAAAGCGGCGGATATCTTGAGCTGCTGAAATAATTTACAGCGTAGCCTTCCATGCTTTCATGCCGCCGGAAAGATTAATAAGATTGTCATACCCTGCAGCCTCGAGCCTTTGTATGGCCAGCACACTGCGAATGCCTTTTTCACAATAAAGAATTACATCACCTTCTTTGGGTATCTCGCTGATCCTGTTCATCAGCTCACCAAGAGGTATGTGGATGCCCCCAATATTGTAGTCATTACGCTCCCAGTCTTCGCGGATGTCTATGAGTGTAATATCTCTATTTGCTTTTATCCAGCTTTGCAGTTCTTCAGCACTTACCTGTTGCATGAGTATTGGGAATTATGAATGGTAAAATTAGGCAGATATATCTTCTCCTGCAGATTGATTTTTATCTATTATTTTTTCTACCAATTCTTCATTATCTATACCATCAGGTATAAAAAAGAGAATAGGCATAACCGTAAAGCAGACAAAAGAAATATATACAGACACATAAGCCATAGGAATGGAAATGATATAAGCCGCCATGCCTATATAGTTTTTTATCCTTACGCGTTTGTTCAGCTTTTCAATTTCCCGCCTTACCTGTATATCATCTTTATGCATCATATCGTGCTTAATGGCATAACCCCGCAAGATGGAGAACGCAAATGTTGTCATAAACAGCACAGAGCCGTATATAGCAGTAGATGCAGGCAGAAATGGATTGCCACCCAACATAGAAGTGGGGAATGGTATGAGGCTAAGCCAAAACAATAAATGCAGATTAAGCCAAAGCAGTTTCTCATCTACCTTTTGCAGCAAATGATACAAATGGTGGTGGTTTAACCAAACAATACCAATGATCAGAAAGCTGAAAACATAAGCCATAAGTTTGGGAACCAGGTTCACCAATTGCTTTGTTACTACCAGCTCAGTAAGATTATCCTTGCTTATTACATGGCTGAATTTTATATCAAATACCATTATGGTAATGATAATGGAAATAACTCCATCGCTAAATGACTCTACCCTATTAGTTGAAATATTCATAATGCCTATAAACAATAAAGCTATACATAATTTGTATAGCAATAAAGGTTATGCCAGCATTAGTCCTTATCGTTCAGTGCCTTCCATAGTATATCTTTCAATGCACTGATGCCCTGGTTGGTAACTGCAGAGATAAATAAATGGGGAACATCAGTGGGTAATGTCTCTGCTATTGCTTCTTTCAGCTCCTCATCCAGCATATCGCTTTTGCTTATGGCTATGATGATCTGCTTATCCAGCAATTCAGGATTATACTCTTCGAGCTCGTTGAGCAGAATTTTAAATTCCTTAGCATGGTCGGCACTATCGGCAGGTATCAGGAATAGGAGAACAGAATTGCGCTCTATATGCCTTAGAAAGCGATGGCCAAGGCCTTTGCCTTCCGCAGCCCCTTCTATTATCCCCGGAAGATCGGCTATGCAGAACGATTTATTGTCTTTGTATTGTACTATGCCCAGTTGCGGTACCAGGGTAGTAAATGCATAATTAGCAATTTTAGGCTTTGCAGCGCTCACTACTGACAGTAAAGTAGATTTACCTGCATTCGGGAAGCCCACAAGGCCCACGTCAGCAAGTATTTTCAGTTCCAGTACCTTCCAGCCTTCATGGCCCATCTCGCCGGGCTGTGCATATTCCGGGGCCTGGTTAGTCGCACTTTTAAAGTTGGTGTTACCCAGGCCACCACGGCCGCCCGGTACCCATACCACTTCCTGGCCATCTTCCAGTATTTCTGCCTCTATCTCTTCTGTTTCTTCATCTATGGCAACTGTACCCAATGGCACTTCCAATATTATATCCTCGCCCTGGCGACCGGAGCAGTTGTCTTTACTGCCACCTTCACCATTTTCTGCAAGTACATTTTTGTGATAGCGTAAATGCAACAGCGTCCATAGCTGCTTGTTGCCACGAAGTATGATATGGCCACCACGACCGCCATCACCACCATCGGGGCCTGCATTAGGATTGAACTTAGTGCGTGCAAAATGCGCACTACCGGCGCCGCCCTTACCCGAGCGGCAGAAGATTCTTATATAATCTACAAAGTTTCCTTTTTCCACTAGGCCGGCAGGAGGTATTTATCAATATGCCTTGAAAGTATTTTGAAAGTGTCTTCAATAGTATTGTCACCTTTCACACGTTCCAGCTTACCGTGGTGATTGTAATATGTTGCCACAGGCTCCGTTTTTGTCTGATATTCCTTTACACGCTTGCCTATCACTTCTTCATTGTCGTCGCTGCGACCAGATGTAGTGCCGCGATTGAGCAGGCGTTTCATTAACTCCTCGGCAGGCACTTCCAGAGATAATACCAGATGTATTTGCGTATTCTTAAACTCCAGCAGCTTATCCAGCGCTTCAGCCTGTGCTTTAGTACGCGGGAAACCATCGAATATGAATCCGCGTGCATCAGGTCTTTCATCTATCTTGCTGCTTATCATGCCTATTACCACTTCATCAGGCACCAGCAGACCCTGGTCCATATATTTTTTAGCTTCCACGCCCAGCGGGGTATGGCGGCTCACTTCATCACGCAACAGATCCCCGGTAGAGATATGTTCTAACTGGTAAGTTTTTACAATATTTTCAGATTGCGTGCCCTTACCACTGCCCGGAGGACCAAATAAAATCAGATTAAACATAATTAGAAAAATAAATTTAACGTCACAAAAATAGCCAACTGTATGAATTAACAATGAAAACTATGAGAAGATTAAGTTATTGCCTCATTTGGCAATGATATAATTAGCTATCCGGGGGATAAAAACCTGCCCTTTATCTATGAAAAAGGGTGA
>Ga0207695_10005054_pt1 | contig 17692 bp, 22 predicted proteins | sample KBSC54metaG_FD_184354 | JGI IMG/M metagenome (GOLD analysis project Ga0207695, IMG submission 184354) | Corn rhizosphere microbial communities from Kellogg Biological Station, Michigan, USA - KBS C5-4 metaG (SPAdes) (version 2) | ecosystem: Host-associated > Plants > Roots > Rhizosphere > Soil... | reverse complement strand
CGGTGGGCGTCGCGCGCACCAAGTTCCTGGCGAAGGTGGCCAGCGCGGTGAGCAAACCCGACGGGCTGCTGGTGGTCGAGCCCGACCGCGAGCAGGAGTTCCTGCTGCCGTTGCCGGTCGAACGGCTGTGGGGCGTCGGCGCGGTGACGGCCGAGAAGCTGCACCGCTATGGCATCCGCACGGTGGGCGAACTCGCCGAGCTCGAAGCGGCAACGACCGAGCGGATGTTGGGCCGGGCCGCCGGGGCGCACCTGCACGCGCTGGCCCGGCTGCGCGATCCGCGTCCGGTCGAGCCGACGCGGCGACGCAGCTCGATCGGATCGCAGCGCGCGCTCGGCCGCTCGCCGCGCACGCCCGACGAGCTCGACGTCATCCTGACCCAGATCGTCGACCGGCTCGGCCGGCGCCTGCGCGATGGGGATCGGGTCTGCCGCACGGTCGTGCTGCGGCTGCGCTTCGGCGACTTCGCCCGCGCCACCCGATCGCGCACGGTCGCGCCCGCGACCGACCGCACCAGCGTGCTGCTGGCCACCGCTCGAGGGCTGCTGGCGTCGGCGCAGGCCGAGATCGCCGACCGCGGCATCACCCTGATCGGACTCTCGCTGGCGCAACTGGGCAAGGTCGACGAGATCCAGCCCGAGCTGCCGATCGACTGGAACGAGGGTGGCCGACTCGACACCGTGCTCGACGCGGTGCGCGACAAGTTCGGGGCGGCGGCCGTCGATCGCGCCGCCACGCTCGGTCGCGATCCCGGCTGGTCGACGCCGCTGCTCGAGGAGCACCGATGAGCCGGGGCGGATGCTGCGCGCCGGGATGCCGCGAGAGCGTCGACCCCGACGCACCCCTGCCGCTCTGCGCCACCCACCTCGCCGTCTCCGCCGACTGGAGCTCGCGCGCCCAGGGCGTGACCGATGTGCTGCCCTCGCCCTGCCTGGCCTGCGGCTCGCGCATCGGGATGCACTACCCATCCGGCTGGGTCTGCGCGGTCTGCGAGTGGCGGTACGGCGAGGTGCCCGATGACGACGTTCCGCCCCCGCGCGTCGACGTCGTGTACTACCTGCGCTACGGCGACCGCGTGAAGATCGGGACGACCGCCAACCCGCGCCAGCGCTTCGCGGCGATCTGGCACGACGAGGTCCTGGCTTTCGAGCGCGGGGATCGACGGCTGGAGCAACGGCGTCACGAACAGTTCGCGGCCGATCGGTTCGGCGGGTCGGAGTGGTTCCGGCTGACGCCGGTCATCGCCGAGCACGCCGACACCCTGGCCGGTGGCCGTGATCCTTGGGACTTGTTTGCCCGGTGGCTGAGCGAAGCGGTCGCGGCTCAGCGCCGGTAGGCCTCGACGATCAACTCCCCCCGGATCGCGCAGAAGGTGTCGAGCAGCGCCGCCAGCGTCTTCTTGCCGGTGCCCGACACCTGCAGGTCCCACGGGCCGAGCTTCTCGAGCCGTCCGGTGCGGATGCGCACGACCTCCCACCGGGCCGACCGCAGCGTGCGGTCTTTGCGCAGGTCGGCATCCTGTCGCGGGCCGACGTGCTCGAGGCCGTGCCGGCCGGTGCTGTCGTACTCGACGGCGATCCGCAGCTCGGGGATCACGATGTCGGGCCAGACCTCGAGATGCTCGAAGAACGGCCGACTCACCCGCACCGCGTTCAGGCCGGGCGTGAATTCGAGCCGTGCGGCGAGATCCTGCCGCAGTTGCGCCTCGACCGCGGATGCGGTGGCCGGCGCGCACTCGCTGGCGAACGCCTCGCCCACCGGCAGCTGTGGGGTCTTCGCGCAGAGCTTCTGGGACAACGGCTTGGCTCGGGATTTGCCCCGCGGAGCAGCCAGCCGCGCGGCCCGCCGACGGGCGGCTTCGTCGGCGGGTCGGATCCGTGACGGCTTCGCCTGCGCGGAGCACTCCGGACACCACGCCGACCGCCGCCGTTCGCGCCCCGGTCGTGCGCGCTGCTCTCCCGGTGTCGCGGCGAAGAAGTGCCCGACCTCGCATTGCCAGAGCAGCAGTACCTCGGCGGCCGGCGGGATCTGCGTGAGGGTGATGCCCGCGTTGAACTCGGGGTGGTACTGCCGGATCAGCGCGGGAAACGGCGCCCACGCGTCGCGATAGGTGCCGACCGGAAAGGGCACGTCGGTGTCGTGGGTGAACTGCCGGCGCGCCCACCACGCCTCGACACCCTCTGGCATGGAGTGAGGCTACGAGCGGCGTCCGACGCTCGAGCGGCTGCCGTGGGCGCTACCGTGAGAACGGTGAGGTGGACGCAGTGAGACCGTCGCGGCGCGTGGTCGGCTGGGTCGTGGCCGGCATCGCCGCCGTGGTCGTGGCCGGCATCATCATCGCGGTCGCCCTCGCTCCGATCCCGACCCGTGAGGCCGCTCACCGGCCGGTCGCCGCGACGGCGGCCCGTGCTGCCGCGCTCGCCGCGCACAAGGCCAAGAGCGATCAGGCGCTGACGACCCTGGTGAGCGCCACCCAACCCGGATGCTCGGCCGCGGTCGCGCGGCACGGTCGCGTCGTCTGGGCGGGAGCCGCCGGTCTCGCCGACCTCGCCACGAAGACTCCGGACACCACGAGCACCCGCTTCGACATGGCCTCACTGTCGAAGCAGTTCACGGCCACCGCAATCCTGATGCTGCAGCGCGAGGGCAAGCTGAAGCTCAGCGATCCGATCGTCAAGTACGTCGACGGGTTGCCCGCGTGGGGCGCGACGATCACCCTCGAGCAGCTCATGCACCACACGAGCCACATCCCCGACTACTGGGTCGAACTCGCCAAGGTGGGCATCGGGTTCAGCCAGCCCGCCGACCAGCAGACGACGGTCAACGCCATCCGCCGCGAGAAGAAGCTCTCGCCGGGCACCGGCTTCGAGTACTCGAACTCCAACTACGTGCTGCTCGCCGAGGTGGTCGGGCGCGTCAGCGGTACGCCGCTTCCGCAGTTCCTGGCCGATCACATCTTCACGCCGCTCGGCTTGAAGATGGTCGTCACCCCCGCGATCCAGGCGCCTGACGTGGCGCTGTCGTACGACGACAACCTGCAGCTGCAGCAGCCCGCCTGGACCGCATACGGCTACAGCGGGATCGTCACCACGCCGTCAGAGCTGGCCAGGTGGGGCGACCAGTACCGCGCGGGCGACATCATCCAGAGCGACTTCGCGGTCGGAGCCGTCGACGATGGCGAGAGCGATCACCAGAAGTACGGGGCGGGTATCTACATCCAGCCCACGGGCGGCCTCAATCACGCCGGCCGGATCGGCGGCTACGTCACGTCGTTCGCCGTCTCGCACGATCGCGAGACGGTCATCGTCGTCATGTGCAACGGCCACACCTCGCCTCGCTGGCCGCTGGCCGACGCGCTCTGGAAGATCTGGGATCCCACCTCGAGCAGCGGGCACTGAGCCTGGGAACCGCCTCGGCCACCCGACCCGAACGATTGAGGGTTCACACAGGTCTGGCACGTGATCCGTCGATCGCGGCAAAATACTCGCCGAAAGGCCGCCGCGATCACATCATCCCGGCGAGCGCCATCGGACGAGAAGGGCTGGGAAATGAAGTCACTGTGGGCGAGTGTCCAAGGCGATCCCGTCTTCATGCGGCGGGTGAACGGCTGGCTGACGATCTTCTGGATTCTGATGATCCCGTTGTCGTTCGCCATGGGCTGGCTGAACAGCGTCACCTTCGTGTCGGCGCTCTCGCTGTGGGCCCTGGTCTCGGGCCACTGGTCGGCCTGGCAGGCGGCGCGGGTCGAGGTCAAGCAGGAGCAGGAGGCCGCCGCCCGAGCGGAACAGGACGTTCCGGGCGAGGTGGTCAAGAAGCTGGTCGAAGAGACGACGATCGACGAGGCGCCCTGAGGCCCGCCGGCTCGGTCAGTCGTCGGACGGGGAACGCACCAGCCAGTCGCATCCCACGGGGACGTGCATCAGGATGCGGTCGCCCCCGACCAGGTCGAAGCCGAGGCGCCCCTGATGGTCGGAATCGAGGCTGGTGAGCACCTCGTCCGTGGTGTAGTGGTCCGCGAGGTCGAACGATCCGCCGGCGATGTACAGGGTGATCGACATGCGCCGACCATACGTTTTCGGGTCCGCGAAAAGCCCGGGGTTGCACTCTGGGGCGGGCGGTGGTTTCCTTTACCACCCTCGATCCAGTAAGAAAGCCATCATGGGACGTTTGATCTACGGCGCGCGCGGCATGCACATCGAGGTGGAGGATCGCCTGCTCGCGCATGTGCAGGCGGTCGTGGTCAGCAAGGTGCGGCGCAACGAGGGCTTCGTGCTGAGCTGGACCGAGTCGCCCGCGCAGGGGAGCGGGCGGCGTTCGATCTGGATCCATCCCTACCTCGAGTTGGTCTTCGAGTACAACGGCAACAAACGCCCCGAGCTCGATGCCAAGGTGGCCGACGACATGATGGCGCGAGCGAGCACCAACGCCGGCCTCGATCTGGCCGACAACGCGCACAACCCGAAGACCGCGGCGAAGGTGACGCCCGTCAGCTGACGGGCGCGCGCTCGCGCAGGCGCTCCACGTGCCGCTGCTGCACCGCTGTGGCGCGGGTGACGAACTGCTCGATCGTGTCGAGCTGCTCGGGCGTGAAGTGCGCGATGACCTCGGCGTTCGCGTCGTCGAGCAGCGGGTTCATCATCGACCAGGCGAGTTCCGTGACGCGCGGGGTCGCCTGGACGAGCACCTTGCGGCGATCACCGACATGGCGTGAGCGCGTGACGTAGCCGACGCGCTCGAGTCGGTCGAGCATGGTGGTGACGCTGCCGGCTGTCAGGTTGAGGTGTGCGGCGATATCGCCGGGGGTGACGTCGCCGCCGCTGCCGGCGATCAGCAACTCGAGGCAGCGCACGTCGGTGCCGTTCACGCCGAGGATCCGTGCCATCTCGCGGTCGAAATCGTCGACGACCGACTGGTAGCGCTGAAGCGCGCGTCCGACCGTCTGTGATTTGACCGTCAAATCATTTGACATTCAAGATACCTCGTGTCCATACTTGTTTGACAGTCAAAACATTACACGAGAGGCAGCTGTTCATGAAGGCATTGATCATCGGCGGGGGAATCGCCGGGCCCACGCTTGCCGTGGCCCTGCGCAAGGTCGGGATGGAGGCCGAGATCTTCGAGCAGCTGCCGGCGGACGCCGACCAACGCGGCTCGTGGTTGAATTTCCAGGCCAACGGGTTGGATGCCCTGCGGGCCATCGGCGAAGGCGACCGGATCGAGGCGATCGGCTATCCCGTCGACTCCATGACCTTCCTCAACGGGAAGGGTCGCGTGCTCGGCACGCTGCCCATGGCCTTCCGCCGTCCGGACGGGCTCACCTCCCGGATGATGCCGCGCGCCGAGCTGTTCGTCGCCCTGGCCGACATGGCGCGGGCCCACGGCGTGGTCGTCCATCACGGGATGCGGATGGTGGATGCGCGCAACACCGGCGAGGGGATGGTCGCACGATTCGAGGACGGCACCGAGGCGCGTGGCGACATCCTGATCGGCTGCGACGGCATCCATTCGCTGACGCGTCGGCTGATCGATGCCACGGCACCGGCTCCGCGGTACGTGCCCGTGCTCAACGCCGGCGGATACATCCCGGGGCTGATGGTCGAAGCGGCGCCCGAGGAGTTCAGGATGCAGTTCGGCACGCGCTGCTTCTTCGCCTGGATGAACACGCCCGACGGCGGCACCATCTGGTTCGCGAATCCCCCGATGAAGAAGCAGCCGGCTCCCGGCGTGCTCGCCCGCAAGACCGATGCCGAGTGGCGCACCTGGTTGCACGAACTGATGGACGGGGATGCGGGCCCGGCATCCGAGATCATCGATGCGGCACCCGGCCCGATCACCGGATGGACGACCTACGACCTGCCGGTGGTCACGCACTGGCACGACGGCTCGCGGATGATCGTGATCGGGGACGCCGCGCACGCGACGTCGCCGGCCGCCGGGCAGGGCGCATCCATGTCGCTCGAGGACGCCGTGATCCTGGCGCAGTGCTTGCGCGACTGCCCGGACACCGGCTCGGCGTTCGAGACCTTCGAGTCACTCCGCCGCGATCGCGTGGAGCGCATCGTGAAGAACGGCCACAAGTCGTCGGCGGACAAGGCCGCCGGGCCGATCATGCGGGTGATCCGCGACCTCATCCTGCCGCGGATCTTCCGTGCCGGGGCGAAAGACGGCGGCGCCGGCATGGCCTGGCTCCAGGGGCACCACATCGACTTCGATGAGAGGATCACCCCCGTCGGTCCGCGTACTCCTCACGGTGTCTCGAAGTGACGCGGGCGGGAGTAGGTGGGCTGGCGGCGCCGTCCGTAGCGTCCAATCAGCAGGTCGGCACCCCGCCGGCCGTCGTCTGAACGGAGCATCGCCATGGTCACCACCGTCACCACCACCTCGACCAGCCGTCCGGTCGCACCACCGGCGACCCGGCGGGTCGTCCTCCTGCTCGCAGCCGGCGCCCTGACCGCGGCGGTCGCCACCACGATCATCGCGCTGGTCGCGCGGGCCGTCGGGGCAGACGGCTTGCCGGCCCTTCAGCCGCTGATCTACCTGCCGTTCGTCGTCCTCGGATTCGCGGCGGCAAGCGTCGGATGGGCGATCATCCGCGCACGGTCATCGCGACCGGTGACCTTGCTGCGGGTTCTCGTGCCGGTCGGCACGGTGCTCTCGCTGCTTGCTCCGGCCGCCTTGGCCGTGTGGCGGTTCATCCCGGGCACGACCCTGACGGGAGCCATCGCGCTCGCGCTCATGCATCTCGTGGTGATCGGGGTCGCGGTGCCGGTGCTCGCCCGAGCGCTTCCGGCTCGGGACGCCGCCTAGGGCTGGGGGTCTGCCGTCTGGATCGTCCCGAGGATGAGCAGCCACGATCCCGAGATCAGGTAGACGAAGGTCGCGATCGTCGAGATCGCCGCGACGTAGATGCCCGAGGGGACTCCCGCCACAAGCAGGACCGCTCCGACGATCTGACCGAGATAGCAGATGGTGCCCCCGATGATGCGGATGAGGGTCAGCGCGTAGAGGCTGCTTCGCAGGCGGAAGGCCTGGACGTAGCCATAGGTGTTGATCGCGAGCGCCAGCACCGCGATCACGAGCCATTCGATGCCCACTGCCGCGGTCGGCTGATGCCCCATCAGCGCCAGGGCGCTCAGCAGGAAGAGGGAGGCGAAGCCGGTCAGCATGTTGATGGCCCGGTAGCGGTGGGTGGCGTCGCGCGCGACACCGCGCAGGTTGATGGTCAGCGCGACGAACACCAGCCCGGCCAGGGTGGCGGAGCCGGTGCCGACCAGGATGAAGAAGTCGGTCCATTGCGCGAGGTCCAGCGGCACGAGCGCAGGTTAGCAGGCACGGGGGACGCGGCCGGGCGACCTTCCCCTTGACGTCGCACTTGTTTTTTGCAAGTGTGGTCTTCACCACATCGACCACGACCACGAGGAGCCCACGATGACCGTGACGGGCATGTTCGTCAACTTCGCCGTAACCGACCTGGACCGCGCCAAGGCGTTCTATGAGGCGCTCGGCTTCACCATCAATCCGCTGTTCACCGACCACAACGCGGCCTGCGTCGTGGTGGAGGACGGGCACAGCTACTTCATGGTGCAGACCCGCGAGTTCTACCAGACCATGACCGAGCTCGAACTCGGCGACCCGAAGGTGCACCCCACCGCCGGCACCTCGATCTTCGTCGACAGCCGCGAGGCGGTGGACGCGGCCGTGGCGGCCGGCGTCGCGGCCGGTGGCGCCGAGGTCGGCGAGCCCGCCGACTACGGCTTCATGTACCAGCGCGGTCTCACCGATCCCGACGGCAATGTCGTCGACTTCGGCTGGATGGACCCGAAGGCCGCCGAGGTCGGGCCCGAGGCCTTCGCGAACCAGCAGGCCTGAGCGAGGGCACAGGAGCCGATGGCCGCCCGCGACTACGGGGAGTACGGGGGCGTCACGCGCGCCCTCGAACTCGTCGGCGAGCGCTGGGCGCTGCTGATCGTGCGCGACCTGCTCGTCGGGCCTCGCCGCTACGGTGAACTCGCCGCGGGGCTCCCGCGCATCCCGAGCAACATCCTGGCGGCGCGGCTCAAAGAGCTGCAGGCGGCGGGTGTGATCCGCCGGGCGCCGCGCTCTCGGGTCATCGTCTATGAGCTCACGCCGTACGGCCGCGAGCTCGAGCCCGTCGTGCTGGCATTCGGGGCCTGGGGTTTCAAGGCGATGGGCGAGCCGCGTGAGGAGCAGATCATCACGCCCGACTCCATGACGATGGACCTGCGGGCCGCCTTCCGCGCGTCGGTGGCCGAGAGCCTGCCCGCCACGGCGTACGGCGCGCGGGTCGGCGGCGTCGACCTCCTCGTGCGGGTGGACGGCCCGGCACTCGAGGTGCGACGCGGTACGGGGCCGGTCGACGCGGCGGTCGACCTCGCCTTCGCGGCCGGCCCCGGCATCCATCGCCTGATCTCGGGCGAGCTCACCCCGGATCGCGCGATCGCCACCCGTGCGGTCGAGGTACTCGGCGGCCGGCCGGATCTACTGAGCCGGTTCGCCAGCACCTTCCATCTGGCGGCCTGAGCCTCGCAGCGCCACGATCGTGGTGATCGCCAGAATCACCACGCCGACGGAGTCGACGAGCACGGTCTGAGGCACGAGCGTGTACGTCCACACCTCGTGGATTCCGAAGAGCCCGACGGTCAGCGAGAGGACCAGCGAGGCGAGGCTGGCCAGCAGGAAGAGCAGGCCGAGAACCGTCGCCAGTTTCAGCAGCCTGCCGCGCAGGGCCAGCACGCCGATCGCCAGGACGATGCCAGCGACTCCGTTCAGGATGAAGAGGACGCCGAGAACGCCCCCGGTTCCCTCGAACCGCAGGAAGAGGTGGATGCCGGCCACCGCGAAGAGGGCGAGTGCACTGAGGATGCGCAGAATTGTCATGATGTGGTCACGAGAACGCGGGCTCGGGAGTTCATTCGCGCCAGCCAGATGACGTCGCGGCCGAACGACTCGATCAGCAGACCCAGGGCGATCGCGCCGACCAGGACGTCGACGGGCGAGGGCAGCGCCCCCGTCGCGATGGTCGTCAACGCGATGCCGCACACGGCCGTCACCACCTTGCGCCAGTAGCGGAAGGGCACGGGCGCGGCCAACCACGGAAGCTGCCATCCGACCGCGACATAGGCGTATCGCATCAGGCCGATCGCCAGAATCCACACGCCGACGATGCGGACGTCGTAGGTGCAGAGCACGAGCAGCAGGAACGCGTCGGCCTCCATGTCGAAGCGCGCCCCGAGTGGACTCCCGCTGCCGGTGCGCCGCGCGACCCAGCCGTCCACGGCGTCCAGAGCGAGCGTCGGGACGACGAGGCCGACGAGGAACAGCGCCGGCGTCGGCTGGGTGAGCGACGTCACGACGATCGCGGTCACCACGCTGATCAGCATCGAACGCGTGGCGGTCACGGCGTTGGCCGGGCCGAAGCGCTCGGCCCGACGGCGGGCCAGTCCGCGGGACAGGAGCGCGGTCGAGACGATCAGGTGGACCAGGCCCGCCGCCCATCCCGGCGCCGAGAGCGGCGAGACGAGCGAGGCGAGCGGGAGGAGAACGGCGCCGCCCACGGCCCACCCCCAGGGCCGAATCTGAACCGCAGCCATGTCTGCCTCCGTTGTCCCTATCGTGACGTACATGGTGCAAACGGGTTCGCGGCAGCCGATGGTTCATTCGGGTGCGACCGAAAGCCGGGCGCTCGATGCCGTGGCGTTCTGGGCCACCGGGGCGGGAGAAGGCGAGTTCCGACGCGAGACGGTGGGCGTTCCCGCGGAGGGTGAGGTGCGTGTCCGCACCCTCTGGACCGGGGTGAGCCGCGGCACCGAGGCCCTGGTGATGCGCGGCGAGGTGCCGGAGTCGGAGCACGAACGCATGCGCGCGCCCTTCCAGTCCGGTGGGTTTCCGTTCCCGGTGAAGTACGGCTACCTCAACGTGGGCACCGTGGTCGAAGCGCCCGCCGTCGACGGCCACGGCCCCTCGGCGCTCGTCGGATCGACCGTCTTCACGCTCTACCCGCACCAGTCCGAGTTCGTGGTCCCTGCTGACGCCGTGACGGTCGTGCCCGACGGCGTGCCGGCTCAGCGCGCGGTGCTGGCAGGCGCGGTCGAGACCGCCGTCAACGTTCTGTGGGATGCCCGGCCGTTCCTGGGCGACCGGATCACCGTCGTCGGCGCCGGCATGATCGGCTGCTCGATCGCGCGCCTGGCCCGCGAGATCCCCGGCGTCGAGGTGGAGCTGGTCGACGTCGACCAGGCCAAGCGCCCGGTCGCCGCTCTGCTCGGTGTCGGGTTCGCCACGCCGGAGCATCCGGCGACGGATCGGGATGTCGTGATCGAGGCGAGCGGCACCCAGGAGGGTCTGCGCCGAGCGCTTCAGTTGGCGGCGACGGATGGCGCCGTCATCGTCGCGAGCTGGTTCGGAAGCCGGCAGGTCACCCTCGACCTGGGAGCCGACTTCCACGCGCGTCGTCTCTCGCTCGTGTCGAGCCAGGTGGGCGAGGTCGCGGCCGGCCACCGAGGCCGGCGCACGACCCGGCAGCGGCTCGAGCTCGCGCTGCGGCTGCTGGAGGATCCGGCGTTCGACGTGCTGCTCACCGGGGCGGTGCCCTGGGGTGGCCTGCCGGAGGTGATGGCATCCCTGGCGGACGGCTCCGCCGCCGGACTGTGCACGACGATCGATTGGTCGGCGACATGAGCTTCTCGGTGACGGTGCGCGATCACATCATGATCGCTCACAGCCTCACCGGCGAGGTCTTCGGCCCGGCCCAGCGGTTGCATGGCGCGACCTTCGTCGTCGATGCGAGCTTCCGCGCCGATGAGCTGGATGCCGATGGCATCGTCGTCGACATCGGCGCGGCATCGGCGGCGCTTCAGACGATCACCGACTCGCTGTCGTATCGCAATCTCGACGAGGAGCCCGACCTCGCCGGCGTCAACACCACGACCGAGCGGCTGTGCCAGCTCATCGGCGACCGGCTCGCGATCGAGGCCCGGGCGGGGCGCCTCGGCGGGGCGCGCCTCACGGCGATCGCCGTCACCCTGCACGAATCGCACATCGCCTGGGCCTCGTACGAGGTGCTGCTGTGATGCGCGACCGGGTCGCCCGGTTCGTCGTACCGTCGGGGGTGGACGATCCCGAGCGCGTGAGCGGCGGCAATGTCTACGACCGCCGGCTGCGTGACGGCCTCGCCGAGCGCGGCTGGCGGCTCGCGATGAGCGAGGCGTCCGACGCGGAGGGGGTCGCGGCTGCTCTCGACGCCGTTCCCCGGCACGGCACGGTTCTGGTCGACGGACTGGTCGCGGCCTGGCACCCACGCGCCGTTGAGCGGGCAGCCTCGCGCGCCCGGGTCGTCGTGCTGGCGCACATGGTGTCGAGCGCCTTCGCGGATGCGGATGCCGCGCGCGTCGAGGGCGAGCGTCGGTCGCTCGGCCACGCCACGCACGTCATCACGACCAGCAACTGGACCGCGTCAGAACTGGTGCGTCGCGGACTGGTGGAGCGGCGACGGCTGACGGTGGCGATCCCGGGTTCCGTCGACGGACCGCTGGCCCGCGGCGACGCCGGCGAGCTGCTGTGCGTCGGAGCCGTCGCCCGGCACAAGGGGCAGGACCTGTTGCTCGACGGGCTCGGCGGTCTGCGCGATCTTGAGTGGACCTGCACCCTGGCCGGATCCCGCGACGTGGACGCGGAGTTCGCCCGAGACATCCACACCCGGGCGGCGTCGTTCGCACCGCGCGTGCGGATGACGGGCGTGCTCCACTCGCAGGCGTTGGTCGACGCGTATCGCCACGCCGGGCTCCTGGTCGCTCCGTCGCGCACCGAGAGCTTCGGGATGGCGATCGCCGATGCGCGCCGCCGCGGACTTCCGGTGATCGCGGCGGCGGTCGGCGGCATCCCCGAGGCGGTAGCGGGTGGCGGTGCTCTGCTCGTCGAGCCCGACGATGCCGATGCGCTCGGGGCGGCGCTGCGCCGATGGCTGACCGAGCCGGCGCTGCGAGCCCGACTCCGCGCGGAGGCCGGCCGGGCTCGGCATCGCGCCCCGCGCTGGGCGGACACGGTGGCGCGGGTCGGCCGCCTTCTGGAGGCGGCATGAGCGCCGTCTCGCCGTCGACGCGGCGACTTCTGCAGCTCGGGTTCGGACTCATCATCGTGGCGAGCACGATCGCGGTCGTCGGAACCGGACCTCTGGCTCGCGGCGCGCTGGCGGTGTCGCCGACCGCGATCCTGTTCGCCATGACGTTCACGGCGGTGGCGACGCTCGCGGCGACCTGGCGGTGGCGGGTCGTGTCGGCCGCGCTCGGCATGCCCGTCACCTGGGCGGCTGGCCTGTCAGCGTATTACCGATCGCAGTTCCTCAACTCGGTGCTGCCGGGCGGCGTGGTCGGCGACGTGCACCGCGCGTACCGCCAGGGCGCCGCTCGGGCTGTCGCAACCGAACGGATCGCCGGGCAGCTGGTGCAAGGCGTGGTGACGGTCGTCGTGCTCTCGGTGCTCGGGCTGACCGAGCCGCTCATCGGCTTCGCGTGGATCGGCGCGGGCGCCGTTCTTGCCGTCGTCGTGGCGGTGACGGTCGCGGTGGCGACCGCGCGCGGGCGGCGGTTCGTCCGTCGCGAAGGGTCGTTGCTGCGGGCGACCTTCGGGTCGGTCAGGGCCTCCTTGTCGATCGTGGCGGCGTCGGTGGTGGTGGTCGCGGCGCACTCCGCGACCTTCGTCGTCGCGTGCCTGGCGGTCGGCGTCACGGCATCGCCCCGCGAGCTGGTGACGCTGGCCGTTGTCGCCCTCGCCGCCGCGGCGCTGCCGCTCAGCATCGGCGGATGGGGTCCCCGGGAGGCCGCGTCGGCCTCGGCCTTCGCTCTCGCGGGCTTGGGGGCGGGGGTCGGGCTCGCGGCATCCACCGCCTTCGGCGTTCTGACGTTGATCTCGGTTGCTCCCGGGCTGCTCGTGCTGATCGTCGAATGGGCCGCCGCGCGCGTCGTCGCCCGGCCGCCCGTCATCCGCCCCGAGGAGAGCCTGGTATGAGCCAGCGACCGTATGTCACGCTCAGCTGCGCCATGTCGATCGACGGCTACCTCGACGACGCGGAGCCGCAGCGACTCGTGCTGTCGAACGCGGCGGACCTGGACCGCGTGGACGGCGTCCGGTCGGAGAACGACGCCATCATGGTCGGCGCGTCGACGATCCGCCGCGACGACCCGCGCCTGCTCGTGAAGAGCGCGGATCGGCGGGCGCGACGCCTCGCCGCGGGGCTGACCGCGTCGCCGGCCAAGGTCACGGCGACCTCCAGCGGCGAGCTGCCTGCCGAGTCGGAGTTCTTCGCCACCGGCGAGGTCCCGAGGTTCGTCTACACGCCGCAGTCGAAGGTGCGGCGATTGCAGTCGCGGCTCGGTGACAGCGCGCTGGTCGTGGGTCTCGGCGATCGCGTGACCATGGGCGGAGTGCTCGACGACCTCGGGACGCAACGCGGGGTGGGTCGCCTGATGGTGGAGGGCGGCGGAACGCTGCTCACGCAGTTCCTCGCCGAGAACCTCGCCGACGAACTGCACCTGGTCATCGCCCCTCTCTTCGTCGGGATGCCGCGGGCGCCGCGCGTCGTCGCCCCCGCCAGCTTTCCGTGGACCGCCGCCCGACGGGCCGAGCTGGTGGCCACTCAGCAGATCGGCGATGTCGTGCTGCTGCGGTACGCGCTGTCGCCGCGGTTCGGCACGGTGCCGAGCACCGCGTGGGTCGCGCAGCAGGGTGAGTCGCGATGATCCGCCGTTCCGCCCGCCGGCCCCGGCCTCGTCGGATCGGAACGGCCACGCTGGTGGTCGCGCTGCTGATCCTGGTGGCGCTGCCGCTGGTGCCCGGCGTGCTGGCGGCCGGATCGCCTCTGGCGCTGATCCGGATCCCCGTCGAGTCGCTGCTGGTCGTCCTGCTTCTCGCGCTGCTGCCGTGGCGCGCGGTGCGACGGGTCGTCGCCGCGGTGTTCGGCGCATTCGTGGTGGTGGCCCTGGTGTTCGCCGGCCTGGATGCGGCGTTCGAGTACGCCCTCGACATCCACTTCGACGCGACCGACTGGCCCCAGGTCTCGGACGGATTCGGAGTCGTCGAGGACTCGATCGGCGCGCCGGCGGCCGTCGCCATCCTGATCGGGCTGGCCGTCGTCGCCGTCGCCACCCTCGTCGGCCTGGCCTGGGCGGCACTGCGGGTGGATGCCGCGATCCGACGAGGCGGACGTCGCGGCCGCCTCTCCGCATCCGCCGTCACCGCGGCGTGGGTGATCGCCGCTCTCGCCGGATCGCAACTGGTGGCCGGCCAGCCGGCCGCGGCATCCGCATCGATCGATGCGATCGGGTCGGCCACCTCGATCGCGTCGGCCACTCTGAGCGCGCAGGCCGACCTGCCGCAGGAGGTCGCCGACGACCCATATGCCCGGGTGCCGAGCGACCGGCTGCTGACCGCCCTGAAGGGCAAGGATGTCGTCGTCGCGTTCATCGAGAGCTACGGCCAGGTCGCGGTGCAGGGCACGAGCTTCTCGAGCGGCGTCGACCAGGTGCTGCGCGAGGGCGGCGCGCAGCTCGCCGCAGACGGGTACTCGTCGCAAAGCGCCTTCCTCAGCTCGCCCACCTTCGGCGGGGTCAGCTGGCTCGCGCACTCGACCCTGCAGACCGGCCTGTGGATCGACAAGCAGGGTCTCTACAACAAGGTGCTCAAGACCACGCGGTTCACCCTCAGCGACGCGTTCCGCAACGCGGGCTGGAACACAGTGAGCGACATCCCGTCCGACACGCATCCGTGGAGCTACGGCGCGTCGTTCTACCACTACGGCACGCTGCTCGACACGAACAACGTCGGGTACCTGGGCCCGACCTTCGGCTACGCGCGCATCCCCGATCAGTACACCTGGAAGTACTTCTCGGACCACGAGCTCGCCCCGCCGCACACGCCGGTGATGGCCGAGATCGACTTCGTCTCGTCGCACACGCCGTGGGCGCCGCTTCCTCGGATGGTGCCCTGGGACCAGATCGGCGACGGCTCGATCTATGAGCCGCAACCGGCCGAGGGCGACTCGACCAGCACGGTCTGGGCCAGCCCGGCGCGCGTTCAGGCCGCGTACGGCCAGTCGATCCAGTACTCCCTGAACGCGATGTTCTCGTTCCTGCACATCTCCGACGACCCGAACCTGGTGCTCATCGTTCTGGGCGACCACCAGCCGGCCAGCATCGTGAGCGGCAAGGGCGCGAACCGCAACGTGCCGATCAGCATCATCTCAAAGGATCCGTCGGTGTTTCAGGCGATCTCCGGATGGCACTGGGAGGACGGCGTATTCCCCTCGCCGCATGCCCCGCTCTGGAAGATGAGCGCGTTCCGTGACCGGTTCCTGGAGGCGTTCAGCCCGAACGCCGGCTGAGGTCATTTGACCCCGCCGGGCACCTCTGGCAACATTACCTTCCGAACGGTCGGTTATTAATCCCCCCAACGAAGGGTCCGTCGACGATGGGTGAAGCCTTTCTGGTCGGCGGGGTCCGCACGCCGGTTGGGCGTTACGGCGGAGTGCTCTCGGGGGTGCGGCCGGACGATCTCGCCGCGCTGGTCGTGCGAGAGGCCGTGTCGCGGGCCGGAGTGGATCCCGCGAGCATCGACGAGGTGATCCTCGGCGCCGCCAACCAGGCGGGCGAAGACAATCGCAACGTCGCGCGCATGGCGGCGCTCCTGGCGGGGCTGCCCGATCAGGTCCCCGGTGTGACGGTCAACCGGCTGTGCGCCTCGGGGCTGTCGGCGATCACGATGGCGGCTCAGGCGATCCGGGCGGGCGATGCCGATGTCGTCGTGGCGGGCGGCGTCGAGTCGATGACGCGGGCGCCGTGGGTGCAGGCCAAGCCCGAGAAGCCGTTCGCCAAGCCGGGCCCGCAGTTCGACACCTCGATCGGATGGCGGTTCACCAACCCGGCATTCGCCGCCCGCGGCAAGGCGACCTTCACGATGCCCGAGACGGGCGAAGAGGTGGCACGCGTCTACGGCATCAGCCGCGAAGATGCCGATGCCTTCGCCCTGCGCAGCCACCAGCGTGCGATCGCGGCCGTCGACGCGGGCCGCTTCGACGCCGAGATCGTCGGGGTCGAGACGGCGGCCGGCACGGTCACGCGCGACGAGGGACCGCGCCGCGACACGAGCGCCGAGGCCCTGGCCGGCTTGCGCCCGGTGGTCACCGGCGGATCCGTCGTCACCGCGGGCAACTCGAGCGCTGTCAACGACGGCGCCTCGGCGATCGTGGTGGCGAGCGCCGAGGCCGTCGAGAAGCTCGGGCTGGTGCCGCGGGCGCGCGTCGTGGTCGGGACCAGCGTCGGCGTCGCGCCGGAGGTGATGGGCATCGGCCCGGTGCCGGCGACCCGCAGGGCGCTCGAGCGGGCGGGCTTGACGGTGGCCGACCTGGGATCCATCGAGCTCAACGAGGCGTTCGCGAGCCAGGCGCTCGCGGTGATCCGCGAGCTCGGGCTCGACGAGGCGCTCGTCAACGCCGACGGCGGCGCCATCGCGCTCGGGCATCCGCTCGGATCGAGCGGCTCGCGGCTGGTCGTCACCCTGCTCGGTCGGATGGAGCGCGAGGGCTCGCGCTTCGGGCTCGCCACGATGTGCGTCGGGGTCGGCCAGGGCAGCGCCCTGATCGTCGAGCGGGTGTCATGAGCCTCGCCGATCGCGCCGACCCCGAGACCATCGTCGTCACGCGGGCGGACGACCGGGTGGTCGTCCGGCTGAACCGCCCGTTGGTGCGCAACGCGATCAACCAGCAGATGGTGGATGAGCTGCACCGGGTCTGCGCCGAACTCGAGGTCTCGCCGCGCATCCTGATCATCACCGGCACGGAGGGCGTCTTCGCCTCGGGCGCCGACATCGCGGAGCTGCGGGAGCGCACCTCCGCAGACGCCGCCAAAGGCATCAACACGATGCTGTTCCTGCGGATCGCCGAGCTGCCCATGCCCGTGATCGCCGCCATCGACGGGTACGCGCTCGGCGCGGGAGCCGAGTTAGCCTACGCCGCGGACTTCCGGATCGGCACGCCCCGCACCACCTTCGGCAACCCCGAGACCGGGCTGGGGATCATCGCGGCGGCAGGTGCGCTGTGGCGGCTCCCGCAGCTCGTCGGCGAGCCGCTGGCGAAGGAGGTGCTGCTCGCGGGCCGGATCCTGAGCGCCGAGGAGGCCCTGGCCGCGCGCCTGCTGACGCGGGTGGTCGAGCCCGAGGAGCTGCTGGACGCGGCGCGTGAGCTCGCCGACCGGATCGCGGCGATGAGCCCGGCCGCCAGCATCCAGGCCAAGGCCCTCCTGCGCGCGGACCGCGGCCGGCACCCGCAGGCCGATCTCGACGCGCAGGCGGTGCTCTTCGACTCCGACGACAAGCGTCAGCGCATGACCGCCTTCTTGGAACGGAAGAAGCGGTGACCGACTTGCCCGCACGCGTCGGGGTGCTCGGCGGTGGCCGCATGGGCGCCGGGATCGCACACGCCTTCCTCGTCTCGGGATCGATCGTCGCGGTGGTCGAGCGCGATCACGAGCAGGCGGATGCCGCCCGCGACCGCGTGACGGCCGCCGCCCAGGTCAGCATCGACCGCGGCTCGACCACGGAGTCGCTGCCGGCGCTGACCGCTCGCCTCGAGGTCGGCACCGATGACGCGCTGTTCGACGAGTGCGAGCTGGTGATCGAGGCGGTG
>Ga0207695_10005053_pt1 | contig 17694 bp, 28 predicted proteins | sample KBSC54metaG_FD_184354 | JGI IMG/M metagenome (GOLD analysis project Ga0207695, IMG submission 184354) | Corn rhizosphere microbial communities from Kellogg Biological Station, Michigan, USA - KBS C5-4 metaG (SPAdes) (version 2) | ecosystem: Host-associated > Plants > Roots > Rhizosphere > Soil... | reverse complement strand
ACCAAGCTGAATAAGGCGATCCTTTGCCATGTCGATAAACTTGGCTTTTTCATTGATCAGAATAGATGTCTCGTACATATTGCCAAGTCTATCGTATGCGGGGACTTTGCCTCCCTTGGCCATCCAAGCTAAATATTTTTCGTCGATCAGATCAAAAAGATGTTTATCCTCGTACTTACCGAAACGTAGCACATCATCACCGTATACCTGCTCCGATACTTCGTCTTCTACGATCACGATCTCACTCTCCGGTAGCTCGGTGATCTCCGCAGCTTTTGCAAGCGCTTCTTTAAAATCAGTGGATAGGTTGCGTAAGTAGTGATGAGAATAGAAACCTTTACGGTGGGCTGTCGCAGCCTGACGGCGTTCGACCCAAAGAGTGAACATTTTATTTTTTCGGCCTGTATGTATCTCATAGTGAGTCACTATTGGCTGTTCTTCAGTGACGATAGGGTCGTAGGGAAAGGCGTTGAACGTAGACATGATAGCTTATAATTTAGCTTTTAAGAATCGTGCAAGCTGTTCCATCTGATCAGGTGTAAGTTCATTCTTACACCGTACCCAATGACCCGCTTTCGTAGGTGCGTATTCGCCTTCGATACCAAGCGTGTTCAAAAAGCATTCCAGTCTCTTGGCATCCTCTTCGGTCAGAAGATAATTGCACGGCGCCTACTTGCGAGCCAGCAGTATATTGATACCTCTGAAGGGGGCCGCATTTCTACGGTACACCATCACACTTAAGGGTTTGATGCTTGGATGGATGTCTGTTATTTTCATATTATTTCAAGATTGTATACCGACGAGTTCATGGTTTTAGTAAAAGCCTCTTTAAATTTGACGATGTCGCCTGTTATGTATCTTTTTTCAAGCTTCACCGTAGGCAGCGTCCGCACTGCTTTTCCCTCGACAATGGCAAAACTGCGGGTTCCTTCCACCTCAAGACCTCCGAATTGATAGGCGGCTTTATTGACTTTTTTTAATAGAGACGCGGTTAAAACTTCACCGGCACTAACTCTCTTAATTTTTGTTGCTTGCATAAGTCAAAAGTATACTTTGTCCCTGATATGTCCAAATTTTCACACAACTATTTTAAAGGATTCGTAAATAGTTGCCATTCGTACCTATCCGTAAGCAGGACGGCGGACACTTCGCCTATCGTCAGACCTTGAAAAAGCCGCTGACTTTGATCCGCTTTCATCCTGTACCCTATCTGATCAGCGATAACCTCTCGCGCGTAGTCGTCCGAAGCATTAACGTGAAGCTCCGTAGCTCCAATGGCGAATAGTGCCTTCTGGCCCATGAATTCAGTCATGATTCGCGCTGTTACTAGTTTTGTGGGATATGACATGATTGGTTCTTTTGCCGCCAAAGCCCGATCCATTTATGGTATCGGGCTAAAGCTTTAATTCAATGGCTCTTTTAAAATATTTTTCTCATGGACCCATTCCGTAAAATCACTGTCATAAAGGTTCAACGTTCGAACAAGAGTAAACTCGCCCTGATACATCAGTACAGCGCCGTCGAAGGTTTGTCCTGGATGGCCATCTAAGCGCTCAAACCTTATCTGGCACTCTCCGGAAGGATAGCTTGTAGGTAAAAAAGGGTCCGGTATAAGCTGACGGGCTACAAGATCACGTCCAAGCTTAGAGTAGAATCGACTAGCGCTCAAAGGATCGACATAAAAGGATATCCGCCGCCTGTCCTCATTGTGGAATCTCATTTCAATGGATTCGCCTTCGTGAAATACTTGGGGGCATAGATCGGCCGTATGTAACTTAACTGCGTGAGCCTTGTTTGATCTGTGCCAGTCTCGGTAGGTGTTCTTTATCATGATGTTTGTGTTTTGATAGTGCTAAAGTACACCTTGTCCTTGATATGTCCAAATTTTCACACAACTATTTTAAAATATTTTTCTCATGGACCCATTCCGTATAATTACTATCGTAGTGATCCAAGGTTCGAACAAGGGTAAATTCGCCCTGGTACATTAATACTATACCGTCATAGTGAATCCTCGGATAGCCGTCCAGGCGGCGAAATTTTATCTGACACTCTTCGGAAGGATAGGATATGGGTAAAAGAGGGTCCGGTATAAGTTGACGGATAACAAGATCACGTCCAAGCCGGGAGTAATACCGGCTGACGGTCAAAGGATCAATATAAAAGGAGATTTGCCGCCCTTCATCATCGTGGAATCTTATTTCAATGGATTCGCCTTTATGCGATACTCGGGGGCCTAGAGCGATTTTGCGCGGCTTAACTGTATGCGCGTCATTTGGTAGGTGCCAATCTCGGTAGGTGTTCTTTATCATGATGTTTGTGTTTTAAAAAATACTTTTCACTCTATTGCATCGTTTGTGGATTCAATGGTGCTATCTATTTCGCCGATAACGTATCTATAAGTGTTTAAGAGCTGATCGAGACGACTCTATTGTTAGCTTATCAAGATGATCTCTGCACTCCCGTACATTGGCGTAGGCCGCGTATATGCATTGTACCATATTATCAGTTATTTCATCGTTATATGGTTTTTGACGCTCCATCTCATAGTAAAGACTGTACAGTTTGGCCTGAAGCGCTTCTGCTTGTTTGGATACGGTCCTACTTCGGTCTACGACGTACTTAGCTTTCATGTTAATTAATTTTGCCGCCAAAGCCCGATCCATTGACGGTATCGGGCTGGCGATGGGAGTGCAGGAACATTTTATTCGTCAACGTGTCTGAACCCTAGTTCGTATCGCTCTTCGTGTGTCAGGGCCTCGGGTTTCTTTACGTATGTGAGATACCGGGCATGCGATTCGACGAGAATGCCCCATACCCATATGCTAAAGCACTCGAAGGCAAATTGACCTTTATCAGTGTCCAGCAGGAAGCGGCCTTCGAAACCTTTCATACCACGACGTAGAGTATACCTTACCACTTTACACGTTTTAAATTCAATAAGCATCTTAGCGATGCCTGCACGAAGCTTGGTCTTATTGTGTTCTACTACCTGGAAAGAGCGCGATTCGGCAAACTCTTTAAACCCTTTCTCCAAACCCTCAGCGTAAGGAACACCACGATGGGAACCATAAGCAAAAGTCTTATACAGCTGATATTCGTAGGACGCGATTACTTGTTCATTGCGATCTTTTTCTTCACTTCTCTTCTTCTCGGCAGCTGCATAGTCTGGATGGTCTTTATGAAAACGGAGAAGTGGCTCTCTATTATATGGATGGCCGGTAATAAGAAGATACAGCGTCTCATAGTTGCCCTTGCATTCACGGGCTTTTACAAGCGCTGCTTCCCACTTGCGTATCTCATCGGCGTATAGCTTTTCGCTCTCGGGTTGAAAGGCATCTTCAATGGTCTTGGCGACATCGGCAAAGGTAAGCAGGGCGTTTGCAAGCTGATCTTTGGCCTTTTTGTTACGATCCCGGGTAGCTTGGCGCTCCTGGTAAGATTGATAGCGAAGTCTCATAAAAATGGTTTTTGATGTGATTGTTAATCTGCAAAATATATATATATAGTTGAACAGGGTACGTCGTTACGCATGCTTCGTGCATGAACTAGAGAAAGATCACGGCAAAGACTCGCTATTAAATCCCAGTCTCTCGATTCATGCGATACGACTATAAGCGCTGATCTATTTTCAAGGACTTCAATGCCGTGTAGTCTCTTTAAAATCTGTACGACTACTGTTTGCGTTGTCATGGTGTTTGTTGTTTGTAATGCTAAAGTACACCTTGTTCCTGATATGTCCAAATTTTCACACAAATATTTTTTATGGAAAAATTTGGACATATCGAAAGAGTCATTTAGCTTTGTCCTTATGAGCGAGTTAGTCAAGCTCCTACAGGAGCACCGTGATATACTAAACGTGTCCGGCCTTGAAAAGAAAGCAGGACTTCCCAGCAAGGCTATCTCGCACGTCATAAACGCCATGCCCTACCGTAAGCTCGACGCGGATCAGCAGCGGTCAGTGGTGAAGGTGCTCAGGTCCCTGGCAAAAGATATTAACAAAAATTTTGCCGGTTAGAAATAAACGCTATATTCGATAATCCTTTAATTAAAAGCTATACCATGTCTCCCCGTCTCCAACACTATTTTACGTAAATCTTATTGTCCTGATCTGCCCTGTAGCACAATGGCAGTGCGCCGGACTTTGGTCCCGGTGATCCTCGTTCGAATCGAGGCGAGGCATCAATAGCATAAGGCCCTTACGGTTTTGGGTCTTAAACCTGCCGCCCATTTCTATGGGCGACATCAAGTTCTTTGTTAATAGACAACAAGTGAGCGGTAAAAGATAAGGGCCTAAAATTGCACCGGGGCCACGGGGCGATGCATAGGTCCTTATCACAATAACGCAAGAGCGGGCATTAGGAAACTATGCCCGACACAGGGAGGTAGCGCAGTTGGTAGCGTACTTGCTTTGGGAGCAAGGGGTCGCCGGTTCGAGTCCGGTCCTCCCTACGAGGTTAATAGCCTTCATGGTTAGTTTGATTTACCGCCCCGGTTTGGAGGGAAACCGGGGCACTTTTAAAAGTTCACCAAAAATCCATCATATACAATGTCACGTAAAATTCTTGTAGAAATGACAGAGGCCGAAGCGGTGGCCTTTCTCGGCGGCAAAAAAGGAAGGACAGCTGAACCGGAAGAGTCCGGAAACGACACCAGCGTGGACGACATCTTAGGGGGCACCGATGAAGAGCCCAGCGAAGAGATCACCGTTGAGATGATCCAGGCCAAGGTCAAAGAGCTGGGCGCTAAAGGCAAGAAGGAAGCCATAATAAAGCTCCTGGCTAAGTACAAAGTTAAATCCATTACAGCGATCCCGGAAGCCAAATTCGCTGACTTCATGACTGACCTGGGAAAAATCAAGTAATGGGCCACGCAATTTGTTCCCCCTCATCTGCCAGCCGATGGATTGTATGCACCCGATCCGCGCGGCTTGAAGCGAGTCTGCCGGAGCGATCATCTGTCTACGCAGATGAGGGGACACTTGCCCATAAACTTGGTGAGCTGCTGATCCTTCGACAGCTGAAGCGCATAGGAGAACAAATATACAAGATACGTCTAGCGGTGATCATGAAGGGTGAGTACTACAGTGATGCCATGATGGAGTACGCGCAGGAGTATTGCGCCTATGTGGTGGGCAGGTACATGCGAGCCCTGAAGGTGGATAGGAATGCTATCTTATTCATTGAGACAGAGCTTAACTTACGTAAATACGTACCCGAAGGCTATGGGACTGCGGACGTGCTGATCATCTGCAAAAACTACATTGAATTTATTGACTTGAAATATGGACAGGGTGTACCCGTGTCTGCGGTGGAGAATAAGCAGCTCATGCTATACGGCCTTGGTGCGATAGAGCTGGGTGAGCTTTTCTTTGAGAACATCACGACCCTGCATCTGACAATCTACCAGCCTCGCATCGACAACATTAACTCCTGGACAATTGACGCGATGGTCCTGGAAGATTGGGCCGAAAACGAGCTAAAGGAGCGGGCACGCATGGCCTTCGAGGGTGAAGGAGAATTTGTACCGGGCAGTCATTGCCAGTTCTGCGATGCCAAGGCGCAATGTAAAGCGCATGCAAAGTTCCGCATGTCGCTGGCAAAGTACGCCTTCAAAGACCCCGACCTCCTGGACGACGAAGAGATCGCGGACATACTGACCAAATACCAGGGCTTTGTCAGCTGGGCGCAAGATGTCCACAAATGGGCGCTCACACAGGCAGTAGCCGGTAAACAATGGCCAGGGTTCAAGCTTGTAGCAGGACGTAGTCATCGCAGAATCGTGAATGTGAAAGGAGCCGTGAGCGCCCTCAAAGCAGCAGGCTATAAGCCGGAAGAAATTTACAAAAAGCCGGTTATCCGGGGGATCGGGGAGCTGGAAGCATTGCTTGGAAAGGACTTCGGATACCACCTGAATAGCTATATAAAGCAGCCCTACGGCCTGCCAACCCTTGTACCGGAGTCCGATAAGCGGCCTAAGTACAACAAAAACATGGCCGCTGCGGATGCTTTTAAAGACGACGAATAGACTTCTTACATCTCAATAATACACCCATGCCAGACATTCGTATACGCGGCCCTTCTTAAGATGCTAGTTTCACTTTACGTAAACAAATCAGACTAAAACGACAAAACGACAAAAATGGCTACCAACGACAAAACGACAACACGCAACACTATCGTGCTCTCTGGAAGACTATCCTACGTTACGATCAAAGAGCCTCGTGCAATCCCTGATACTGATGGAGAGCCTAAATACGGATGCTCTGTTATCGTAAATAAAAAGGATAAACCACAGCTTACCAAGATAAGGGACGGTATCAAGGCCGCTATTGAGCTGGGTAAAACTAAATACAAGTGGACAGAGAAACACATTGCCAAGCTGGAAAAGACTTTTTTCCTCGACGGTGATGAACGTGACGACATGGACAAAAATCCGGAGTACGACGGCTGCATTGTCATTAAAGCGAAGAGCAAGACGCAACCGGGCGTAGTGGACAAAAACAGAGATGATATAATGGACCTGGATGAGGTCTACAGCGGTTGTTTCGGACGCATTAACATCACGTTCTATCCAACGGACAAAGGCAGTAAGAACCGGATCGCTTGCGGCCTGAATCATGTACAGAAACTGAGAGACGGAGAGCCATTAGGAGGGCGTACCAGCGCCGCCAATGCGTTCGACGAGGTGGAAGACACCGATACTGATTTTGACCTGGACGACATCCTTTAAGTTTTTGAATGCGCAAGTATACGTAAGCCGGATCGTGTCTACGGTCTGGCTATTTAAAAAATGCTTCATATGCCCTTTACCTTTAAAATACGAAAATTGGATCGGGTGCCTTTGATCTGCACTGATGATCATTGGGGATGGTACAAACAAGACGCCCCCGCTCCTGGCCAGCGCCCGGAAATAAATGAAAAGGTACACGCTCTATATCATGTACCTTGTGACTGCGGCTGTGTCGGCTATTACATCCTGGAAGAATATCCGCTTATGAAATGGCACGTATCGCAATTCAAAGTAGTGTCTAGTGCAGCGCATGAGCCGATGGATGTTACTCCTCTATTGCTTGCCGGTGCGCCTAAAGTAACAGAGAAAGAGATCGACGCTGCGATGAAGGAGCTAGAATGTTGGGGCGAACAGCAAGGTATACAGATACGAACACAGCGCCCTATTATAGATACTTCCGTATATACTGAGAAGCTGGAACAACTTAGAAAATTCATTCACTTTAAGATAGACCACCCTGAAGATATACATCGTATGCCGATTAAACAGCGTGTTACGTATATCCAAAGCATATTGAAGCACGAGGATAGAATGGATACGTTGCGACTGATGGCGCAGAGCTTTCAACATTTCTTGCAGCTCTACGAAATGTATGAACAGTCATGACGTTCAAAAGCTACGTACGTGTCCTTCGCATCGACCTAGAAACCTTTTCGGAGATCGACCTTAAGAAAGCCGGTCTTTATAGATATGCATTCGATCCGTCCTTTGAAATACTGCTCTTTGCTTATCGGTATAATAACGGCCCCGTTACTGTTATCGATCTGGCTTCCGGTGAAAAGATACCGGCCAGTGTGTTGCGTGATCTGACAGACCCCAAGGTTCTTAAGTGTGCGCACAATGCGCAATTTGAACGTGTGTGTTTGGGTGTTATGCTGGGTCATGACCTTGATCCCCGGGAGTGGCGCTGTACAATGGTTAAGTGCGCCAGCATGGGTCTCCCAATGGGCTTAGACCACGCATCGGCAGCGCTGCGGCTGACCATTGGAAAGGACAAGGAGGGTAAGGCGCTGATCTCTTTTTTCTGCAAGCCCTGCAAGCCGACGAAGAAAAACGGATTTCGTACCCGTAACCTACCGGTCCACGAGCCGGAGAAATGGCGGCGGTTCAAGTCATACAACGGACAGGACGTGGAGGTAGAGACAGCAGTAGATGACCGGCTGTGCGCGTTCACGATTCCTGACAGTGAGTTTGAGCTGTGGTACTTAGATCAGCGAATTAATGACAGGGGCGTGCATGTCGATCCTGATCTGGTGGATGCAGCAGTGCGATTGCACACAACGAACAAGGACAAGCTGTTGACGGAAGCGGCGGAAATTACCGGGCTTTTCAACCCAAATGCACTGCCACAGCTGAAGGCTTGGCTATCTGCCGCCCTGGATGAAGAGATAAACACGCTGAATAAGGACGATGTCAAGACACTGATTGGCTCTGTAGAAGATGAGAACGTTCGACGGGTACTCCAAATCCGTCAGGAGACAAGTAAAAGCTCCATAGACAAGTACACGGCCATGCAACGGGCGGTGAACTTTGACGAACGGATACGGGGCCTGCTACAATTCTACGGTGCGTTGACGGGCCGATGGTCGGGTAAGCTGGTGCAGCCGCATAATCTGATGCGCAACAACTTGAAGCTGCTGGATGCTGCCCGTGAACTTGTACTCGCAGAGGACATAGAGCTGATTGAGATTATCTTCGGCTCACTGTCCTACGTGCTATCGCAGCTGATCCGCACCGCCATCGTGCCAAAGAAAGGCCACAAGCTGATCATGTCCGACTTCAGCTCTATCGAATCCAGGGTGCTGGCATGGGTAGCGGGAGAGACCTGGAAGATAGATGCCTTTAGGGCCGGGCGCAAGATATATGAAGAGATGGGGGTAAGGATGTTCAATATTACCCTTAAACAGGCGGGGCAAGATGAGTGGCGACAAAAGGCGAAAATAGGAGAGCTGGCCTGTGGTTACCAGGGATCGGTTGGAGCTATTGCCCGCATGTGGCCTAAACACTTGAAGCTGCCGCCACTGGATGAACGTAAAGAGATCGTGGGACGCTGGCGCAATGCTAACCGGAAGATCGTGAAGCTGTGGTATGATGTGCAGCACGCAGCTATCAACGCAGTGCAGACAGGTAGACCCTACAAAGCGGCCCGGTGTACCTTCTTTACGGACAAGGGGTTCTTGTTTTGCCGACTGCCATCTGGACGTTGCATAGCCTATTGTAGACCCCGGATAGTAGAAGGGCGTTGGGGTAAACCCGCCTTGGTCTGTCACAGCATCGGCAAAAACTATCAGTGGAAAGAGAACAGCCTGTACGGCGGTCTGTTGGTGGAGAATTTAGTTCAAGGCATCGCCAGGGACCTCTTGGGAGTGAAGATGCTCGATCTATACAGCATGGACTTTGATATCTGCTTTCATGTACACGATGAGGTTGTAGTAGATGTCCCAGACGACGAAGAAACACAGTGGGCAATTGATTTGGTACAAGAGATCATGTCACAGCCGGTAGCGTGGGCAAGTGGCTTACCCCTGGATGCAAAGACTGTTAGTTCACCATATTATAAAAAGGAATAACGATGAAAACACTTGATGATATACGCGAATATCTATGGATTGCTTTTAAAGACGGGCATTTATCAAAAGAGCAAATACTTGATATCATGAAAAGATTCAACGCAGCGCACCTTTCTGAGATACCCACTGATAAACTTAATGACTTTTATGCAGATTGCATATCACTAGCGGATAAACAAGGATAATATATGATCGTTAAACTATTAGCTTTACTTGTCGCGTTAACTATGCTGTACAGAGGTCACTATGTCGGTGCATGTATCTACTCATTGCTGATACTTGTCTTGATCAAATTGGAGGGTAAAGACTAATATGAGCTGCAATATCATAGAAGACACTGTGTACGGCTGCCTTTTCCTAATAGGTGCTTTGGCATCTTTCGCAATAGGTGAATATCTTGTAGTTTTACTATACAATAAATATCGTCATAAAATGATAAAGAAATTCAAAGCCGAAGGTCCACAGGGCATATACACCGGAGAGATTGAGGTAATGTTCCATACTATCTCGAAAGAGGTCCACAATAATATCATACATGAGATCGTTACTAAGCCCGTTAAGGAGTGGATGTTTATTGTCAGGATAGCCCGCAAAGAAGTAGCACGGATCGACTGGATGATGGAAGAGGATATGCTAAAGAAGCTCTTCGTAGCAGAGGAAGAACTTCAAAAGTCATTGGAGTTCAAAGCAACGATACCCCCGTCGAAGACCTTAGAGCAACAGCTGAGGGCTAACGGCTATGAGTAGTACTAAACTACCCATTATATGAACAAGAAAAAGAACTACCGTCGCAAGGTTAAGAAGCCGGTGACGGTAAAACCAAAAAAGAAAAAGTTTTTCAGTATCGAGGACGGCAACCCTCACATTAACTTCCCGATCGATGGCGAACGCAAAGACGAAGATTGACGAACTGACAACATGGCCCGGTGTACATTTGTATTGGGGCGTGGAGGCGATGGGCATTAAGAAAGAGGGTTTCCGTCAGCCTGCGATCTATAAAGGTCAGATAGGTTGGCAGGCTATGAAAATGCTGGCAGAGCATCCTAAAGACTACGTGGTCGTGCCGTATTTGAAACCTCGACAAGCGCTCCCTGACGGAGTAGCAAAGATTATTACCTTAGCCTTTCATAAGATGAATGGCTTTGCTCATACAGACGAAGAGTACAACCGGCAGAGGTTGTCTCTTACAGCCTACGTCTTTACCTTCTTGAGAACCGAGGGCTATGACATGGACGATCTTATCGCTCGAAAAATGGCAATTATTCACCCTGATTACGATGTAACCGATATACTTTAAACAATGAAAAATACCTATCCCCGACGCGGCATTGACCTGATTTCGCAAGAGCGAATAGAACAAATTGTTAAGCATAGGCGCACCATACCGGAAGACTATGCCAACAACGACAAGGGCCAGCTGCCCCGCGCTGCGTACTTGCTCTTGATCCCCGACGACAGCAGTATCCGTAAAGACATGCTGAATGATTATTTTTTCGTTTACGTGCCCGACAAATGGGACAGTCGGGTATGGGCGAAGATGATCAATAAGCCCTTTGAGCAACGCCTTGTTATAGCCGGTGCGCTCCTGGCGGCTGAGCTAGATCGCAGGGCCTTCGATGAACATATCACCAATAAATAGATAGCATATGAAAGAGTTCATCTTAGGCAGCCGCGTGAGCTGCATCATAACAGGTTTTGAAGGCATCGCCGTATCTAAAATTGTGTACATTAACGGCTGTATCCAATACGGCGTGAAACCAAAAGTAACAGAGCCGGGCAAGATACCGGAGACGGTGTACCTGGACGTTGAACAGCTTCGACTCATCGACTTGGGAGTAGCTGGACAAGTAGGCGAAGTGAATGCAGCTAACTACGCCCCCGGCGGCGATCACAAGGTAATTGCTTCCTCTCGATAACGTCAACCCATTTTTTAATCATACACAACAAAAACACGTAATGAGTAAATTACAAATCAACGTTGGACAAATCTTCGGCAACGAAGCCGTTAAAGGACAAGTCCGCAGCCTCACGGCCAAGGCAAAGAACACGGTCAATAGCCTGCTGAACATCGGCGGCCCCGAAGCGGAAAAACTGGCTCTACAGATCAGGGACAAGTATGTGAAGGACATCAAGAGCCTCTACGCCAAGGTAGACCCCGACAAGCCAATGGAAGCTCCGGCTAAAAAAGCACCCGTTAAAAAAGCTCCGGCTAAAAAAGCACCCGTTAAAAAGGCTCCCCCAAAGAAAGCTACAAAGCCAAGGGATACCGACGTATCGGACATTGTCGGTGAAACTGGAAATTAACAACATGGGTGCAGATGGGAAAGCACGTCTGCACCCTATTTTCAAAGCCAATGGTTTACCTTAGACACAACATGAATACAATAGACCTCGACTGGTTGCTTAACCTGCCTGAACCGCATGAATACTTATTTTTCTCCGGTGATCCTGGCCGTTACCGGGAAGTAACAAACCCCTATGGGCGACGGGTGTATGTCTTTTGGTCCAGATACTTCCAGCAGTGGAAGGTTTCAGATGCCTATGTACCTGGGCGAGATACGCCAGTTATGAGAGTAGCTAATGAACGTGAAAGATTTCAGCATTACATACAGACAGCATGAGTAGCAGGATCATCATACCGGTACTTGTCTGCGGGTCGCGGACCTTCGACCACGGGGCATTGCTACCGTATGTCATGGGACCGGTTCTCTTGCCGATCCTGGATGTGGTTCAGATTGTCCAGGGCGGCGCTCTTGGCGCTGACATGAAAGCCCACTTGTTTGCCAGGGGATACGGTCTTAATAGCAAAGAGTTTGTGGCAGAATGGGATCGATACGGCAATAGCGCAGGGCCTAAACGCAACATCGAGATGGCTAATTACTGTCGCCATCTCATGGACAAGTACATAGTACCGGGTTACTGTTTTGCTTTCTGGGACGGTCAAAGCAACGGCACCAGACACATGATCAAGACCGCCGAAGAAAACGGTCTAACGGTACACGTTGAGCGCTACCTACCCCGTGAGCTTTATTTCAATCAGCTCTTGCAAGAGTGGCAAGATAAATTTAAACAACGGGCACAAAAACTCAAATTAATATGAAGATCACTTTAATTCTACTGATCGTGTTTGTACTTGGGATGCTCACCAACGAAATGTGGCACCTATACGACGAATGGAACGGAAAGACCCTAAGCGTAGCCGGGGGAGCCTATAAGGTACGGAGTGACGTAGACACTCCGCGGATAGAAACAAAGACCGCCTATTCATGTCCTTGCTCCTGGCCGATACCGACATGGATCGTCTGGAAAAAGAACGGCATCGGAGAATATGCGCTCTATCACAAGATGATAGATGGTCCTCTAAGCTGGGACGGAGATAGCTCTGACATAAGAGACGTAGGATTTCTCGCCTATACGTTTGAGGGAGGTAAGCGAATGGGCTATTTCAGATCGGTGGACACTTGCCAGCTGAAAAATCTGCTTTATAAGTATTTACAATATCATAGTCAAAAAGACTTCAAGTGATCGGTCGTCCTCACCATACGTCCCGCCTCATAGAGATCGTGTTTACTGGCATACAAATTGTGCTGGCAAAGATTCACGCTATCTTGATAGCGCACAATCTTCCCATTAATCATGTCCTTTGGGCGGCCGTATCTATCGCTCTGATCATTGGTGCCATTGTTTGGTATAAGACAAGAACGCATTGTAGATGGTGGAAGGCAATCAAACTAGGTGCATGCCTTTTAGTAATTCGCTTCCTGGTCTTTGCCCCTTTTCTCAATCTGTTTCGGCATAAACCCTTTTTCTACATTGGCAAAGCATCCATGTTGGATAGGCTGCTATACAATGTCTATCCGTGGATATGGTGCGCCGCATTACTTAGCTTAATATTTCTATTATGAAAAAATTCAATCTTACCATCTCGTGGGCTATGTGGATCAGCATAGCGTCTTTAGTCGTCAGTTCATATGTGACGTGGGATTCTATGCGTCTTAACAGACGAATCAACGACTACATAAACGAACAGCCAAGCGCCAAAAGTGACTTCTTAACACCCGATACGGCTATCTCATCGGGCACTGTGTACTTTGCAGCCGATAGTATATCAAAAGTTCAATTTGACAGTGTACGTCCTACGCTCTCAGGATCGCCTATTGTGTCGTCGGGTACACTGACCGCCAAAACGTCTCATACAGGCGAACCAAGTCAACCAGAACCGTTTTATTTAGGCACCAATGGCGTACGTGTCGAAATGCTGTCCACGTCCGCAGAGGGCATCTACCACTATCGTATAAGCATAGACACCGGCATAACACATCTGCGTTTGGACGGATATGCCCGGTCGTCAGATGTAACAATACAATTTCTTCACCCAGACAATTAAAAACCATGTTACCAAAAGATTCAAGCAGTTATAGCTCGTTCATCAACGACTTTGTAGAGCATCAATCGAAAAAATACCCCCTTAAGTTTAAAAGTAGTGACGATGACTATGTGTCTGCGGACGAATATTCGAATAAAGCATTCTATCACTCCGGTGCGAGTGAACTTTTCAAGTATCTCCTCACGGACACCGTAGATACTAAGCATAAAGGCGCTTTCTTTACTGTAATAGACAATACCATTCCGTATGGGACAAAGCATATAAGATGGCAGTTTATAGGCATGTCTTTGGCGCTGACAGCCGAAATTGAGCAATGGAAAAAGAAATTCGAGAACGTAGAGAGTGAACATCTTGCCCTGATAGAGCGTTTTGACCAGTTACAAACGCAAAAGGAAGCTATCGACATAGAGCTGCGCGCGCTGCGCACTGAGAACGAAAAGTATGCGAAGGATAATGCCGATCTGCGGGTAGCACATTCCAGAGAGATAGTAGCTCTTAAAGAAGAGAATAAGCGACTCCGAGAGGATAACGCCGACCTGCGCAGCACGCTAAAGAACTGCCTCAGAACAGACAGCGAGCCTCTTAATCAACAGCTCGACAATGCCCGGCAAGTGATCTTGGACAGTGCCGAGGTTATCGGGGAATTCCTCACCAAAATTAAAACCGTCATAAAATGAGACTTTCCGAAAAAGACAAACTGCCCACCTTCATCATTCGCACGGCAGAGGGTCGCAAGCGAATGTATGAGTACATGATCCAGCTGATAGATGCTGGGTTCGAGTTCTACCTATGCAATGCCGTGATTTGGTTAACAGGCCTCATTGAAGCCGATAAGCTGGACTTCAAGACTCATTTCCCTGAGCTGTACGCAGCAGGACCAATAGGGTTTAGAGATCAGGTTAAGTACGCGTGGTATCCCGTGGACGACATGGCTTCCCGGAAAGAGCTGCTTAGACAAGCTATAGACCTGTGTCACCCTGCCCGTAAGCGTCTCCTGGATTCGATGCTGTGTCCCACTATCGCGGTGTGCTTTATGCTCTTGGTCTTCGTCACTGGTTGTAGCCAGAAAACCTTTGTTGGTGGCCACCTGACCACTAAGCAGCGCATATTTATACTTGAAGCCCGGGTACAAAATGACGAGAAGAACATTACGGCAATGCTCCACGCGATACGGCAACAGGATACTATTGACGAATTTCTTTTGCAAGCGTTCAACGGGCAAAAAGATAAACTTGTGCTGTATGACTTCTACATCAATATGCTGTTGGATCATGAAGTAAAGATAAAGACACTCGGCGCACAGATGGATAGCATTAAACGTCCCTGGAACAATAGCGGTACAACGGCAGTAACAATTCCCACCAGCGCAACCAGCTACAGCATTAACGAAGACACTCTTTGGATAGATACGACCAAAGCCATCAGCAAAGTTATACTTGTAGAGCCTCAATTTCTCAATAGGTACGTGATCATGGTGCGTGTCTTCGATCCTTCTGATAAATGGGACGTAGCGACACCGGCAAGAGACATCTATCCTGTGCGCTACTGGCGTGTACGCTCACGACCTAAACGACCCTTGTGAAGCCGCGCATACAACGCCCGAATTTAGATTGGCTAGTCTATGTTCTTGGCATATTGCTAATAGCCCTTTGGATCATGTACTTAAACGCACAGTAATGAATAAGATCACATTTGCAAAATCCGACATGCCTGCGTCTTTTAGCATGGAGGATATGTATGCTTTCTACCTCAAAAAGATGGGTCTCGATGAAGCAAAGATGAACCCTATACAAAAGAGACAACTAAAGAACGCCTTCTACGGTGCCATCGGAACGTTTATCTCGCTTATTGAAGAACCGGAAGTCGCTAATCTGCCGCCCTTAGCGTTTGACAATGCGGTACACAGTATTTACAGCGAGATACACCTATATTGGATAGGCCATTTAGCCATGCATGGTAAAGAAAAGGAGGCCGAAGATGAGCAGTAATAACGCAATTGACGTAAAGCACTTGCGAATCGGCAACATGGTGTGGCGGCCGCCCGAATGGAATAAAACGGCCCGACAGCTAAACGATTCAGGGCAATACGGACGCGTGACCAGCATTGGCCCGAGAGCCTGGACGTGCGATCACCGTGTTAAAGGAGTGCTGTGTAAGCCCATCGCCATAAGCGAACAACTATTAAAAGACTTTGGGTTCAGTGCTTGTTATGTATTGCCGAACCACGACATAGGACCACGTACTCGTGACATCTATGCTGAGTCCATTTCCATATACAAAACAGCGCCTTTTGAATGCTTCAACATACAAATTCAACACGGCATCCATTTGGTATATCGTCCTAACTGGATGCTCTGTGCGTACGATCTTATCAGCGATCTGCATACGTCTGTTATCTACATAGGACGTGTTGAATTTGTCCACGAACTACAGAACAAATATTTCGCCATGACCGGCGAAGACCTTCTTTATAAACCCTGAACCTAAAAAACTTACTACCCATGTTTGTAACAGAGCAAGAGATCAACGACGTTGACCTTATGAAGCCCGGCGTGTCCGATGCATATAAAAGCACGCTACCCAACATGTCCGCTTTCGATCACGGCTATGCTGAGAGTCAAACGAAGGCATTCCAAGACGGGTACTCAGCGGCGATAGCTGCCATTAACAATAAGCTCCGCGTAAGAAACAAAGAGACGCTTTGGACACAGGCTGAATCCAACATATTACAATACCTCATGGGCCGATTACGCCGATGGCTGAAGAAAGGAATGATCACCCTTACATCCCGATCTTATACGGACAAAATAGAATTGGCCGTTAAGCAGGTTGATCCGTATCAACATCCTGATAATAGTACCAGCGAAATAGAGTCTAAATTTTCTCGCAATTTAGAAATAATGATACGAGAATTCAGACGTGAAGTGTAACCGCAAAGGTGCATAACTTTTCCTTGTCTCACTGGCTCAGGTAGCCTATATTTATCGTCCATCCTTTTAAAAGCGAGTACATGTCTGTATCTGTCCGTCATGACGGGGACCTATGGCTATCCGTAGGGAAGAACCGTAAAGACAAGAGCTGGAAAAATGTCAAATGGTCATGGAGTGCCTTAGTGGCACGATTACAAAAAGTATACCAAACTAGCGAAACCTTAAAAGAATATCACAATTTCTCTAAAGACATCCAGGCTGAGAAGAAGGACATCGGCGGGTTCGTAGGGGGTCCTGTAACGGGAGGCAGGCGTAAGAAAGGCTCCGTGGGTAGCCGCTCCGTGCTGACCCTGGACCTGGATTATGCTGAACCGGGGTTCTGGGAGGAATTCAGCCTGTATACGGACGCGGCGGCGTTCCTGCATGCATCGCATAGCCACACGGAAGAAAAGCCCCGGCTACGGCTTATAATGCCCCTGGCCAAGGAGGTACTGTCCGACAAGTACGAGGCCGTAGCACGCCGGATCGCCGGAGACTTGGGGATTAATCTCTTCGATGACACGACCTTTCAACCCGAACGCCTGATGTACTGGCCCTCTACCCCCAAGGACGTGACTTATTATGCGCAATTCCAAGACGGCCCCTGGCTCGATCCCGAGACCTATCTTAAGCGTTACCATAACTGGAAAGATGCCTCTCAGTGGCCCATGAGCGCCCGGGCCAGGGAAATGCCTCAGCGGCTCCGTAAGCAGCAGGGTGATCCGCACGAGAAGCCGGGAGTGATCGGCGCATTTTGCCGGGCTATGACGATCCAGGAGGCCATTGAAGAGTACCTGTCCGATGTATACGATAGCACGGACGACGATAACAGGTACACCTATCTGCAAGGGAGCGCTGCCAAGGGCCTCGTTATCTACGAGGACAAATACGCCTACAGTCACCACGGTACCGATCCGATCAGCGGACGGCTATGCAACGCGTTCGATCTGGTACGGATACATCTCTACGGACCACA
>Ga0207695_10005044_pt1 | contig 17730 bp, 23 predicted proteins | sample KBSC54metaG_FD_184354 | JGI IMG/M metagenome (GOLD analysis project Ga0207695, IMG submission 184354) | Corn rhizosphere microbial communities from Kellogg Biological Station, Michigan, USA - KBS C5-4 metaG (SPAdes) (version 2) | ecosystem: Host-associated > Plants > Roots > Rhizosphere > Soil... | reverse complement strand
AGTCTCCGGACTCCCGCCGTGGGGAGTAAAAGCGTACGGCACGGGGCCCCAAAAAGAAAGGAGCACGGTCCACTTACTCCACCGGAATCATTACGAAGCGACGCACACCCGCAATCAAGCGACCGGATTCCCGAACGGCTTTATTCCCTTCTCAAGCACCGTCTTCAGAAACTGGTCGGTGCCACACAAAATGAAAGAACCAAAATCCTTGTACCAGTCACCCGCGGGAGCGACTGGGCCAGTTTTAACCTAATTCTCGGAGCGCTAACAAATCCGCGACCGAGATGCGGCGCTCATCCACTCGCTGGAGCAGATGCTGCCAGACGGGCCGAGGCAGGTTAGCGAATTGAATCTTCGGCAATCGCATCCTTCCCGAAGATCGCGCGGATCAGGTCTTTGCCCGCCTCGTTCTTGCGGGCTGGATCGTTCTCGGCAAGAAAGCGCTTATAGGAGGACTTCAGTTGTTCCTTGGCCTCCGCCTCTGCCCGAACCCCGCGCTCAGCCAGAGCGACCAATGCCCGGCTCATCGTGACGTGCTGCTCCTTGGCCGCGCGCCGGACCTCGGAGACGAGCGCCGCGGGGATCGTAACGCTTTGTCGAACGGATTTCGCCGAGGCCGCTTTTCGGGTAGCCATGCTAGCAGGATAACAGAGTGCACCAGTGTGGTGCACATCGTCACCACTAGCCTGCCCTACACCTTGTACATGTATTTAATGTTGGATTTGAAGATCAGCAGATTCGGCTCGCCGTCGCGATTCACTTTCAGGCAGCCTTTGTCGTACCACTCGATAACGCCTTTCAGCGTCTCCCCGTCCTTAAGCACGATGGTCATCTGAGTCTTGGACTGCATCTGCTTCAGGTAGTAGAAGTTTTCCGCATTGGTCTGGTCCGGCGGGGTAGCCTTCTTGGGCGGCGCCTCCTTGCGAGTGGGTCTGGGATCTTTCATCTCGTTTATCGACGGCCGGATCAGGCGCCGGTTTCCGGGTTCCACTCACGGGCTCCTTCTCTTAGAGGCAAACTAGCGGGGTTTGGGACCTGCTCAGTCTTTCTTCATGGATAACACAGCGCTAGCGGGATCGCAAACTTGCGGCGAATGCATCGAATGCGATCGATTTCTGAATGTTGCGCCGCCCCAGTTCCACCAATTCGTCGACTCTGCCAATGGCCCGGCGAAGCCATTCGAAGTCGATACAGCCCGCCAGAGCCTCCAGCTCGCCGCGTATGTCATTGTTACGTAAAGCTTTACGAGAGGAGTGGACCAGGAGCACGACGTCCTCCAGGAGCGAATACAGCACTTCCAGGTAGGATTCGAGCTTCTCGCTGCGGCGCGCAGCCACCGAATCGGCGTGTTTCAGCCACGCATCGAAACCGGAAAGCCCGCCTGCTACCTTGAGCAGCGCGAGCATAGCCGTTCGGCGTCGATCGTAGGCTTCCAGATCGATCGACACAGCCAGGCCAGGAGCGCCTTCAGCCAGCGCCAGGCGGCGCTCAGGCTCGTCCAGATCCCTGGATCTGATGAATGCCCGCATGTCTTCTTCCTGAAGGCGGCCGAGCTGGAATGGAACCGAGCGCGAGCGGATGGTAGGCAGAAGATCGTAAGGATTTCGCGCCGTCAGGATCAGGATCAGGTGAGGCGGCGGTTCCTCCAGCGTCTTCAGTAGGGAGTTGGCGGCCTGCGGATTGGCGCGGTCGATTCCATCGATAAGGAACACCCGCCAGGAGCCTTTCAGCGGCTTGAGCGATGCGCGCTCCTTCAGCGACCGCATCTGCTGGATGGTGATCTGCCGCAGCGGGCCATCCGGCGGAAACGTCAGGAAATCCGGGTGCGAGCCGAACACCAGGGGATCCTCGTTGCGCTTGTCGGCGGTCCATTTTTCGCGATCCGCGATGAGCGAGGCGTTGGATTCCAGGCTCAGGTCGTCTTGATCGATTTTGGCGGGGTCGTATTGCAGGAGTTCGGCCGCAAACCGCCGCGCCAGAGTCGCCTTGCCCACGCCTTCGGGACCCGACAGGAGCAGCGTCTGCGAGATTCGCTCCCGCCGGATCATGTCAGTCAGGGCGGCGGCAGCTCCCGGATTCCCAAAAAATCGTTCCACGGAATAACACTACCATTGCTGCACATTTAGTTACTGGAAAGCGTCAGAATAGGTACGGCGATGGTACGAATCCTTATTTTCGCCCTGGTTACGGCGATCGCGTCCGCACAAACAGTGGTTGTCGAGCTATTCACCTCCGAGGGATGTTCGAGCTGTCCTCCGGCAGATCAGGTGCTCTCGCGACTCGAGTTTCCCCGCTTTGGAAACGCCGGGCGATCGAAACAGGTAGTGGTGGTGGACCCTGGCGTTCAAGTTATCACGCTTGGCGAGCATGTCGATTACTGGGACAGCCTGGGGTGGAAAGACCGGTTTTCTTCGCCGCTCTTCTCGGCGCGCCAGCAGGATTACGGGAAGGCGTTTCATCTCGAAAGCGTCTATACGCCGCAGATGGTCATCAACGGTGAAAAGGAAGTGCTGGGATCGGATGCTCGCGCGGTGCAAGAGGCCATCGGTGAAGCCTGGAGGAAGCCTCTGGCGCGGGTGAGCATCGCGATGACAGCGGCGCAGACGGTTTCCTTTAGCGTTTCCAAGCTGCCGGTTGGAAGCCACGAGGCCGATATCCTGCTGGCTGTCACCGAAAGCGGACTTGTGACTCCCGTCTACGGCGGCGAAAACAATGGACGCCAGTTGCGCCATGCGGCTGTGGTCCGCAGTCTCAGCAGCTTGGGCCGGCTGGATCCGAAGCGCCCTGGAGAATATTCCGCCGAGGCACAACTGAATCTGCGGCCGGATTGGAATCGCGCCAATCTCAAGCTGGTGCTGTTCGTCCAGGACCGTGTCAACCGGCACATTTTGGGCGCGGCATCCGTTCGACCGTGAACGACCGCGAAAAGATATACTTTATACGTTATACGTTGCCTGTGACTAACGCCGTCCGATAGTTCAACGCGGCCCATTCCTTCCACCCAAGGTCACAGGAGAATCTCGCTTGAAATTGCAACAGCAGTGGTTTGAGACTTTTTTTCGGGGCCCCGCGGTCGATTTCTGGACTCGCGCCATGACCCCGGCCTTTACTCTCGCGGACGTCGATTTTCTGGAAAAGACTTTCGACGTGAAGCCCGGAGCCCGATTGCTGGACGTCCCATGCGGCAACGGACGCCACTCGATCGAGCTTGCTCGCCGCGGCTATCGCGTAACCGGCATTGATCTGTCGGACGAGTTCCTGGCCGCCGCGCGGGCTGAACTGGACGCGGATTGGCGCAAGGGCGATATGCGGGCGCTTCAGCTCGAACCGTCCACGTTCGACGACGCGTTCTGTTTCGGCAACAGCTTCGGGTATCTGGATCACGCCGTTGCGGCAGCGTTCCTATCGGCTCTGGCCGGAGCGCTGAAACCCGGCGCGAAGCTGGTGATCGAAACCGGCGTTACAGCGGAATCCATCCTGCCGACGCTGGTTCAAAAACGCTGGCACCGCTTCGGCGATCTCATAATTCTCAGCGAGAACCGCTACGATCCATGGGAAAGCTGCCTCAAGATCGATTACACCTTTGTCCGCGACGGTACTGTTGAGACGCGCCCTGCCGCCAGTTATGTTTTCACGGCCGCCGAACTGCGCAGGATGTTCGACACGGCGGGGTTCGACACGCTCTCATTTCACGGGAGCGTGACGGGTGAGCCGTATCAGCTAGGCTCACAGCGGCTGGTGATTATCGCCCAACGGCGCTAGACTGCGCGGCTTCAAGGAACGCGGCGGTATTGATGTGATCCACGAATCCTACGATCTTACCGTCGCGGAACTTGAACAAGTGAGCCACCGGCGATGGTCGGACATTTGGTTTCACCTCTGCAAAAGTATACGTCCGCAGGATTGCAAATGGATGTCCACCCGCGACTAAAAGCCGGGTCAGCCGGGCCTGTGGATGCACAATTCCCCATATTCGAAGAACAGCAATTCCAATCCATAAAGGAAAGCTATTTCCACATCCAGAACGATTTGGAAAGCGAAGCGCAACCCGGGGATCTCCATCGCTGAGCCTGGGCGCCAAAGACTCCAGTAAGCGAATATGGCCATGATGACGAGGAATGCAATATCGGCGGTTTTCTTTGCTGGTGTGAATATAGCGCGCAACCACGCGGGAACCCTTTGCCAATCGCAGTTGTCCGAGATCCTAGGATCGGCGATCTTGCTTCCCAACGATCGCAAGACCAAAGCGCCCATGCCCAGCGGCCAGAGAGGCCACAGCGCTTGGTTCCCCAGACACGCCGCCCCTACGGCAACCAGCGTGAGACCGAGGCCGGTGACAGCCAGGACTTTAAGCTGGTGGCGATGATTGATCAGGAATATCGTGGAAGGTGTCGAGGAGGTAGGCTGCTCCGAAACATCTGGATTCAGGCGGAAATAGTACCAGCCGGCGAAGAACAGGCCGATAGCCATAACCACTAAAACGGGAATTACCCAGCCACTTCCACCCCAACCTTCGGTTAGGAGTACAGATACCAGGATGACTGTAAGCAAGAACCCGCAAAGAACCAGGAGAAGCCCAATGAGTCTGCTTGTCGTTCGCAATACAGTTGGTTGCATGCATTGGCCTCAAGAACCAACACGGGATCAGAAGTCTCCGTCTAGAACGGAACGTCGTCGTCGCCGATGCCTTCGTGCGCAGGAGGGGCGGACGCTGCGGGAGCGGAGGCTGGCCGTGAACGGGGGGCGCTGCGCGGCTCCTGCGACATTTCATCCGGAGCTCCACCTTCGCCGCGGCCGCCCAGCAGGATGACGTCTTCCGCCACCACCTCAGTGGTCCACACCTTCTTGCCGTCCTTATCGTCGTAGCTGCGGGTCTGCAAGCGGCCTTCGACGTAAATCTGCTTTCCCTTGGTGAGATACGGCGCGACGTTTTCCCCGCGCCACAGGACCACGTTGGTCCAGTTGGTTTCTTCCTTCCACTCGCCGCTCGCCTGATCCTTCCAGCGGCGGTTGGTGGCCACGGAAAATTTGGTCACCGCCGTCTGCGAGGCGGTATAAGCGGTCTCGGCGTCCCGTCCGAGGTGACCGATGAGAGTGACTTTGTTAACGCTGCGGCTTGCCATAGTCAATAGCATACCTGAGGCTAAAAACCGCATGCGTGTTAACATCATGAACAAATGCGAATGTTTTCCGCATTCCTCGCCCTGTCAGCGATTGCGGCAGGGTTGGTTGCGTACGCCGCGGACGACGACAACCGGACGCTGGCCGGGCGGACGCGCCAATACCTCGGCGATCTTATCCGCCTGGATACGTCCAATCCACCCGGCAACGAATCCAGAGTGGCCAGCTATCTGAAACAGGTGGCCGATTCGAGCGGCATCCCGGCTGAGTTGCTGGGTGACGATCCCAAACGCCTGAGCTTGGTAGCCCGGCTCAAGGGGAACGGGAAGAACAAGCCTTTACTGCTGATGGCTCATAGCGACGTGGTCCCGGCCGAGCGCAAGCGCTGGACCGTGGATCCCTTTAAAGGCGAAGTCCGCGAGGACTATATGTACGGGCGCGGCTCATTGGATACAAAATCGCTGCTGGCGGCGGAACTCGCGGTGATGGTGGAAATCAAGCGCCGCAATATCAAGCTGAGCCGCGACCTGATTCTGCTCTCGGAGGCCGATGAAGAGGCCGGATCATCCGGCATCCAGTGGGTGATCAAGAACGCCTGGCCTAAAATCGACGCTGAGTTCGCGTTTAACGAGGGCGGATCCGTGTGGGAATCCAGAAACGGAACCCGCGTGTTCCTGGTTCAGAACGCGGAAAAAATTCCGACGCGCGTGATCTTGACCGCGCGGGGGCCCGCTGGTCATGCCTCGCTGCCGCGGTCCGACAACGCCGTGTTGCGGCTGGCACGCGCGCTGGTGAAGCTGGCTGACGCCGACCAGCCGGTCCGGCTGTCTCCGACCACGCGCCGCTACCTGCGTGAGTTGTCGGCTTTCCCCGAGTATGACTGGCTTCCGCAAATCCTGCCGCGCCTGGAAAACGCAGCTACCGTCCAGGCGGCGGCCGGCCAGATTCGCGCGCGGGATCCGGAGGTGGATGCTTCGCTGCGCACCACCGTAACTCCCACCATGCTGAACGCCGGGATCAAAATCAACAGCATCCCCAGCACCGCGGAAGCCCAGCTGGACGTTCGCCGGTTGCCCAACGAGACCGCCGAAGAGGTGCTGGCGCGGCTCCGGCAGTTCGTACCCGATCCGGCCGTGGATATCTCCCTGGCTCCGGGGCCGCAGTTGCCGGCCAACGAAGCCAGTTCCCGCATGAGCGCGGCGTATCATTCGATGGAGCGGGCCATTAGCTTGGTGTACCCTCGCCAATCGGCGGTAGTGCCGTTCATGTCGCGCGGCGCGACCGACGGCAGCTTCCTGCGATCCCGCGGCATGGCGGTCTACGGCGTCCCGATTTTCCTGCGTGAGCCGGGCGAAAGCCGCGAGCACGGCAACGATGAACGAATTTCCATGCAGAACATTGAGAACGGGGCGGAGCTCCTGTGGCAGATGGTGCTCGAAACGGCCGGGGACAATTAGGCCCGGCTGCCGAAGTTCTAGCTAAGTCTGTTGCGCTTCGCGCGCTCCTGCTCGTATCGGCGAATCACTCCGGTCGGATCTTCCGGCCAAGTACAGAATTTCGTGAGTCGGTAGCAAGAGAACAATCGACCATGGTGTTGGCTCGGATTGAGCACATCGATTTCCCAACCGAGGTAACGAAGCTCCCGTACCCGCTTCTTCCAATCGTCCTGGTTCGCCACGAAATCTAACACTTGGGCTGGTACGAGCTGACCCTTGAGGGCTTTGAGCGTCTCACCGAGTCGCATGTGGACGCTCTTCAGGGCCATCAGCCGGCGCATCCAGGCTGCGTCCACAGATCTGAAGCAGATCTTCTTACCTTTTGCACAATCCTCACAGATCGCCCACACGTTGTCCTGCCCTGGCAGCACGCCCCATGGGCGAGGAACCTTGTAATCAACGACCAGGACGACGTCGTGCTTTTCGATACTGCGGCCACAGTTAGAGCACCTGCCACGAGCTTTGTATAGGGCTTCTCCGCGCAGGCGACCGGTGATCGAATCAGTGTTCCGATATCTCGCTTTCGGTCCCTTTGCCTTGCGATGCCGATTGGTCACCTTGAGCACCCCCGCGCGTAGTCGACTATAGAGATGTTCTATTATGGAACACTTTTGTCGAGCCTAAACGGTAGGCTCTTCGTGTGCCCAACGGTCGCGGGGAAAAGAACATTGTCGGAAGGAAGATTGCCGAAGCGCGTAATTCTCATAAGCCACAGCTTACGCAGGATGCTCTGTCGGGAAGGCTCGCGCGACTCGGCGTTCAGCTTGATCGGGCGGCAATCGCTAAGATCGAAAATAATCATCGTCGTGTGCTTGATTTCGAGCTAAAGGCGCTCGCGGAATCATTGGGCGTTCCGGTGAATTGGCTGCTCGGGGTGAAGCGGTGAAAGACGCCGCCTCTCAGATTCGCTCGGCCACAAGGCGCGCTAAGTCAGATGTAGCGAACAAGCTCATTAGCATGTTCCTTCATGAGTTGAGCCGTATCATTTCCGAAGATTGGCGAACCAAAGTCGGTAGCGAAGGCTACGAGCGGTCAGTACGGGAATTGTTTGATAACCGATGTCCCTATTGCCTTCGTGTTTTGGTCACTTCCGAATCAGTTATCGAGCATCTTGACGGCATGAACCGCTATCGGGCGGGGCTTCATGTACCTGGGAACGTACTGGTTGCGTGCAGAAAGTGCAACAGCGAAAAGCGCCGAGACGACTCCTTACAAGTGCTTTCGCTTGCTGGCTTCGGCTGGGCATCGTTTCTGTCCCACGATGGCAGCCGCTGCATTTCATCATGCCTGACCTGTCAGTACTGGAAGAGTATCTGGCCGGATGAGGTAGAACGAAAGCAGCGACTCGGCGAAAACCTGGTCAGGATTCAGTCTTTTCGCAGTACTTTTTCGGAATTCGAGCAGATTCTCCCGAAGCTCATGGAGACGCTTCCAGCGTTGCTGACGAAGCTCTATGCCGATTGCCAAACATTCGCCGAAACGGAAATTAAGGCTCTCTTGGAGAAATTTTTGCAGACCTCAACCACAGATCTTCAGAACGCGGTGGACGGGTCGAATAGTGGGGAATCGGTGCGGTAGCCCGCGAAAGTCTTCCAGGCTTCGCCCGAGACGTCTTCGAGAAACTTTTCCAGATCCCGGGTCATACCTACTCGTCTCGTGAATTCCGGAGTTAACTCGCCGCCGAGGTCAGGTGCATGAACATTTCGAAAAAGGCCCACCCGGTAGCCGCCACTGAAAGACCCGCGGCCAGGCGCCAGAAGTTTTCCACGGCCCCGGAGAAGCTCGGCGTCCCGGCAATATAAGCCAGCACGAACCCGCCCGCGAGCCCTCCCAGATGCGCCGCGTTGTCCACATTGAAGCCCGGAAGCAGTCCGAAGATCAGCAGGTAGATTACCCATTGAATGTATTGGCGGCGGATTGCCGACCCCAACGCGGAACCCTCGCGTGTGCCGAACGCGATCATCGCGCCAATCAATCCGCACAACCCCGCCGACGCACCGATCGAAACCGCCGGCGACCAGTACAGGCTGGCCAAATACCCGGTCACCGAGGAGACAGTATAAATGGTCAGAAAGCGGGACGTCCCGAAGGTCTGGTTCACCTGCGGACCCAGGTCGAACAGCACCCAGGAGTTCATCCCGATGTGCAGCAGGCCCCCGTGCAGATAGGCCGCCGTGATCAGACGCCACCACTCTCCGCGATAAAAGATGTAGGGGGGATACTTGGCGCCAAAATCAACCAGCGTTTGCAGACTGGGATCCCCGAACCCGCTGCCGCCTTCCTGGGTGGTCCGCAACATGGTCGCCAGATACATGCCGGTGTTGATCAGCAGGATCAGGGTAGTCACGAAGCGTTGATGCGGAATCAGCCCGCCGAGCAAGTCCGAAGGCGCCCGGCGATCGATGATGCGTTCGCCTAGCTGGGCCTGGCAATAGGGGCAGATCTTATCGTCGGAAGTAACGAATGCCCGGCAGTTCGGGCACATGCGGCGCTTATCCAATTTGGGGCACTCCGCTTTCAATTGTACGGGACCAACGAGCCCAAGCTGAGGGACGGTCCAAGCTGGTAGAATCAATGGCGCGAGTTTATTCGATGCCGAGAAGCGAACAAGAGCACCGCGAGGAGATCGTCCGCGTCGGACGGCTCATGTTCGACAAAGGCTGGATCGCGGCCAACGACGGAAATATCACGGTTCGCCTGGATAGCGGACGCTTACTGGCGACTCCTCGCGGAGTCAGCAAGGGCATGTTGAAGCCCGAGGATCTGGCGGTCGTCGATATGGACGGCAACAAGATTTCCGGCTCACTCGAGGTCACCACCGAGATCGGCATGCACCTGACCATCTACCGCGAGCGATCCGATGTGAGCGCGGTGGTGCATGCGCATCCTCCTGCGGCGACTGGTTTTGCAGTGGCGGGACGGGCTCTCAACCTCGGCACGCTGCCGGAAGTGATCATCTGCCTGGGATCGGTTCCCTTGGCGGAGTACGGTTTGCCGGGGACTCCGGCCTTCGCCGAAGGCATGCTGCCTTATATCCCCAAGTACGATGCCATGCTGCTGGCGAATCATGGCGCGGTGGCTTACGGCGCGGACGTAATGCGCGCTTTCTTCCGCATGGACACCGTGGAGCACTTCGCCCGCATCGCGCTAGTCGCCGAGCTGCTGGGCGGCGCTAAGGTTTTGCCGCGCGTGGAAATTCAGAAACTGTTCGACGCGCGTCCGCGTTACGGCATTCAGTCGCACAATCGCTTCGAGCCCGGCTGGCCGCTGGCGGCCGAGGACATGCCGGAACCGATCGAGAAGCAGGAGCTAACCCGCGAGCAGCTTCTGGCGATCATTGACGAAGCCCTGAAGATTCGCGGCGTTTATTGAATCTTTTAGTCTCTGGTTAATCCAGGCCCCGGTCGGTCAGCAAGGCAAACACCACTGTGCAGCGATTGAGCGTCCTGTCTTCCAAACCCTTCGAAGCTGTGGTCGCCGCGTTTGAGGCCGCCCTCGGCCATCCTAACGTTGGTGCGTTCCAAAGCGCAATGGGTGCGGCCAAGACATTCGCGGAGTTGGAAGGGATTGTTCACCAAGCCCAGGGGCCGTCGGGGTTCATAGAGTTCATCCGGTTCAACCTTGGGGTTGTCTTGCGCAAGGAGAGCGGGCGGAGCGCACCCAAGATCCTGCGCTTTATCATCGGCAATCCGCTGGTCATGAAGGAAATGGCAAAGTATGTTCCCGATGCCGCGTCCTATGCGCCCGTGACCGTGCTGATCGACGAGCGCGCGGACGGTGTGCATTTATCGTATGACACGATGGCCGGCTTCCTGGCGTCTTACGGAAGTGCGGAGGCCCTGAAGGTCGCCCGCGATCTGGACTCGAAGGTTGAAAGGCTGCTCCGCGAGACTGCTGCTTAAGCTCTGCAACAAACAATGCCCGATTCACTTGAACAGACCGATTCGAAGTCCCCCCAGCCGCTTGATTCCATGCTCCCTGATTCGATGTTTCCCAAGCTGGACGACGCGCAAATTGCGCGCTTAGCCCCATTTGGCCAGCAAGGGGATGTCGAGGCCGGTGCCGTGATCGTGAATCAGGGTGATTCGCAGCACGGCATCTTTATCGTCCTGAAGGGCAGTCTTGAAGTCCGGAATATTTCCGCAGTCGGTGGGCCGACGCTTCGCATTCTGGGCCCCGGCGAGTTCACCGGCGAAGTAAACGTGCTTTCGGGCCGCCGAACCCTGGTCCGCATCCAGGCCCATGAGGCCGGCACGCTGCTGGAAATCAACCGCGCGAACCTGCGCCGCATCATGCAGACGGATGCCGCTCTGGGTGAGATATTCCTGAACGCCTTCATATCGCGCCGTGTGTTCTTGATCGCCAACTCCGTGGGCGATGCCGTGCTGATCGGATCCAGCCATTCGAGCGATACCATGCGGCTGCGCGAGTTCCTCACCCGCAACGCACATCCTCACCACTACCTCGATATCGAGACCGATCCCACCGTTCATGCGATTCTCGAGCAGTTCGGAATTCCCGTCACGGACATCCCGGTTCTGATCTGCCGCGGTGACCAGGCACTTCGTAACCCGACCAACGCCGAAGCGGCTGCCTGCTTCGGGTTGAACGACGAAATCGATCAGGGAGAGGTGTGCGATCTGATCGTGGTCGGAGCTGGGCCTAGCGGGCTGGCCGCCGCGGTGTATGGGGCTTCGGAGGGGTTGAGCGTCCAGGTTCTCGAAAAGAATGCGCCGGGCGGGCAAGCCGGAGCGAGTTCCAGAATCGAGAACTATCTGGGATTCCCGCTGGGAATTTCCGGCCAGGAGCTCGCCAGTCGCGCCTTCATTCAGGCGGAAAAGTTCGGGGCGCGTATCGCCATCGCTCGATCGGCTACCGCGCTAAAAAGCACCCGCTCGCCCTACATCGTTGAGCTGGACGACGGGAAACTAGCGCGCGGCCGGACCATCATCGTGGCTGCCGGCGGACGATATCGCCGGCTGGAGCTACCCAACTTGGCTCAGTTCGAAGGAGTCGGCATCTACTACGGAGCCACGCGGGTGGAGGCCGAATTCTGCCGCCAGGAAGAGGTCGCCGTAGTGGGCGGCGGAAACTCGGCGGGCCAGGCCTCGATTTTTCTATCGGACATCGCCAAACATGTGTACCTGCTGGTGCGCGGGCCATGCCTGGCGAAAACCATGTCGCAGTACTTGATTTCGCGGATCGAGGCGAGCCCGCGGATTACTCTGATGGTCTGGACCAGGATCGAGGCGCTTGAAGGGGGAGAAGCCCTGGAACGCTTCCGTTGGCACAACACGAAGACGGGAGAAAAAGGCGTCTCTGAAATCCGCCACGTCTTTGTGATGACGGGAGCAGATCCGAACACGCAATGGCTCCAAGGGTGCGTCGAACTCGATGCGAGCGGATTCATCAAGACCGGCGCCGATGTCGGATCCGACTGGCCTCTGCGGCGTTCCCCTTATATCCTCGAATCCAGCCTTCCCGGAGTTTTCGCGGTGGGCGATATCCGGGCGGGAAGCATCAAGCGCGTGGCATCGGCCGTAGGCGAGGGATCCATGGCGGTGCAACTGGTGCACAAGGTCCTAGCGGAATAGCATCCTCGCTAGGCTGTACCGCGTCGTTCTCACGTCAATTTCAGTCATCCCAGCCTAAATGCGAGAAGGGGAGCGTTGCCGCTCCCCTTCGTCACGTCGATCGTGGTTAACTCTGGAACTGTGACTTCTTGGTCCCCTTCGTATCGGGGACCTTCATTGTAGCTCAATTCGCGAGCTGGATCACCAGCATCCGGCCATCGGAGTGGAACGTGGCCCCGGTCGCCGTTCGAGCTTCCTTGGAAGGCTGCGATGGTGCGACATACGACAGGCCGGCCACCAAGCCCGTGTCGTCGAGGCTCTGTTTCACGAACTCGCGTTCCAAATCCACGTCGGGATCGATCTTGTGCGTCACGCCGTTGTTGCGCTGATCGCGGTCGAAGCCGATGTCATGCGTCGCGGCTCCTACCCAGAGCTCCTGGTCATCCGCTTTGAACGGCGCTTTCCACAGCCGCAAATGGTGTCTTTGCGCGACCACGGAGATGGGCTCGGCGTGCGCCAGGCCGTAATCCTGCACGCGGCCGAACAAGGTCAGCTCGCTCATCGGCAATTCCACGTAGGCTTCCTTATTCAACACCGACAGGAGTCCGTGGACGATCGCATCTTCCTTGGCACGATCCACCTGGACCCATCCGGCGGCCTCGAACGCGGCGAGCACCTTCTTCTCGTCGCCCACTACCACAAAATTGGTGTTGTCGCCCTCGTTCCCCTGCGCATCGACAACTCTGCGTGGGATCCGGTCGACGATCTCGATGGTCACTTTAGACGGCAGCGGGTCTTTGGGCGCACTCGAAATCTCCTCTCCGCGAGAAGTAAATTCGATCTTCACGTGAAACGTGCCGTTGGGTGAATCGTTGGCGCTCTGGTTGATGCCGAGGAACAAGCGTCCGGCGCGGGGAGACGTCCAGCTCTTCTTTACGCCCACCAGGAAGGGAGTCGCCGTGTCGCTCGAACCCACCCGGCCGATCAGCGCGCCTTGGCCCGCTTCGTTCACGGGGTAAGACTTGAGCAGGTCGCGGAAACCGCGCGGTGCACCCTCGGCGGTGACGGAAGCTGTCGATTTGCCGTTACGAACGCTCACCTTGCCGCTGGCGCTGATGGCGAGTACGTCGCGCGGGCGCAGGTCGAGTCCGGTGTCCACCCAGGCGTCCTGGGCGGAAACGTCCAGTTCCTTAGTCGTGGTCTGGTTAGCAGGATCCTGGGCAGCCGCAAGCAGGCAAACCAGGAAAGCGATCCACCGCATGAAATACATTGTAACCAGGGTAAAATGAGCCTTGCCCCTATCACGTCCCGCGAATCCCCGCGTCAAGACCAGCGAAAGCATCGAGCCCGCTCAGAAACCGGAGCGCGTCGAGCCGGAGCCGCAAGGGCCAAGGGTCTCGGCCATTCTGGTCGGGTACAACCAGGCTCCGGCTCTGCGACGCGCAGTGGAGGCCTTGGAGCGCTCCCGCGATCGCGACCGGCTGGAAATCCTGGTGGTGGATTGCGGCAGCCGGGACCAGAGCACCGAGCTCGATACTGATTTTCCGGCCATCAACATGCTGCGCCTGCCGCACCATTTAGGCGCGGCTCGAGCCATGAACATCGCCACGCGCACCGCCAAGGCGGACCTGTTGTTCTACGTTTCTCCGAACGTCGAAGTGGCGCCTGAAACCGTTACCGCGCTGGCCGATCGTCTGCAGCTGGACCCGGATGCACCGGAAACCGAAGTCGCGGCCGTGTGCCCGCTGCTGGTCGATTCGGCGGGAAATCCTGCGTCGCGCATCCATCCGATTCCCACACGGGCGGAACTGAAGGCGGCCGCCCAGGGGGGGCACCTTCCTTCGGTCGATTTGGATCTCTCGCAGGAAAGCATCGCCGTAGCCTATCCGGAGCTGGATGCCATCCTGATCCGCAAACATTTCGTCCGCAGTATGAACTATTTCGATCAGCGTTTTGGCCACTACTGGGCGGATGCGGACCTGGCGATGCAGATCCGGCGAGCGGGCAAGCAGATCCGGCTGTTTCCCGGCATCCGGGCCACCTTTCACCCCGAGCCCGATCCCCTCGAGCGCGACTCCCTGGCCCGCGCCGACCGTATCAGCGGAGCGGCCGCACTTATCGGAAAGTATGAGGGCAGCATGGCCGGTCTGAGCTTCCGGCTGGGCGCGGTCTTATCCGCGTTGGCCCGGTTTGACTTAGGCATGGTGAGCAAGCTCACTGGCGGGCAAAAGCTGGACGGGTCGCAAGCCGCGTAACCATACGACTTCTGAGGGGTTCACCTTAAGCCCCTAACCTTTTGCCTACTCCTCGCCGATAGACCGTGAAGTAGATCATGCCTATGCATCTGGATGCTTTGTTGTGGCTTTTCCTTCCGGTTTTCGTGGCGGGTGGCAGCGCCCTGCTGTCTTTCTACATCATGCAGGCGAAAATGGAGGTCGCGGTATCGAAGGAGCGCGAAACGCTGGCCGAAGCGCAGGCCACCATCAGCTCGCAGAAAGTCATGATGGAAGAACGGATCCGGGCCACGGAAGAAGCTGTGAAGCGCGCCGCACTGGATGAGTTCCTCAAGGATTTCAGGGTGGAGGAGCGCAGCTACGTGCGCGAGACTAAATCACTCGAAGAAGCCAAACGCAGCATGATCATGCAGGAACGCCTGTTCTTCCGTAACATTCCGCTATCTGACTGGGTGGAGCACGAAATGGTGGTCGAGTTAGGCAGCGATCTGAAGCGTTTGCAAGAGAAGGTGTCGGTCTTCGGCGGGGCGTCTTTACCAGCCGGGTCACATACAAGTGACGGGCGGCTGCCGATCTCGAAGCTGTTGGACGATACAACCCTGGCGACAACCCTGGCGCGGCCCGCGGCTCAAGCCAAGCCCAATTCGCTGATTGCGGCACACGCCATGTTCGGCGCCCAGTAAGTAACCCTTTCCCACACAACCTTCGTCTGAACGGTATCATGGGCCAGATGGCTGGGCCTGCATTGGCGGCGCGAACCGCGGCGGGACAACTTCGGGACCGGAGCGCCGACTTCACCGTGTGGATGGCGTCCGAGCAGAGGCGCGTCTTCGGGTTGTGCCAGCGGCTGCTGCGCGACCCCGACGAGGCCGATTCGGCCACCCAGGACGTGTTTCTTAAGGCTTACCATGCCCTGCGTAAGGAAGCCTTGCGTAAAGAAGATGGCAAGGTTCTGGACGATCCCGCCCGCTGGCTCACCAGGATCGCGGTGAACACCTGCCTGGACCGTCTGCGCTCGCAAAAGTGGCAGTTCTGGCGTCGTCGTCCGTCCCAGCAGGATGAAGAGCTGATCCTGCAGCTGGCTTCTTCGTCGCGGCCGGAGGCGGAGGACCGGTATTTCGCCGTGCAGATTCAGGCGCGTCTGGAAGCGGCGCTGGAAAAGCTTTCACCGCGCCAGCGGGCTGCGTTCACGTTGCGGCATTACGAAGATTTGAGCCTGGAGGAAATCGGCAACCTTCTGGATCTGGATATCGGCACGGTGAAGGCCCACATGCATCGCGCGGTGGCGAAATTGAGGAATGAGCTGCGCGAATTGTACGGAGGACTGAGATGAATCCCGATTTAAGTCCCCACCTGAGCGACGACGACTTAATCGCGCGTCTGTATGGCCTCGGCGACGTTGCTGATGACCAGGGCCATCTGGCCGCCTGTATCGCGTGCGGCGCGCGCCTTAGAGCCATGGGTAAGGCCCGCCTGGCGATGATGGATTCCCCGCAATTCAGCAGTCGCAGGCTGGCCGTTCAACGTCAGCAGATTCTGGAGCGTCTGCCGAATCCTTCATCTGGCTTAAATGCATCACACTGGATCCCGGCGGCCGCGGTCGCCGCGCTGCTGGCGGTGGCCACGTTCCTCCACCAGCATTCGAGCGTTCCCTCACTTGCACCGGCGGCGGCTACGGCGGCCAATTCCGAGGGGGATGCGGAACTATTCACCGACGTGTATTCGATGGAGCAGGACGTGGAGCCCAGGGCAGCGGCCCCCATTCGCGCTCTATTTCAGGAAACTTCATTCGAACCGCCCGTATCCGGGAAGGAGCCAGGCAACTAATGACAACCCGGTGCTGGAAATTCGTGCTCCCCACGCTGATTCTGGCGATTCCTGCGGCGCTGAATGCCCAGGGACCGCGCAGTGGTTTCTTTCCATGGTGGGATAGCCCCATCGCCAGCGGGCTGGACCTGACTGACGCGCAACGCACGGAAATTCATTCGGTGGTCGGGGAGTATCGGGGCCGCATGCGGGAGGTCCGCGACGAGGTGCAGAAGGCGGAGGGCGACCTGGACGCGGTCTTCAACGAAGACGTAGTGGATCAGCGCCGGGGTTCGGAAGCCATCGATCGTCTGACCAAAGCCCGGGCGGACATGACCAAATCGGTTTCGGAGATGAGCCTGCGTATGCGCGCCGTACTCACCACGCAACAGTGGCAGGAACTGCAGCGTCGCCAGCGGGAGCAGGGAGCGCGTATCGAAAACGCGGGGCGGGGCTCGGGAGCGCTTCGGGGCGGAGGCCGCGGCCGTCGTTTGGCGAAGGCCGCATCCACCAAAGACGCATCGAAAGATTCATCGCGTGCCGAGAATCAGACGCCTCCACCGGCGTTGAGCAGTCCCGACCCGCGCTGATCCGGAGCTTCAACGTCCGGATCTACAAACGCGGCAGAGCTTTCCTGGCGATCGCCTTGACCATATCGACCGCAGTGGGACCCTTGGGCATACTGACGCTCAAAACCAGATCGCCCTTCTTGGCATACAGGTCCGTGGAACCTTCGAAGTCGGGGTTGACGAAGGCATTCGTCCCGAATTCCGGCAGGGACACAGGATTCTTGCCGCCATTCCTGGTTTTCCAATAACCGAGTTCGCCATCATGCAAGCTGATGCGGATCCAGGCCGGAGCCTTCGCGGGCGTGTACTCGCAGGCGACCTCACCGGATGCGCCCGGCTTAGGCGCTCCCTTGAGGGGACCAGCGATCTGCTGAAGCTCCGCCGCAGTGACCAGCTTGCAGGGATCCGGAATCGCCGGAGCGGCCCTTATAGCCAGAGTCGAGCCAGCGGCAAGGAGGATAGCGGCGACGCCGCACAACAGCCAGCTCGCCGGCCGCCGGGACGATTTCACAAGTCGTGCGTGGATCAGTTTCATGTAGCCCTTATTCTACTCGATGGAAGTTTTTTTGGCCCTATCTCGGAAGATGTTTGCGGATGTTCGTGAATCTGGTAAGCTCTTAAGTAGTAGTGGTTTAAGCCAATAAATACGGCATAAAGGCGCGGTAGCCAAGTGGTAAGGCAGAGGTCTGCAAAACCTTTATTCGGGGGTTCGATTCCCCCCCGCGCCTCCAACAAGTTAGTTGATTTTCCCATCATTTACACGTTCCTATCCCGTCTGATCCCGCGAAATCCCCGTTTTCACCGGCTTCAACCGGACGGAAACGGGACGAACGTTCTTGAGCCAATATGTTCTGGGCCGAAAGCTCGTCCATTACGTGGTCCTGCGCTCCTGCCGGACGTGGATATATTTCATAACGCTGCGCAGATCGCC
>Ga0207695_10005043_pt1 | contig 17731 bp, 17 predicted proteins | sample KBSC54metaG_FD_184354 | JGI IMG/M metagenome (GOLD analysis project Ga0207695, IMG submission 184354) | Corn rhizosphere microbial communities from Kellogg Biological Station, Michigan, USA - KBS C5-4 metaG (SPAdes) (version 2) | ecosystem: Host-associated > Plants > Roots > Rhizosphere > Soil... | reverse complement strand
CGTGATCTTCGGCCCCTGCGGCGCCGGCAAGACCACCTACGCCCACGCCTTCGCGCGGCGGGAGAAGGCGGTGGCCTTCATCCTCGACGACTGGATGGCGCGTCTGTTCGGGCCCGACATGCCCGAGCCGCTCCAGTACGAGTGGATGGTCGAGCGGGTGGCGCGCTGCGAGGCGCAGATCTGGTCGGCGGCGGCGGCGACCATCGCGGCGGGGACCTCGGTGATCCTCGACATCGGCCTGATGCGCGTCGCCGACCGGGCGCGGGTGCGCCAGATCGCCGAGGCCACGGACCTTCCCCTGCGGTTCCACTTCGTCGACGCCCCGCAGGCGGTCCGCCGCGCCCGGGTGCTGGATCGCAACGTGGTGCGCGGCGAAAGCTTCGCCATCGAGGTCACGCCGGACCTGTTCGAGTTCATCGAGGGGGTCTACGAGCCGCCGGAGCCCGCAGAGCTCGCGGGCGCGGTGATCAGCGTCAGCGACGAGGAGCCCTGCCCATGCGCACGTCCACCGGACCGCTATTCGCCGCCGCCCTGGGGGCCGGCATAGCCGCCGGCGGGGCCGCCGCGGCCGCCGAGCGGTTCCCGCAGCTCTCGCCCGAGCAGATGACGCCGGCCCAGCGCAAGGTGGCCGAGGCCATCGTGGCCGGGCCGCGCAAGAGCCTGGGCGGGCCGTTCAACACCTGGCTGCGCAGCCCCGAACTGGCCGACAAGCTGCAGCAGGTGGGCGAGCACCTGCGCTTCCACTCCAGCGTGCCGCCGCGGCTGAATGAGTTCGCCATCCTGATCACCGCGCGGGCCTGGGACGCGGACTACGAGTGGTCGGCGCACTATCCGCTGGCCATGAAGGCGGGCCTGGCGCCGGCGGTCGCCGCCGACCTGGCCGCGGGCCGTCGCCCGGCCGGGATGGCCGCCGACGAAGCTGCGGTCTACGACTTCGTCACCGAGCTGCGCGCCACGCGCCGGGTCGGCGACCCGGCCTTCGCCGCGGCCAAGGCCGTGCTGGGCGAGCAGGGCGTCGTCGACCTGATCGCGCTCAGCGGCTACTACGACTTGGTCTCGATGACCCTCAATACCGCCCAGGTGGCGTCGCCGCCCGACGCGCCGAAGCTGCCGCCGCGCCGCTAGGCCGGCGTCGGGAAGAGGTGGCTGGGCCAGGTGGCGTCGGCGGCCCTATGGAACGCCTCGCGCGCCGTCAGCCGGCCGTTGTAGTCGAGCAGCACCGGCTCCTCCGGCAGGACCCGCTGGTAGAGCAGGCGCGAGAGCGTCCCGCCCAGCACGACGTCGGCGGCCGAGAACCGCGCGCCCAGCAGGTACTCGCGGTCGTTCAGCACCCCGCTCAGGACCTGCACCATGTCGTCGAAGGCCCCGAAGCTGAAGTTGAAGCCGGGCAGGTCGATCTTCTGCTCGTGCAGCGAGGCGACCGGGTCCACCACCGCGCTCGAATAGACCATCCACTTCAAGTAGGCGCCGCGGTCGGGGTCGTCGATCTTCGGCGCCAGGGTCCCGTAGCCGTAGCGGTCGGCCAGGTAGATGGCGATCGCGGGGTTCTCGCTGACCACGACCTCGCCGTCGGTCAGGGTCGGCACCTTGCCGGCGGGGTTGAGGCGGAGATAGGCGGCGAGCTTCTGCTCGCCCTTGCGAATGTCCACCGTCCGGACGTCGAACGGCACGCCCAGCTCCTCCAGCATCCAGTAGGCGGTGAAGGCGCGGCTGGCCGGCGAGTGGTAGAGGGTGATGCCGCGATGGGTCGCCATGATCTCGTCTCCCGAAGCGGAGCCTTACCTAGGACGCCCGACCGTCCGCCGCCAGTTGGAGACCGCCGATGCCCAGCCGTGACCGCGTCCAGGCCTTCGTCGCCCTGGTGGAGCAGGCGAGGTACGTCGAGGCCCTGGAGCAGTTCTACCATCCGGACGCCTCGATGCAGGACAATCAGCAGCCGCCGCGGGCCGGGCTTGAGCGGCTGATCGCCGACGAGCGCGCGACCATGGCCCGCTTCGCCCAGATGCGCACCGACCCGGTCACCGACCTCCTGATCGACGGCGACAAGGTGATGATCCGCTGGCGCTTCACCTTCACCCCGCCCGAGGGTCCGCCCATGGTGATGGAGGAGATCGCCTTGCAGCGCTGGGCGGGTGAGCGCATCGCCGAGGAGCGGTTCTTCTACGACCCGCGCCAGACCCGGCCCTCGGGCGGCTGAACCCCGGCGGTCACGATCCGGCCGCAAAGCTTGACCACGGTCGCAAACGGCGCGTCGGATGACCTCGGTTGGGCAACTTGCGTTTTGCGACGCACAATTCTATCTTCTTTCCCCCCGGACGAATGCGCCCGCGGCCGCGAATGCGAACTTCCACTAGGGCGAACTCGAGTCACCATCTCAATGGATAAAGTCCCGATGACCGCCGAGGGCTATCACGCCCTCGACGAAGAGCTGAAGCGTTTGAAGACGGTCGAGCGGCCCGCCGTGATCGCCGCCATCGGCGAAGCGCGCGCGCATGGCGACCTCTCCGAGAACGCCGAATACCACGCCGCCAAGGACCGCCAGGGCTGGATCGAAGGCCAGATCGCCGAGATCGAGGACAAGATGGCGCGCGCCCAGGTGATCGACGTCTCCAAGCTGTCGGGCAAGCAGGTGAAATTCGGCGCCACCGTCTCGGTGATCGACGAGGACACCGAGGAGAAGGCCCGCTACCAGATCGTCGGGGAGCACGAGGCCGACGTGAAGAAGGGCCGCGTCTCCATCACCTCGCCCATCGCGCGGGCGATGATCGGCAAGGAAAGCGGGGAGACCGTCGAGGTGAACACCCCCAACGGCGTGAAGGCCTACGAGATCACCAAGGTGGAGTGGGTCTGACCCACTCCCGATGGCCGCGCGCGCAGCGCCTCACCTGACCATCTGGGCCGTGTCTGACGGCCGCGTCGGCATCGAAGCCCAGGTCCTGGGCCTCGCCGAGGCCGTGGCGCGCCGACGGCCCGCGGACGTCCTGGTCAAGCGCCTGGCCTGGCGCACGCCCCTGGCGCGGGCCGCGGCCCCGCTCGTGCCCTTCCCGCGCCTGCTGCTCCGCGCCGACAGCCCGATCGTCCCGCCCTGGCCGGACATCTGGATCGGCGCCGGGCGGGCGAGCCTCCCCTTTTCGCGCCGGATGCGCCGCTGGTCGGGAGGCAAGACCTTCGTCGTCCAGACCCAGGACCCGCGCGGGCGACTGGCCGACTTCGACCTCGTCGTGCCGCCCGCCCACGATGCGGCGAGCGGCCCCAACGTCTTTTCGATCGTCGGCGCGCCAAATCGGATGGATCCCGCCGCCTTCGGCCGCGAGCTGGCGCGCTTCGCCGCGCGCATCGACCCCCTGCCGCATCCCCGCGTGGCGCTGATCGTCGGCGGCAAGTCCAACTCCCACGACCTGCCGGCCGAACTGGCCCGCGAGCTCGCCGCCAAGGTCGCCGCCGCGGTCACCCAGGCCGGCGGCTCGCTGATGGTCAGCTTCACCCGCCGCACACCGTTGCCGGCGCAGGCCGCGATGAGAGAGGGCCTCGCGGCGGCGCCGGGCTGGATCTGGGACGGCGAAGGGGACAACCCCTACGTGGCGTTCCTGGCGGCGGCCGACGCCATACTGGTCACCGAGGACTCGACCAACCTGGCCACCGACGCGGCCACCACCGGCAAGCCGATCCAGGTGCTGCCGATGAGCGGCGGTGGGCGCAAGTTCGACCGGTTCCACGAGGACCTGAGGGCCCGCGGCGTCGCCCGGCCGTTCGGCGGCGGCTTCCCGGTGTGGAGCTATCCGCCGCTCGACGAAACCAGCCGGGCCGCGGCCGAACTCCTGCGCCGCTACGACTCACGCCATAAGCAATGAGGGGCAGGGTCGGGACTTGCCGAGTGGTGAACAGGTCCCCGTCCTATCAAGACTTTCGCAACACCATCACGGCATGGTGAGGCAAACCTTTCAAAGTCGGGGATCAACGTGGCGAACTTCTTCTTCGATAGCATGACGCAGGCCCAGGCCAGCACCTACCAGCTGGCTACGGACAACATCGTCTTCTCGGCTCCGACCGAGGCGTCAGCGTCGCAGGCGACGGTGATCTTCAACCCGCTGACCCTGACCAGCCAGCCCAGCATCACGCTGATCTTCGGGACGAAGAGCCTGACCTTCGCCGACGACAACGCCACGATCCGCGGCCAGACCAACCTGACCCTGTTCCCGGACGGCTCGAAGCTGTTCATCGGCACGACGGGCAATGACAACGTCACCGGCACGGCCGGGGGCGACGGCCTGTTCGGCGGCGACGGCAACGACACCCTGTCCGGCGGGACCGGCGGCAACGACCTCTTGCAGGGCAACCAGGGCGCCGACTCCCTGGTCGCGGGCGCGGGGCTGAACACCATCTTCGGCGGCCAGGGCGACGACACCATCGACATGTCGGCGGCCGGATCCTCCGCCTCGGCGATCAACTTCGCCCAGGGCAACCTGGGCGACGACACCATCACCGGCAGCACCAAGGCCGACACCATCCTGGGCGGCAAGGGCGACGACTCCATCGGCTCCGGCGGGGGCGCGGCGGCCGACTTCCTGGACGGTAACCTCGGCAACGACACCGTCACCGCCACCGGCACGGGCGCCTCCACCCTGCTGGGCGAGGACGGCGACGACAAGCTGACCGGCAACGGCGCGGGCGACTCGATGAACGGCGGCAACGGCGACGACACCATCGTCGCCGGCGCGGGGAACGACACCATCGACACCGGCGCGGGCAACGACTCGATCAGCGACGCGGCCGGCGGCAACGACCAGATCACCGACTCGGCCGGCGCCAACACCATTAGCCTGGCCAGCGGCAATAACGCCGTCACTACCGGCTCGGGCAACGACTCGGTCTCGACCGGCGGCGGCAACGACACGGTCAACGCCGGCGACGGCGCCAATACCGTCACCGACACCGGCGGCAACGACGTGATCGTCACCGGAGCGGGCGCCGACAAGATCACCGCCGGCGGCGGCAACGACAACATCTCGGCCGGCGACGGGGTCAACACCATCCACGCCGGCGGCGGCTCCGACACCGTCACCGCGGGCATCGGCAACGACCTGATCGACTTCACCGGCAAGGCCTCGATCACCAGCGGTTCGGGGGACGACACCATCACCGCCGGAGCGGACACCACCGCCGCGCTCGCCAGCACAGGCGCGAACACCATCGACGCGGGCGCCGGCAACGACAGCGTGACCACCGGCGCCGGCAACGACCTCATCGTGCTGGGCGACGGCACGAACACCATGGCCGACGGCGGCGGGCACAACACCATCACCGGCGGGACCGGCGACGACACCATCACGGTGACCGGCGGGGCCGGCGACAACGTCAACCTCGGCGACGGCCAGAACGTGCTGACCGACACCGGCGCGGGCGCGGACACGGTGACCGGCGGGGCCGGGGTGGACACCATCACCACCGGGGCCGGCGACGACAGCATCTCGTCGGGCGGCGGCAACGACAGCATCTCGTCCGGCGGCGGCATCGACATCCTGAACGGCGGCGCCGGCAACGACCAGATCGCCTTCGCGGGCCAGGGCGGCGTCCAGGGCGGCGACGGCAACGACACGATCACCGGCGGGACCACGGCCTCGATCATCGACGGCGGCAACGGCGACGACGTGATCACCATGGGGACGAGCTCGGCGGCCGACACCATCACCGGCGGCGCGGGCAACGACACCATCACCGGCGGCGGCGGGCATGACCTGCTGTCGGGCGGCGGCGGAGCGGACACCTTCGTCTTCGCCGCCGGCTCGTCCAGCGTCGGCGGGGGCCTGGCCAACATCGCGGTGATCAACGACTGGAATTCGTCGGACCACCTCGACTTCGCGGCTACGGCGGCCAGCGCCACCTTCCATTCCGACGCCACCGGCGCCAGCTTCGCCGACGCCCAGATCAAGGCCAACATCCTCTTGACCGCCAACTCGACGGAGAACGTGGCCGTGGTGCAGGTGGGCTCGGACCTGGTGGTCTTCGTCGACAACAACAACGACCACGCCGCGGACGACGCCGTCCTGCTCACCGGCAAGACGCTGGCGGACATCATCTCCGGCACCAGCATCATCTAGCCGGTCGGCCTTATTTTCGACCTTAGGGGCCGCTCTTCGGAGCGGCCCCTTTTCATTTGGCGCCAGGGCGTCACTCTTCAGGCTTCCCGGAGGCGACCGGTCGTGAGCGGACCCAGCATCCTCGTCGTCGTCGACGCCGGCCCCCAAGTGGGCGGCGGCCATGTGATGCGCTCGCTGTCGCTGGCGGGCGCGCTCGCGGCGCAGGGCGCCGACTGCCGGTTCGTGGCCGTCCCCGACGCCGCGGCGATCCTGGAGCGCTTCGCCCCGGAGGGCCCGCAGGTCCCCGCCGCCTCCAGCGCGCCGGGCGACCTCGCGTCCGTCGTCGGCCGGCAGCGCTTCGACGCGGTGGTGTTCGACCACTACGGCCTGGCCGAGGCCGACCACCGGGCCATGGCCAAGGGCAAGCCGGCGCTGGTCATCGACGACCTGGCCAATCGGCCGCTCGGCGCCGACATCGTCGTCGACTCCGGCCCGGCCCGGCGCGCGGAGGACTACGACGGGCTGATCCCCGACGGCGCGCGGCTGTTGCTGGGGCCGCACTTCGCCCCGGTGCGCCCGGAATTCGCCGCGCTGCGCGAGACCGCGCTCGCCTGGCGCGGCGAGCCGGTGGGCCGCGTGCTGGTGTCGCTGGGGCTCACCGACGTGGGCGGGATCACCGGCCGGCTGGTGGAGCGGGTGCGCCCCAAGGTCAGCGAGGTCGGCATCGACGTGGTGCTGGGGGCCGAGGCGCCCAGCCTGGCCTCGCTCGGCAAGATTGCCCGGCGCGACACCCGCATCGCCATGCACGTCGACACGCCCGAAATGGCCCGGCTCACGGCCGAGGCGGACGTGGCGATCGGCGCCGGCGGCTCCTCGACCTGGGAGCGCTGCACGCTCGGGCTCCCGACCCTCCTCGTGGTCCTGGCCGAGAACCAGCGGGCCGCGGCCCAGACCCTGGCCGAGCGGGAGGCGGCGCTGGTCGTCGACCTGGAGGCCCCCGACTTCGAAGCCAGCTTCGACCGCGCGCTGGTGCGGCTGACCACCGACGCGGCCCTGCGCCGCCGGCTGGCCGCAGCCAGCGCCGAGCTGTGCGACGGCCAGGGCGGGCCGCGCGTCGCCGAGACCTTCCTGAAGCTGATCGCGGCGCGCGCGGGCTGATCCGCCGCGGGCCACGGACGGCAGCCCTAATCCGCCGTTAACCGCAAGCGTGCTGCCCTGTCCGCTGGACGAATCCCGGAAAGGACGACGCCTTGGCGCTGCCGCGCGCACGGCCGGAAGAGGAGCTGCAAGGCGCGCCCGCCGGCCTGGCCGTGGCCCGCCCGCGGCTGCCGCCGGCCGAGGCCATCCTGCCCTATCTGCAGAGGATCGACGGCGCGCGCTGGTACTCGAACTTCGGCCCCCTGCTGACCGAGCTGGAGGGCCGCCTCGCCGAGCGCCTGCGCCCCGGGACCCATGTGCTGACCGTCAGCAACGCCACCCAGGCGCTGACGCTCGCCCTGCAGGCCATGGACCTGCCGCCCGGCGGCTATGTGATCCTGCCGGCCTGGACCTTCGTGGCGACGGCGCACGCGATCGTCCAGGCGGGATTGAAGCCTTGGTTCGTCGACGTGGACCCCCAGAGCTGGATGCTCGATCCCGGCGCCGCGATCGCGCTCTCAGCCGACCTGAAGCGCGAGGCCTGCGCGGTGATCCCGGTCTGCGCCTTCGGGGCCCTGCCGGACCTGGCGCGCTGGCGCGCGTTCCGCGAACAGACCGGCGTGCCGGTGCTCATCGATGCGGCCGCGGCGTTCGACACGCTTGCCGACGCGCGGCTGCCGGCGGTGGTCAGCCTCCATGCCACCAAGGCGTTGGGGCTGGGCGAAGGCGGCTACCTGGCCACCGAGGACGCAGCGCTTGCCTCGCGGGTGCGCCAACTCACCACCTTCGGCTTCAAGGGTAGCCGCGAGAGCCTGGTCACCGCCACCAACGCCAAGCTTTCCGAATACACCGCCGCCGTGGGCCTGGCGGCGCTGGACGCCTGGCCGGCCGACCGGCTGCGGTGGCGCCGCGCGGCCCAGCACCTGCGGATTGCGCTGGTCGGCCAGCCGATGGTCACGTTCCAGGAGGGCTGGGGGACGGACTGGGTCACCAGCGTCTGCACCGTGGGCCTGCCGCCAGGCTCGGCCGCGCGGGTCGCGGCCAGCCTCGCCGCGGACGGCGTCGACACCCGGCAATGGTGGGGCGGCGGCTGCCATGCGAGCCGCGCCTTCGCCGATTGCCGCCGCGAACCCTTGCCGGTCACCGCCGCCCTGGCGGCCTCGACGCTTGGCCTGCCGTTCTCCATCGACATGGACGAAGAGGCCATCGCCCGCCTCGCCGCCGCCCTCGACCGGGCGCTGAGCGGAGCGTCCTGAGGTCGGACCGATGCAGAACCTGTCCGGCAAGACCGTCCTGATCACCGGCGCGGCCGGCGCGGTCGGCCAGGCCTGCCTGGACGCCTGCCTGGCGGCGGGCGCGCGAGTCATGCTCACCGATCGCGAGGCGCTGCGATCCTCCGCCCAAACCGACGTCCATTTCGAGCCCTGCGACGTGACCGACCGCCAAGCCGTCGGCCGGGCCTTCGACGTCGCCGTGGGGCGATTCGGCCGCATCGACGCCGCGGTGCTCGCGGCGGGGGTCGAGGGGCCCGTGGGCCCGGTGGAGACCATCGGCGAGGCCGACCTCGACGCCGTGCTGGCGGTCAACCTGAAGGGCGTCCTCTTCTGGATGCAGGCCTGCCTGCCGCACATGACGGCGAACGGGGCCGGCAGCCTCGTGGCGATCTCGTCGATCTCCGGCCTGGTGGGCGCGGCCTCCCTCGGCCCCTACGTCATCAGCAAGCACGCGGTGATCGGCCTGGTGCGCGCCGCGGCCCTGGAGAGCGGCCGCCACGGCGTGCGGGTCAACGCCGTCTGCCCGGGCCCGATCGACTCGCCGATGATGCGCCGGCTGGACGCAGCGCTCGCCGCCCAGGACCCCGCCCGTCCGCCAGGCCCGTCCGGCGCGGCCCGGTCCATCCCGCTGCAGCGCTACGCCTCGGCGGTCGAGGTCGCGCGCATGGCGGCCTTCCTCTGCAGCGACGATTCGGCCTCCTGCCACGGCGGGACCTATACGGTCGATGGCGGCTTCACGGCGCGGTAGGCGAGGCCGTGGCCCACCCAGCCCCCGCCGACCCCGGCCACGAGGACCCTCACCGGCCGATCGGCGGGTTCTTCGAGCAGCACGAACCGGACGGCCCGGCGGATGTGCCGAGGGTGCTCGACGCCTGGACCGCAGGCCGACCCTACGCGGCCTACGTCAATGCGCGCTCGGCCTTCGCGGCGCTCGCGGCGCAGTATCCCGAGGCCACGGTCTGGCTGCCGGCCTTCCTCTGCCGCGACATGGCCCAGCCCGCCTATGCGGCGCGGACCCGCCTCTACACGGTCCGCGAGGGCTTCCGGCCGGACCTCGCGGCGGTTGAGGCGCAGGCCGCGCCGGGCGACCTCGTGCTAGTCCCCGCCTACTTCGGTCAGCCGCTCAGCGGCCTCGCCCGCCAGCTGCTGGCGCGCCGCCCGGACCTGCGGCTCGTCGAGGACCGCGCCCAGGCGCTGGACGCCGGCCCGGGCGCGGGCTGGCGGCTCTACAGCCCCCGCAAGCTGCTCGGCGTCGCCGACGGCGGCCTGCTGGTCGCGCCCGACGCCTCGACGCCCCTGCCCCAGCCCACGGCGACGGCCGACGCCGCCGCGCTCTGGGCCGCGCCGCAGATGCGCGCCGAGGACCCCGACGGCCGGCGCAACGGCCTGTGGCATGCCGCCAACCAGGCCAAGGAAGCCGCCATGGCCGCCGGCGACCAGGCCATGACCCCGCTCAGCCTGGCGATCCTGGCGGGCGTGTCGATGCAGCGCCTCGCCGCGCCGCGGCTCGCCAACTGGCGTGGGCTCGATCAGCGGCTGCAGCCCTGGTCCGCCCATCCGGAAGCGCCCGCCGCGCCGCCGCTCGGCTATGTCCTTCGGCTGGACCCCGACCGCCGCGACCGGGTGCTGCACGGCCTGCACGCGCAGCGCATCTTCGCCGCCGTGCACTGGCCGAAGATCCTCGGCCGCCCCGAAGCCTTCCCGCGCGAGACGCAGTGGACCCGCGAGCTCGTCACCCTGCCCTGCGACCACCGGTATAACGTGGGCGAAATGGCGCGCATCGCCGATGCGGTGATAGCTCTGCTGCGATGACCCATCCCTACGCCACCGCGGCCTACGCCCAGAGCCTGGCCCATGCCGGCGACCCGCTCGCCATACCCGAATGGGATAGCCAGGTCTTGACGCGCAAGACGCCCTGCGGCGGGCGGCGCGACGCCACGGGCCCCTATCCGCTCGCGGTGATCGCGCCCGAGGCGGACATTGCGGATGGGCTGGATCGGCTGGAGGACGCCGGACTGGTGTCCGTCGTCGTCGTGCTGGACGACCGGCTGCGACCGCCGTTGGAGGACATTGCGGCGGCCTTCGACTTCGTGCGGCCCTACAAATCGCATTTCATCCATGACCGGGGGATCGGGCCGCTGCAGCTCGCCAAGCACCACCGCTACGAGGTGCGCCGCGCGCTCCTGCAGGTGGAGGTGGCGGAATTCGACCTCGCCGACCAGCTGCCGGCCTGGCAGGCGCTCTACGGCCAGCTCGTGGCGCGGCACGGGCTGAGCGGGGTGCAGGCCTTTTCGCCGGCGCATCACCAGGCCCTGGCGCGCCTGCCCGGCCTGCGTGCGTTCGGCGGCTTCGTCGGGGGGCGGCTGGTCTCGGCGCACCTCTTCGTCACCCACCATGGCTATGCCGTGAGCCACCTGGCCGCATCGTCGACGGAGGGCTACGCGCGCGGCGCGGCCTATGCGGTGAACGACTTCGCCGTGGCGGCGCTGAGCGACTGCGAGGCGATCAGCTTCGGCGGCGCCGCCGGCGCGGGCGACGACCCGGCGGACGGCCTGGTGCGGTTCAAGCGCGGCTTCGCCAACCGCACCGTCACCGCCTGGCTGGCCGGCAAGGTGTTCGATCCGGCCGCCTATGCGGCTCTGAGCAAGGGTCGTGACGACAAGGGATATTTTCCGGCCTACAGGGGCGTGAGCCTGCGGGAGCCAGCCAATGCAGATCCGGGGTAAGACCGTCACCCTGCGCGCCATCGAGCAGGAGGACCTGCCGCTGCTGCACCGCTGGGGCAACGACCCGGAGCTGTGGGCCCTGCTGGGCGGCTGGCACTTCCCCACGTCGCTCCGGCAGACCCAGGCCTGGTTCGAGGGCCTGGCCGGCGATCCGCTGAACCAGCGCTTCGCCATCGACGTGCCGGGCTCGGGCCTGGTGGGCACCGCCAACCTCGTGGACATCGACTGGAAGAACAATCACGCCTTCCACGGCATGATGATCGGCGACCCCGGCATGCGCGGGAAGGGCATCGGCGTGGACGTGATCATGGCCATCATGCGCTACGCCTTCGACGAACTGCACCTGCAGCGGCTGGACGGCTCCATGGTCGCCTACAACGAGGCCTCGCTAGGCGTCTATTGCGGCAAGTGCGGCTGGAAGGAAGAGGGTCGCCAGCGCGACTGGTACTATCGCGGCGGCCGCTACTGGGACCGCATCCTGGTCGGCGTCACCCAGGCGGACTACCGCGCCCTGGTCGAAGCGAACGGCTACTGGGCGGCATGAGCGGCAAGGCGGCGGCGTGGCGGCAGCTCGGCATGGTGTTCGCGCCGGACGGCTCGTGGGACTGGTCGCGCAGCCATGCCCAGGCGCCGGCGGCGATCGTGCTGGGCGACCGGATCCGCGTCTACTACGGCACGCGCAACGCCGAGAACCGCAGCCGCACGAGCTTCTTCGAGGTCGACCGGGCCGACCCCACGCGCCTCGTCTATGTGCACGACCGCCCGGTGCTCGACCTCGGCAAGCCCGGGACCCACGACGAGGACGGGGTGATCGGCAGCCAGGCGGTGATCGTGGGCGAGGAGATGCGCCTCTACTACGGCGGGGTGAGCCGCGGCGGGCACGTGCCCTACCGCATGTCGGTGGGCCTGGCGCGCAGCCTCGACGGCGGCCTCACCTTCGAGCGCCTGTTCGAGGGCCCGGTCGTCGACCGCACGCCGCACGAGCCCTACATGACCATGGCCCCGAACCTCCTGCCGAACGACGCCGGCGGCTGGACCATGTGGTATGGCTCGGGCACCGGCTGGGTTGAGATCGAGGGTAAGTTCGAGCCGACCTACCAGATCAAGCTCGCCTATTCCGACGATGGCCTGGCCTGGCGCCAGACCAACCACACCTGCATCGGCAAGCTCGACCCTCTGGAGGCCAACACCCGGCCCGCGGTGCAGCGCACGCCGGACGGCGGCTATGAGATGTGGTTCTGCTATCGCTCGAGCCGCCACTACCGCGACGGGGCCGGCTCCTACCGCATCGGCTATGCGACCTCGAAGGATGGGCGCGACTGGGAGCGCCAGCCGGACCCGGAGGGCCTCGCGCCCAGCGGCCAGGGCTGGAACTCGGCGACCATGTCCTACCCCAGCGTGGTGGTCGCCGACGGCCGCAAGCTGATGTTCCACAACGGCGACGGGTTCGGCCAGACGGGCGTCGGCTGCGCGGTCCTGGAGGAAGGCTGAGGATGACCATCCTGGTGTTCCCCTCGGCCCTGGACGCCGCGGCGCGCTTCGCCCGCGAGGCCGCGCAGTGGGGCCGGCGCGTGGTCGGCGCCTCGTCCCTGGAGCGCGATCCCAACGCCGAACTGTTCGAGGCGTGGGCGCGGCTGCCGTTCATCGGCGACGAGGCCTTCTTCGCCGAGCTCGAGGCGCTGGTGGCGCGCGAGCAGGTGACCCAGCTCTTCACCCCGCACGCGCCCACCTTCCACCTGCTGCAGCAGGCGCTGCCGCAGCGGCTGCCGGCCCTGGAGCTGATGGGCCCGGGCCCCTTCCAGCGGCAGATGGCCAGGGTGCGCGACGCGCTCGCGACCGCGCAGGCCGCCCTGCCCGCCGTCGAGGCTTTCGGCGAACGCCGCTTCCCGCTGCCCGCGGCGTTCCTGGCCGGTCTCCTGACCCAGGCGGAGACCATCCACGGGGAATGCGCGCGCGAGAAGATGCTGGCGATCTGCGGCGTCCTGCCCTTCGCGCCGAAGGGCGACGTGGTCGAGATCGGCGCGCTGTTCGGCAAGTCGAGCTATGTGCTGAACCGCGTGGCCAGCGCCTGCGGCGTGGGCGCGACCCTGTGCGTCGACCCCTGGGACCTGGGCTTGTCGGTGCAGACCGACGCGCCGGAGCACATCCAGGAGGCCTCCGGCGGCTGGGACTGGGACGTGGTCTACAAAGGCTTCCTGGTGGCCATGCTGGGCTGCGCGAGCCCGCCCTTCAACTACCTGCGGATGACCTCGGCGGCGGCGCGGGAGCGCTACGGGGCCGGCCGGACCGTCGCCTCGCCGGAGTTCGGCGAGATGGCGCTCGCCGGGTCGATCGCCCTGCTGCACCTCGACGGCAACCACGACGAGGCGGCGGTGGCCGAGGACTTCGCGCTCTGGGGGCCGCTCGTGGCGCCCGGCGGCTGGATCGTCTTCGACGACTACAACTGGCCACACGGCGATGGGCCGAGGAAGGTCGCGGACCGAGCGATCGCCGCCTACGGCCCCGGCGTCAGGCGCCGCTTCCTCGCCGGCGGGGCGATGTTCGTGAACCTGGCGGCCTAGCGGGCCGCCGCGCCCGCGCCGCCTGCTTGGCAGCCGTGCAGATGTAGTAGAACTGGTAGACTTGGCTCACCTTCACGTCGGTCAGGCTCTCCGGGAAGCTCTCCACCGGGCAGTGGTGGATGACGTTGTGGGCCGAGAGCACGGTCTCGAAGTAGCGCCGCTCGACGGCGCTGGCCCCCGGATAGAGCTGCTCGTCGAGGAACAGCAGCGTCGCGCCGGGCTTGGCGACGCGGGCCATCTCGGCGATGGCGCGGGCGGGATCGGTGAGACCGTTCACGGCGCCATAGCTCAGCACCACGTCGAAGCGCGCGTCCTGGAACGGCAGGTCGACGGCGTCGCCGATCACCAGGTCCACCGGCACGCCAGCCCGGCTCATCATCTCACTGCCCTGCTTCAGCATGGTCTCGGAGAGGTCGATGGCGGTGTAGTCGGCGTCGAGCGACATCCAGCCGTGGCGGTAGAGCGAGTTGCAGGAGCCGGTGGAGACGTCCAGCACCTGCAGCCGCGTCTTGGCCTTGCGCAGCGGCGTCAGCACCCGCTCGTGGACCTGGGCGAAGGACTCGGCCGGGACATAGGGCTCGCGCGACAGCGAAAACCAGGCCGGGATCGCGAGCAGCATCAGGTTGGCGAGGTAGGGCTGGCGCCAGAGGAACCAGCCGATGGCGGCGAAGGCGACCAGCGCCAGCAGCGTCAGGACCCCGCCGCTGAACAGCCAGCCCACCAGGCCCGCGAGCACCACCAGGCTCGCGCCATAGGCCAGCCAGTGCGGCCAGGCGATGGCGAAGGGGCGCACCGGCATGACGATGAGCGGCATGGTGAGCTGGTAGAAGCGCCCGAAGAGGCCGTCGTAGAGGGTCTCGCGCAGCTTGCGGTCCTGCGGGCCCAGCTTCTCCTCGAGGAACAGCTTGGGCATGCCGGCGACGCAGGCGAAGACCTGGCCGCAGGTCAGGCAGCGCCACTGGGTCGAGCTCGCGGCGAAATCGGCCCCCGAGCACTTGGGGCAGCGGTATTTGGTGGCGGCGATCTCGATGCTCATGCGCGCGGGTCGAAGTAGGCGTAGGTGGCGACCCAGCGGCCGGCCTCGCTCTCCCAGTCGAACTTGTCCTTGAGGTCCGACTGGGTGACCCAGTGCTGGTGGTCGTAGCGCCAGACGCAGATGTCGCCGACGTCCTGGCGGCCCTCCAGGTCGACGATCTCGCCGTCGATCTCGAAACAGGTGCCGCCGTTGCGGTAATCGCGGCCGGGCTTGGAGAGCGAGACGATGAAGCCGAGCTGCTGCGGCTCCAGATTGTGCCAGTGGCGGCCGAAGAAGCCGCCGCCGCTGGGGTAGTGGATGATCTGCGGATGCACGTAAGGCCCGGTGCGCGAAGGGGCGAAGGCGGTCTGGACTCCCGTGAGGTCGCGATAGAGGCCGCGCAGCGGCTTGAACAGGTCCAGCAACCGCGCCTGGAGGTCGGCGGGCGCGGCGCCGAGATCGTTGAAATTGTAGTCGTGGAAGACGTGCGGCGCCTGCTGCAGGCGCGAGACCATGGCGCGGCGGCGGTGGTAGTTGCCGGCGAAGTCGTCGGCCTCGGCGGCGGGCGTTTCGCGGCCCCATTCGGCGACGGCGCTGCGCAGGGCGGTGAGCATCTCGTCGGGGAAAACGCCCTTGAGGAGCAGGATTTCCCTCTGGTCCATCACCCGGCGCCGGATCGCCGCGCGCTCCAGCTCGGCCGTGACCGCGCCCTCGGCGAGGCCCGCGGCGACTTCGACGACGCGTGCGCTCACGCCTTGGCCAGCCAGCGGGCGTGCATCTGCCGGAAGACCTCTTCCAGATTGCGGGTGAAGCCGGCCTCGTCGCGATAGGGCGAGGCCTCGAAGCCCGGCCGCACCCGGGCGCGCAGGGCGTCGAGGGCGCGGTGGTCGGCGGTCAGCGCCAGCGCGCGTTGGACGTAATCGTCCCAGTCCTGGGCGACCAGCTCCGGTAGGCCGCAGGGCAAGACCACCGGCACGCCGATGTTCGCGTAGAAGTCCTCGCCGAGCTTGGTCAGCACCGGCACGCCGTTGGCGAGCGCGTCGCAGGAGGTGGTGCCGCCCGGGCAGGGTGACGGATCGAGCGCCAGGTCGATGTCCTGGAACTCGCGCCAGTAGTCCGCCCCGCTGGAGTGGCCGCGGAACTCGATCTGCTCTGGCTGGGCGCCATAGGCCGCGAACCGCGCCTGGGTGGCCCGCTGCAGCACCGGGTCGACGAAGGGCCCGTACTTCAGCACCAGCCGGTCGACGGGCCGGGCGCGCAGGATCAGGGCCCAGGCGGCGACGGTCATCTCGCTCAGCTTGGCCGGGTTATTGAAGGAGCCGAAGGTGACGTAGCCGTTCTTCAAGGCCGGCGTGGGCGCGGGGTCCGGCTGGTCGGGCGCCGGGCGGCTGGGCGCCACGATCGGGCCGATCCGCCAGATCTGCTCGGTGAAATAGGCCTCGGTCCCGGGAACGGCCATGCTGTCCGCGTGCAGGATGTAGTCCATGCAGGCCAGGCCCGTGGTCTGCACGAAGTTGATCCAGGCCACCTGCACGGGCGCGGGGCGGTAGGCGAAGACGCCCAGCCGGCTGCCGGCGGTGTGGCCCCAGACGTCGACCAGGATGTCGATCTTGTCGTTGCGGATGCGCTCGGCCACCGCCTTGTCGGCCAGCGCGCCGATCGAGCGCGCCTTGCACGCGGACGGCAGCGCGTCCTCCGCCTGCGCGTCGGCGCAGTAGAGGAAGACCTCCACGGCCCTGGGGTCGTGCGCCTCCAGCACCGGCAGCAGGAACTGCGCCACCTGGTTGCGCGTGAAGCTCGGGCCGACATAGCCGATCCGCAGCCGCCGGTTCGCGGTGCGCTCGTTGGCGAAGGCCACGGTGGGCGGTGTGAGCGGCGCGGCGTAGAGCTCGCCCCAGCGGCGGGCCTCCTCCGACACCCGGCGCATCCGGTCGGGCGCGTGGAACAGGGCGTAGAGCAGGAACTCGTGCACCCACGGGTGCGGGAAGGCCTCGTTGGCGGCGGCGAACACCTCGATGGCCTCGTCCATCCGGCCCTGGTGCTGGAGCGAGAGCCCGTAGTTGACCATCAGCTGCGCATCGAGCGCGTCGAAGTCGAGGCCGCGCCCCAGGGCGACGCTGGCGCAGGCCATGAACTTGGCGGCGTAGAGCTGGGTCCCGAGCTGGGCGCAGTAGGCCCGGTCGGTCTGGAAGCGCGCCATGTCGGCGCCCATGCCGCGGATGGCGGCCACGGCGTGCAGGGTGCGGGCCTCCTCCAGCGCCTGGCGCGCGGCGTCCGCCGCGCCCGCGGCGGTGAGCGCGCTCGCCAGCCAGTAGCGGCTCTCGTGGTCGGTGGGGTTGGCCTGGGCCTGGGCGTGGAAGAGCTGCGCGGCCGCCGCCGGGTCGCCGCCGAAGAGCGCCGCCCGGCCCTCGGCGATGGCGTCGCGGGGCGCAGGGCTCGCGAGGGCGACGGACATGCGGCTGCGGCTCCGGAAGGCGGGAGCTCCGACAGTCGGCGATCATGGTTAATGGGCGTTGAAGAGGGGACGCGTTGAGGGTCAGGGCTGCGGTCGGGCGGAAGCCCGTTTTCCCGGCGAAAGCCGGTTAGGCCGAAACAAGCCTCCGCTCATCCCCGCGAAAGCGGGGACCCAGGTGTTTTTGTTGCGGACCCGGATAGGCCCTGACCTGCCCCGAACCGCCGAAGGCACGGAAAAAAACCTGGGTCCCCGCTTTCGCGGGGATGAGCGGTATTGGGAGCGGATTCTATCCCGTCTCGGGATGGACCGGATCGTAGGCCAGGTCGCGGCCGGGAAGCAGCGGGTCCGGCTGGGGATCCGGCGGGGCCGAACAGGCGGTCAGGCGCTGGTGGCCCTTGAGGCCCATGTCGGCCTTGAGCTCGCGGATCAGGGTCTCCAGCGGCAGGTCGAGGAAATCGCGGCGCCGGGCGGCTTCGCCCAGGCGGT
>Ga0207695_10005042_pt1 | contig 17733 bp, 9 predicted proteins | sample KBSC54metaG_FD_184354 | JGI IMG/M metagenome (GOLD analysis project Ga0207695, IMG submission 184354) | Corn rhizosphere microbial communities from Kellogg Biological Station, Michigan, USA - KBS C5-4 metaG (SPAdes) (version 2) | ecosystem: Host-associated > Plants > Roots > Rhizosphere > Soil... | reverse complement strand
CAACGCCGTCACTCTGGAAGGCGCCAAGCAGCTGATCGCGCAAGGCCCCGTCGCCTCCCAAGAAGCGATCAAGATGCTGGGAACCAATGGCGGCGGCTTCTTCAACGCTAACTCCGCCCACCCCTTCGAGAATCCAACCGCCCTCACCAATTTCCTGGAAATGTGGTCACTCCTAGTGATCGCCGCCGCCCTCACCAACACATTCGGCCGGATGGTGAAGGATACACGCCAGGGCTGGGCGATCTTCGCGGTCATGGCTCTTCTAATGCTTGCGGGCGCGGGGCTCACCTATTGGGCCGAAGGTCAGGGTAACGCTGCAGTGGCAAGCGCCCATGTCGCGCAGACCGGCAACATGGAAGGCAAGGAAACCCGCTTCGGCATTGCGGCCTCCGCGCTCTTCGCCACGATCACCACTGATGTGTCCTGTGGCGCCGTCAATGCCATGCATGACAGTCTGACGCCCCTCGGCGGCCTTGTGCCGATGGTCAATATGGAGCTGGGCGAGATCGTCTTCGGCGGCGTGGGCTCTGGCCTTTACGGGATGCTGCTGTTCGCAGTGGTGGCGATGTTCGTGGCGGGCCTGATGGTGGGCCGCACCCCCGAATATCTGGGCAAGAAGATCGAGGCGCGGGAAGTGAAGATGGCGATGCTGGCCATCCTTGTCCTGCCTTTGTCGATTCTGGGCTTCTCCGCGCTCGCAGTCTTGACCAAGGCTGGATTGGCCGGGCCCCTCAACAGCGGCCCGCACGGCTTTTCGGAAATCCTCTATGCCTTCACCTCGGCTACCGGAAACAATGGCAGCGCCTTTGCCGGCATTTCCGCCAACACGGTCTTCTACAATGTGACCCTGGGCTTGGCGATGCTGATGGGCCGCTTCCTGTTCATTGTGCCGATGATGGCGGCGGCGGGCTCATTGGCTGCCAAGAAAATTGTACCGGCTTCAGCGGGTACCTTTCCCACTCATGGCGGGTTGTTCGTTGGCCTTTTGACCGGTGTCATACTGATTGTGGGCGGGCTCACTTTCTTCCCCGCTTTGTCGCTGGGGCCCATCGTCGAACATCTGGCGATGCAATCCGGGCAGTTCTTCTGAGGCCATCATGAGCAGATCCGCAGCCAGCTTGACCGACAAATCCATCCTGATCCCCGCCATCGGCCAGGCCTTTCTCAAGCTGGACCCACGCAAGATGGCGCGCAATCCGGTGATGTTCGTGGTGGAGATCGTGGCCACCCTCACCACTCTGCTGTTGGTGCGCGACATTGCGGCCCATCACGCGCAGTTGGGCTTTTCCATCCAAATCAATCTCTGGCTTTGGTTCACCTTGCTGTTCGCCAATTTCGCCGAAGCGGTGGCCGAAGGGCGCGGCAAGGCTCAGGCCGAAAGCTTGCGTCGCACCCGCAGTGAGACGCCGGCCAAGCGGCTGGCCGACCAGCGCGCGAAAATCTATTCCCCGGTTTCTGCCCAGCGGCTGGAGCGTGGCGATCTGGTTCTGGTGGAAGCCGGAGAGATAATTCCGTCCGATGGCGATGTAATCGAAGGTGTCGCGTCGGTGGACGAAAGTGCCATCACGGGCGAAAGTGCGCCGGTGATCCGCGAATCGGGTGGCGACCGGTCGGCGGTGACCGGCGGCACACGCGTCCTGTCGGATTATATCGTGGTCAAGATCACCGCCGTCCATGGCAGCACCTTTCTGGATCGGATGATCGCGCTGGTCGAAGGCGCCGAACGCAAGAAGACTCCCAACGAAATCGCGCTCAACATCCTTCTTGCGGGCCTGACCTTGATTTTCGTGATTGCAGTGGCCACCATTCCGGCCTTTGCGGCCTATGCGAGCGGCCGGATCACCATCCTGGTATTGGTGGCGCTGTTCGTTACGCTTATTCCCACCACCATCGGTGCACTTCTGTCGGCCATCGGCATTGCGGGTATGGACCGGCTGGTGCGCTTCAACGTACTGGCCATGTCGGGCCGTGCCGTCGAAGCGGCGGGCGATGTCGACACCTTGTTGCTCGACAAGACCGGCACCATCACCTTGGGCAACCGCCAGGCGACGGCGTTCCTGCCGCTGGACAGTGTCAGTGAACAGGATTTAGCGGAAGCCGCTCTGGCTTCATCTCTGTCCGACGAAACGCCCGAAGGTCGCTCCATCGTCACCTTGGCGCGCGAAAAGTATGGCATCCGGACCGAAACGGCCGCCGCGCATTTCGTGCCTTTCTCTGCCAGCACCCGGCTTTCGGGTATCGACACCAATGGAACATCGATCCGCAAAGGCGCGGTCGACGCGGTGCTGGCCTCGGTCGGCGCCAACGCGTCTTCCGGCGCTCTCAGCGCCATCGCCGACCGAGTGGCGCGGACCGGCGGTACGCCGCTGGCAGTGGCTGAGAACGGGCGGCTTCTGGGCGTCATCCATCTCAAGGACATTGTCAAAGGTGGGATCCATGAGCGTTTCAGCGCCTTGCGTGCCATGGGCATCCGCACCGTGATGATCACCGGGGACAATCCTCTCACCGCCGCGGCCATTGCAGCGGAATCCGGGGTGGATGATTTCCTCGCCCAGGCGACCCCCGAGACCAAGCTCAAACTGATCCGCGATGAGCAGGCCAAGGGGAAGCTGGTGGCGATGTGCGGCGACGGCACCAACGACGCGCCCGCGCTGGCCCAGGCTGACGTCGGGGTTGCCATGAATACCGGCACCATGGCGGCGCGCGAAGCCGGCAACATGGTCGATTTGGATAGCGATCCCACCAAGCTGATCGAGATCGTTGAGATCGGCAAGCAACTGCTGATGACCCGCGGAGCTCTCACGACTTTCTCAATCGCCAACGACGTCGCTAAATATTTCGCGATCCTGCCCGCCATGTTCCTGGCCTTCTATCCCCAGTTGGGCACGCTGAATGTGATGGCGCTGCATTCGCCTGAAAGCGCCATCCTGTCGGCGATCATTTTCAACGCCCTAATCATCGTGGCGCTAATCCCGCTGGCGCTGAAAGGTGTCGCCTATCGCGCAGCCGGTACGGCCAGCGTGCTCCGGCGCAATCTTTTTCTCTATGGCGTGGGCGGGCTAATCGCTCCCTTCATTGGCATCAAGGCGATCGATTTTGCCGTCACTGCCATCGGCCTTGCCTAAAGGATCACCATGCGACACATCCGCCCCACAATCGTCATGCTGCTGGTGATGACCGCCATCACCGGTCTCGCTTATCCACTTGGCATCACGGCGCTGGCGAAAGCTCTGTTTCCCCACCAAGCGAGCGGCAGCCTGATCGGGCGGAATGGAAAAGTAATCGGCTCCGAACTGATCGGGCAGAATTTCTCCAGCCCGCGCTATTTCCATGGCCGGCCCTCCACCGCCGGGACCGGCTATGACGCGGACAATTCCTCCGGCTCCAATCTGGGACCGACCTCGGCCAAGCTGAAGGCACGCGTCGCCGCCGATGCCAAAAGGCTTCGAGCCGAAAATCCCGGCCAACCTGTGCCCGACGACCTGGTCACCGCCTCCGCCAGCGGACTAGACCCGGACATTTCGCCGGAGGCAGCCCTGTTCCAGGTCCCCCGGGTGGCGAAAGCGCGGGGGATTTCGCCGGTTGCTTTGGCTGCCCAGGTCCGCACGCATATCGAAGGCCGCTTGTTTGGCCTGATCGGTGAGCCACATGTGAATGTCATGAAGCTCAACCTTGCGCTGGACGCGCGCCAGGATGGCGTGAAAAGCGGGGCAGAAATGCCTAAAATGCCGGCCGGATGACAGACGCCGGCCGCCCCGATGCGCTTCTGAAACAGCTGGGGCCGGATGGCCGCGGACGCCTGAAAGTCTTTCTCGGCGCCGCGCCGGGCGTGGGCAAGACCTATGAGATGCTGGTCCAGGCGCGCCGCCGCAGGCTGGATGGCGTGGACGCGGTGATCGGCGTGGTGGAAACCCATGGACGGGTCGAAACCGACCTCCTCACCAAGGGCCTGGAGCGGATCCCGAAAAGGCGTATCCCCTATAAGGGGCATGTACTGACGGAAATGGACCTGGACGCCATCCTGCAGCGGCACCCCCGCCTGGTCCTGGTGGACGAACTTGCTCACACCAATGCCGAAGGCAGCCGCCACCCCAAGCGCTATCTGGATGTCGAGGAATTGCTCGCGGCGGGCATCGACGTCTACACCACCCTCAATGTCCAGCATCTGGAAAGCCTCAACGACCTGGTGGCGCGCATAACCCGCGTGCGGGTGCGCGAGACAGTGCCCGATTCCATCCTGGATCGCGCCGACGATGTCGAGCTGGTCGATCTCACGCCCGATGACCTCCTGCAGCGGCTGAAGGACGGCAAAGTCTATCTTCCCGAGGCAGCGGAGCAGGCCCAGCGGAATTATTTTCTGCTCGGCAATCTGGCGGCGTTGCGCGAACTGGCCTTGCGCCGCACTGCGCAGCGGGTAGATGCGCAGATGCTGGACTATATGCGGGCTCATGCCATCGAGGGGCCCTGGGACGCAGGCGACCGGCTGGTGGTCCTGATAAGCGGGCGGCCCGGGGGCAATGCACTGGTGCGCCATGGGCGGCGTCTGGCTGACCGTCTGCGCGCCAGCTGGACTGCAATCCATGTCGAGACCGGCCGCATCGAAGATGGCGCGGAACGCGACCGCGTCGCCGCTGCGATGCGGTTGGCCGAACGGCTGGGCGGCGATGCCCGTACTGTGACGGCGGCCAGCGAGGCCGATGGTGTGCTGGATTTCGCTCGAAGCAACAATGCCGCGCATCTGGTGCTGGAAGCGCCCCGTAATATCTGGTGGCGTGCTCCCTTCACGCTTTCGACCGCGCGCCAGGTGATCAAGCGCGGCGGCGACATGAACATTCATATCGTCCCGGAACGAAAAAATAGCACCGAGAAGGCGGCCCGCCTTGAGAAAAGGCCGCTGCGCATCGACGCCTATGCCGGAAGCTTTCTGTTCAGCGCGGGCGCCCTGGGTATCGCGCTTCTGATGAGCCACAGCCTGGACGTTTCCAGCGTCGCGCTGGTGCTGTTGGTGGCGGTTCTGGCCAGTGCACTGGCCTATGGCCTTGTGCCGTCGCTGTTCGCCTGTCTGATCTGCGCGCTTGCCTATAACTTCTTCTTCCTACCGCCCCTCTACACTCTGACCATCGCGGCCCCGGAAAATATCGTCACGTTGGGTGTTTTCATGATGGTGGCGGTAATTGCCAGCCATCTCACCGCCCGTGTGCGGATGCAGGCTATCCTGGCGCGCAAGCGGGCGAGCACCAATGAAGAGCTATACCGTTTCAGCAGAAAACTCGCCGGCATTGGTGCGATGGATGACCTTCTCTGGGCGACTGCTTATCAGGTGGCCCACATGCTCGATCTGAATGTGGTTCTGCTCCTGCCAGAAGGCGAAAATCTCGAAGTACGCGCGGGCTATCCGCCGGAAGACGTGTTGGACTCCGGCGACATGGCCGCGGCGCACTGGGCATTCGCGCAGGGCCAGCCTGCCGGACGCGGTGCCGACACTTTGCCTGGCGCGCGCCGCCTGTTCCTGCCGCTGCGCACTGCCCGTGGCGTGACGGGCATCATCGGATTGGACGGCCGGAAGGATGGCGCGCTCCTGACGCCCGACCGTCAGCGCCTGCTGGATGCGCTGCTGGATCAGGCGGCGCTGGCGATCGAGCGGATCCAGCTGGCTGCCGATATCGACCGCACCCGCGTCCGGGCGGAAACCGACAGGTTGCGCGCGGCACTTCTCACTTCCATCAGCCACGACCTGAAGACGCCCCTGGCCTCAATCCTGGGGGCGGCCTCGTCACTGCGGCTCTATCGCGGTCAACTCGAGCCTCCAGCACAGGACGATCTGGCCCGCACCATCCAGGAGGAGGCGGAGCGCCTGAACCATTTCATCGCCAATTTGCTGGATATGACGCGGCTCGAATCGGGCGCCGTGGCGCCGCAACTAGACCTGATCGACCTTGGCGATGTGGTGGGCAGTGTGCTGCGCCGTGCCGCACCTCTTCTGGTGCGCCACCCAGTCACCCTGGAGATCGAAGAAGGGTTGCCGCCCCTTCGGCTGGATCCGGTCTTGTTCGAACAGGTTTTGTTCAACCTTCTAGACAATGCCGCGAAATACAGCCCCGCCGACACTGGCATCACCCTGCGCGCGGCGCGTGAAGGCGATAAGGTGCGCATTCGGATTCTCGACCGGGGCGAAGGTATGCCGGAGAGCGACTTGGAACGCGTGTTTGACAAATTCTATCGGGTGCAAGCGCGCGACCGCCGACGGGCCGGTACGGGCCTGGGGCTCGCGATCTGCCGCGGCTTCCTGGAAGCGATGGAGGGCACAATCACGGCCGCCAACCGGAGCGATGGCAAAGGCGCCGCCTTCACCATTACCCTGCCTGCTCCGGTCCCATGACGCCTGATCCCCGCATTCTGGTGGTGGACGACGAGCCGCCGATCCGCCGGCTGCTGAAGACGGCCCTGACGGCGCAATCTTGGCGTGTCGAAGAGGCCGCCGATGGCTTGGAAGCGCTGGATTTTCTTCGCCGCAACAAGGTTGACCTGATCGTGCTCGATCTGGGCCTGCCGGGACTGGACGGGCTGGATGTGACCCGCCGCCTGCGTGAAACGGGCAATGTCACTCCCATCATCGTTCTTTCCAGCCGCGACGACGAAAAAGGCAAGGTCGCCGCATTGGATCTGGGTGCTGACGACTATGTGACCAAGCCCTTCGGCGTAGAGGAACTGGCGGCGCGCATTCGGGCAGCACTGCGTCACCGATTGCAGCAGGAGGGTGAAAAACCCGTCTTCCAGAGTGGGCCGCTGACCATGGACCTGGTGCGGCGCACCGTCAGTGTTTCCGGAGAGCCGGTGAAACTGACGCCGCGTGAGTACGACCTGCTGCGTCTTCTGGTGGCCCATGCCGGTAAGGTCCTCACGCACAATTTCATTTTACGCGAAATCTGGGGCGGGGAATCCGATGTGCAGTATCTGCGTATCTATATCCGGACCTTGCGCCAGAAGCTGGAAGCCGATCCGCAACGCCCAGCACTGATCCTAACCGAGCAAGGCGTCGGATACAGATTGACGATTCAATAGCTGCTTCCCAATGGGGATTTGTGGCGCTTGGTACCGGATCCGCATTGCAGGCGTGTATGTCGCGATGCGACATCACTGGCAGTGTCCGCTTTGATGGCTTCTGTCGGATAGCAGTCTTCGGGCGATGTCAGCTTTCGATTATAAGCGGCCAGCAAGCAACGCTAAGTGGTAGGCCCGGCAGGACTCATATTTTCAAGTTAACTGTCCGATATTATGCAATAATTTCCAAGACAGAAAATACGATACCAACATTCACACCAACAAAGGGTTTAGTCGTTTGCGCATCATTCTGAGTTGGTAGTCGCCCGGCCCAGTGCGCCGTCGATATAGAACGCCTTCAGAAACTGATCCTGATGATCCCTCGCGCTTGCTGGCCGGTGCTTTGGCCGCTGAATTCGCCGCCGTAGGTGAGACCGGCGCTGATGCGATCGTCAAGCGCGAGGTCCAGGCCCGCTTCCAGCGCGGCAGCGTCGCGGGCGATGGGCGCGCCGCTGACGGTGAAGATGTTCCCGCCGGCGAAAGCGACGTTAGCGGCGGGCACCACATCGCCGAAAGTATGCCGCCAACCCAGCATGCCGCGAAGATTGGCTTGCATGCCGCCCAGTTCGATGGCCATCGACGGCCGCACGCCCAAGGTGCCGATCACGCCTTCCAGCCCGCCAGCCTCGACCGTCAAGGCGGCATCGCCGCCGCCTTCATGGAACGCCGAGGTGCGTAGGTTCACATAAGAGAGATTGGCGAAGGGTTCGAGCTCGAGATCCTGCCAGTCCATGCCATAGCCCAACTCGCCGAAGACTTGAGTGATGCGGCCATTGTAATAGGCGTGAAGCTGGTCCGTGAAATCGTCGAAGGCGACATTGCGGTCGCTGGTGATGCCGTCCCAGCTATGGCTCGCGCCCAGCCGGATAGCGAGAGCATCCCAATGCGTGCCGCCATAAATACCCAGATGATAATCGTCGCTGCCGCCGTCCGCCGCCATGCCCACGGCATGAAAATCGGAATGGCTGTAGCCACCGAACAGCCCGACCCGCCAATTGAAGACCGGCACATCCACACCCGCCAACATGCCCGCGGTGGCATGATTGACGCCCGCCGCATTGGCATCGCCGGAAATCCCGCCCCAGCCGCCAAAACCTTGCCCCCACACCAAAGGACGGTCAGACAAACAGTTCGCCCGGGCGCGGCCGGCATCCCGGCGGGCCTCTGCGCAGATCACATCGCGCAGCCGGTCCAGCGCCACATCGCGCACATAAAGCCCGTTCGCGACGATCACCCCGCGCGCGGATGCGAGCGCCGCGCCCGACAATTGATCGAAGGCGTTGCGGGCCGCCGCATCGGTGGGCAGATTGAGGATCGGTGGTACAACGGGATCGGGAAGGTTGGGCACCACCGCGCCTTGGTTCGGGGTCTCCACCACATCGATGGGATTGCTCAACTGCACCACCGTCAAATAGGCGTGGTTGGCGTCATAGCTGTCTTTGAGGCCCAGGAAAGCCGACACGCCCTGGGTCTGTCCGCTCAGGGTATAGACGCCGTTCACCCCGCCCGAGGCATTCAGCACGGTATAGACCGTACCCAGCCGGTAATCGCCGGGCACATATTTGATCACATTGAGACCTGCCCCACCTTGGATGGTGGCAGGGCCGGTCACCAGGATCAGGTCAGAAGCGGTTGTGTTGGGGTCGAGTTCCACGTTGTAGATCGAACCTGCATTCTGCACCAAGGCGCCGTTGATATGGAGCGTGCCGATGGAGTTGCCCGGCGCGGCGATGCCGCTGGACCGGATGACAGTCGCGCCCACCGTGCCGTTGCCGCCCAGGCTGGCGCCGCTCTGTACCGTCACCGCCGAGTTCGCCAATGATCCATTCACCGACAAAAGTCCCGCTGCAACTGTTGTGGGACCGCTGACGCTGCCGGTGCCGGTATAGTTCAAACGTCCCGCGCCCTGTTTGGTGAAGCTGCCGCTGCCGTTGATGGCATTGGCGAAGGCGGCATCGGCCGGCTGGTCGATCACCAGCGCGGCATTGTCCAAAATGGCGCCGGAGCCGAAGCTGGTGGCGGCCCCAACCAATGTACCCGCCGTGATGGTGGTGCCGCCGAGATAGGTGTTGATGCCGGACAACGTGGTGGTGCCGCTCCCGATCTGGCTCACCGTGCCGCTGCCCGAGATGCTACCCGCGATACCCAGTGCGTCGGCGCGATCAAACACCAGCGCGGCATTGTCGGTCACATTGCCCGTGATGCTGCCGGACGTCCCGCCATTGCCCAGCTGTAAGATACCGGCGCTGATGGTGGTCCCGCCCGCATAACTGCCCGCGCCCGTGAAGAGCAACAAACCCGTGCCGGTCTTGGTGAGAGCGCCCGGGCCCGAAATCGCGCCGGATAAAGCCAGGTCGGCGTCGGTCTGGAAAGTGCCGCCGCCGCTGTTCACTGTCGCATTGCGCGCGGACGCAAAGGCGGCGCTGTTCTCCAACGTGCCGCCATTGAAGGTCAGCGCACCCGCCGCATTGCCCAGATTGGCGTCGGCCGACACTTGCAGAATGCCCGCATTCATCGCCGTGCCACCGGTATAGCTGTTGCTGGCCGTCAGCACCCATCTGCCGGCGCCCGACTTGACGAGGGACGATGGGCCGCCGCTATCGCCCAGGATGGCAGCCAGGGTGGCGGCGGCATTGGTACCCGTCAGAGTGAGGGCCCGGGAACCTGTGCCGCGCAAGGCAATCGCGGCCGTGCTGGTGAAATTCAGCGCGCCGGAGCCGGAGGCATCGAGGCCGCCGCCGTTCGTGGTCAAGGTGAAGGCGCGGTCCGAGCTCGCGCCGGTGCCGGTATACTGCAAGGTGCCTCCATCCAGCACCAGGTTTGCGGCAGCACCGGTGGAAGCGCCGATACCGCTGGCCGCGCCGCCATTGGCAAGCAGCGGCGTGCTCAGAATCCCCCCGGAGATGGTGGTGACACGGGTATAGGTATTGGCACCGGACAGGACTTGCGTGCCGGTGCCCAGCTTGGTGAAGGCCGTAAGCACATTGCCAATGACCCCCGCATAGGCCCCCGATCCATTCGAGGCGCCGACCGTAAACGGCTGCGCGGAGCCGGTGACGATCAGAATAGCGGCGTTTGCCGGACCGTTGAGGCCGTCGATGGTCAAGACCGCATTGTTGGCGAACCGGAGCTGACCGCCGCCAAGAATATTCAGCGTGGTGGTCTTCGGCAGAGCGGCCGCGTCCAGCTGCAGGATATTGCCGGACGTGATCGTAACACTGCCCACAAAATCGTTGGCGCTATTGTCAAAGGTGATCCTGGACCCCGTAAGGGTAATGTTCCCCGTGCCTGTGATCTTTCCGTTAAATGACGTCCGATCCGCGTTTCCGCCTATGATCGTGATATCCCGGTTCAGGGTGATGGTGCCGGCATAAATGGTCCCGTTGGAGCCCGGGTTGAAGGAGGTCGAGCCGATTGAGACGGTGCCGCTGCCCGCTCCGCTGACGATGATGTTGTTCGGGATGTATTGCCCGAGGGAGAAATTTGGAAAATTGGCCAGCAGCGAAATGTTCGACGCGCCGGTGTTGGCGTCGCCCAGTGTCACGGTCCCGGTACCCAGGGCACCGTTCCCGCCGAACACCAATGTGCCCTGCGACACCGTCGTACCGCCCGTGTAGGTTCTGATACTGTTGGAGAGCGTGAGGGTCCCGGTGCCTGTCTTCACCAGGTTAGCCGAGCCGCTGATCAAGGAATTGATGGTTGCCGAAACCCCGGCACTGGTCGTGAAGGTCGGGGTGGTCCCGGTCAGCGCGAGCGTTCCGCCGGTAAGCGTATAGCCGCTGGTGTTGAAGGTCGCGCCTCCCATCGTGACCGACCCGTTCACGGTCACGGTGCCCGCGGTCCCGCCGAACAGGGCGGTGTCTCCACCGGTCCACGGTACTGCCGCAGTGCCATTAAACCAGTTGGCGGCGGCATTGTCCCAAGTGCCAGAGCCGCCCGCACCCGCCGCGCCCCAATTCAGGCTTTGCGCCTGCGCTGGGGTAACTGCTGCAGCAAACAGCACGGTGAAGGCAACCAGCTGGATACCAGGACGGGATGTTCTTTCTTTGCGGGTTCGCGCGCGATGTCCCGAATGCATGATGTCCCGGTACGAATCGATGTTATGACCAACGAATAAAAGAATTTAAAGCGCCCGCATATTGAAAGGGCGCGATGCTTAACAAGAGATTGAAGCCATGCACTGGAATCGCCGCACACGCAGGAGAATGTGCGGCTGCACGCAAGAAATCATACAGACGTGCAGAGGCCAGGGGTTCGAGACAGATACCAGCCTGGTCAGATATTCGGCCAGCAGACGAGCGTATCGAACAGATTTTCGGTAAGAGCTTTTGCAAGCTTCGACTCGCGGACGCGCACTCAGGAAATTCCTTTTCCCGGGCGCGCGACGTCATAGAGGCCCTGATTGCCGGACGGTTGCCTCGGAATATCGGCATCACCCGCCCGGCTGATCTGCTCCCAAGCTGGGCCAGGCAGCGCGAGGTGTTGGGCATCTCGAACCCGTCTCCACACAATTCCACAGCCAGCGCCAGGAAAAGTTTTTGGTCGGCCTGAGACAATCAGCCGACGAAGCCAGGAATCGCCGCTTTGGTAGAGGACCAGAAACTGCCAGACCTCCGGCATCCGCTGTGATTGGCCCGATAAGAGGCGCTTTATCCCCCTCGCTGCAAAAAATGCGGTTCGAACGAAACGGCTGGTGGGCCCGGCAGGACTCGAACCTGCGACCTAACCGTTATGAGCGGTCAGCTCTAACCAACTGAGCTACAGGCCCTCCGCCGCCGGGTATAACAGGCGGGACGAAATCATCAATTGCCCTAGTTCCGCCCCGCTGGGCTGACACGATCCGGCTGATTTGGAAGGAGGTTTTTATGCGATTTTCCTTGTGGACCATTCCGGCCCTGGCCCTGGTGCTTTGCGCGCCCCTGCCGGCGGCGGCGCAAAACACGCCCCCGCCCCGCGTCATCACGATGAGCGGCCATGGCGAAGCCCGGGCCGTTCCCGACACCGCCATGCTGTCGGCCGGGGTGAGCGCCCAGGCGCCGACCGCTGCGGCGGCGCTTGCCGCCAACACCGCCCGCATGCAGACCGTGCTGGCGGCCCTCAAGAAACAGGGTGTGCCGGACAAGGATATCCAGACATCAAATTTCTCGATCTCGCCCCAGTATGCCAGCGGCAACGGCCAGGCGCCGCGTGTCACCGGCTATCAGGCCAACAACCAGGTCGAAGTGCGGCTGGAGGATGTCAGCAAGTTGGGTGTCACACTGGATGCCCTGGTGACGGCGGGCGCCAACCAGATGAATGGCCTCAACTTCTCAATCCGGAATGACACGGCGCTTCTGGCCCAAGCGCGGGCAGCGGCCGTGTCGGAAGCCCGCGCCAAGGCCGAAACCTTTGCGAAGGCCGCAGGTGTGAATCTGGGTTCGATTCTTTCCATAGGTGAGAGCAGCAACGATGTTCCGCGGCCGATGTACCGAATGGAATCAGTAATGGTAACAGGGTCACGAGTGCCTACGGCACTGGGCGAACAGAGCGTCAATGCCGACATCACCATCGTCTGGGAGATCAAGTGAACCCGTTATTGGAAGACTGGACCGCGCCGTTCGGCGCCCCGCCCCTCGACCGGATCCGGCCGGAGCATTTCATCCCGGCCTACACCCAAGCGCTATCCGATCATGACGCGGAAATTGCCGGCATCGCAGGCGATCCCGCGCCGGCCGATTTCTCCAACACCATCGTCGCACTGGAAAGAAGCGGGAAATTGCTGACCCGGATCGATGCGGTTTTTTCCGCCTTTTCTGGGTCGGCCACCAACGATGCTCTCCAGGCCATCGAGATGGAGATGGCGCCCCGCCTGTCGGCGCACTGGACCGCCATCTATTTGAATGCCGCGCTTTTCGCCCGGCTCGATGCGGTCTGGCGGCGGCGCGATGAATTTGGTCTTGATCCGGAATCGCTGAAGGTTCTGGAACGCATTCACCTGGATTTCGTCCGTGCCGGCGCCCGGCTTTCGCCAGAGGCCCGCGCGCGGATGGATGAAATCAACCAGCGCCTGGCGACGCTTTCCACCGAATTCTCCCAGAATGTTTTGGCGGATGAGGATTCTTATGTCGAGCCGCTCAGCGAAGACCAGGTTGCCGGCGTGCCCGCCTCTTTGCGCGACGCACTTGCCGCCACCGCCACGGAGCGCGGCGTGGAAGCGCCTTATGCCGTGACGCTTGCGCGATCCAGCATCGAGCCCTTTCTTCAATCTGCCAGCAACCGCGATCTGCGCGAGAAATTGTTCAAGGCCTGGATCCGGCGCGGCCGTAATCCCGGCGCCCATGACAACAGTGCCGTGATGGCCGAAACGCTTTCCCTCAGGGCGGAGAAGGCGCGGCTTTTGGGTTACGAAACCTATGCCGCCTACAAGCTCGCCGACAGCATGGCGGGCACGCCCGCCCGCGCTCGCGCCCTGTTGGACAAGGTCTGGGCCCCTGCCCGCAGGCGCGCGCTGCAGGAACAGGACGCCTTGCAGGAATTGGTGGCGGAGGAAGGCGGCAATTTCCCACTGGCGCCCTGGGACTGGCGCTACTATGCCGAAAAGCTTCGCCAGCGCCGCTACGATTTCGACGACGATGTGCTGAAGCCTTATCTGGCCCTGGACAATATGATCACGGCGGCGTTCGACACCGCGGGCAAATTGTTCGGGCTCACATTCCGGCCGCGCTCCGACATCCCCGTCTATCATCCGGATGTGCGTGTGTGGGAAGTCTGGCGGGAAGGCAAGGCCATCGGCCTTTTCTATGGCGATTATTTCGCCCGGTCCGGCAAGCAGGGGGGCGCCTGGATGTCTTCGCTGCGCGACCAGGAAAGTCTGGACGGCGATGTGCTGCCGCTGATCACCAACAACTGCAATTTCATCAAGGGCGATCCGGCGCTGCTTTCCTTCGATGACGCCCGCACCGTGTTTCACGAATTCGGCCATGCCCTGCACGGATTGCTGTCTGAGGTGCGCTATCCGCGCCTCTCCGGCACCAATGTGGCGCGCGATTTCGTTGAACTGCCGTCGCAACTGTTCGAGCATTGGCTGGAGGAGCCGCAGGTGCTGTCCCGCTTCGCCCGGCATTACCGGACTGGCGAACTCTTGCCGGCGGCGCTGTTGGACAAGCTGATCGCCGCGCGCCATTTCAACCAGGGCTTCCAAACGGTGGAGTTTTTGGCGTCTGCTTTTACGGACCTGGATTTCCACAGCAAAGATTTGGAAAATTACGATCCTTTGGCATTAGAGACCGCATCCCTGGCGGCGATCGGCATGCCGGGCAGCATCGTCCCACGCCACGCAGCCCAGCATTTTGGCCATATTTTCGCGGGCGAAGGCTATAGCGCGGGCTATTATTCCTATCTCTGGTCCGAGGTTCTGGATGCCGACGGCTTCGAAGCTTTCAGGGAAGCCAAGGATCCTTTTGCGCCCGCTCTTGCAAAGAAATTACATCAGCATATCTATTCAGCCGGTGGGACGCGAGATTTTACAGAAAGCTACCGTAGTTTTCGTGGTCGTGACCCAGAGATAGAGGCCCTGCTCAAAGGCCGGGGATTGGAGACCAACTGATGCGTAAATCGACCGCCATGCTTTTCGCCGCCACTGCTCTCGTCGGATTGTCCAGCGCCGCATCCGCGGCCCCCGCGCCGAAAATGCCGTTCAACACGATGGCCGAACTGCCGATCGTGGAAAAACATGTCTATGACGAAGACGCCAATGCCGACAAAGTGGTCGACGATGCGCTGGCCCGCGCCAAGAAGAACAAGAAACTTCTTCTGATCGATCTGGGCGGCAATTGGTGCCCCGACTGCATCATTCTCCACAATCTGATGGAAGTGCCGGAGATGAAGAAATTCGTCGATACGCATTATGAAGTCGCGCTGGTCGATGTTGGCCGCTTCGACAAGAATGCGCAGATCGGCGCCCGCTATGGCTACAACACCCGGCTGAAGGGCGTGCCCACCGTTCTGGTCGTCGATCCCAGCACCAACAAGGTGATCAATGGCGACCGCGTCTTCGCGCTGTCCACGGCCCGCAGCCAGTCCCCCCAGGACCTGGCCGACTATCTGGCGCATTGGACCGATCCCAATCCCCAGTAACCACGGGATCTAAAACAAACGAAAAGCCGCGGGCCCAAACCCGCGGCTTTTTTATTTGCGGTGGAGCGGGCCCAGAAAAAATGTGTACGGCTTTCCGCGCGACCCATAAAAATCAACGCGATGCCACCTGCCGCGCCGCCATGCCCGGCTCCAGCATGTGATCGATCACATGCATCACGCCATTCTTGTCATAGACATCATAGATGGCGATGTCGGCGGTGGCGCCTTTCTCGTCCATCAGGATCACATTGGTGGGGCCGTTCATGCGGGCCACCAATACGCCTCCTTCGACCGTGCGCAGCTTGGCCTGACCGCCGCCTTCGCCGATCGCCCTGAGCAACGCTCGGGAATCATATCTTCCCGGCACCACCAGATAGCCCATCATGCGCGCCAGTTGTGCTTTGTTCTCGCCGATCGCCCGGGCCGGCAGGGTGGAAAGCGCCATATTGGTGGGCGCGAAAAGCGTGAACTGACCGTCGCTTTTCAAAGCGTCGCCCACGCCGGAATCCCGCAACGCCGCCGTGAGCACGGTATGCTCGGGTGAGGCCGCGATATTTTCCAAGAGATTGCGGTTCGGCAGCATGGCCTGCCCGCTGATCATCGGGTTCATCACCCCGCCGCCGGCATCCACAATGGGCCTGGGCTGCGAAAAGGAGCCTTGGTTCGAAACCGCACCCAGCGCGCCGCCGATCACCATCGCGGCGGCCCCGGCAAATCCTGCAACCATCATCCGCTTCATGGGAAACCCCATTTCCGGCCCGCCCAATAAAACGGACGGGAAGGGGCGGCGTTCCGTGCACTGCGGGCTCGTGGCAGAAAAATTCAGCTTTCCAGCGCTTCCCGCTTCATCTCCAGCGCCAGCCAAAGCTCCTCATTGGCATCACGCTTGGCTTCCAAGTCTGCCAACTCAGCCGAAAGCATGGTGAATCTCGCGGCATTGCTAGCGTAAAGCCTGGGATCGGAGAGCTCTGCCTGCAGCTCCGCAATCTGCTTGTTCTGGGTTTCGATCTGGCCCGGCAGGGCTTTCAGCGCGTGCTGGTCGGAAAAAGACAATTTGGCGACGGTTTCGCGCGGCGGCCTGGCCGGCGTAGATCTCTTTTCGTCGCTTTTGGCTTGCGGCTTTGCGGCCGGTTTGGCCACACCCTGCCCCCGCTGGGTCACCATGTCCGAATAGCCGCCGGCATAGACCGAAAACCGCCCTTCGCCTTCCGACATCACGATCATGGTCGCCACCCGGTCCAGGAAATCGCGATCATGGCTCACCACCAGCGCGGTGCCCGGATAATCGCCCACCACTTCTTCCAAAAGATCGAGCGTCTCCAGATCCAGATCATTGGTGGGTTCGTCCAGCACCAGGAAATTGGACGGCACGGCAAAGAGCCTGGCCAGCAGCAGCCGCGCCCGCTCGCCGCCCGACAGGACCTTGACCGGCGTGCGCGCCTGGGCGGGCGTGAAGAGAAAATCCTGCATATAGCTGACCACGTGGCGCGGCTTGCCGCCGACAAAGACGGTGTCGCTGCCGCCGCCGGTGAGCGCATCGGCGAGATTATCTTCGGGATGCAGGGCGGCGCGGTTCTGGTCCAGCTTGGCCATTTCCAGGCCTGTGCCCAGCTTCACATTGCCGGCATCGGGTTGAAGTTCGCCGGTCAAAAGCTTGATCAAGGTGGTCTTGCCCGCGCCATTGGGCCCGACAATGCCGATGCGATCGCCGCGATGGATACGCAAGGTGAAATCGCGGATCACTTGTTTGTCGCCGAAGCTTTTGGCGACACCCTTGGCATCGATCACTTTGGTGCCGGAGGTGCCGCCTTCCAGCGCCTCCATCTTCACCGTGCCCATGCTTTTCAATTCTTCCCGGCGGCCCTTGCGCAGGCTGTTCAGCCGCGCCAGCCGGCCCTGATTGCGCTTGCGCCGGGCGCTGCGCCCATGGGTGAGCCAATCCAGTTCGTTGGCGATCTTGCGGTCGCGCTTGTGGCGCTCGATTTCTTCCTGTTCCAGCACCGTATCGCGCCAATTCTCGAAGGCGCCGAAGCCCTGATCCAACCGCTTTGTCTGGCCACGATCCAGCCAAACCACCGCGCGGGAGAGATTTTCCAGGAAGCGCCGGTCATGGCTGATCAGCACCAGCGCTCCGCGCATGGATTTAAGTTCGCTTTCCAGCCATTCGATGGCGGGCAGATCCAGGTGATTGGTGGGCTCGTCCAACAGCAGGATGTCGGGCCTGGGCGCCAGCACGCGCGCCAGCGCGGCCCGGCGCGCCTCGCCGCCCGATAGGGTCGACGGCGTCTCCTGGCCGGTCAGCCCCAGGTGGCCCAGCAGATAATAAGCCCGGTTGGGATCGTCGCCCGGCTGCAGTCCCGCCTCGACATAATCATGGGTGGTGGCATAGCCGGTGAGGTTCGGCTCCTGCGGCAGATAACGGATGGTGGCGTCGGGTTGGGCGAAATGCTCGCCGCTGTCCGCCTCGATCATCCCGGCCGCGATCTTGAGCAGGGTTGATTTGCCCGAGCCGTTGCG
>Ga0207695_10005037_pt1 | contig 17741 bp, 18 predicted proteins | sample KBSC54metaG_FD_184354 | JGI IMG/M metagenome (GOLD analysis project Ga0207695, IMG submission 184354) | Corn rhizosphere microbial communities from Kellogg Biological Station, Michigan, USA - KBS C5-4 metaG (SPAdes) (version 2) | ecosystem: Host-associated > Plants > Roots > Rhizosphere > Soil... | reverse complement strand
ACAACGAAAAGCGAGTTCGCTGGAAGAATTTGAGGAGGCGTAGCAATGCGCTTGGCGATGAGAAGCACGTTTGTCGTCCTCTTGCTGGGCGGCTGCGTGGCAGCACCGCATGTTCAAACCGAAGTGAGGCAGGTGCAATCTCAGTCGCTGGGCTTGGCGCCTGACGCCCAACCGATTGCGGCGCAGTGGTGGAAGGAATTAGGAGATCCCCAGCTCGACCGGTTGATCGAGCAGGGGCTCGCAGAAAATCCCTCGCTTGTCGCAGCGCTTGCCCGCGTTCGCCGCGCCGAGGCGTCCGTCTTCTGGTGACATTTGCTCCGCCAGTTCTTCGATGACATCGATATCGACGCCGAGGTGACCTGCGGCATAGCGAGCTGTGAAAACCATCGAAGGGGCTGCCATCAGGCGACTTTTACAGCCGGGCTAGATAGCTTCCAGTTCCAGGGCAGGAGGTCGTCGAGTTGGCGGGCCGGATGTTCGGCGATGCGGGCGAGCACATCGGCGAGCCAGGTCTGTGGATCCACGTCGTTCAAGCGGGCTGTCTGGATCATCGTGTAAAGGACAGCAGCCCGCTGGCCGCCGCGATCGGAGCCGCAGAACAGCCCAAAGCCTTCCGGCCGAGGGGCACGCAGCGTAGCGCACGTTCGGCGGCGTTGTTGGTCAGGCAGACCCGGCCGTCGTCGAGGAAACGGGTGAAGGCGCCCCAGCGTCGAAGCATGTAGTTGATGGCCTTGGCGAGGTCGTGGTGCGCGACAGCCGGGCGAGCTGGGCGGTGAGCCGGGCGTGCAGTTCGGCCAGCTGGACTAGCAAGGCCAGCCCCTGCACCCCCTTCCTCATTTCCGTGTGCCCCATCGCGATCCACACGCGGGCGCTCGAAGGGATCATCGTAAAGCCTTCAACGCTGCGGCCACCAGCGCCGGCGATGCCGAGGCAAAGATGCTGATCCGCCTGCCGCGCGCCAGGTCGATGACAATGGCGGGCTGGAGGCCCGAATGAGCAACTTCCACATCCTCGATCATCACGGCCTCGGCGAAACCGGGAGCGGAAACATCATCAGACGCCGGTTCGGCATGAGCCTCGCGCAGCTTCCGCCGCCAAGTGTAAATCAGCGCCGATGAGAAATCGTACCGTCGGCAGACCTCAGCGACACAAGCCCCGGGCGGAAAGGCCTCTGCCAAGATCCGAAGCCGCTCATCGTCGCTCCATCGCCGACGACGTTCTGGACCCGAAAATACCGTCACTTGGCCCATCGATCACTCCTAAGCGCGCTCTTGAGAGCAAGCTTAAGACCGGTCTCTCACCCCATCGACAAGGCGGGGTCCGCCGGCTGGATACCCATCAACGTGACCTCGCAGCTTATTGAATAGATCGACCTGCCCGTACTTTCGTGCTCTCGGCCTTTGTTGCGGATGGTCCCACTATGGGCTGCAACCCAACCGGTCGCGGCGGCTCGCGTCGCCTTGGCGGCATCGTGCGGTCTTCGATCCAGCAGGACCGTTTGTTGCAAGCGACGCTGTTGCAGGCATTTACGGGATCCGCTTGCGCCAGTCGATGGAGGATCGAATTTCGACCTGCTCTTCCTCTGGTCCGTCTCTACGCCGCGGATCAAGATGATGCCTTGATCTCGATCCATGAGGAAGCCCTCCGCTTTTTTATTCACGCAATCCGCCTCAGCCAATTCAACCATTCGATGGTGATTACTCATGTCCAGCATACAGCGGCACGAGGTTAGACCGGTGGCGGCGGCCTTGCATAACCGAGCGACTCCCGTTAGGGCGTCCGAAAAGGACTGACGATGATCACTGAACCATCGCCGATAAAAAATTTATGGCGGCCGCAGTGTGAGAGCTGTAGGCCGCTGCTAGTTCAACCTCGGCTTTTAGACCGACATGGCCCGATGCTATCCTATATTCAAGCTAACCCGGTTAAGCAGACATTAAGGCGATTTCGCGCTTGCTCGCAGTTAATATTATAAGCTAACGCCCGGCTCTTCGGATGGGGTTCATGCTCCACCGTTATGGTTTGATCATCAACGTCCTCCGTATGAGAGGACTTTGGATATGGGTTGTGGTAATGAATCAATTTGAAGTATCCATGCTCGACCAGCTGAAAAGAGGACGGGATGAGTACGGCGTTGTAGCCGTCAAGGCCGAGTTTGAAGCCGAGGGTACGCGACCTGACGAACTGCTTCGACTCCTTGAGCTTGCCCGACGTGCTGATCTCAAGGTGGCACTTAAGATTGGTGGCTGTGAAGCGGTGACCGACCTATTGGCCAGTCGGCTGTATGGTGTGGACTATATTATCGCGCCGATGGTCGAAACGGCTTACGCGCTGTCTAAATTTATCGACGCAAAGAAGAAAACACACAGGGACGGTGCCGGTGGCAGCAGTTTTCTTTTCAATCTTGAAACCGAAACGACCCTAGGCAATCTTGACGAGATGATCCCTGTTGCGAAAAGCGGGGTGGATGGGATCGTGTTTGGGCGCGTAGATTTTACTCTGTCTCGTGGTATGCCTCGTAGTGCTGTAAATGATTCATCGATTACCCAAGCTGTGCTAAAGTGCGCGTTGGCTTGCGCAGAACATGATCTGGAACTGGTTGTGGGCGGCTCCATTGCCACTGCGGCGATTCCCGCTTTGCGCGAGATCCAAGCAATTCGTCTTGATCGTTTCGAAACTCGCAAGATAATATTCTCCGGCGACGCGGTGACAAAGGCAAATATCGAGGCCGCACTTGCGAATGCCGTCGATTTCGAGCTCGGCTGGCTGCGTAACAAACGGTCTTACTACATGGACATCGCGCACGAGGATGCTGAGCGCATTGAAATGATGGAAGTGCGCGCGCGGGCAAATGAGGAAGGTGGGAAGGTTGGGCTCAAGGCCGTCCGTTGACCACTTGAGCCCGCACCTCTCTCTGGCTAACGCCAATATCCTGTCCGACACCGTACGTCGTACGGTGATTTCACTGCTCGCGGTCGTCGCGCGCGAGATCGTAATGCCGCGCTATCGCACTTTGCAGTCGTCAGATATTTCAGAGAAATCGCCGGGCGAGACGGTCACGATTGTCGATCATGAGGCAGAGGCCGCGCTTCACGAGGGGCTAGCGGAGCTTCTGCCTGGGGCACGGATCGTGGGGGAGGAAGCCGCTTCGGATGATCCAGGACTGCTTGATCATTTGGATAAGGGACTGGTCTGGCTGATTGATCCGGTCGACGGCACATCCAATTTTTCCGTTGGCAAGCCTCCGTTTGGGATCATGATCGCACTTGTTTCGGACGGTCAGCCAATAGCAGCGTGGCTGTATGACCCGTTAATGCGCCGCCTTTGTCGTGCGGAGCAGGGGCGAGGAGCCTTTATCAACGATTTGGCGGTGCGCGTCACTACTTGTAATGGCCGGCCCACGGCTTCCCTCGCAACACAGTTCATGACCGCGGAAATGCGATTTGGCATTGAAAATGCATTTGCAAAAGCATTCGATCTCGAGCCCATACCACGCTGCGCGGCGGAGCATTATCCGAGGTTGGTATTGGGGAGAAATCAATTAGCGCTGTTTCAGCGAACCCTGCCGTGGGACCATGTGGCTGGCGCTTTGTTTCTGACCGAAGCGGGCGGCCACGTGGCGAGGTGGGACGGCTCGCCTTATCGAATTGGTGACGGTAAAATCGGTATTCTGGCGGCAAGTCATGAAGAGAGCTGGGAGACAGCGCTCAATATAATGAGAATTATCGATTTACCGGATGACATGTCGATCCCGTTTCAGATAGCGACCAAGGGCTTGAGTAGAAAAGGCGCCGCGGCGCAATAGTGGGTTGGGCAAGATTTTATGTTGACCTTGATCGCAGCACGAGCGCGAACGATACATGCGGCCTATCTCTGGGTCTTGTTCGGCGTCGTTGCAGTAGCGCTGTCAGCCGCCGCTTCGGCACAGCTGTTCACCTTTTCACAAACCCAAAGCAACAACGATGCGAATGACAACAATCGAGCTAACCGGTACGATCCCTTTAACAATGCGGCACCAATGGGGACTAACGCACAGGTAACCGGCGTTAACGCCGCGAATACGCAAGTCTCAACCAGCGCGAGCCAAAGTTTCAATGAGGTTGACCTTCAAGGTCACTCGACGGCGCAGAATGCGTCAAACTCCGCGGCCGCTGAAGCAGGCGAGGGTTCAATTCTTCGTCCGCTGCCAAAGCCGAGTGAGTTCGAAATCTACGTCTCGACTGTAGTTGACAAGCCGTTGCGCCGTTTTGGCACTGAGTTATTGATCCCCAACGCTCGCAATTTCACCCCGCCCCCTACCACGGCGGTGCCCCCCGATTATCGGCTTAACCCTGGCGACCAACTGGTCTTGGGTTTTACGGGATCGACCGTTGCAGACGGCCTGCGGCTGACAATTGACGCGGACGGCCGCATTTTCGTCCCTCGTGTCGGCGCGATCGAGCTCGCGGGCGTGCGCTTTGGTGACGCGCGGGCGGTAATTGCTCAGCAAATGTCGCGCTTTTACCGCAATTTTGACGTTTCCGTGGCGGTTGGGCAACTTCACGGCATAACCGTTTACGTCACCGGTTTCGCCGCCACGCCGGGATCTTATACGGTTAGCAGCCTTTCGACCCTCGTGAACGCGGTTCTTGCCGCCGGCGGGCCCTCGGCGGGCGGTAGCTTCCGCTCAATTCAGCTGCGCCGAAGCGGCCAGCTCGTTTCCGATTTCGACCTCTACGACCTGCTGCTCCGAGGAGATAAGTCGGCGGATCAAATCCTGCAGAATGGGGACGTGATCTATATCGCCCCCGTCGGTGCGCAGGCGGCCGTGATCGGCAGCGTAAACCGGGAGGCAATCTATGAAGCAAAGCCGAACGACAATTTACGCGATGTGCTCCTCTACGCGGGCGGTGTTAGCACCGTTGCAGATGACAGCCGAATGCTGTTGCTCGATTCGGTTGGTGCACCGAGCGCTGGTTGGCAGGAATTGTCGCTACAGCAGGCAGCGACGATGCCGGTCAGACGTGGAGAGGTTTTGCGCGTCCTTTCCAACCTCAACATCGCGCAGCCTATAGGCAAATTGCCGGTGCTGGTGACGTTGACTGGAGAAGTCGCGAAGCCCGGGCGCTATTATGTGCAGCCTGGATCGAGCTTAGTCCAAGTGATCGAGCAAGCGGGTGGGATAACCCGGAATGCCTACATGTACGGCGTTGTTTTTACTCGTGATAGGGTTCGTCAGGAACAGCGAATCAGCAATCAACGCGCGCTGGACGATATGGAACAAACACTAACGGCCCAGCCGCTTGTCTCGCTTACTGCGCGCGATGTGCCGGATCGTCTGACCACGGTGCGCAATTTGATGCAGGAGATGCGCGCGGCTCAGCCGGATGGTCGTCTGATCCTCGATACCCCGCCGAATGCCCCTACCATTGGCAACGATATGGTTTTGGAAAACAACGACAACATCTATATTCCACCTCGTCCGGCGAACGTTGGCGTGTTTGGTTCGGTGCCAAGTCCGTCGAGCTTCGTCTATCGGACCGGGGAAACGATCGGAGACGTGCTCAAACGTGCAGGTGGCGTGAAACGCTTTGCAGATCGCAATCAGATCTTTGTCGTGAGGGCAAATGGCTCGGTCTTGTCGCGGAACCGCCGAGGCTCAATCGGCCATGTGCTCAAGCAAAAGGCTCTACCCGGCGATCTGATCTACGTCCCGATTAACGCGTTACGTGGCGAATTCTGGGCAAATTTGCGCGATGCAACGAGTGGTCTCACAGGTCCATTGACGGCCGCCGCCACAATTACGGCTCTGACAAATTGATGATCGTGTTAGGGGCTGATCGCAACAGCAGCGCCATCCGGCGCGCACCTACATGGATTGCCGATGTTGTGACCACCCGTCGTAAGCGTCGGCTTGCCTATCTCATTATCGTAGCCTTGCTCGGCTTCTTCAGTATTTGGCCGAAGCCTTATATCTCACGCGCGCGCATCTTGCCGCAGGACACTGCCACTGCGGCAGGCACTGGAGGGATCATGTCGCTGGTAAGCGGTTCGTCCGCTCAAAACGTCGCCTCCCTGCTAGGCGGTGGCCGCGCATCGAACGATCTCTATTTGGTTATCGGTCGCAGTGACAGCGTGGTACGGCGCGTTATCAGGCACCTTCATCTCGTCGGCCCCAACGGTTATGCCAGCGTTGAATCTGCAAAGCGCGCACTTTCCCGCAAGGTGGATATCAGCCTGATGCTCGGTGGGGTGATGCAGATCGACACCAAGACATTTAGAGCGGCTGATTCATCTCGAATTACGCAAGCCTATGTTGAAGCTGTGTCGAAAGAGCTGGCGCTCTTTGGCGAACAGAACATCCTCAACAAGAAGCGGATCGTGGAAAATCGGTTCGCCAGCGCTACGAAGCGAGTCGCTGAAACAGAAGGCGCGCTGAACGCGTTCCGCCGCGCGAACCATCTCGCTGCCCCGGAAGCCCAGCTTGGCGTCGAGTTGAGCCTCCGCACATCGCTCCAGGCGCAATATCAGGCTAAGCTGGTAGAGGAGAAAGCTCTGGCCGAATTCCGGGGGCCAGAAAGTCCGGAGCTCGCCACGGTGCGCGCGGAAATTGGTTCCTTAAGGCAACAGCTGGCGCGCACAGCGAGTTCGGCGACCGCAGTGACGGGACCGAACCTGGCAGCGTCAGCTGACCTCACCACCAAATATCTTAACCTCTATCGCGACTACGCGTTCTCTCAGGCTATATATGAAATCTATGCTCGGGCGTCCGAGCAGGTCGCCATAGACGAACTTACGGCTCAGAGCGCTTCGTACGTCCAGATCATCGATCCGCCCTATATTGATGAATATCGTCATTTCAACCTTTGGCCATTGTCGCTCTTGCTCCTGATAGCGGTACTTGCCGCCTTCACTGAGTTTTATGCGCCTTGGACTCGCTTGTTCGATCTCGACGATCTTCGGCAGCATAAAGCGGATTTTGAGTGACTGCTGTAGATCTCGCTCCCCGGCAGCAAGAAGAAATCGAGCTGTCTTTCGCAATCCCATGCTTCAACGAAGAAGAGAACGTCACCGCCATGTATGAGGCGGTGACAGCTCAGGCTGAAAGACTCGCCCGCTCACACGAGATCATCTTCATCGACAATGGCTCAACTGACGCGACACGCAGTTTGCTGCGCGGCATTTGTGCTCGCGACCCGCGAGTGCGCGCGATCTTCAACAATCGCAATTACGGTCAGATGCGTTCGCCGACCTATGCGATCTACCAGGCGGAGGGCGCCGCCGTGATCGGCATGTGCTGCGACTTCCAGGATCCGCCGGCGCTGCTTGGCGATATCGTACATCAATGGCGCGAGGGCGCACAAATCGTCCTTGGCCAAAGGCGCGTCGAAAAGACATCGTGGCTGCTCGGTACAACCCGGCGCCTGGGTTATGCTTTCCTTTCGCGATTGGGCGAGAATGCGATTATCCCGGGCGTCACCGGTTTCGGCCTGTACGACCGCGAGGTCGTCGACATGTTGGCGTCGTGGAACGAACCCGAGCCCTTCTTTCGCGGAATGCTGGTCGAAAGCGGCTATCGCATCGCGGTGATCCCGTTCGACCGGCCCCCGCGCGCTGCGGGAGAAACGAAGAATAACGTCCGGACCTTGTTCCACTTCGCTCTTTCAGGGCTTGCGGGATCAGGCAGGGCGCTCCTCCGCTTGCCGATCATGCTTTCGATATATGCCGCACTGTTTACCGCGCTCCTTGGCGTAGCCTTGATCCTGCGCACGTTTCTGGTGGGCCTTTCGTCATTGCTGATGGTGTTGACGGTACAGACCGGTATATTTGCAGTGTTACTGCTGTTCGTTGGCCTGATTGGGGATCAGATACGCCTCCTCGCTGAACGTATGCGCAACCTGCCACTGGTCATCGAGGAGGAGCGGCTTAACTTTCCGGCCGGGCGTGAATTGCCGGCATCGCGTGTGATCAGCCGGATGCATCTCGATGGACGGCCATGACTATTTCACAATACAGGCCTCTCCTACCCTCCTGGTTCAAGGAATTTCTACTTACGATCTTGGTCGTACTTGGCTTCTGTAATCTCGTACACGAATTCTTCTATCGCGGTTTTTTACCGCTTCCCTTTGTTTTTGACACGTCCGACACGTTCATGGACTGGTTCAATCCTGCATTTTATGCGCATAACGGGCGCGCGTATGGCGAATATATTTCTGTATATGCGCCGCTCTCCTTCGTACTTCTTGAAATCCTCGGTATGCCGTTCTGCTATAGGAACGCCATACATCCAAAAGACGTCCGACCCTGCGACGTGGCGGGCATCGGAGCGATCTTTTTCATCTATGCTCTCTGTGTGGTCTTCGCTGCCGCCGCATTTTATAAAAAAGACAAGAAAACGGCGGCCTATCGGACAATCGCTCTTAGCCTCAGCCTACCGTTGCTCTATGCCTTAGAGCGCGGAAACTTGGTGATGTTCGCCTTCATCGCATTTTTCATGTTCTATGGTGACTTGGTCAAGCGCTCCCCCGCGGTAGCAGCGACCGCTGCATTCATGATCAACATGAAATCCTATCTTTTATTCAATGTATTAGGGTTAGGTATAAAGAGAGACTGGAGATTACTCGAAAATGCCGGTTATGTAACAATTGGCATCTATGCAATTACCCTCGCAATCTACGGATCAGGAACGCCTCTCGAACTTTACAATAATCTTCAGACGTGGTTTTCGGCCATGTCCGGAATTGTATGGGATCAAATTAGCTATTCGACGACCTACAAACCGTTCCTTCAATTCGATGTAGGCCAATATCCCATCCGCTCATTCATACCTGACCGCACAATTTTTTATATAACGCTTTTTATAAAGAGCGAAGTATTCCTCTCTCGTGCCGTTGCACTATTGTGCGTCGGGCTTTCTTGGTTTTATCCAAAAGCGATAACAAAGGAACGCTTGGCATTCTTTCTCCTTATGCAATCTTTTATAAGCGATAATCCCGGTGGATACGGACAGGTATTTTTAATATTCCTAGTATTTCTGGAACCATGGAAGAATGGACTTGTCGGCACTTCCATCGTTATGGCATATCTCCTGAGCATTCCCACGGATCACGTAATGACAGTTGCCCTCACCGTGGATAGGCCTTCATGGTTGACTGGAAGAACGGTCGAGACGGTCTATGGTCTTAGCATAGGAGCGCTTCTTCGGCCGCTCGCAGTCCTCATTATGTTATGGGCCTTGGCGATCGACACCCTCATGACCATCCGCAAGTTGGCGCGACGGGAGCCTGCCATGTGGCGAGCCGCGCCTGACGGTCTCTCGACGAGACCCGCCGCCTGAAAGATGGGACAGCTAAATTGGACATTCGACGATGACCTTGCAGCGATGTTCGCAGCGCTGAAGCAGGATTGGGCAAAGCTTCGCGGCGCGCGCATCTTCATGACGGGAGGGACAGGCTTTATTGGCCGCTGGATGTTGGAGGCCTTGCGCGACGCCGATATGCGTCTGAGGCTCGACATTGAAGTGACGATCCTCACCCGGAACCCAGCAGCCTTCAGATTGAAGGCGCCCCATCTGTTTGATCATCCCGGATTTCGCTTTGTAGCTGGTGATGTGCTAATGCTGGAAGCGGATGGCAATCGCTATACGCACATGCTTCACGCCGCGACCGATGCCAGCGCCGATCTCAACGAAAACGATCCGTGCCGCATGTTCGATACGGTGGTACAAGGCACGCGGCGCGCGCTGGATTTTGCCGTTGCATGCAAGGCGGAACGCTTCTTTTTCTTCAGTTCCGGCGCGGTATATGGACCCCAGCCATGGGAACTCATCCATGTCGGCGAAGATTGGCGTGGCGGTCCGGAACAGCTAAACCCGCGCGCGGCCTATGCCGAAGGCAAACGCGCTGCGGAGATGCTCTGCGCGATTTACGCCAAGCAGTTCGGTCTCGATGTCGTCAACGCGCGGATTTTTGCGCTCCTTGGCCCGTTGCTCTCGCTGGATATTCATTTCGCCGCTGGCAATTTCATCCGCGACGCGCTCGCCGGCCGAACCATTCAGATCCAGGGTGACGGCACCGCCGTGCGCTCCTATCTCTACGCTGCCGATCTAACCATCTGGCTGTGGACAATTCTGCTTTGCGCGCATAGGGGCTCGGTCTACAATGTCGGATCAGAAAAAGGTGTTTCGATCGCCGAGCTTGCGAACTGCGTCGGCTCAGTGCTCGGTGGTGGGCGTCCGGAGATTCTTGGACGACCCGATCCGGGCTGGAATCCCGGCCGATATGTGCCCTCCACCGCGTTGATAAGGCGCGAACTGGGTTTGAGCCCAACAATCGGGATTGAAGAGGCCATTCGCCGCACGGCGATCTGGAATGGATGGCAGGGATGACCAAGGTAAAATTGTCGGATTGGCTAGTGGAACGCCTTGTCAAACAGGGCATTCGCGACGTCTTCATGCTCACTGGCGGCGGCGCAATGCACCTCAATCACTCGCTGGGAACGCATCCGGGGCTCAAATGTACCTTCACCCATCACGAGCAGGCGCTCGCAATGGCAGCGGAAGCCTATTACAGGCTAACCAACCGCCTAGCGGTGGTGAACGTGACGTCAGGTCCGGGCGGCACCAATGCGATAACCGGAGTTTATGGCGCCTTTGTCGATTCGATCGGCATGCTCGTCATCTCTGGCCAGGTGAAAATTGAAACGACCGTTCGCTCGACCGGTTTGCCGCTGCGCCAATATGGCGATCAGGAACTCGATATTGAGGAGCTGGTCCGGCCGATCACCAAATATGTGACTATGGTCACGGACCCACGCTCGATACGTTATCATTTGGAAAAGGCGATGTACCTCGCCACCACCGGGCGACCCGGTCCCGTGTGGCTTGACATCCCGCTCGACGTACAAGCCGCCAAGATTGACCCGGACGATCTGCTTCCCGGTTTCGACCCGGCAGAACTCGATGAACCATGGAAGAAAACGGATTTCAATAGCGTCGCGAAAGACGTGATCGAGAAGCTGAGCAACGCCGAGCGCCCCGTGATCTTTGCCGGCGGCGGCGTGCGATTGAGCGGCGCCTATAATGATTTCCTAAAGCTTATCGAACGGCTTGGCGTTCCGGTCGTCACCGGGTGGAATGCGCATGACGTGCTGTGGAATGCGCATCCGCTGTATGCCGGTCGCCCCGGCACAGTGGGCGATCGCGCTGGCAATATGGTTACACAAAGCGCCGATTTCCTGCTCATTTTGGGCAGCCGGCTCAACATTCGTCAGGTCAGCTACAACTGGAAAACCTTCGCACGCGCTGCTTACAAGGTGTGGGTCGACATCGACCCTGTAGAATTGCGCAAGCCGACCGTGACGCCCGACATGCCGGTGATCGCCGACCTCGCAGATCTCATTCCGGCCATGCTCGCGCAACCCTATTCAGGTCCGACACCGCAGCAGCGCGAATGGCTTAAATGGGCGCGTGAGCGTGGCCCTCGCTTTCCTGTCGTCCTTCCGGAATATCGGAACAATCAGCTCTGCAATCCTTATGTCGCCATGGAAGCGTTGTTCGAAGCACTCGATGAAGACGATATCGTCGTCACCGGCAATGGCAGCGCCTGCGTCGTCGGCTTCCAAGCCGCCGATATTAAACGGGGTCAGCGACTATGGACCAACTCGGGCTGTGCCACCATGGGCTATGATCTGCCGGCCGCGATCGGCGTCTCGGCTGCCGTAGGGCCGGGCCGGAGAGTGATTGCGATCGCCGGAGACGGCAGCATCATGATGAATCTGCAGGAGCTGCAGACTATCGCGGGCTACGGCCTGCCGGTGAAAGTCTTTCTGCTCAACAACAACGGCTATGTTTCCATATTCCAAACCCATCGCAACTTCTTCAACGGAGTTGAGGTGGGCGGCGGACCGAAGAGCAACGTAACCTTTCCTGATTTCGGGAAGGTCGCGACCGCTTTCGGCTTCGGCTATAGCCGCATTAACCGGCACGATGAGCTCAAGGAGAAGATCGCAGCAGCGCTCGCGGCGTCCGGACCGACAATGTGCGAAATAATGATTGATGAGAATGTAGCTTTTGCTCCCAAACTGGGATCCAAGCAGCACCCCGACGGACGGATCACTTCGCCTGCGCTTGAGGATCTTTCCCCCTTTCTTCCACGGGATGTTTTGCGCGAAAACATGCTGATCGATCTGCTCGAGGAAGAATGAGGCTGGTCGATCCTTCCAGAAAAAGCTTCTTGCTCCGCTGGCAGGCCAAGCTGGCCGACCGTGAGCGCCCGGTGCGTTTCGTGATCGCGGCCATCAGCAACACGCTTTTCGGGTTCGCCGTTTATCCGCTGCTCCTGCTCGCTTTCGAGCCGCTGCGCCGCCATTACATGATTGCTCTCGGCATCGCACAAGCGGTGAGCCTAACTTTTGCCTTCTGTACCTATAAGCTCGGCGTGTTTCGTACCCGATCCAACCTGTTGCGCGAGATCAGCGCTTTCCTGTCCTTCTATGGCGCTAATTATGCCGCCAACTGGATAGCGTTACCTCTGCTCGTGGAGGCGGCATCGCTGTCGCCCGTAATCGCCCAACTACTATTCTCTGTGATATTGATGCTGGGAAGCTATTTTTGGCACAGCCGAGTGACATTTCGGCCAGCGGGAACCGAGACGTGACGATAATGCCTTTCCAATCGCGTGCATGCCCTACGTGCAGCGCACGGAACACTGTCGAAGAGGTAAAAAGCGCGCAGCGTGCCGAACGCATGGGCCTTGATCAGATTCGTCCTTACTGGTCAGGACTTTTCAAGGAGAAGGTCTTCTTCTCCTATGATCGGTGCCAGAACTGCGGCCTGCTCTTCTGCGAGAGCTTCTTTACCGATGATCAGCTTTCCGACCTTTACGCCGAGATGGCACCAAACATGGAAGACATCCCAAGTGAGGCGCTCAACGCCACACAACGCGGATATTTCGAGATCGCCCGCAAGTCGGCATCCATGGATGGCGGTTATCTCGAAATTGGACCGGATGTGGGCTACGTCGTGAGGCTTGCCGCCCAGCAGGGCCAATTCGATCATTTCTGGCTTTTTGAGCCAAACCGTGCGGTGCATACCATCCTTTCCAACGCCACTTGCGGCCGTCCCAATACGATTTCCGCCGACATGACCGATCTGTCTGCCGTGCCGGATGGCTCGATCGGGCTCGCGTTGATGATTCACGTCCTCGATCACCTGCTCGATCCGATATCGATGCTGCGGCAAATCCGTGCTAAGCTGAAGCCGAGCGGCGCACTGGTGATCGTCACTCATAATGAGGCTTCGCTGTTGCGCCGGATAATGGGCGTCCGCTGGCCGCCTTTCTGTCTCCAGCATCCACAGCTTTTCAATCCCGTGTCCATACGCAAGATGCTTGTAGAGGCTGGGTACGGTAAAGTCTCGGTTGCGCGGAGTCGGAACTATTTCCCTATAAGCTTTATGATCCGCCAAGCCGCCTATGCCACGGGGTTCAACCTAGGTAACGTCTTGTTACCGAGCTTTCCGATTGGCCTTAAGCTTGGCAACATAATAGCTTTGGCACGCACGTGATTTTGCGAGCGTGACGGAATTGTCGAAGCGTGAGCGGTGTGTGGCCTTGACGCTGGTGCTTGTGGCGGGGTTCATCTTGCGTCTGGATGGTTTGGCTTTCGGCTTTCCCGCGTTGCTCGACCCGGACGAGCCGATCTTCATCCTCACGGCACTCCGGCTGTTGCGTGAGCACACCCTAAACCCGGGCTGGTTCGGTCATCCCGGGACCACAACCATTTACGTGCTTGCAGTGATCGAGTTTGCGACCTTTTCAGTGTGGACGGCGCTCGGGCGGTTTGCAGATGCGCATAGTTTCGGGTTGGCAATCTATGCTGATCCGGCGTTAATTTTCCTCCCGGGCCGGATCTTTATCTTAGTCTGCGGTATGCTGACGATCGTGCTAACATACGTCATCTCGCGGCGGCTGTTCGACTCGCGGGTTGCGCTGGTCGCGGCGCTGCTGCTTGCGATCGATCCGCTCCATATCCGTTATTCGCAAATTATCCGCACCGATATGCAGGCGACGATCTTCGTACTGCTGGAGATTCTCTCGGCGATATCGATCCTAAAATATGGACGTCGTCGCGACTATGTCGTTGCTGCCATCGTACTGGGATTCGCGTGCGCTACAAAATGGCCAGCAGCCGCATGCTCCGTTGCCGTCGGTGCTGTGGCGGCGATGCGCTTGTATCGCGGTCTCGATGCGCTGGAGGCGGCATTAGGCAAACTAGCACTCTATGCCATCTGTGCGGTTGGGGCGCTGTTCGTCGCTTCGCCCTATCTGTTTCTCGATGTGCCGACGGTCATTGCAAATCTTCATGGTGAGGAGCGGCCGTTTCACCTCGGTGCGACAGGCTATGGCCTGTTCGGCAATATGGGTTGGTATGTAGGCGGTCCACTTGTCTTCGCGTTCGGGTTCGCTGGACTGTTGCTAGGGGCGGTTGGTTGCTGGATCGGTTCGCGCCGTTCCACCGCGTTCGGCGTAACCGTGCTGCCAGTTGCAGCCTTGTTCTTCGTGATGATCTCAGCACAGGCGCTGGTGTGGGAACGCTGGCTTATCCCGATGCTACCCGTGCTATCGATGGCGGCTGCAGTCGCGCTCGTCACACTGCTGCGCGAAGCAGCGGGTCGATTTTCAGGAATGTGGCGGATCGCGGTGCAGACAACAATCATTATGATGGTTTGCGTTCCGGTGCTGTTGAACGCGCGTGCAGCCTCCGCTGAGCGGGCAAGCGATACGCGCCTCCTCGCGACCCATTGGGCTCTCACCCATATCCCGTCTGGCAGCACCGTTACGATCGAACACGGCGCTTTCGACATTCTCGGTCAGCCATGGCACATTTTGTTTCCGATGGGCGATCGGGGCTGTATCAGCGTTCGCGCTGCATTGGGCGGGCAGATCAAATATTCCAGCGTCGATCATGCGCGGACGGGTAAACCGGTGGTCGACATTGGCACTGTCGATCCCGCCCAACTTACTAGCTGCCACGGTGACTGGGCAATCACAGTCAACTGGGATCGTTATCGCGCCGAACCGGAGCATTTCACAGCGGAGCTCGAAAACTACCGACGTTTAACCGCAGGCGGGCGGATCGCCGCGACCTTCCGCCCCTGGCCGGGACACATCGGCGGACCGGTCGTTCGCGTTGTCCGGCTCGCGCCCCACTGATGAATCAGGACGTCTGCGGCACACCTACCGCAGCGGCGCGAGCGGCATAGGCGTCAATCTGCGCCAAAGTTACCTGCCGCGGATCCTCGTTGGCGCTAACCCTTTTGTGCCACGCGACGATCCAGTCAAGCGCATCCTCAAGTGACAACGATGGCGTCCAGCCCAGCATGGCGCGCGCCTTGGAGATATCGAGCCGCAGCAGCCCCGCTTCATGTGGTATCGCGCCGCACCATGGGACGGCCGCTGCCGCATGTTCGCCCCAGACCCAGCGCAGCCGCTCGACGATCCACGAAACCGGCCGGGCATCGTCCTCGGCGGGGCCGAAGTTCCATGCATCCGCAAACTTCATCTCGGATCCGGCCAGCCGCTCGGCGATCATCAGATAGCCTCCCAGCGCCTCAAGAACATGCTGCCACGGACGCACCGCATTGGGGAACCGGATAGATGGTGCTTCGCCACGCTCGAACGCGCGGATCAGATCGGGGATGAGGCGGTCCACGGCATAGTCTCCTCCGCCGATGACGTTGCCCGCACGCACCGACGCCAGCGCCACGCCCGAGTCCGCGAAATAGGATTTCCGGTATGCGGCAACGACCAGTTCGGCACAGCCCTTCGAACTGCTATACGGATCATGTCCACCCATCGCGTCGGTCTCGCGATACGGCCAAATCTGTTCGCGATTGTCATAGCATTTGTCGGTAGTAATGCAGACAATCGCGGCGACCCCGCCCACCTGCCGCGCTGCCTCCAGAACATGCACGGTTCCCATTACGTTCGTCGCGTAGGTCTCGACCGGTTGATCGTAGGATAATCGCACCAACGGCTGGGCTGCGAGATGGAATACGATCTCGGGCCGTGCCGCTGCCATCGCCAACTGCACCGCCGGCCAGTCGCGGATGTCACCCTCAATATGCGTTACGAGCTCGCAAATGCGTGCAGCCTCGAACAGGCTAGGTTCGGTTGGCGGTGCAAGTGAAAAGCCAGTTACCTCGGCGCCCAAGCGATGCAACCAAAGGGCCAGCCAGCTCCCCTTAAATCCGGTATGCCCTGTCAGGAATACGCGCCGTCCGCGCCAGTTGGCTGGATCCTTCACCAGCATTTCCACGGAGCCTTGCCCGATGACCATAGATCTTCGAGGTACAGCTTGTCGCGTAACGTATCCATGGGCTGCCAGAAACCCGCATGGCGGAAGCCGACGAGATCCCCCGATGTTGCGAGCTTCTCCAGGGGACCAGCTTCCCATACCGTCTGCGAATCCTCGATCAAGTCCAGGACGCTAGGGTCGGCTACGAAAAACCCGCCATTGATGAAACCACCGTCTCCGGCCGGTTTCTCTTCGAAGTTTGTCACGGCATCGCCATCGAACCGCAGCGCCCCAAATCGGCCAGGGGGCGCTACCGCGGTGATCGTCGCGCGTTTACCGTGGGCCTTATGAAACGCAATCAGATCCTCCACGCGAATATCAGCGACCCCGTCGCCGTACGTAAAGCAGAATGGCTCTCCCTCGGTTAGATAGGGGCGGACCGCATTAAGTCGTCCTCCAGTCATTGCATCAGCGCCGGTATCAACCAAAGTGATCCGCCACGGCTCACTTCGCGAGCGATGCACCTCCATCGTATTTTTCGCAAGATCGAACGTAACATCGGAGGTGTGAAGGAAGTAATTCGCAAAGAATTCTTTGATTACATATCCCTTGTAGCCAAGGCAGATATAGAAATCAGTCAAGCCCGCGGCTGCGTAGATTTTCATGATGTGCCATAAGATGGGCATCCCGCCGATCTCGACCATCGGCTTTGGCCGTACCGACGTCTCTTCACCGAGGCGGCTGCCGAGGCCACCAGCGAGTATGACAGTTTTCAAGATTTGCCGGCTCCTTCTCGCGTAACAGCCTCGTGCCAAGACACAGCAAAGGCATCAATTGATTGTCGTGGTGCAATACAACCGCCATATCCATCGATTGACATCGGACGCAACCAATTTGAGTGGTGCAGTCGCGTGCTCGCGCTCACAGAGGAGGGCGGTTGTGATACTACGTGTGCAGCTAACTGGTCAGCTGGGTGATATCATAGAGTATCTCCTGTTGAGGCCGAATCGATTGGGAGATCCTGAAAGACCGAGTTGGCAGTAACATTCTTCGCTATGCCCGGAATCTTAGCGGTGTTGCGCTTCTTCGTGAACTCGCGCTCTTACCGTGGGGGGCGTGTCGATAACGCACGATCAAATTTTCGGAGATCTCGATTCAGCCATTTGTCACGATGCTTGATTGGCCGAGGATACGCCGTCCGCAGCGTACATTACAGTGGCAAGCATGCGAAAAGCGAAATACGGCCTTCAATGCCCCAAGGGGCTGTCCGCGTGGCTCATCGATTTTATGGACGCCAGTTTCCTGAATTCAACCTCGGCTTCTAGACATATGTGATCAACCGCAGCGCCGATCAGCAGCAACGTAGGGTCATCATCTCCGATCGCGCGCACCAAAAATGCAAGCGAATCGAGCCGTCCGCGAATGAGCCGTTCATTTGGAAGCGAGACATTCGCGACGATCAGCAC
>Ga0207695_10005035_pt1 | contig 17747 bp, 12 predicted proteins | sample KBSC54metaG_FD_184354 | JGI IMG/M metagenome (GOLD analysis project Ga0207695, IMG submission 184354) | Corn rhizosphere microbial communities from Kellogg Biological Station, Michigan, USA - KBS C5-4 metaG (SPAdes) (version 2) | ecosystem: Host-associated > Plants > Roots > Rhizosphere > Soil... | reverse complement strand
CTTCCAGCGCGCCGTGGGCGACGTCCAGGTCGCAGATGGGCTCCTGGGAGACCAGCTCGCCGTGCTCGTCCTCCAGATCGCCGAGGACGATGCCGCGCATGCGCTGGAGGATGCGCAGGAAGCCGGTGCGCGTCCAGTTGGCGCCGACGTCGCGCACGAGCAGGCGCGAGCCCGGGACGAGCACGGCGGCGGCGATGGCGAAGGCGGCTGAGCTGGGGTCGCCGGGGACGACCACCCGCTCGAGCACGAGCTCGTCGGCATTGAGCACGGTCACATGGCGACCGTTGCGGTGGATGTTCACGCCGGCGCGCAGGAGCATGCGCTCGGTGTGGTCGCGGCTGCGGGCGGGCTCGCCGACGGTTGTGGCGCCGTCGGCGGCGAGCGCGGCGAGCAGCACGCACGACTTGACCTGGGCGCTTGCCACCGGCAGCTCGTAGGAGATCGCGCGCAGGCGCTCTCCGTGGATCGTCATCGGCGGGAGACGGTCCTCGCGCGCCTCGATGCGCGCCCCCATCATCCGCAGCGGCTCGGCCACTCGGTTCACGGGGCGGCGGCGGATCGATTCGTCCCCGTCAAGCGTGAACGAGCGGCCCTCCTGGGCGGCCAGCCAGCCCGGGAGCAGGCGCAGCAGCGTGCCGGCGTTGCCCACGTCGATCGGGCCGTCCGGGACGCGCGCCTCGCGCAGTCCCGTCCCGCGCACCGTGATCGCCCCGTCGCGCTCGTCGACGAGCGCGCCGAGCGCCTGCACCGCCGCCAGCGTGGAGTCGGTGTCGGCGGCATGCAGGTAGTTCACGATCCGCGTCGGCTCGGAGGCCATCGCGCCGAGCAGGGCGGCGCGATGGGAGATCGACTTGTCGGGGGGAGCGGTCAGCTCCCCCCGCAGCCCGCTGGAGGGCTCGAAGCGGATGTCCATGCTCCGAACCCTACGAGGCTTCGCCCGTGCCGGCTGGAGGGGTCTCCGCCTGCCCCGCCGATGCGGGGCCGCTCAACCGCTCGCGGGCCGCGCGCGCGGCGTCGTTCCAGGCAGCCAGCGCCGTGGCGTCCTCGGCGTCGAGCGCGTCGCGCACGCCGCTGAGCTCGCGGATCGTCTCGTCGAGCGCTTCGGCGAGCAGGTCGCTGTTGGACAGGTAGATGTCCGTCCACATCCGGGTGTTGGCGCCGGCGACGCGGGTGGCGTCGCGAAAGCTCGGGTTTGCTCCGAGCCCGCCCTGTGCGGGGATCCCTTGCGCGCTGCCGACGGCCATCGGGGCCGCGCGCAGCGCCTGGGAGACGAGCACGTTGGCAAGCACGTGCGGGAGGTGCGAGACGCTCGCCATCAGGCGGTCGTGCGCCTCCGCGGGTAGGATCGCCGGCGAGGCGCCGAGCTGCTCCAGCAACCCGGTCAAGCGCCCGAGCGCCTGCGCCGAGTCCTCGGCGGCAGGGGTCAGGTACCAGACGGCGCCGTCGAACAGGTCCTCGCGCGCGCCCTCAACGCCCGAGGTCTCCGCCCCGGCCAGCGGGTGGCCGGGGACGAAGCGCGGGTCGGAGATCGCGCGCGCGAGCCGGCGCTTGGTGGAGCCGACGTCGCTGACCACGCACCGCGGCCCGCACGCGGGAAGCGCCGTCGAGACGACTTCCATCGCCGTGCCCACAGGGGTGGCGACGAAGACGTAGTCGGCTTCGCGGACGCTCTCCTCCACGCCGGGGACCGGATCGTCGATCGCGCCGATCTCGACCGCGCGCGCGAGCGCCTGTGCATCCGGGTCGTAGCCAAGCACGTGCGCACCCAGGCGGCGGCGCGCGGCCAGGCCGATCGAGCCTCCGATCAGCCCGACCCCGAGCACCGCCACACGCAGATCGCTCACGCCGTGGAGAACGCCTTCCCAGCGATGGCCGCCACCTGCTCGACCGCCGAGACATACTCGGCGAACTCGTCGGCCAAAAGTGCCTGCGGGCCGTCGCAGAGCGCCTCGTCGGGGTTCGGATGCACCTCGACGATTATCCCATCGGCCCCGGCGGCTGCAGCCGCCAGCGACATCGGCCTGATCAATGAGCGCCTGCCCGCAGCGTGGCTCGGATCGACCACGACTGGCAGGTGCGTGAGCTCTTTGAGCGCCGGCACCGCCTGCAGGTCGAGCGTCGTGCGGTAGGCGGTCTCGAACGTCTTGATCCCGCGCTCGCACAGCATCACGTTCGGATTGCCTTCCTTGAGCACGTACTCGGCCGCCATCAACAGCTCATCGAGCGTCGCCGAGAGGCCGCGCTTGAGCAGCACCGGACGGCCGGAGCGGCCGATCTCCGCCAGCAGCGGGAAGTTCTGCATGTTGCGTGCGCCAACCTGGATCACGTCGGCGACCTCGAGCACCGGCTCCAGGTCGCGCGCGTCCATCAACTCGGTGACGATCGGCAGGCCGGTGCGCTGCTTGGCCTCGGCGAGCAGCTTCAGGCCCTCCTGGCCGAGACCCTGGAAAGCGTACGGGCTCGTTCGCGGCTTGTAGGCCCCACCGCGCAGCATCGCCACCCCCGCGTCCTTGACGACCTCGGCGGTCTCGAGCAGCTGCTCGCGCGATTCCACCGTGCATGGGCCCGCGATCAGCGCGAAGTGGCCGCCGCCGATCTTGCGTCCCTCGATCTCAAGCGTGCTCGGCTCGCCGTGGCGAATCTGGGCAGAGGCGAGCTTGTACGGCTTGAGGATCGGCATCACGCGATCCACTCCCGGTTGTGCCTCCAAGCCCAGGTTGGCGACGCTGACGTCCTGCTCGACGTCGCCGATCGCGCCGATCACGGTCAGGCGCGCGCCTTTGATCGGATGCGCCAGCGCGCCAGCGCTCTCGATCTTCTCGATCACCGCGCCGATCTGCTCGTCGGTCGCGTCCTCCTTCATGACGATCATCATCTGCTCGATCCTTTCAAGTCTGGGTTGGTTTGTCCTGCCGGTCCGGCCCGTGAGATCGCGCCTTGCTCTCGACGTGTGGCCTGTGCGGCCGCTGGAGCGGCGCCCGATCCCCGGTGGGAACCCAATGCGGCCTGCAGGGCCTCCGCTCACGGACGGAGGCAGGCCGGAGCGCCTAGCTAAATCGCCAGGCGTAGCGAAACGACCAGTACGACGCGCGCGCGCGCTGCGCGGAGATGGATGTCGAGCCGGTCGTCTGCATGATCGTCTATGGAGCTTTGTAGCAGACACCCCGCCGCAACACAAACAAGCAGGATTGTCCGCACCTGACGCCATGATTACTCGGCCCTGACCATGGCCACACTTCCCGCCCCACCCACTCTCCCAGCAGGACGAAAGGCGCGTGGCGCCTTCTTTACGCCTCCGGCGATCGCCGACTTCCTCGCGTGGTGGGCGGTGGGCAGCAACCCAGACGCTACGGTCCTCGATCCCACCTGCGGCGAGGCCGTGTTCCTGCTTGCCGCGGGACGTGAGCTGCGCAAAAACGGGGCCGACCCGACCGATCTACGCGAGCATATGATCGGGGTGGACATCCACAAACAATCTCTCGCACGGGCGAGACGGTTGCTCAGGGCCGAGGACCTCGATGCGCGCCTGCTGACACATGACTTCTTTGAGCTCATGCCTCCTAGTCAGCTAGGTTGCGTGCTTCCCGAAGTCGACGCCGTAATCGGCAATCCCCCCTTCGTGCGCTACCAAGAGCACACGGGCCAGAGACGTAAGCGATCCGCCGCGGCCGCCCTGGCCCAGGGGGTTCCCCTCTCGGGGCTCGCCTCCTCATGGGCGCCCCTCCTGGTGCATGCGTGCGCCTTCCTTAAGCCGGACGGCCGGCTAGCGATGGTCCTTCCCGCCGAGTTGCTGACTGTGCATTACGCCGAGCCAATACGACGATGGCTCAGGCAACGCTTTCAAGCGGTCCACCTGATCCTGTTCGAGCGCCTCCAGTTCGCCGACGCGCTCGAGCAGGTGGTCCTGGTTGTGGCTAAGGGCTCGGGCGGTTGCGACGCGCTCTCGCTCTACCCGGTCGGCGACGCTTCCGAGCTGCGCGAGATCCGCCCGTTCGACCACTGCGACGTCATACCCTCCGGGGAGGGCAAGTGGACGGACATGCTACTGCCTGCCAAGAGCCGCCGACTCTTCAGGCGGTTGACCGCCGAGGGCTTCGTGGCGCTCGAGGACTACGGGGCGCCGCAACTCGGCGCCGTCACCGGAGCAAACGCCTACTTCACGCTGACCGAGTCGACTCGCCACCAATACGCGCTCAGCGACAAGCAGCTCGTCCGCATCAGCCCTCCCGGCACCAGGCACCTCCGCGGACTGTCGTTTACGCGCGGCGACTGGACGGCGCTACGAGATGCCGACGAGCCGGTTTGGCTGCTGCAACCGGGTGAGGGAAGACCCGCCGCTGGTCTTGCACGCTATCTCGTGACGGGCCGAAAGCTCGGCGTCCACGAGGCCTACAAGTGCAGGATTCGCGACCCATGGTGGCTGCCTCCGGTGGCCCCGCGCCCGGACCTGTTCTTCACCTATATGAGCCATCACTATCCGCGACTGATCGCCAATTCGGCGCGAGTGTCGTTCCTGAACTCGATGCATGGCGTCAGACTGAGTGCCGATGCCCCCGCCTTCGCCGCGAATGCGCTGCCGTTGCTGGCGATCAACTCAGTCACGATGCTGGGCGCCGAGCTGTTCGGACGCTCCTACGGCGGCGGCGTACTAAAGATGGAGCCGCGCGAGGCGGCGAGCCTGCCGGTGCCCTCGCCACGCGCCCTCGCCGATGCGTGGTCGCGGCTGGAGCCAGAGCGAGCCGCCCTCGACCGGCAGTTGCGAGACGGGGGTTGGATGGCGGTCGTGAAGCGTGTGGACGAAGTCCTGCTCGGTGAGATACTCGATCTGAGCGAGTTGCAGGTAAGTGAAATGCAACAGGCGGCACAACTGCTGCGCGAACGTCGGTCCGGCCGATGCGGCCGCTAGTGCTGCCAACATGACAACCCTCGAACAACGTATTGGCAACCCGCTGGAGAAGTGGAAGCGTCTCCGAGAAGACATTGAGCATGGTGCCATCGGCAGCTTTGCTCAGGTTCAGAGTGACTGGCTGGATCTGATGTGGATACTCGACACGTATCGCGTCAAACAGACGCTCCCCACCGGCTTCAAGGACGTAGGAGCATTCAATCGCGGCAAGGGCAACTGGTTTGCCGAGCTGGTGTGCCTGCTGCTCGCCAACCGCACGCACCACACCATCGCTGCGAGACAGAAGGTGAGTGGGTTCTCGCAGCAACACCAGATCGACGTGGCATGGCCGGCACGCGGCGAGGATCCGCTGATCTGCTGCGAGACCAAGGTCACCGGGGCGCCGGCCTTCGGTTCCACGCCGGCACGAGGCGCGATGAGCGACTTCTCCAATCGCCGCAAGGAGCTCAAGTTCGCAGCCACTGACCTCAAGCTCTACCGTCGCCAGGAGCGTACGAAGATCGCACATTGGGACGTGTGGCGCCGCAGCGAGCCGCCCAAGACATATTTTTTGTGGGCGGCGCGGCTCGACCACTCAAAGGACAAGATCGAGAGCCTTGTGCGCGAAGCTCGTATCCTGATCGACACCTACCTCGACGGAGCCGGTTTGTTTGCGTGGCGTCGATCCGACTCCGGCGAGAGCTACGAACCGGTGCCGTTGCCGCTCGGAGAGCGCGTGACTTCGCTCGACGACGTTCTCTACAGCATCGCCTCGGAGATCGATTCGCTCGTCGACGAGAGAGGCCAACCGCCCCCGCCCGTCGAGCCGGGCAATCGCGCCGTCAGACCCGGCGAACTGACGGGCGACGCTGGATAGCCGACGTGACGAGCCATCCGCTGTAGTGTTCTGTCCACAACAGCGGCTAAGTTTGGCGTGAGCGCTGTCGCAGACCTCTGGCGCGGATAGCCTCGACGCTTTTTGCCCCGACGCTTCGCGCCCGTTGTCTGCACCAGCGCTTGAAGTACCTTCAGCCGCTAGATGACGTCCTCAAGCGCCGTCAGGAAGATCTCGTTCTCCTCCGAGGCGCCGTAGGTGACGCGCAGCGCCCCCGGCTTGCCGAGCGCCCCGCCGCCGCGCACTAGAACGCCGCGCTCCTCCAGCCCACGCATCACCTTCGCCTCACGCTCACCGGCTCGCTCTGGATCGTCCTCACCCAGCGAGAACCAGCAGAAGTTCGCCTGCGACTGCGCCGGCTCAATCCCCAGCGCACGCAGGCGCTCGTCCATCGAGATGCGCTCGGCGATCGTGCGCGTGACGCGCTCGGTGACGGCGTCCTGGTGGCGCAGAGCCTCGACCGCGCCGGCCTGGGCGACCGCGTTGCAGAAGAACGGCTGGCGCACCTGGTCGACCGCCCGCGGCAGATCGTCGGAGCCGCACAGCGCGAAGCCGACGCGCAGACCGCACAGCCCGTAGACCTTGGAGAACGTGCGTAGCAGCACCAGGTTCGGGTGCGCGTCGAGCAGGTCGATCGAGGCGTCGGGGTCCTCGAGCAGGTTGAACTCGCAGTAGGCCTCGTCGACGATCACGCACACATGGCGCGGCACCTCTGCGATGAAGTCGGCGATACTCGCCAGCGGCAGCGCGGTACTGGTCGGATTGTTCGGGTTGCAGACGATCGCCATCCGTGTGGCGGCGGTTATCTCGGAGAGCATCGCGCCGAGGTCGTGGCGCTCATCGGCGTCAAGCGGCACCGTGACGGCGCGTGCGCCGGAGGCGGCGCTCAGGTGGGGGTAGACCGAGAACGACGGCCACGCGTACACCAGCTCGGCCCCCGGCTCCAGCAGCGCCTCGCCTGCTGCCAGCAGGATGTCGCAGGAGCCGTTGCCGATCGCGATCCGCGAGCCGGGCACGCCATAGCGTTCGGACAGCCGCTGCTTGAGCAGCGAGTTGGTCGGGTCCGGATAGCGGTTGAGCGTCGGCAGCGCCGCTCCTATCGCCTCGATCACCGCCGGCAGTGGCGGCCACGGCGACTCGTTGGAGGCGAGCTTGACCTGTGGCGCGCGATCGGCGTAGGCGCCCGCGGCCGGGTAGACCGGGATGCGCGCGATCCGCTCTGAGAACTCGAGAGGCATCGGCCCTATTGTGGCGGCTCAGAGCTTCAGCGTCAGCGAGCGCGCAATCTGCCAGCTGCCGCCTTCCTCGCCTTCGACCGCCGCGTTCAGCTTGCAGGCGAGCGTGCGGTGCTTGCGCAGCAGCTGCTTGCCCTTGGCATTCAGGGCCAAGGTCAGCGGGCCCGAGGCTTTCGCCGCGAAGGTGCGATGGAGGCTGCCGATCAGCACAAGACGCGTCGTGCGGTGTTTGTGGACCACTCGCGTTTCCTTGCCGTAGAGCTGCACGGTGACGCCGCAGGCCGGCGGACATTCGGCGTGGCCGAACGTGAACGGGCCGAGGCCGGTCAGCTTCCTGCCGGTGGCCGGGAGGCCGAGCTTGGTGGCCAGTTGCGCCGCCGTGATGTGCGACGGCGTGACCAGTTCCTTGATCACCGTTGGAGTGGGTGGCGGCGGCGGAGTTGGCGCCGCGCCCACTTCGAACAGACCGACACCGGCTTGCGAATTGCCGAAGGCGTCATAGACAGTGACGCCGACCGCGTATAGCCCCGGCTGAACGAACGTGTGTGAAATCGTCGGATTGGCCGTGCCGACCTGTTCACCACCACCGAAGTTCCACACCCAGTAGACGGCCGGATCGCCGGGGGCGCCAGACGAGGAGCCGTCCAACGCCATCGGCACGGTGGCCTGACGGCTCGCGGAGACTGAGAAGCTCGCTTCGATCCGGCGCTGCACGCACGCCCCTTCGCCGAGGCCGGCTTCGTTGCTCCAGACACGCTGCACGTGGTACGGATTGCCGTCGACCAGCTGGTTGTAAGCACGCGTCGGACGTCCGGGCACCACTTCACCCAGTGACTCTCCGTAGATCCCGAAGATCGTGCTCTCAGGTGGCAGACACTTGTCCGCTATCTCCTGGCCGACGGCATCGGTCCATGCGTTGCGCTCGCATTGGCTGGCTTTGGTCGCTCCGGTTTCGCACTGACTGCCGATCGGGTCGCTGATCGCCTCGTTGACCTCGTGGTTGGCAGTGTCGATGACCGCATCCGCGCCTTGGTCTTTCAGCTTCCCTTCTTCGTCTTCGTTTTCTTCGCTGGCAGAGAAAGCTTCGTTGGGATGGACCCCGGAGTCGCAGCCGAGCACGTCTCCGATATAGGGAAGATCGGCATATATCGTCTGCTGGCCAGGGGTGACACCATCGCCGCCGAAATCTCCGTGATAAGCGCAATATTGCTTGTAGGCGCACTCACCTGAGCTCTTTTCAAAGCATCCACCGACGCCAGGTGGAGTCAAAACCAAATAGAGGTTTCCAAGCCCCTTGGCGGTTTTCGCGATCTTTTCAACCTCTGCCTGCAGATCGCTGTCGAGTAGACACGGGCCTTCGGAGGAAGGTGTCGTGTCGGCACATTCGCTTGCCGAGTGAACCGGGAATGGTGAGTTGTCGACTTCGACGTCGGCGGCAGAGACTTCGAATTTGACTCCCGAGCTGCCTTCGACCTGTTCGCCCTGGTTGTTTTCTTCGTAATACTGCGGCTCGACTGCGAACGTGTTGGCGAGAACCGGGTTGGGTGTCGCATCGTCATGAGCGAGATCCCTGAAATAGCGCTCGACCAGTTCCACGTAATGACGAGGGAACAGCTCAACATGAGAGCCCAGCGGTGGCACGTCTTCTTCGATCGGTCCTTGCCAAAAGATCAGGTGGAGCGTGGGGTCGCGCAGCACAGGCCCGCCGCGATAGCAGACATCCTGGGTCGAGAAGAAGAGCGGTTCCGCTTCACATTCAGAGATGAGCTCTTCATTGGGTTCGGCGGGATGCACGCCAGTTGATGTATGCCGTGCACGTACCTGGGCAAAGGCGCTTTTAACCAATTTTTCGTGCCCGGCAACGGCGGACGACGAGCCGAGCACAGGCACCACCCCGCGGATAGCCGGAAAGCCGGGAAGCCGTCCTACGTGTGGATGGAGCTCGGCGCCGCAGGCGGCTCCCGCGAGGAGCAGGACCGCCACGCATGAAACGACGACGGAGTTCAGCATCCTTGTTCTTGCTCGTGCAAACATCATTTGGTCGGTCCCTCCTCGACTATCGACTCATCGACTCAGACTTCGCGTTTCACTGCGCCGCCTGCAGGTCCGCGCGCAGCATCGCCGCCTCACGCAGATACACATGCGCCGGCTCGTGGTCCGCGGCCGCGTAGTAATGAATCAAAACCCGGATCACCCGCGGTAAAGATCCCGGCACGGGGATCTCACGCGCGCACAGCAGCGGCACGCGCTCGAAGCCCAGAGCCCTGGCCGCCACCGCGGGGAACTCGGCCGTCAGATCCTCTGTTACCGTGAAGATGCAGCTCACGACCCGATTGGGCTCGAGTTCGTTGCGAGACATGATCTCGCCCATCAGCTCCGTCGTCGCCTCGAGGATCTCCTCGCTGTCGTCCCTGGGCACGGAGACAGCGCCGCGCAGCGCATGCAGGCGTTCGTCCATCGAACGCGATTCTTTCAGAGCGCGCCGGTGGAAGCGTCGCGCAGCCGTGTGACCTCGGCGTCGCTGAGCCGCCGATAGCAGCCCTGCCGCAGCTCGCCGAGGCGCAGCGACCCGAACGCGACCCGTTCCAGCGCGAGCACCGGGTGACCGACCGCCTCGCACATCCTGCGCACCTGACGGTTGCGGCCCTCGTGGATCGTCAGCTCCAGTACTCCGCCTTCGAGCTGGCGCACACGCGCGGGCGCCGTCATGCCGTCTTCCAGGCGCACACCCTCGCGCAGCCTGCGCAACGCCACCTGGCCGACCGGGGCGCCGCGCACGCTCGCCCGGTAGGTCTTCTGCACCTCGAAGCTCGGGTGCGTGAGCCGGTACGCCAGCTCGCCGTCGTTGGTGAGCAGGATCAGGCCGCTGGTGTCGGCGTCGAGGCGGCCGACCGGATACAGCCTTGCCGTCTCCCGCGCCACCAACTCCACGACCGTGGGGCGGCCGTGCGTGTCCTTGGCGGTGCTGAGCACGCCGAGCGGCTTGTTGACGGCGTAGACGACCGCCGTCTCGGCGCCCGTGAGCGAGCGTCCGTCGACCGCCACGGCGCTTGAGTCGTCCACGTTGCGCGCTGGGTCGAGCACGGCCTCGCCGGCCACCGTCACCCTGCCGGCGCGCACGATCTCCTCGGCGGCGCGGCGCGAGGCGACGCCGGCGTGGGCCAGGTACTTGGCTAGGCGCATCGGCTGCCTCGCTTCATCGCTGCCACCATAGGGACCGTGGACCTTCGATTGCTCGACGAGACGCTCACCCAGGCCGGCGAGCCGGCCTTCCGCGCCAAGCAGGTTTGGCAATGGGCCGCTCGGGGCGCCACGGGCTACGAGCAGATGACCAACCTGCCCGCGGCTCTGCGCGAGCGGCTCGCTGAAGCTGTGCCGTTCTCGTGCCTGCAACTGCGCGACGAGCGCCGAGCCAGCGACGGCACCGTCAAGGCGCTGTTCGCCACCGTGGACGAGCGACCGCTGGAGGCCGTGTTGATGCGCTATCGCGACTCGCGTCGCTCTATCTGTGTCTCCTCTCAGTCCGGCTGCCCGCTGACGTGCACGTTCTGCGCCACGGGGACGATGAAGTTCGGCCGCAATCTGACCGCTTCGGAGATCCTCGACCAGGCACTGTACTTCCGCCGGATCGAGCCGATCGACCACTGCGTGTTCATGGGCATGGGCGAGCCGATGCTCAACCTCGACGCGGTCCTGGACGCTTGCGAGCGGCTGCCGGACTTGGGCATCGCCAATCGTCGCACGGCGATCTCAACCGTCGGCTGGATCCCTGGAATCGAACGACTGACCGAGCAGGAGATGCCGCTGCGACTGGCGCTGTCATTGCACGCAGCCGACGAAGCGCTGCGCAGCGAGCTGATGCCGGTCAACGAGCGCTACCCGCTGGCCGACGTGATCGATGCCTGCCGAGCCTTCTATGAGCGCAAGCGCCGCCGCGTTTTCGTCGAGTACGTGATGCTCGCCGGCGTCAACGATCGCTACGAGCAGGCGCTGGCGCTTGCTCGCCTGCTCGCTCCGCGCCGTCCGGACGAAGAGCCGAAAATGTTCAAGGTGAACATCATCCCGTTCAATCCGACGGACTCGCAGTTCAAAGGCTCGAGCCGCGAATCGATCGCCGCGTTCAAGCGGGCGCTCGAGCAACAGGGGATCGAGGCGACGGTCCGCCTGACGCGAGGACGCGATATCGACGCGGCCTGCGGCCAACTCGCCGCGCGGGCTGCCGCGTAAGAGCTACTCGCTCGCGGGAGCCGGTCCACCGCTTGCACGCGCCTCGCCCGCTCTCAACAGACGATCGCGCAGCTCAGCCTGCTCCTCGGGCGTCGGGTCCCACTGGGCCACATCGGGGAGCTCGTCGATGGCGTTCAGGCCGAACAGCTTCAGGAACTGGGTGGTCGTGCGGTACATGACCGCGCCGAACTGTGAGCGACCGGACTCTTCGATCAAACCGCGCTCGAGCAGCGTCGAGGCGGCCGAGTCGGCGCTGACGCCACGGATACGAGTGATCTCCGGGCGGGAGACCGGCTGCAGGTAGGCGACGATCGCAAGCGTCTCGGCCTGAGCTGGCGTCAGCGCCGAGGCCCTCGGACGGCTGAACAGGCGCTTGGCGGCGTCCTCGGTCTCCGGCCCGGTCGCAAACGTGAACCCGCCCGCCAGCGCGCGCAGGTGAATGCCGCTGACGCCGGGAGCGTGCCGCTGCGCCAGCACGCCCAGCGCGGCGACCACCTCGGCCTCCTCGGCCGCGGCGGCGTCGGCCAGCTCCCGCGAAGTGAGCGGGTCGGGTGCCAGGAACAGCAGCGCCTCGATCGTGCAGATGAGCGCGTCAGCGGGCTCGGAAGGCTGCTCACCCGCACCCCACGGTGGGGCGTCGCCTCCTGCCTCGTGTTCGCTCGCCTCGGGCTCGCTCATCCGGCGTTTGCTTGCAGCGGCGCTGCCGCCGCCACCGCGTGGACAGCGATCTCGCCGAAGCTCTCGTCCTGCTCCCACAGCGCTTCGCCGAGCTTGTACAGCTCAAGCAGGGCGAACACGGTGACGGCGACGGTCATCCGGTCCTCGCCGCGCACGGCCTCATCGAAGGAGAAGCGGCCACGCCGCAGCAAGCCGCGCAGGTGGGAGAGGCGATCGGCGACCGTTACGCGTTGGATCGAGATGTGGCGCAGACTGATCGTCGGCGGCATCTGCAACAGCCGCCCGATCGCCTGGCCGAGCGCAGCGGCGTCCTCGGAGCCGTCGGCCGGGGCCGGGATCGCCTTGCGCAGGTGCACCGGCGGCGGGGCGCTGCGGAAACGGACGCCCGCCTCGCGGGCGAACAGCTCCTGCAGGTGGGTTGAGGCTGAGCGGAAGCGACGTGCCTGCAACATCCGCTCCAGCAGCTCCTCGGCAGCCTCGCCGGGCTCGATGTCAAGCAGCTCCTCGTCGTCCTCGGCAAGCATCAGGCGCGACTTCAGTTCCAGCAGCGCGGCGATCAGGACGATGAACTCGGTCGCCGTCTCCAGATCCAGCTCCCCGCGGCCCTCCAGGTAGTCGAGGTAGGCGAGCACGACGTCGGCCAACTCCAGCTCGAGCAGGTCGATCTCCTCGCGCAGGACGAGCGCCAGCAGCAGGTCGAAGGGGCCGCTGAAGATCTCCAGGTCGAGGTCGAGCGCGGGAAGCGTCACGGCCTCACCGTATCGATCGTGCCCGACGGTTCGCGCGATTTGCCGTCAACCTGGCGCGGAAACGCTCTTTGGCCGGCCGACGCCCATGCACTCGCGCACATCGGCGAGCGTCTCGGCCGCGATCGAGCGAGCGTGCGCAGCTCCCGCAGCCAGCACTTCGTCAAGCGAGGCCTCGTCGGCGCGAAGCTCGACGTAGCGCTCGCGAACCGGCGTCAGCATCTCTACAACGGCCTCGGCGGTGGCGAGCTTCAGATCGCCGTAGCCACGGGCTTGGCGCATGTCGGCTTCGATCTGCTCAGGCGTCACATCGCGTGCCACGGCAAGGATGTCGATCAGGTTCGAGACACCCGGCTTCCGCGGCGAGCGTTCGATCCCACGGCCGGAATCGGTGACGGCGCTCTTCAGCTTCTTGACTATCGCGTCCGGCTCGTCGAGCACGTACACCGTCCCCTGCGCAGAGCCGCCCGTAGTCGACATCTTGCTGGTCGGATCCTGCAAGTCCATGATCCGCGCGCCAACTTCGGGGATGCGGTGCTCGGGCACCACCAGCACCTCCTCGCCGCCGCCGAAGCGCGCGTTGAAGCGCCGCGCGACGTCGCGCATCAGCTCCAGGTGCTCGCGCTGGTCCTCTCCCACCGGCACCTCGTGCGCGCGGTAGGCGAGCACGTCGGCGGCCTGCAGCACCGGGTAGACGAGCAGGCCGGCGGAGACAAGCTCGCGCTGCTGCACTGACTTGTCGCGGAACTGGTGCATGCGCTGCAGGCGCCCGAGCTCGGTGACCGAGCACAAGAGCCAGCACAGCTCGCTGTGCTCGGGGACATCGCCTTGGCGGAAGAGGATGCAGCGCTCGGGGTCGAGGCCCGCGGCGAGCAGCAGCGCGGCCAGGTCGTACAGGCTGCGGCGCAGCTCCGCCGGGTCGTACGCGACCGTGATCGCGTGCAGGTCGACGATGCAGTAGATCGCCTCGCCGCGATCCTGGCCCGCGACGTACTGGCGGATCGCGCCTATGTAGTTGCCCAGGTGCTTGGTGCCGGTGGGCTGGATGCCGGAGAATATGCGCACTTGGGCAACACTACAGCGCGCCCAAACGATGACGCCTCGACATTCTGAGTTGGGCAGCGCGCTACGCGACTTCGTCGCGCTCGCCAACCCATATCCTGATCGTACTGGCCAACCACATCACGATTCAAACACGGCCAGGCCCATTCTGCCCCGTCACAACCTTGGATCCTCGGCCCCGTCCGGCATGCATACCGGCTTGCCATTGAAATAAGCCACACCGGGAGATGAGCCTTCGGGACAGTCTAGTTTGCGCGTTGGATGCGCAGGCTGGCATCCTGCGGTTTCGCATTTTGCCGGTCCGGCTACGTCACATGGCTTTCCTACTGGGTTCCACTCCGCTTTCGGGAGCGCTTTACCGCTCACGCAGCACCCTTCGCTGTGGTCAGCCGGATTTGGGTGTCCCGTGCAGGCATTGTATTTCCGGCGGTGTTTGCGCCGGCCCACGTTGCGGACAGAGCCGTCGTGCCCGTCTTCGCCGCTTTCGTTGGCCTTGGCGTCGCCTGGGCCTTCCTGGGATTGCACGACTTTGCCACTCACCAATCCGTCTTCAACTTGTCCTTCGCTCGCACCTTCGTGCAACGCTGCGTATTCTTCTTCCCCTTCTTCTTCCCCTTCTTCTTCTTCTTCCCCGCCACCCAGGTATTCCCCCCACCATTCTTCCTCTTCCGCGGCCTTGCGTTCAGCTTCTTCTCTTGCCGCCTGGTTGATCGCGGCCTGTTCTGCAACCGCTTCCGCGGCCTCTTCGGCAGTTGAATTGATCAACGCCTGCGAAGGACCCCCAACCGTGTATTCCCCGGTCGGATCTATGCTGTTCACCGGATCTCCGTAAGTGTAGGCGTACGCGTTCGCCGAGCCACCCGATTGCGGATCGACCTGTAGGAAACGACCGATCTGCGGCACGTAGCTGCGCGCGCCCATCCCCACTACGCCCGACGGAAGTTCGGTCGGCAGCTCGTGAGAGCCGAGCCACGAGTACTTGGCCGGCGCTTCGGTCGTCGGCACGCCGTACTCGGTAGTGCGGTTGGTGCCCAGCAGTTTGGTTTCGGTTTCGCTCTCTGCTGCCGTCGCGACGATGTTCCCCCTCAGGTCTGTCAACTGGAGCACCGGCGTTTCGCCGTTGTGTTGGATTGCCGTAAGTCCGCTACCGAGACCGGGGATGTTGCGCGTCCACTGCGCCGACAGTTCGCTTGTCCATGCAGGCATTTCACTGCCGCCGGTGTAGTGATTGACTACGCTCGCTACCACTTTTCCGGTCGAGATCACTTCGCTTACGCGGCGTGCGGGATCGAGTTGATAACCGATCGTCTCGCCGTTCTGGGTTTGGCCTGCCAGGTGGTTGTTCGTGAAGAAACCGCTCGTCAGTTCAAAGCCTCCGGCGTCCGCCGCGGGGAGCGCCGTGATGTTTCCAAACGTGTCGTATTTGGCGCCCGAGTCGATCAGGCGATCCGCCGAATCGTAGGAATGGACTTCGCTCGTCCCGCCTTCGATCGCGCATTTGCCTTCGAGCCCGGGTTCGCGTGTCGTCAGGCTGAGGCGGTTCGTGTCTTCGTCGTAGCCATACAGGCGGGTGGTGCACCCTTTGCCGGCCGGCGTTTCCTGCACCTGAATGAGCCTGCCCGCGTTGTCGTAGGTGTAACCATCGCTCGCAAGGGTGCTGGTCTGGCTGATCGCCTGACCATAGATCGACGGGACGATCGAGTCGCTGTACCAGGTGCATTTTTCGGTGCAATGCGTCGTCTTGACGTATTCGAGGCTCGTCGCTTCGCCGACCGAGTTGTACGTGTAGTTGCCACTCATCCCGTTCGGATAGCCCTCGCTCGTCTGGTTTCCTCCAACGTCATAGATCCCGGTGAACGTGCCCGCCGCGGAATCGACCAGTTTTGTAGGCAGGCCGGTGATTTCGTCGTATGAATAAGTTTGGGTGCCCTTACCGTCGTTGACGGTTTTCAAGCGAGCATCACGTTCGGGTTCGTATTCGAACGTAGACACGTTGCCAGAGGCGTCGGTGTAACTGGTGATCTGTCCGAGACGGTTGAAAACAGCGAGCAGCGACTGCGTTTTGCCTTCTACCGTCGTGTGCGATTTTTCTTGCGTCCCGGTTTCGGCGTTGTATTCGTATGTGACCGTCGGCAGAGCGGTCCCGACAGTCGACGAGACAGCCGATGTCGTCAGGCGCCCGGCACTATCGTAGGTTGCCGTCGCAGTTCGCGTGGTCGTGCCGACAGTCTGGCTCGTGACTTCCGGCTCGTCCAGCATGTTGTACGTCGTAGTAACGAACGGCAGTTCCGGCAGACCCGGAGTTCCAGGCTGCGCCGCCGGCTTTGCCTCGCACACCAGGTTCGCCCACTCGGCATGCGCGCCGCAGGAGGGGTATTCGCCGTTGCTGGCCGTCGTGTAGTAGATGAACTTCGTGTCGTGGGCTCCCTGATTTGCCGGTATCCACTTCTGAGCCCTGTTGTTGCCGCTGTCCACGACGATCGCTTCGCCGGCGGAGTTGACCGCGATGCCTCTCGGCCAGGACATCTTGGCCGTTTCCCACCCGACGGAGCCGAACGTCGCGAGGAACGTGCCGGAGGAGCTGAACTTCTGGACGCGGCTGTTGGCGGTGTCGACGACGTATATGTTGCCCTGACCCGGGTCCACCGCGATCGCTTCGGGTTCTTTGAACTGGCCGTTGCCGGTGCCGAGCGAACCGAACTGTCCCTTGTACGCCCCCGTCAACGACAGCTCCTGCACGCGGTTGTTGAGGGTGTCGGTCACGTACACCGTTTCTCCGTAGATCGCGATCGCGCTCGGCGATTTGAACTGACCGTTACCGGTTCCCGCCGTGCCGTACGCTGCGATGAACGTGCCCGTGGAGGAGAACTCCTGGATGCGGTTGTTGGTGTAGTCCGCGACCCACACGTTCCCGCTCGCGTCAAGCGCCACCCCGTCGGGATTCGAGAATTCTCCCGTCCCGGAGCCTTTTTTCCCGAAGGATCGAACGAAGGTGCCGCTGGTGGTGAGCTCCTCGACCTTGGCGTTGACTTCGTCGACGATGTAGACATCGCCCGCCGTCTTGTTGATCGCGATGCCCACAGGCGCGGAGAACGCTTTTTCGCCCGTGCCAAATTCGCCATACGCTTTGGAGAAGACGCCGGAGGGAGAGAACTCCTCGATCCTGTGGTTTTCCCTGTCTGTGACCCAGATGTTCCCGCCGCTGTCGAACGCCGCATTCCACGGTTTGTTGAACTGCCCGTTGCCCGAGCCGAGTTCGCCGAACTGACTTGAATACACCGGCGCCGCGGACCCCGACCCCGAACCGGCCGGCGAGCGCGTTTCGACCGGGTTGCCGGTGGCGGAGTCGTACACCGTCGTATGGGTCAGTTTGAGCCCAGTCGGATCGGTGGTGACCGATGTGGGCTTGCGCAGTTTCCAGCCGAGGTTTTCCTGTCCCGAGTATGACGTGAGCGTGGTGCGGATGTCCTGTTCGGCTTCGCCTTCGATCTGAGCGCCCTTGACGACCTTGGTCGGGAGCCGGTATGGGCCGCCTTCGGCGGGAGCGCCTTCGTCGTAGGAGTAGACGGTGTGGCTGCGCGCCTGCTTTTCGACCCCGCTTGCGAGCTTGACCGTGTGGATCGGCCCGAGCGTGCTGAGCAGCTCCGTGCCTTCGCTGTTATACGTGCTCTGCGTGTCCAGCTTCGCAGCAGCTTCAGCGGATTTCGCGCCTTCTTTGAGCGCGGCCAGACGGTTGTCCGCCGTCAGGGTCCGCGTCACGTCGTTGTTGGCGTTGTATTCGGTCGTCGAGATGGCGCCAGTCGGGGTTGCCCCGTTGACGACGCGGTCCTTCGAGTCGCGGTAGACGACTGTGGCGCGTTTGTAGTCTTTGGCGGGCCAACCCATCGGCTCGTCGGGCGGGAAGATGGCCGTTGCTTCGACGGGTTGATCGGTCTGGCCCCATTTCGCCAGTTCGCCGCTCGTCATTTCGTGCGGTGCGCCGGCGCCGGATACGGGGACTTTGTACTCGATCGTCCAGA
>Ga0207695_10005033_pt1 | contig 17749 bp, 16 predicted proteins | sample KBSC54metaG_FD_184354 | JGI IMG/M metagenome (GOLD analysis project Ga0207695, IMG submission 184354) | Corn rhizosphere microbial communities from Kellogg Biological Station, Michigan, USA - KBS C5-4 metaG (SPAdes) (version 2) | ecosystem: Host-associated > Plants > Roots > Rhizosphere > Soil... | reverse complement strand
GCTTTTGTGCAGGAACTCCAGGATCGAATCGACGATGAAGGGGCAGTCGTCCATCGCGGTTTCGATGACCAGCGTGCCCTCGGTAGCGCCCGTGCGCGTGCGAATGCTCACGGGGTCGCGGCGAACCGCGAAGAACTCGAATGCGCGGACGGCGATCGCGCGCCGCTGATGGGCCGGATAGCTGTCGCTCAGGTCGGCGGGCAGCCGCTCGAACAACCGTTCGGTGAAAATATCGAGGCGGCGTTGCGCTTCGAATTGATCGCTGGATTCCTGCTGACTGATTTCGCTGGCCACGGAGATCACCTATCGAGCGGCGGTCGGGCAGTCGCGCTGACACACTTTGTCCCAATCATTAATTATAGTTTGCGGACGGCCCCGGTCGCCACCTGATTCGGTCACGCGCATTGGTGGGCGCAGTCGGCTATAATGAGTGAGATGCCCGGGGCGACTTCGTGCCGCATCATTCAAGCACCCGCACTCCTTCGATGCCGGAAATTGAAATCAACGCGATGACCTTCGGCCCTTACGGCGTCGGCAGAATCGACGGTAAATCCGTGATGGTCGCACAGGCCGTGCCCGGTGACCTGCTGGAGGTCGCGATGACCTCTGAGCATCGTGACTACGCGATCGCGCGGATCGAGCGGATTGTGCGAACGGGTGCGGACCGGCGCGAAACGCCGTGCGTATATCTGCCGCGATGCGGCGGATGCGACTGGCAGCAGATCGCTTATCCCGCGCAGGTCGCGCTGAAGGCGCAATTGATCGCAGCGGAGTTTCACCACGTGCTCGGGGTGGAACTCGATGCGGACGGCCTGGTCGAGGCGGCGCCGGCCGAGTTCGAATATCGCGCGCGCACGCGCTTCAAAACGGCGCCCGGCGGTCGCGTCGGCTTCCATCAGGCGGGCAGCAATTCGATCGTCGAGATCGATCGCTGCATGGTCGCCGCGATGCCCGCTCGGATGCCGACGGCGCTGGCCGCGGCATTGGGCCGGCGCTGTGTGGAAATCGAGGTCGTGTGCGATCGCGGCGGCGAGGTGCAGGTCGCGACGCTCGCGAAGGCGCCGGGCAACGCCGAGGTGTCGCGCGCGCGCCAGGTAATGCGCGATGACGACGTGCTGCGCGGGATCGTGCTGCGCGGCGGCGGCGCTCGCGAGGTTGTAGGCGACGCGAAGATTTCGTTCGAACTGGAGCCTGAATGGGCGATCGAGATCGACGCCGACCTCTTCAGCCAGGTCAACCGCGCGCAAAACCTGCGGCTGGTCGCGACCGTCGTCGCGATGGCGGAGGTGCGCGACCGCACCGCGGTGCTCGATCTGTTCTGCGGCGCGGGCAATTTCAGCTTGCCGCTCGCGCGGCGCGGAGCGCGCGTCACGGGCGTCGATGCCGACGCGTTGGCGATCGCCGGCGCGCAGCACAACGCCGCGCGGATAGGTCTGAAGGATGCACAGTTTATCGCGATGAAGGCGACGGAGACTGCGCGCTTTTTCGAGCGGGCGCATTATCGGCCCGAGTTGGTGATAATCGATCCCCCGCGCAGCGGTGCGCTCGATTTGATGACGGCGGTGGCGCGTCTGCGTCCGCGCGCGGTGATCTATGTAGCATGCGATACGACGACGCTCGTGCGCGACTTGCAAAGCCTGTGTGCAAGCGGATACGAGATTGATCGCGTGCGCGCGTTCGATTTCTTTCCGAACACGCATCACGCGGAGGTGGTCGTCCACGCGCTATTGACTTAGGTCAGATGGCGTTCCTAATCTAGGCGAAGGTGATCCGAGACCACCTTCCCGCCAGGGGTGTTTACCAGAGCAATGCCAAAGCAGGAAAAACTAGCGCGTCCGAAAATCACGATTATTCCGGGCCGTGGCGTTGCCCAAACGATCAACTACCTGCTCGAAGATCGCGATGACCTCGAATGGATTATCGCGGTGGGCCGCACCAAGAACGGTGAACTTTTTTTCTACGACACCGGGGGCGATATCGTCGAAGACCTGGGTACGCTGGAGTACCTGAAGGCACGAATCATCCGCGCGCATTTCGGCGACGAATACGAATAAGCCAGTCTGTATTCGCGGGTGCGCGCTGGCCCGCACAGAGAGCGACCGCCCGACTGTCGCGATTTCCCGCCGTCGCGACACTATTCATCAGGCGCCTGTAATCGTCTTCGCGTGACGCCGGATTTACGCCTTCGGTGCGAAGCCGTGCGTCGCGATCAATCCTCGAACTCTTCATGCGGCGGTCGCGCGTAGATTTTCCCGTCCTCGATCTCCAACGGCACCCGATAGAGCATCTTGCCGCAGGTCTCGGGCGGCCCGGCGATACATTCACCGTTGGACGGCTCGTAGTAGGCGTTGTGGGTCTGGCACATCAGGTAGCGGCCTTTTTCGGCGAAGAATTGGTTATCGACCCAGTCCATCGCCATCGGCACGTGGCGGCATCGATTGACGTAGGCATGGAGATGGCCGCGGAAGTTGACGAGGAAGCATTCCTCTTCGGCGCCGCGCACCGGCATCAGGAATTTGATCGACTCGCCGCGCTTGACGTCCTTGGCGTGGCCGACCAGGTAGCGGACGCCCTTGGCGGTGTGTTCGCCGTCGCCACCATTGTGAGGCGTAGGGTTGCGACGCGTCAGCGGGGCGCCGCGATGGTGTTTTTCAGACATCCGATTTGCTCGATCTCGACTTCGACCACGTCGCCGACTTTCATCGGGCCGACGCCGGCCGGCGTTCCGGTGGAAATCACGTCGCCGGGCAACAGCGTCATCACCTGCGAAATGAAACTCACCAGGTAATCACAGTTGAAGATGAGCTGCGACGTGCGGCTCTTCTGGCGCACCGCGCCGTTGACGCGCGTTTCGAGTGCGAGGTCGGAAGGGTCGAGACCGGTGACGATCCACGGCCCGAGCGGGGCGAAGGTGTCGAAGCCTTTGCCGCGGGTGAACTGAACGTCGCGGCGCTGGAGATCGCGCGCGGTCACGTCGTTGGCGCAGGTGTAACCGAAGATGTAGCCCCGCGCGTCCGCCGGTGAAACATTGCGCGCAGGCTTACCGATGACGATCGCGAGTTCGCCTTCGTGATGCAGGTTGGCGGTCTGCGACGGATAGACGATTTCGTCGCCGGGACCGATAACCGCGGTTGACGGCTTGATGAAGAGCATCGGCTCCTTCGGCAACTCGCGATTTCCTTCGGCGGCGTGGTCGGCGTAGTTGAGTCCGATCGCGACGATCTTGCTGGGAGTCGCCGGCGCGAGCAGGGGGACTGCGCTGAGTGCGAGGGGCGTTGCACCGGCGGCCGGCGTCAGGGCCTCAATCGTGCCGTCGAGCGGCGCGATGCGATCGCCCTCGAGTGCGCCGTAGCGATCGCGTCCGTCATGTCGGTAACGCACGATCTTCATCGATTAATTCCTCACTTCGCGATTAACTTCCACGGCACCAAGTCTTTCGCGACCGCACCCGCGCTGTCCAGACCCGCGCCGATCGTTCGGACGCAGGATCGCACCTTGCCGCGTTTCGCCAAAGCCCTTAGCATCGAAGACGCAGGTCGTGCCGCATGCCGTCGCGACTCTCGCCAAGGAGCGCGTGTTGCCGATGGAAAAACCGAAAATTCGGCCGGTCGAGGCCTTTCCCGTCGAGCAGGACGGCCAGACTTATATCTGCCTGCGCGACCCGAGCGGTATCGCGCCGACTCCGATCATGATCGGAATGGGCGCGTACTTTCTGGTCACACTGTTCGATGGGACGTACTCGAAAATCGATCTGCAGGCGGCGTTCACCAAGCGCTTCGGCGATCTGCTGCCAATCGAGCATCTTGACGGATTAATCGATGGACTCGATCAGGGATTCTTTCTCGATTCGCCGGCCTGCGCGGCGCGCATGGAACAGGTGCGCGATGAATTCGCGCGCAATCCGCAGCGCGCTGCGGCGCTCGCCGGGCTGTGCTACGAGCAGGAGCCGGCCAAACTGCGCCGCGAGATCGAGTCGTTTTTCCGCGCCCCCGGCGGTCCCGGGCAGATTCCGCAGCCGAGCGGCGATGGCGCGGCGCTGAGCGGGCTGATCGCGCCGCATATCGACCCGCGCCGCGGCGGTCCGGCTTACGCGCACGCGTACGGCGAGTTGCTCACGCGCGATCGCCCTGACCTCGTGATCATTCTGGGCACGTCGCATTACGGCACCGGGCCGCAACTCTTTTCGGCCACGCGCAAGGATTACATGACGCCGCTCGGCGCCGTCGCCACCGATCGCGACTTCGTCGATCGGGTGGCCGCGCGTTATCGTGAGGGCGATCTTTTCGCCGACGAACTGCTCCATCGTAACGAACATTCGATCGAGTTCCAGGCGCTCTTCATGGCGTGGGCGCTCGGTATCGCCGGATATAAGGTGGTGCCGATCCTCGTCAGCTCGTTTCATCAGATGGTCGCCAATGGCGCGCCGCCCCGATCGGACGCGCGCGTGAGCGGCTTCATCGATGCGTTGCGCGCTGAAATCGCGGAGGAAAAGCGGCGCGTGCTGATCGTGGCGGGCGTCGATTTCGCGCACGTCGGCAAGAAGTTCGGCGATTCGTTCAGTGCCGACGCGAAGATCGCCGAATGGGTCAAGACCGAGGACCTCGCGCTGATCGAGACCATCAAGCGCGGCGACCCTGACGGGTTCTTCGCCCAAATCGCGAAAGAACACGACCAGCGCAAGATCTGCGGACTCGCCCCGATGTACACCCAGCTCGAATTGTTGCGCGACCATCGTGCGCGCCTGCTGATGCATGACATCGCGATGGAGCCGCAGACCGAATCCGCGGTGTCGTTCGCGAGCCTCGCGATCGACTGATTTGTCCGGGGGTGCTACGCGCCCTGATGCTTAGTCAGGAAGTCGCGGACGCGCGCGACTGCGGCGTTCACCGTGTCGGGCGTCTTCCAATGCTCGACCAACTCGGCTTTGGGTGCGAGGGTCGCAATCTCGCGTGAGATCGGCGCCGGATGGTAGAGGTCGTCACCCGCCAGAACTAACAGCGGCGTCGTGCAGGAGCGGACGAAATCGCGCGTCACGCCAAAGACGAAGTCGCTGCCATACATCTGTTCGCGAAAGCTCGCGAGCGCGGCGTCGGTCAGTCGCGCGTCGTTGCGCTGCAACTCCTTGGCCCAGCCGTTGAACATCTCGCGAAAGGCCTCGCGATTTTCGTGCAGTCCGATCGGGTTCTGCAGCACGGCGGCGCTGACGCGCTCGGGGGCCGCCTTGATCAGGTTAAGGCAGTAGGTCGAGCCGATACACCCGCCCATCGTATGGCAGCGCTTGATGCCGAGATGATCGAGCAGCGCGAGGTGGTCGCTGGCGTAGGTATGCCATCCGTCGGTGGCGCTGACCGGACCGTGCGAGCGGCCGGCGTTGCGCTGATCCATCGCGATTACCCGGAAATTGGCGGCGAACTCCCGGGTCGGATCGAACGGGCTCTTATGCCAAAACTCGATACCCGAGCGCATCCCGCCGGGTGCGAACAAGAGCAACGGGTAGCCGGAACCGAACTCCTCGTAATAGAGCGAAGTGCCTGCGCGTTCGAAAATTGGCATTGCGATTTCTCCACGTGAGCGCGGCGTCCTTCAGATGGGCTACCGGCCAGATGAACATTGTGGTGGCAATTAGACGATAAATCCGCCGTCTTGCAAATAGATCACGACATGGGCAACGCGCTTCGCAGTGGGCCGCACGCCGGCCGGCAATAACGCGGCGCGCCCGCGTCAAGTTATTGGCGGCAGTTTCTAACGGTTCGAGCTACTTTTTAACGTGCTCGAATGCGCAACTGGGCGCCGTCTGGCGGCACGCATCTTGGAATACTCAGGTGTATCGGAGCTGCTCTTGAAAACGACCCTGAGTTGCGACGTGGGGGGAATGTGGATGCGGTGTGGGGGCACGAGATCGCGTCGGGGGGTTCGCCCCCCGACGGCGATCGCGTGGCTAGCGCGAGCCCCACGATAAGTGGGGCGATGCATATCGAATTCTCTGGGGTCACAAATAATCAAGTTACGCGCTGCGTTTCTGTTGATCATTGGATATTGCGGCGATGGCGACGGATCTGTTTATCGGGTATCGTCTGCCCATATTCGATAAAAGTGGCGGCGTCCGTGTCGAGTGATTGTAGTTGGGAAGGATGATGAGCGAACATAACGGGGTGCCCAAATCGTCACCGTACAGCATATATTTGGCTGATGCCTTTGCGTGGATGGGGGCACGCGACGCCCAGTCTATTCACACGATTGTTACTGATCCCCCCTACGGTCTGAAAGAGTACACCGAAATCGAGAAGCGGAAGCTTCGGAGCGGGCATGGCGGCGTGTGGCGTATTCCTCCAGCCTTCGATGGATGCAAGCGAAGTCCGCTGCCACGGTTTACCGTATTAGATGACGCGGAGCGAACCGCGCTTCGAGAGTTCTTTGCGAGGTTTGCGCAACACGCTATGCGTATTTTGGTGCCTGGCGGACATGTGTTTATCGCAACGAATCCGCTGTTATCTCATCTTGTTTATTTTCCACTAATGGACGCTGGATTTGAAAAGCGCGGCGAAATTATTCGGTTGGTTCAAACTCTGCGTGGCGGGGATAGACCTAAAAATGCCCACGCCGAATTTGCGGAGGTCTCGGTGATGCCCCGGTCCCGTTGGGAACCTTGGGGTTTGTTTAGAAAGCCATGCGAAGGCCGAGTTCAAGATAATCTTCGCAAGTGGAAAACTGGGGGTCTGCGTCGAATTTCAAAGGACGAACCTTTCGCGGATGTGATTCTGTCTTCTCCGACGCGCGCAGAGGAAAGGGCTATTGCTCCGCACCCCTCACTCAAGCCCCAGGGCTTCATGCGGCAAATCGTTCGGGCCGCGCTTCCCTTGGGAGTAGGCGTTGTACTCGATCCATTCATGGGTGGGGGTGCCACTATAGCTGCGGCTGTAACAACCGGTTATGAGAGCATCGGAATTGAGCGCGATCCGGTATATTTCGGCGTCGCGCGAAAAGCGATTCCTGCACTTGCGCAACTACTCCGGAATGGGGCAGTCTTGCCGGGTGCAAACGGGGGAGGTCGCTCTACCGAAAGGGCTAGAGCTAATTCACATTATTAAGGCTGTCGAGTACGTGGAAAGACGTGCAGCCGACTTAGTCGATCTGTACTACGAGCAGGCGAACGTCTTCAGTGGAATCGTAGGCACGTTTGGAGTCAAGGCATTAGATGCTATTAGTCCATACAAACGTCACAAGCATCCCGATGTGGCGCAACAACGATTCCCGGATTTGTCACTTGCCGGTCAACTAAATCCCCCGCCCGAATTGGCTCTTGAATCAAAGGGAAGCATCCGACCTTGGGCGGTTCAATCACATTATGATCATCCTGGTTGGTACATTATCTGGCGTTATTTGGTTGACTCCACTCAGACTGTAAAATCGGGGTTGCCGGTCGTAATCTGGCGAGTGGATGTTACATTCGTTCAGAAGGAAGACTGGAAATATGAGGGTAGCTCCGCCAGTGCTCGAGGGGGCGGGCGTACCCACACGTTCGGTTTGCGAGGACCCGCCAAGAAGCTCAGCACAGCAATCGCATTCACCCTCCCCGCAATTATTCTCCAAGGCGGCAGACCCATTCTCTCTTCAAATTAGGCTCACCCGGTTGTCGCCGAGTGTGCATCCACCGTGCACGTTCTATCGGTTTCTACATGCACAATCGGCGTCCATTGGTCTCCACCGACATCGAGAAGTGCTTGATTAGATTGGATTGGTGGTGAGCGTCCGGGACTTGAACCCAGGATCCTCTGATTAAGAGTCACCTGTTCATTTGTGTGTTTCGTGGCTAGCGCGCCTTGGGCAGTCCGAGCACGCGTTCGGCAATAATGTTGCGCTGGATCTCCGAGGTGCCGCCCTCGATCGTATTGGCGCGCGAGCGCAAGAAGTGATGCTGCCAACGACCGCCCTGCACCGCGTATGGCGAGCCCTTGACCAACTGGCTGGCCGGGCCTTCGAGCTCGATCACGAATTCCTGCATCCGCTGATTCAGCTCCGACCACGCGAGCTTCGAGATCGATCCCTCGGGGCCTGGATTTCCGCCCCTCAAGATTTGCGAGAAGGCCCTATAGGAGGTGAAGCGCAGCATCTCGAGTTCAACGTAGAACTGTGCGAGGCGCTGACGGACGGCAGGATCGCTCGTCGCGGGCGCGCCGTTGCGAGTGATCGAGCGCACGAGGTCGAGGATCTCCTCGAACACGATGCGGTAGCGCATCACGCTCGCGAGCGCCGTCGTGCCGCGCTCGTTCATCAGGGTGGTCGTGGCAACGCGCCAGCCTTCGTTGAGTCCGCCGAGCAGGTTCTGGCGCGGCACGTGAACGTCCTCGAAGAACATTTCGTTGAACTCGGCTTCGCCGGTCATCTGGCGGAGCGGACGGACCGTGATGCCGGGGGTTTTCATATCGACCAGCAGGTAGCTGAGCCCGCGATGTTTGGGAGCGTCGGGATCGGTGCGCACGACCAGCATGCACCAGTCGGCGATGTGGCCGAGCGTGGTCCAGACCTTTTGCCCGTTGACGACGAACTCATCGCCCTGCAGTTCGGCGCGGGTGCGCGCGGCGGCGAGGTCGGAACCGGAGTCGGGCTCGGAAAAACCCTGGCACCAGATCTCCTCGCAGCTCAGAATTTTCGGCAGGTAGCGTGTTTTTTGTTCGTCGGTGCCGTAAGTGATGATGGTCGGCGCGGCCATGGTGAGGCCGAGTACGTTCAGCGGCGCGGGGGCGCGCACGCGTGCGACCTCCTGATTGAAGATCGCCATTTCGATTTGCGAGGCGCCCTGTCCGCCAAACTCGCGCGGCCACGCCATGCCCAGAAAGCCACCCTCGTAAAGTCGCCGCTGCCAGTCGCGCATGAATTCGATCATGCTCATGCCGTCGGGTCGAAAACCGGCCTTGCCCCATCCGGGCGGCAGATTCTCGCTGAGGAATTTCTGCACTTTGGCGCGAAACTGTTCCTGTTCGGGGGTAAAGCTCAGATCCATCGGTCAATCTCCGGCATCGGCGATTCATGTGCGCTGCGCGTTGAGTAGCCGCGCGTGGAGCGCGTCATACCAGGCAAACCAGACCTGCCGGCCCGCAGCGAATTCATTCGAGCGTGTTCATCAGGCGAATCAGTTCGGCGCGGCCCCATTCGACTTCGAAGCGATGGCGGTTGGCCATCGCCCGCAATTGGTCATGAATCGGACCGGCCGCGGGCGCTATCGCGATCGCTTCCTCGACCTTGCGCGCGACCCATTCCTCGCCGTGAATCAGCAGCTTGAGGCGGTCTTGCAGGGAGCCGGCGGCCGCTACTTTGGCCGCGAACTCGCCGACTTTAGCGCTCGGAGTGGCCCCGCCGGATCGGATGAGCGTCTCGAGGTGGCTTGCGGTGGTGGCCTCGTCCTCGCGCGAAGTCGAGAGCAGCTTGCGCAGTTCACCCTGTGTAATTTCGTTGAGCAGGTGATCGAGAGCGGCGACGCCGGCACGTTCGGATTCGAGCAGCAGATTCAGGATTTGTGTGAGGGCCTGATCCACGGGCGGAATCTAGCCTGTGCCGCCGACCACGCGCAAGGCGCCGGGAATTGGGGGTGATATCGGAGGGATTCGTGCGGTCAGGAGTCGCGCTCGAGGCGGTCGCCGAGGATTTCGGCGAGGCGCTCGGCAGGAGCGCGTTTGGCGTCGGCGATCGCGAAACCGGCGGCCGCCGCGTGGCCGCCACCGCCGTATCGTTGCGCCAGTACCGAGAGATCGACTGCGCAATCGGTGCTCCGGCGCAGACTGACGCCGAGGCTTCGCAGGTCGAACAGCGCGATGACGGTCTGCGACTGGCCTTCGTAAAGCTTCGCGGCGACTTCGCTGCTGTAGCCCATGCAGCAGGCGGTGCGGATTCTAAGCCCGTTGCCGAGTGGCCGTTCGACCATCGTGGCATGGGCGAGGTCGAGACTCTTGTCCATCGCCTTTTTGCCCTGCTCGTATGCGAGCCGCAGCCGCCGGCTCATGACCGGTTCGCTGAGGCGGGTAATCTCGCGATAGGAATCGGTGCCGCCGAGCGTTTGCACGGCGAGGGCCCAGTTCGCCGATTCGGGCACCTGATGAATCCAGCGGTCGTGGTCGTCGGCGATCGCGACGAAGGGAAAGAACTTCTCGAACTCCGGCAGCCGTGCCTGTTCGCCGCGTTCGCCGGCCAGGTCGTTAAGATAGTTGAACGTGAGGCGCGCTGCCGAGAACTCCTCCGAGAGCAGGCGCCCGGTGAACGGCACGTCGAATTCGGGGGCATCGGCGCGTGACACGGCTGTGCGATGGTGGTCGATCCAGTAAAGCCGCGCTCCGTTGCTCACCAGATTGGTCAGATGCTCGGCCGTTTTGGCCGAGGTCCACGAAAGGTCGGTAATCCAGATCTCATCGTCGCCGCCCTTGGCGCGGAGGCCCTGAATGATACGGTCGCTGTCACCGTTGGCCGCGAGCATCGTGATCACGCGCTCCTCGAGGTAGAAGCGTTTGATGGTGGCGGCAGCCATCACACCGTCGAGGCAGGACGGTCCGTGGCTTACGACCTGTATAGTGCGGCGATCGGGTCGAGACATAGTCTTTCAATTGTATTGAATTGTGCCGCCGCAAGCGATGCGTGGATTTCACGTTCCATCGGTGTCGCCTCCGGTTTGGCCTGTTTATCGGTGGCGGCCGCACGATGGAGATTTTTCTATCGCGTGCTAGAGTCACTGCGAATCAGCTAAGGGGCGCTGGAGGTTCGGCGTCCAAGGGCCCGACGGACACTAGACCAAGTGGAACCCTCGATTCTGGAGCGTTCGCAGCATCCGATATCGCGGCGCGATATCGATCCGAACGTGCTGAAGGTGCTCTACCGCCTGATCGCGGCCGACTATGCCGGCTACCTGGTTGGCGGCGGCGTGCGCGACCTGATGATGGGGCGGCGGCCGAAAGACTTCGACGTGGCGACCTCGGCGCATCCGCAGCAGGTGCGCGACCTGTTCCGCAATTCGCGCCTGATCGGCCGCCGATTTCGGCTTGTGCACGTTTTTTTCGGTCAACAGAATATAGAGGTCGCGACCTTTCGCCGTCGCGCGGAGGACGTCGCCGAGAGCGACGATCCGATGATCCGGCACGACAATACGTTCGGCACGCCGGAGGAAGACGCTTTTCGCCGCGATTTCACCATCAATGCGCTCTTTTACGATCCACGTTCATTCGAGGTGATCGATTATGTCGGCGGCGTGCCTGACCTTCACGCGCGGCTGATCCGCACGGTCGGCGACCCCGATGTGCGCATGCGCGAGGATCCGGTCCGAATGATTCGCGCGGTTCGCTTTGCGACCAAGCTTGATTTCGCGATTGAGCCGGCCACGCGCGCCGCGATCGTTCGCCATTGCGGTGATCTGGCGAAAGCCTCGGTGCCGCGGCTGGTCGAGGAGATCTTCCGCACGCTCAGCTTCAAGGGAGCCGAGCGCGCCTTGTTCATGATGCAGGAACTCGGGCTGCTAGAGATCTTGCTGCCGAAGCTGTCTGTCCATCTGCGGGTTGCGGGGTCTGCCGAGGGCGATCCCAAGAACATCGCCACCGCGCGAAATCTGGCCGCCGTGGGCCGCTCGATCGACAACGGCGATGAGCCCTCACGGCCGCTGGTGCTGGCCTGCCTGTTTGCCGATATGCATCGAACGAGCGTAGCCAACGCCGGCGAGGCCCATCGGCTGGACCTGGTCGAATTCTTGCGCGAGCGGGGCTTTTCGCGCGCCGATACCGATCACATGCGCCTGCTGCTCGAAGCGGCTACGCATATGATGACGCGGTCGCGCCTGGCGCGACGGATCGTGCGGCGGCCGTATTATCCGGAGGCGCGCCGGTTCTTCGAGTTGATCGCGCCGACTTACGATCTCGAGGTCGGGGCGTTCGATCGGTTCCTCGCCGAGACCCGCGATCATCCGCCACGCCATCGCCGAGCGCCTTCGGCAGAGGCGGGTCAGGTGGCGGCCAGTGCGAGCGGCGCTCCCCCCGAGGGCGGCCCGGCGGTCTCCGGCCCACCCGGCCGTCGCCGCCGACGGCATCGTGGCGGACGCCGGCGGCGGCGTCCTGCCGGAAACGCTATCAACGACTCGACAATGATCGTCCTGACCGAAGCGATGTCGTCACCCAACGTCGGCAACGACGCCGACGTCAACGCCACTGAATCGCTCGCCGCAGCTCCATCGATTAGTGATGACGCGCCACCCGGTGACCGCCCGGACGGCTTGCCCGAGCATCATTGAGCGTGCGCGCATCGTAGGACGCGCGGTTATTGTGTGGCTTGTCCATATCGGCGTCATCGACTACTTTTGAGGCTCCGCAGGGGTAAGGCGCAGCGATCCCAAGGGACGAAGTAACCCTTTGGGCACCGGCCGACATGCTGTTATCGACGAGCCCGGCGGGGTTTCAAGTCTCTCTGGCGAGGTTTCCGCTTTGGCTGCAAACAATGTGCGCTCGGACAGGATCTGGATGGACGGCGAGATGGTCCCGTATGAGCAGGCCAACGTCCACGTCCTCACCCACAGCCTGCATTACGGGCTGGCGGTCTTTGAAGGGATGCGCTGCTACAAGTCGGAGAATGGGCGATCGGCGATTTTCCGCGCCCAGGAGCATATCCGGCGACTCTTCGATTCCGCGCACATCGTCGAGATGCAGATTCCGTTCAGCCAGGAAGAGGTCGTCAAGGCCTGCGCCGACGTGGTGCGCATCAACAAGTTCGACGAATGCTACCTGCGGCCGATCGCGTTTTACGGAGCGGGCGAGATGGGCGTGGTCGCGCGCAACAACCAGGTGCGACTCGCGATCGCGGCGTGGCCATGGGGTGCGTACCTCGGCGACGACGGCATCACCAAGGGCGTGCGGCTCAAGACCTCCTCGTTCGTGCGCTTTCATCACAACTCGATGATGGCGATGGCGAAGACCTCGGCGAACTACGTCAACTCCGCGTTGGCCGGCTACGAGGCCCGCCGCAACGGTTACGACGAGGCGTTGCTACTCGACGTCAACGGCTACGTCTCGGAAGGCAGTGGCGAGAATTTTTTCATCGTGCGCGACGGTGTGGTGCGGACGCCACCGCTGATGTCGTGTCTGGCGGGTATCACGCGCGATTCGGTAATGAAGATTCTGGCCGACGACGGTATTCAGGTGATCGAGCAGCAGTTCCCGCGCGACCTGGTGTATATTTCGGACGAAGCGTTCATGACCGGCACCGCGGCCGAGGTGACGCCGGTGCGCGAGCTCGACGATCGCCAGATTGGCGCCGGCAAGCCCGGGCCGATAACGCGCAAGGTGATCGAAGTTTTTCACGGAGCGCTGCGCGGCCGCGAACCGCGCTATGGCAAGTGGCTGCACTACGTTTAGGCTTGGCCGGCGCCGGCAAACTCTAGTCAATCGGCGAACCGCGAATAGTCAGTCAATGAGGTTTCTCAGGACCGCTATTGGAGTTGTCTTTATGGGATCCCTCTTCAATCTGCTTTTCCCGTGGCTGGCGCGTGCCGAGATGCTCAAGGTGGGCGACGTCGCCCCGGAATTTTCGACCGACGCGGTGATCGGCGACCAATCCATACCGGTCAAGCTGAGCGACTATCGCGGCCGCAAGGTCGTGCTCTACTTCTATCCCAAGGACAACACGCCCGGATGTACCAAAGAGGCGTGTAACTTTCGCGATGGTTACAACGATTTGCAGCGGTGGGGCATAGTGCTGCTCGGATGCAGTATCGACGGCGCCGACAGCCATCGCGCGTTCGCGAAGAAATATAGCCTGCCCTTTCCGCTGCTGCTCGATCCGGGCAGCAAAATCGCCAAAGCCTACGGCGCCGATAACGGCATTCCGATCCTCGGCCTCGACCGGCGCGTCACCTACGTGATTGGTGACGACGGGCGCATCCTGAAGGTTTATCCGAACGTGGACCCGGCCAGTCACGCGCGGCAAATCGTGAGCGAACTTGGTGCAGACAAGCCACCGCCCACGCCCGTCGCGACCCCGTCGGCGTCGATTACCGCCGCGCCCACCCCTCAGCCGAAGCAACGCAAGGGCGTCGATTCCGACTCGGACAGCGAACCCGACTAATGAAGCTCCGCACCGGCACGCTTTCAGAAGTATGATGCCTCAAGCAGTGCGCGAAATACGAAATCAATCAAATTCCATAAGTTCCCGCGCCGATATCGCTGCCGACGGCGAATATCCGAGGCTTACCGCGAGCAGGACTGCGGCGACCGCGATTACCGTCGCATCGTTCGCGCACCGTGTGAGATGGGTCAGCGCCGGGAGATGGGCCTCGACCGTCGCGTCGATCGACTCGCGAGTGCATCCGAAGCGGTCGGGGTCGAAGAGCGCGTCAATAATTGGATTGGCGTCGAAGTTTGTTTCGCGCAGGGCTTCCGCGATCGCACGTCGCCAGAATTCCCGCGGCTCGACGGCCGCGAAGTCCGTGAGGCGCGCGACGCGATCGCTCATCAGCCGGATGAGGGGACGGTAACGCTCGTTCAGCGCGAGATGATGGCCGATGTTCTGCGCGGCGAGAAATTCGCCGATGGTACCGTTCTCTCCATACACACCAGTCGAGCCCGCGGCCGCTTCGAGCCGGACGAAGCGCTCGCGCCCGCCACCGCGCTCCAATCCGAGCGGATAGAGCCGGCACGCGAGCGGGCGTCCGCGATGGATCGAGCAGTGGATACCGTCGAGCGCTGCGCAGCGACCGTCCGGGAGAAATCGGAGCAGCGAGCCGCGCCGCAACGTATAGCGCGCGACCGCCGCGCCCGTGCTGATTCCGCAGACGCGTGCGATCGCGATGACGTCCACCGGCGAGAGCGTTATCGCCTGGTCGTGGCAACAGCGTCCGCATTGATTACAGCGATATGAAAATGCGCCTTGGCGATCCATTTGAAAGAAATTTGCCAATATTGCGAACGCGCACGCTGGCAAGCGGTGGCGGCGCGGTGGTTTAACGCTACCTAATTTATGCGAGCTTCGGTACGATCAGCGAGGCAGTTGCGATTCGACTTGAAGAGGACCGCAAATGGATTTCAACTATTCGCCCGAACAGGAAGCCTATCGTCAGGAGGTTCGCACGTGGCTGGAGGCGAATCAGCCGCCGCCGCTGACGCCGGAGGAAAAGGAGCGCATCGACGAGGACCTGCTGTGGGAGCGCAACAAGCGCTGGCATAAGAAGCTCTACGAACACGGCTGGGTGGGGCTCAACTGGCCGAAGGAATACGGTGGTCGCGGCGCCACTTTTATCGAGCAGGTCATTTTTCAGCAGGAGCTCGGACGGCTGGGTCTGCCGATGGGTATCAACGTGTTGGGCATCATCATGACCGGGCCCGCGCTGATGCAATGGGGCACCGATGAGCAGAAGCAGCGCTACCTCAAGCCGATTATCATGGCCGACGAAATCTGGTGCGAGGGCATGTCGGAACCCGGCGCCGGGAGCGACCTCGCATCGATTCAGACCCGCGCGGAACTGCATGGCGACGAGTTTATCGTGAATGGGCAGAAGGTCTGGACGACGCATGCGCAGCGCTCCGACTTCTGCCAACTCTTCGTCCGCACCAACCCGGACGTGCCCAAGCATAAGGGGATGAGCGCGCTGCTGGTCGATATGCACAGTCCCGGTGTGGTGGTGAAACCGCTGAAGCAGATCACCGGCGATTCCGAATTCAACGAGATTTTTTTCGAAGACGTTCGCGTGCCCAAGGAGAACCTGCTCGGACCGCTCAACGCTGGATGGCAGGTGCTGGTGAACACGCTGATGCATGAGCGCTTTGGAATCAGCGAGACGATCGGCGGCACCGAGGTCATCCTGGCGCAACTGGTTGAAATGGCGCAGACGATTCCGCTGGGCGGTAGTCGCGCGGCCGAGGACGACGAAATCCGGCAGCAGATCGCGCAGTTCGCGATCGAAGTCACGGCGAAGAAGTACAACGGGTTGCGCGCGCTCTCGAAGCGGCTCAAGGGTCAGCAGCCGGGTGCGGAGTCGTCGATCGGCAAGCTGATTTCCACCGACCTGTCGCAGCGGATGACGAAATTCGCGACGCGCTTGCTGGGCGGTTATGCGATGATCGAGCGCAAATCACCGTTCGCGCCGGACGGCGACTGGATGCGCCGTATCCTGAACGTCGAGATGCTGACGATCGCGGGCGGCACGTCCGCGGTGCAAAAGAACATGATCGGCGAGCGGATTTTGCAACTGCCGAAGGGTTGATCGCGAACCGCTCGCGTCCACTTTCCTTGTGGACAGGCGCAACTTCTGTCACAAGCATGCCCTGATGCGCTCGCCAGGTGAGCGGCGTCTGGCCGGTCCGCACACGTGAGACGGCCCGCCTGCTTGCAGGGCTCCGCACGCAACCGCTTTCTCGGTGGGAGATGGGGAATGCGCCTAATGCGGCTTGGTACACTTGCACCTATAGTTGCACTCTCGGGATTCGTCCTGCTGATCCACGCCACGCCGTCGCTGGCCGCTGACGATGCGAAAATCAGCGCCGGCGATACGGCGTGGGTGCTGACTTCATCGGCGCTGGTGTTGCTGATGACGGCTCCGGGCCTGGCGCTCTTTTACGCCGGTATGGTGCGACGCAAAAACGTGCTCGCCACCCTCATGCAAAGCTTTTTCATGGTCGCGATCGTCTCGGTACAGTGGGCGCTGTTCGGCTACAGTCTGGCATTTTCGCCATATTCCTGGTTCATCGGTGGATTGAGCTGGATCGGACTCAACGGCGTCAGCGCCTCGCAGGCGTACCCTGCCTATGCTGCGACCATTCCGCATCAGGCGTACATGATCTTTCAATGTATGTTCGCCGTGATCACGCCCGCGTTGATCACTGGCGCGTTCGCCGAGCGGATTTCATTTCGCGGCTTTCTGGTCTTCAGCCTGTTGTGGACGACCCTGATCTACGACCCGCTAGCGCATTGGGTGTGGGGAATCGACGGCTGGATTCATCAAATGGGTGCGCTGGATTTCGCTGGGGGCACGGTGGTGCACATCTCCTCGGGGATTTCGGCGCTGGCAGCGGTGCTGATCATCGGACGGCGGCGAGGCTATCCACGCGAGCCGATGATTCCGCACAACCTGACGCTCACGATCACTGGCGCAGGTTTGCTGTGGTTTGGATGGTTCGGCTTCAACGCCGGCAGTGCGCTGGCCGCCAACGGACTCGCGGTCTCGGCTTTCGTCGCGACCCATCTCGGCGCATGCGCGGCGACGATTTCGTGGGTGGTCGCCGAATGGTGGAAGACCGGCAAGCCGACCGTGCTTGGCGCGGTCAGCGGCGCCGTCGCAGGCCTCGTAGCGATCACCCCGGCGTCGGGCTATGTCGGTCCCGGCGGAGCGATCGTGATCGGCGCGGTCGCAGGGGTCGTTTGCTATCTAGCGGTGCGGATGAAATCGCGTTTCGGTTACGACGACGCCCTCGATGTGGTCGGCGTCCACGGCGTCGGCGGCATCTGGGGGGCGCTTGCGACCGGACTCTTCGCCAGCGTGGCCGTGAACTCGGGCGGCGCGAACGGTCTGTTTTACGGGAATCCCCGGCAATTACTGATACAGGCGATCGCGGTCGGCGCGAGTATCATGTTCGCCTTCGTCGGCAGCCTCATCCTGTTGAAGGTGACTGATGCGCTCGTCGGTTTGCGCGTTGATGCGGAGTCCGAAGCGATGGGCCTTGATATCAGCGAGCACGACGAGAACGGCTACGCCCTGGAGGCGTGATGGCGCGGTGATTCAGCCGTTGTGGATTTG
>Ga0207695_10005032_pt1 | contig 17749 bp, 22 predicted proteins | sample KBSC54metaG_FD_184354 | JGI IMG/M metagenome (GOLD analysis project Ga0207695, IMG submission 184354) | Corn rhizosphere microbial communities from Kellogg Biological Station, Michigan, USA - KBS C5-4 metaG (SPAdes) (version 2) | ecosystem: Host-associated > Plants > Roots > Rhizosphere > Soil... | reverse complement strand
ACGCCTCGGCGGACGGCTTCAGCGGACCGCCGTCGGTGCGCTTCATCTGGGGCAAGTCCTGGAACATTCCTGCCGTGATCGTCTGCGTGGCCGAGCGCCTGGAGCGCTTCGACGCCAACGGGGCGCCCCAGCGCTCGTGGCTGTCGCTGCGCCTGCGCCGGGTGGATGAGCCGGATCCACGGCCGGTCCCGCCGCTGCCGGTGACGCCGCAGTTCGAGGTTCCAGCCCAGAGCACGGACGCCGGTCAGGACCAGTACAGGTCGGTGGACGTGCCGGTGGACGACCAGGGCGCGCCGCTGGATCGGCTGGATCAGATCTGCGCCGAGCACTACGGCAATCCCGGCCTCGCCCCCCTGCTCGGCGACTTCAACGGGCTCGAGGACCTGCTGCTGATGGTCGAGGGCACGGCGCTGTCGCTGCCGCCGATCTCGCTGCTGATGGGGGGCGCCCCATGACGGCGGCGTTCGCCAACGCGGCGCTGAGGATCGAGCTGGACGGCGCGGCGCTCGAGGCCGGGCTGGCTCGCGCCGCCACCGGCGTCGTGGTGCGCCAGCGCCTGAGCGCGCCCACGCTGGCGGAAATCTCGTTTGCCGAACCCCCCGGCGACGCGATCGCCGCCTTCCGGTTCGGCGCCGCGCTGCGCCTCAGCCTCGCGGCGGGTGAGATCTTCTCCGGCGAGATCACCGCGGTCGAATACTTCCGAGACGGGGCGCAGGGCCACATCGTCCGGGTCCGCGCCTTCGACCGCCTGCATCGCCTGCGCAAGAAGCAGCGCGCCCGCACCGCGGCGAACGTGAGCGTCGGCCAGTTCGTCGCCGATACGGTGCGCGAGATCGGCCTCGGCTGCGAGGCCGCCAGCAACGGGCCGACGCGCCGCTTCGTCGTTCAGTCCGACGAGAGCGACTTCAACCTGCTCGTCGGCCTCGCGGCCGACGCGGGTCTGTACCTCTACCTGGCCGGCGATACGGTCCGGCTGGTCAGCCTGGCGGGCGAAGGCGATCCGGTGGAACTGAAGGTCGGCCGGGAGCTGGCCGCCGCCCGCGCCACCGCCAATGCGGAGTCCATGCGGGTGAGGACCGAGACCAGGGCCTGGGACGTGTCGCGCACCCAGCTGGTCGCGGGCTCGGCCACCCTCGCCCGCCAGGACGCCAACGACATGCACGCCCTGGACCTGACCGCCTTCAGCGGCCTGGGCGCACGCACCCTGTTCAACCGCATTGCCGGGGCCGCGGACGAGGCGGAGGCCCTGGCCCAGGCCGACCTGGACCGCAGCGCCGGCCGCGAGGTCGTCATCGAGACGACGGCGGACGGCAATCCCGATCTGCGGCCTGGGCGACTGGTGACGATCGTCGGGTTGGGCGCGGCGGCCGACGGCATCTTCACGGTCACCGAAGCCGTGCACAGTTTCAGCGAGGCGTCCGGCTACCTCACCGAGTTCACCACCGCGCCACCGCAGGTATCACCGGGGCGCAGCCGGGCGCCGGTGTTCAGCTTCGGAACCGTCAGCGATCTTGGAGACCCGGACCGGCTCTCGCGGGTGAAAGCCCGACTCAACCTGTGTGGCGACCTGGAAACTGACTGGATGCCGGTGGTGATCCCTGGCGCCGGCGCCGGCAAGGGATTGGCGGTCATCCCCGAAGTGGGGGACGAGGTGCTGATCCTGTTCCCGCAAGGCGACCTCGCCGTCGGCATCGTGGTGGGCGGCCTCTACGGCGAGCGCCAGTCCCCCGGCCTGGTGGAGGCGGGGATCCGGCCCTTCGCCTTCCGCACCGGCAATGGCCAGGCCATCACGCTCGACGCCGAAGGCGGGCTGGCGCGGATCGAGACGAGCGGCGGCGACGTCTTCGAGATGGGCCCCAAGGGCGCCCGGATGCACGCCGTGCAGGACCTGGTGATCGAGGCGCCCGGCCGCACGCTCACCATCCGCGCCAAGGCCGTGGAATTCGAACAGGGATGACGATGCTCTGGCTCACCGAAGACGCGCGACTGAGGTGCGACCACGGCGGCCACGTGGCGATCGCCGCGACCCAGAACCTGGTGCGGATCGAGAAGCGCCGCGCGCTCGTGCGGCCCAATCCCGAGGGCCGCGCGATCGCCGCCTGCCCCAACGCCAACCCCCTGGCCGGCATCCTGCCCTGCCTGCATACGCTGGAGGTGCGCGAGGGCTACTCGACCCTGGTCCGCATCGAAGGCCAACCAGTCTGTCTACAGAGCGTCCTCGGCTACACCGACGGCTCGCCGCCCCGGGTCGCCAACTACAAGGTGGCCGACCCTGCCCAGGTCTTCGTCGAGGCTGACGCATGACTGCAGCGCCCGGAAGCGGCTGGCTGTTCAAGGGGGCGGAGCTCGGGGGAGCCCGCTCGGAGCTGACGCCGCCCGAAGGGATCGTGCTGACGCCCGCCGGGCGGGTCGCCATGGTCGCCGGCGACGCAGCGGTCCGACAGTCGATCATCCTGCTGCTGACCACCCTGCCTGGCGAGCGTGTGATGCGGCCGGACTACGGCTGCCCGCTCAATCGGCTGATGTTCCTGCCCAACGACGCGACCACCGCGGGCCTGGCGATCCACTATGTCCGCCAGGCGCTGATGCGGTTCGAGCCGCGCGTCGACATCGTCGCCCTGGACGCCTCCGCCGCGCCGCTCGGCGATGAGCGGGAACAGGCGCTGGACGACGGCGCCCGGCTGACCGTGACGCTGGTCTATCGCGTCAGGGCCAGCAACCGCACGACGACCCTCGACTTCGAGATCGGTCTCGACGCCGGAGGCGTCCGATGACGCTTCCGGTTCCGAAGCTCGACGACCGTCGCTTCGACCAGCTCGTGGCCGCGGCCCTGGAGCGGGTGAAGGCGACCTGCCCCGAGTGGACGGACGTAAGCGCCGGCGATCCCGGGCTGACCCTGATCGAGGTCTTCGCCTTCCTGACCGAGAACATGATCTACCGGCTGAACCGGGTGCCGGAGAAGCTCTACGTCACCCTGATGAACCTGGTCGGCGCGCAGGTGCGCGCGCCCTCAGCGGCCGCGGTCGCCTTGAGCTTTTCGCGCACCGGAGACGACACCGGCGACCTCGACATCCCCCTGGGCGTGCAGGTGAGCACCGGCGACGGATCGGTGACGTTCACGGTGACCGAGGCCGCGGTGCTGAAGCACGGCCAGGCCTCGGTCAGTGTGCCGGCCCTGCATTGCGACGTGGTGGACGCCGAGCTCATCAGCTCGGTCGCCGGGCAGGGCTTCCGGGTCCAGAAGCCGCCGATCATCGCCCCCTCGGGCGACGGGCTGGACGTGATCGTGGGCGTCGAGGCCGCCGCCGACGAGATCGCCGAGGTCGCCTCCCGCTCGGTGGGCGGAAAGGCGTTCGCGGTCTGGAAGCCGGCGGCCAGCTACGCCGAAGCGGCCGGCGAACCGCGCCTGTTCATCGTCGACCGCGCCTCCGGCCTGATCGTGTTTCCGTCCGGAGTGGTCGGTGCGGCCCCGGCCGGCGGGTCCCGGGAGATCCGGGTCTGGTACCGGCGCGGGGGCGGGCGCGCGGGCAACGTCGCCGCCGGCGCGCTCAGCGTGATCAAGACGCCCGGCCTCAAGCTGGCGGTGACCAACCCGGCGTCCGCGGCCGGAGGGGCCGACGTCGAGACCGTGCAGGAGGCCATCCGCCGCACGCCCATAGCCGCCACGTCGATGCGGGCCGCAGTCACCGCGCGCGACTTCGAGCGCGAGGCCTGTGCGGTGGGCGGCATCGCCAGGGCGCGCGCCTTCGCCCTGGCCCAGCAATGGCGGCACGCCGAGCCGGGCGTCGTCGAGGTGCTGGCGGTCCCCTCGATCGATCTCGGCGCCCTGGTCGAAGGCCAGGTCACCGCCGAGACCATGGCCGCCCACCGCAGCGAGGACCTGCGCAAGCGGGTGGCGCAGCTGATCGACGACAAGCGGCCGTTGGGGGTGCGGGTCGCGGTGGACTGGGCCAGGGTGCGGCCGGTCGCGGTGAGCGCCCGGGTGGTGGTCACGCGCGGCGAGAACATCGCGCTGAAGGCCCAGGCGATCCGGGGCCGGCTGAACGCCCTGTTCTCCCCTTTCAACGCCCAGGCCTTCGGGCGCGCCCTGCGGGCGTCGGACGCCTACGAGGCGATCCTGGCCGAGCCCGCGGTGCGGTACGCCGATCAGCTTCGGTTCACCATCGGCGAGGCGCCCAGCGCCAACGTCAACGACCTGATCAGCGATCCGCACCAGCCCCGCACCTGGTTCGCCGCCGCCCAGGGCGCCCTGCATCGCAGCCTCGACAACGGCGACAGCTGGTCCATCGTCTACCAGGCCAAGGACGAGCAGCCGCTGTTCGTTCGCCGCCATCCCGACAGGCCCGGACTGGCGGCGCTCGGCGTCAGCCGCCCGGGCGGCGGCGCGATCCACCTCTCGTCCGACTGCGGCGAGACCTGGTCGACGGCCGAGGCGGCTTTCAACTGCCAGATCAGCGACGCGGCCTGGACCATGCGGGACGGCGCGCCGATGCTGCTGGTGGCGACGCAACAGGGCCTGGTGCAGTTCCAGCCGGGCGCCGGGGCCGGACCGGCGCCCGTGAGCGTCGACACCGCTGTCGACAGCCACGGCTTCTATGCCGTGACCGCCTCGACCTCGCCGTCCGGCGCGGTCACCGTCGCGGTGGCGGCGCGGGAGACGCTCGGCGTCTATCTGTCGCCGGCCGGCGGCGTCTCTGGCACCTTCAAGGCGGCTGGCCTCAAGGACAAGGACATCCGCGCCCTGGTCATTCAGCGGTTCAATGCGCGCGACTTCCTCTGGGCGGCCGCGGAGGCCGAGGCGGGCCAGCCGGGCGAAGGCGCGTTCCGGCTCGAACTGGCGCCCAACGGCGAGGACTCCGGCGGCGGATGGCTGGACTTCAACATCGGCTGGCAGGGCGGTTCGTGCCAGGGCCTGGCTTTCGTCGACGGCGCCGGCTTCGCCGCGTCCAACCGAAGCGGCGTCCTCAGCATCGACACGGGGGCTGCCTCGCCTGCCTGGCGGCCGGTGCGGATCGACGCCGGCCTGCCTCTGCACGATCGCAACCGCGTGCTGGAAGTGACCGCTGCGGTCGCCGCCGCGCCGGCCCAGCCCAGTCCGATCGTGTTCGCCGGCGGACCGGCCGGCGTCTACCGCAGCCTCGACGGCGCCGAGCGCTTCAGCCTGGCCTCGGCCGAGGAGTTCACCGACCGCATCCCGCTGCCGCCGAACTGGCTCTACTGCGCCGGCGCGCACACGATCACGGTCGTCGAGGAAGGCGAGACCTGACCGTGCGCGCCGACCGCATCGCCCGCTTCCTGCCGGAAACCTACCGGGCGGCCGACCAGCCGGCCAGCGTGCTGCGGTCGTTGATCGAAGCGATGGAGACCCTGCAGCAGCCCGCCGAGGACATCCTGGCGGAGGTCGACCGCTACCTGGATCCGGCCCGCGCGCCCGATGCCTTCGTGCCGCTGCTGGCCAGTTGGCTGGATCTGACGCCTTACCTCGACTGGAGCGGCGGACGGGCGGGCTTGGGCTCGCCCCGCTTCGCCCCAGGCGTCGAGCGCCTGAGATTGCTGGTCACGCAGGCGCCCGACCTCAACGCCCGACGCGGCGCACGGGCGGCGCTGGAAACCTTCCTGACCACCGCCACCGGCTGCACGGGCTTCACGGTCGAGGAGAATCCGCCGGACGCGAACGGCAGGGGCCGGCCGTTCCACATCCGGGTGCATGCGCCGAACGAGGCGGCACGTTACTCCGACCTGGTCGCGCGCATCGTGGACGGCGAGCGCCCGGTCTACGTCACCTACGAAATTGCCTATGCTTCCGGCGCGCCGGACGCGGCCGGCGAGGCGGCGGGGGACAGTCATGCCTAGCTTCGAAATTCCTGACGGGCCTACCACCGTTCCGCTGATGAGCCAGTCGGTGAAGGGCAAGGCGCTGCGCACAGCCAGCGTCACCTTCACCGTCACCAACAAGACCGACCAGCCGCTGTCCTGCCGGCTGAAGGCCGCGCCACAGGCCGACGCCCAGGCCGGATGGTTCGAGCTGCAGGGCGAAAAGGAGCGCCCGTTCGCGGCCGCCGAGACCCAGAAGGTCACCGTCAACGTCGCCGTGCCGGCCGACGTGACGCCGTCGGACTTCAAGTTCCGGCTGCAGGCGATGAACGTCAACGACCCCGGCAACGACTATGCCGAGAGCGCCGTCGCCACCCTGTCGGTCGCCGCGCCGACGCCGCCGAAGCCGGGCAAGGTGTGGCCCTACCTGCTGGTGGCTGCGGTGCTGGTGCTGATCGTGGGCGGGGTCGCGGCCCTGCTCCTGGGGCAGAAGCCGACGCCCCCACCGCCCGTGACCGTGCAAGTGCCGGACGTCTCGTCACGCAGTCTCACATTTGCAGGCGCGCAGGCGATCCTGGAGGAGCATGGATTCACGGTGACGCGCATCGCCGGGCCGGCGACGGGAAAGCCGCCTGAGACGGTGGTGTCCCAGGATCCGGCCGCAAACGCCAAGGTTGCGACCGCGGGCGAAGTAAAGGTCACGGTGGACCCAGGCGTCCCGATTCCGGCTGACCTGCGCGGCAGGCAGATCACCGACGTCGGCGATCGGCTGGCGCAGTTCTCGACCACGATCACCGCGCTGGGGGACAACGGCTCCACAGGCCAGATCGTCGGCTTCGACCCGCCGTCGGGCGTCGTCGCCAAGGGCAGCCCCCTGATGGTCCTGATCCACAGTCCAGGATGCCGCAGCTTCGTCTGCCTGGAAGGGCGCGTTTCGATGGAGCAGATCAGGGCCTTCCAGGCCGCTGGCGGCCATTAGCCAGGCAAGGGGAACAGCATGCCCAGCTTCGAAATTCCCGACGGGCCGAGCACCGTTCCGTTGATGAGCCAGTCGGTGAAGGGCAAGGCCTTTCGTACGGCCAACGTCACCTTCACGGTCACCAACAAGACCGACCAGGCCTTGTCCTGTCGGTTGAAGGCCGCGCCGCAGGCCGACGCCCAGGCCGATTGGTTCGAACTCCAGGGCGAGAAGGAACGCCCGTTCGCCGCCGGCGAGACCCAGAAGGTCACCGTCAACGTCGCCGTACCGGCCGAGGTCAAGTCGTCGGACTTCAAGTTCCGGCTGCAGGCGATGAACGTCAACGACCCCGGCAACGACTACGCCGAGAGCGCCGTCGCCACCCTGGCCATCGCGGCTCCGACGCCGCCCAAACCCGGCAAGGTGTGGCCCTACCTGCTGGTGGCCGCGGTGCTGGTGCTGATTGTCGGCGGGGTCGCGGCCCTGTTGCTCTGGCCCAAGACCCCGCCGCCACCGCCGGCCACGGTCAGCATGCCCGACGTGACGGTCGCGCCACAGAACCAGAGCTTCGACATCGCGAAGGCCTTCCTGGCCGGCAAGGGCTTCACGACCGTGAGCCAGGCGCCGGCCGCCGCGGCCACCGGCGCGCCTCCGGGCACGGTGATCAAGCAGGATCCGCCGGCCAACACGGCCGAGCCTGCAGCCGGCATCGCCGCGTTGCCGGTCAAGCTGTCGGTCGATCCGGGCGTGCCGCTGCCGACCGGGCTGATCGGGACGCCGGTCGCCAGCGTCGGCAATCAGCTTTCCGCCTTCTCCGTTTCGATCGTCCAGCTTCGTGACGTCCACGTGTCCACCGACGCCTCGATCGGAATGATCGCCTCCTTCACACCCGGCGCCGGTCCCCTGGCCAAGGGCAGCGCCCTGACGGTCAACGTCCACAGCTATTGCCCGCTGTTCCGTTGCCGTTTCATCCGCCGGCGCTGGGCGGACCGCACGACCCTGGGGGACGCCCCCGAACAGGTCGGCCCAGGGCCGGGCCAGTAGGATGCTGGGCGCCGTCTTCGGTCACGGCGTCCTGATCGCCGCGCTGCTCATCGGGGCCGGCGGCGCGCTCGTCGCCTTGATCGTGCGGCTGGTGAAGGGGGATGGCGCGCCGCCGGCCTTGTTGCGGGCGCTGGAGACCTTGCTTACCGGCGCGCTCGGGGCGTTCTTCGCCCACACGTTCATCTATCTGATGCTTGCCGCCGGCCATCACAGCGACCTCGCGGTCACCCTCACCAGCCTGTTCTTCTTCATCTGGCCAGGGCTGGTGAACGTGATCTCGCTGATCGCCGTGCACCACCCGGTGATCGGCGAGGCGGCGCTGCTCTGGATCGCGTTGGCGGTGGGCGGCGCGGTGGGGGTGATGGACGGCCTGTGGGCCACCCACAAGTGGGCGGGCCTGGGCATCATCGGCTTTCCGCTCGACGTGACATGGGGCCTGGGCGGCTCCACCAACGGCGTGCTGCTGCACCTGATCAACACCCTGATCACCCGGCACGCCGACGGGCCGGACGAGATCCGTCACGAGGCGCACCGGTACATCAAGGGCTTCCGGATCAAGGAGGACTTCGCCTTCACCCAGGGCGCGGTGATGAGCGACATGGGCGAATGGACGCCCGCCAGCGACCTGTTCCAGCACGAGTCGCTGCACGTGTGGCAGAACCGGCTGCTGGGGCCGTTCTTCTGGTTCTCCTATACCGCCTGGATGCTGGTGACGCTGGTCCCCGCCCTGATCGCCGGCCTGATCGGCGGCGCGGTGGGCGACGCGCTGCAGTGGTGGACCTACTTCAACAATCCCTGGGAGGTGATGGCCTACGGCATCGCCAACCCAACCGGACGCACGGGCTGGAACAAGGCCGGCTGGCTCTGCTGGCCCTGGGTGGTGGCCGCCGCCCTGGCGCTGCCGATCATGGGCGCCATCGGCGTGCTGTTCGGCTTCCTGTTCCTGAAGGCCTACTGAGCCGCCGCCGTGCGCATCGCTATCATCGTCCTGATCGTGCTGGCGGCGGTGATGGCGGTCTATTTCGTCGCGGCGGGGACGGGTCACGTGCGGATCGGCGGTTTCGACGCGCCGGACAAGGACCACCCGGACGACTGGAACCCGCCGCCCATCGCCACCGGCCTGGGCGACCTGCTGGCCCCGTTCGCGCCTCACGCGCGGTTCGACGTGCAGACAGTGGCACTGGGTCCGGCTGCACAGAGAAGCCTCACGGCGGCAATGCCCACAGACCGAAATACCAGGATGGAGATCGCGCGGTTCGAGGTCTCTGCCTCAGGGGGTTTGGGGATCAGCTACAGCTGCGCGCACCAGGATGGCAGCGACTGCTCGCAGGTCCTGTGCCTTTGCCCGCCGGGCGGCATTGTCACCCCCGCCAGGCTCGCGCTGTGCCCACAGGCCTTCCGGGCCAAGGTGAGCGGCAGCGTGTGTTCACCGGACGCCAAGGCGAAGGGATCGCTGGTGATCTATCCCGAAGCCCGGACGGTGACCCTGTTCAACCTCGGCCCAGCGACGGTCCATGCCAGCATCAGGTAGTCCGAGTAGGAAACGCGAGGGTCCCGTACACGTCATCGGGGAGAGCCTCACGGACCCCGCTTAGGTGCGAACGCTCCGGAGCACCGAGATCAGGTTCAGCAGCGAGCCGATCGCCAGCAGCAGCAGCCAGATTATCCCCACGACGGCGATGACCAGCGCCCCGATGACGTCGGCGATGCTGCTCAGGAACGAGGGCGGGAAGGCGATCAGGAAGCTCACCAGCCAGGTGGCGCCGAGGGAAAGGGCGGTCAGGATCACCAGTCCCTTGTTGGCGAGAAAACGCTGCTGGGCGAGGAGGAGAAGCCCGCAGAAGGCGAACTTGAGGAACATGATGAGCGCCAGCGTGGTCTGGGCGTCGCCGGTGGGAAAGGTCCCCCACGCTGCGAGATAGGCCAGGGTGCCGAAGGGCACGGCGACCAGCAGCGTCACCATCAGCACCAGAAGCCCGAACGCCAGGAACGCGAGGCCGATCGCGCCGAGGCAGCCGAAGAACGACAGCACCAGGGCGACGATCCCCTGGATCCGCCCCACCAACCCGCGTGGCAGGATCAGCCCGAGGCCGATGACCGTGACCCCGAACAGCAGCAGCAGGTCGATGATCGCCAGGTAGCGGATGCCCCAGCCGGGCGTGGCGGGGTCGCCGAGCGCCGACACGGCGCCGTGCAGCATGGCCAGAGACCCCAACTCCACGAGCACCGCCAGCACCAGGGCGAACACTGCGAGCCAGAAGAACGGGGCGCGGAAACTGTCCACCAGCGCCTCCGCCTGGGATCTGGCCCGATGATAAAGTTCGCCGGCCCCCAATCAATAGCAGCGTTTGGCGATTTCCTGCCCCAATGATCAGCTACGTTTGTTCCGGTGGGGCGTTGAACTGTCGGGAGGAGGCAGTCGATGTCGACAGCTGTGAAGATTGGCGCCTACGTCGTCGGGTTCGGGGCGGCGGCGGGCAGTATCGTCATGGGTATAGTTAACTTCGCGGGGCACAAGCCGGTCCACAATTCTCTGCCGCTGATCGTGTTCGGCGTCCCGCTACTGGTCGCGATGATCCTGATGGTGGCCTGGAACAAGTCCGGGACACTCACCGCGGGGGCCGGCGACGCCGACACCGGCCTCTCGGCCAACTTCGATCTGGATACAGGCCAGTGGGTGATCGTCTTTGCGCTTGTGGTCGTTGGCGCGGTCGGCGGCGTCCTGACCGGTACGATGATCCACGGTTGAGGCGGTCGGGGCCCGCGGCGCGATTGCCTCGGCCCCGAACTCGTTCACTCTGAAGTCCGGCGCGGGTCCGCGTCGCTTGGAAGGCTGGGATGGGGCCGAACAGGGGCTGGGTGGTCTGGGCCGGGGGGATCTTTCTGATCCTCGGCCTGTTTCTGGTCTTCATGGCCGCCGGCTGGCCGGGGGGCCCCGACAGCTGCCTGCATGTCGTCAACGGCGTCCTGACCCCGGACGCCGACGGGCATTTGGACCAGTGCTATTGCGAGGCCTACAACTTCGACAAGGTGATGCGCAACGCGCCGGGCGTGCGCCAGCCGGTGAACACCTGGTTCAACCTCTATTCGATCGCCACCTCATTCATCGTGGCGCTGTTCGTCTACCTCGACCGGGTGGCGAAGCGGACCGACAACGTCATCCGCTCGGACAATCCGATCGCCGACGTCTACATCTTCGCGGTGCTGTTCCTGGGCCTCGGGAGCATGTGGTTCCACGCCTCCCTGACCACCGGGCTGGCGTGGATGGACGGCTTCTCGATGTACGTCTACGCCGCATTCCTGGTGTTCTACACCGTGCGGCGCTGGTGGAAGTCGGACCTGTTCTTCTGGATCGCGTACCCCGCGACGGTGCTCGCGTTCACGATCACCGGGGCGCTCTGGCACTGGCAATACAGTTCGCTGGTGCTCATCGTCACCCTCGTGGTCGCCTACCTCGCCCTCGAGTTCACGGTGGGCGGCCTCAAGCACAACGTTCTGCTCGGCACGTCCCTCACCTACTGGCTCTGGGGCCTTGCGGTGGCGTCAATCCTGGCGGCGACCGTGTTCTGGAAGCTCTCGCAGACCGGTGGGCCGATGTGTCACCCGTTCGATTTTTTCCAGCCTCACGGCCTGCTCTGGCATCCGCTCGCGGGCGTGATGGCCGTGCTGCTCTACTTCTATTGGCGGGCCGAACCCGCGGATCCCCCGCCCGCGCCGTAGCAGCGCCTGAGCAGGACGGCATCCGGAGCCGGCGGGGGAACGCCCCCACCGACTCCGGCTGTAGCCTTCGTGCTAGCGCTAGTCGCGTTGCGACACCCAGTCACCATCGGCGTCGTAGTAGCCGCGCGCAGGTCCCGCACGCCACTGGCCGTGGTCCCAGTAGCCGGGCTGCGGATCGGCGATCCAGTTGTGGTGGGAATCGTAGTGGCCGTTGTAGGCCCCGGAACGCCAGCGGCCCCGCGAATCGTACGACCCGGTCGCCGGACCTGCGATCCACCGCCCGCGGCCGTCGTAGTGACCGCTGACGGCGCCCGCAACCCAACGCCCGCGGGTGTCGTAGTAGCCGTTCACCGAAGCGGGGATCCACCGGCCCTGGCGATCGTAGTAGCCAGACTCCGAGCCGTTCGAAGTGCCAGCGACCCACCGGCCGTCGCCCGCGTAGTAGCCGTTGGGAGCGCCGTCCACCCAGTTGCCGTCGCGATCGAAGTAGCCGCGCGCGTTGGCGCGGTCGATGGCGTTCGCGTGCCATCTGCTGTCGCGGTCGTAGTAGCCGTAGGCATGGGTGCAGTCGGCGTCGGGCCGGGTCAGCTGATTGCCGACGATCGCGCCGCCGATCGCGCCGATCACCGCGCCGGCCCCACGATTGTCATGGCCGGCGATCGCCCCGCCAGCCAGGGCGCCCGCGCCCGCGCCCGCCAGGGTGCTGGCGGCCTGACCGTTGCGCTGCTGTTCGCAAGACTGGGCCATGGCGAATGAAGGGATGAGCGTCGCCAGGCAAAAGCCGGCGGCCAATAGGGTTCTACGCATTATCTTGGAAGTCTCCTGGAGCGATGAGTCGCGTCCCTGCCCGAGCAACGCGCCGAAGTGGCAAAGGTTGCCTAGGTCACCAGGAGCGGCGCATTGCCAGCCTGGAGCAAATCATACGAGCTATTCGGTGGCCGGCCCGCGTCTCGCAGCGTTGGCGCGCTGACTATTGTCGAGACGACGAGCCTTCGTCGGCGGGACCTGTCGGCGGCCTCGTCCCGTCTCGCCGGCGCGCCATGGCGGCCGAGACGGTGTCGGCGGCCTTGCGCACGCTGTCGGCAACCACGCCGTCCAGTTCGTTCATCCGCCGGGTGAATGCGGAGTCTGGTCCGATGCTCTCGTTGATCCTGCGCCCGAGCGATGCAAGTTCGTCCTGCAACCGGCGGCCCATCGCCTCGAAGTCCCCGGGGCCGCGGGCCTCGTCGCCGATGCTGGCTCGCACCGCCTGGGCGATGAACCCCGAGCGGGTCATCCCCTTGGCCTCGGCGGCGGCGTCGAGCCGCTGGACCAGGCGCTCGCCCATCGAGATGTTCACGCGGATCGGCGGATCATCGACCGCGACGTCGATGGGAATCGGCATCGCGCCGGTGGGCGCGACGATCCGCTCGATCGGCGTCGCCGAGGGCCAGGCCTCGCCGGCGCCCTCGATCGCTTCCAGGCGCGAGAGCAGGGTCTGTCGCGCATTGACCAGAAGCTGGGCCAGATCGGCCCCCTCGGCCGTGCAGCCGGGCAGATCGGGAAATTCCGCCCGATAGCCCGTGGCGGCGGCAGGCGCGACAAGCGCGACGTAAACGACAGTGCTCATGATTTCACTCCAGCGGAACCGTGGCTGGCATCAAGATTGTGTAGTTTTGCGCAATTTCAAGCCCAGGGAACGATGTTGGGCCCTGGGGCTTAAGGCTCTACCGCATGGGCGGTCGGAGGGCTTCCAATGTCAATTCTCGCATGGCTCGTTGTGGGCCTGATCGCCGGCTTCCTGGCCAGCAAGGTCATCAACAAGACCGGCTCGGGCCTGATCATGGACATCGTCCTGGGCGTCGTCGGCGCCGTGGTCGGCGGCTTCATCTTCAACTACTTCGGGCACTCGGCGGCGACCGGCATCAACTTCTACAGCATCTTCGTCGCCTTCATCGGCGCCGTGATCGTGCTGGTGCTTTACCACGCCGTGATGCGTCGCCGCTCGATCTGAACTCCCCGACTCTCAACCATCGGACATCAAAGGAGCTTGTGATGAGCAAAGAAGGCATGGAAGGCGCAACCCAGAAGGGCGTAGGCGCGGTCAAGGAGGCCCTTGGCAAGGCCGTCGGCAACGAGAGGCTGCAAGCCGAGGGCGTGGCCGACAAGGTTGCCGGCTCGGCCAAGGAAGCCGTGGGCAAGGTCAAGGACGCGGTTCACAAGGCGACCGACTAGGCCTTGAAATCGACTCGAGACGCGGCCGCCGGTTCGCCCCGGCGGCCGTTTTCTTGTGAGGGGTGCGGCGATGGCTCGGGAAGGTCGGACAACGAAGGCGACAGCGCCGCGCGATCGCGCGGATCGTCTGCGGGAGACGCGCAACCTGAAGATGGCGCGCTCGGCCCACGCCTATGTCCGCGGCAGCACGGTCAAGTTCTACGAGTGGCTGGAGGCGAGCCCCAGCTCGGTTCCGGAGGGGCCCCCCGTGTGGATCTGCGGCGACTGCCACCTGGGCAACCTCGGCCCGCTTGCGGACAGGAAGGGGCGCGTCGCCGTCCAGATACGCGACCTGGACCAGACCGTGATCGGCAATCCGGCCCACGATCTCATTCGCCTCGGCCTGTCGCTCGCCTCTGCGGCGAGAGGGTCCGACCTGCCCGGCGTCACGACCGCCCACATCCTGGAACACCTCATGGTCGGCTACGAGACCGCGCTGGCGGGGGACTTCGACGCCGAAGGTGAGTCGGCGCTGCGGCCCGACAGCGTTCGGGGACTGCTGGATCGGTCCGTTCGGCGCCGCTGGAGCCATCTGGCCGCCGAGCGGCTGGACACCGTCGAGCCGGTGGTGCCGCTGGGGAAGAATTTCTGGGCCCTGACCACGGAAGAGCGCCAGGCCCTGCGGGGGCTTTTCGACGAAGAGGCGGTCCACGCGCTGCTCACCATGCTGCAGTCGCGGGACAGTTCCGACCCGGTGACGCTGGTGGACGCGGCCTACTGGATGAAGGGGTGCAGTTCGCTCGGCCGGCTCAGGTTCGCCGCCATGGTCCGGATCGGCGAGGGCAAGTCCTCGATCCTCAGCCTGGTGGACCTGAAGGAGGGGGTGACCGCCGCGGCGCCCCGAGCCCTGGACATCAGCATGCCGCGCGACAACGCCGTCAGGGTCGTCACCGGCGCCAAGGCCCTCTCGCCCAACCTCGGCCAGCGGATGCTGGCGGTCCGCCTGCTCGACAAGCCGGTGATCATGCGCGAACTGATGCCCCAGGATCTCAAGCTGGAAACGGGCGCGCTGACCCCGCAAAAAGCGACCACCCTTGCAGCCTACCTCGCCGCCGTCGTCGGCAAGGCGCATGGGCGGCAGATGACCCACCAGCAGCGCGAGCAGTGGCTGGCCGAGCTTTCCAGGGCTCGCTCGACCTCGCTGGATGCGCCGAGTTGGCTGTGGTCGTGCGTGGTCGACCTGCTCGGCATTCACGAGCGGGCCTATCTGGAACACTGCCGCGCGTTCGCGCTTTCCAGGGCCGCCTGAGCGCGCGCCAAGTCTCGGAGCGGCCGACGGCCGCAGAAGGAAGCGACCTTGGACATCACCCAACTGATACTCGACGACCACCACGAACAGCGCCGCCTGTTCGCCATCCTCGACCAGATCGACGACGCCGACACCCAGAGTCTCCGGGTGGTTTGGGGCCGCTTGGCCGCGTTCCTCGAAGTACACGCGGAAGCCGAGGAGCAGCTCTTCTATCCGGCCTTGTTGAAGCGTGGAGAAGGCGCCGGCGGCAAGCCGAGCGCGGCCGCGGAGACCAAGGACGCGATCAAGGACCACAACGAAATCCGCGACGCCGTGGCGGAGGTCGAGAAGCACAGGCCGGGCTCGGCCGGATGGCGGAAGGCCGTCGCCGACGCGAACGAGGCCAACGGCGATCACATGGCCGAGGAGGAGCGCGAAGGCCTGACGGACTTTCGCCGGAACGTCCCGCTCGACCTGCGTCACGAGCTGGCCGTGCAGTTCGCCGCGTTCGAGGCCCGGCACGTGACGGGCGTACGGGCGGTCGACAAGGACCCCAAGGCCTACATCGAGGCCAACTCGTGATCCGCAATCCCTGGATCGGCGTCGGCCTGAGCGCCTGGTCCCTCGGGATGGAAGCGGCAACCGTGATCACGCTTCGGACCTTGAAGATCGGCGCTGGAGGCGCGGCGGCGGAAGCGGAGGCTGAGAGAATGATCGCCGAGAAGATCGACGCCGGCCTGGCGCTCTCGGCCCTGGCCCTGACGGGCGGCCTGGGCGCCACACCGCATGGCGCGGCCTCAAGAGCGCTCACGCACCTTCGGCGAAAAGTCCGCGCCAATCGCCGCCGGCTCTCCAAGGGGTGAGGCTACGTCGTTCGGGGGGGTGCTCGGCCAGGCCCGGGCAATCGTTCTTGGCCCCGACCTGACCGGGAGGCCAAGCCGGGGCCGGTCAACGGCGGCGACCCCGAGGGACGGGAGAGCGGTCGCCGTTCATCAACGCGGTCTCCAGTGGAGCATCGCGCCTGAAGCCGCGCTGAGGCGGACATTCACGACGGGTTCAGCGGGGGCGTTCGTTCAGCCCGACGAGAGAGGCGCGAGGGGCCGCCGACCCGCGGCGCAAGCGCAACCATAGCGCCGCCGCGGCGTTGGTGTGGGGCGCAGTTCTCAATGCGTAACCCCCCGGCGCTCCGATTGCGGTGCGGCGGACAAAGGCCCCATCCCCATGAGCAAGATCATTATCGCGCTGGCCGTGGCCGGCGCCGTGGCCGGTTTCGCCGCGCCCGCGTCCGCAAGCCGTGTCGGCGGCGCACTCGTGGGCGGCGCGAGCGGGGCCGTGATCGCCGGGCCGCCGGGCGCGGTTGTCGGCGGCGTCATCGGCGCGGTGGTCGGCGGCCCGCATTCCCATCACCACCGCAGAACCTACAGGGACGGCCACCGCCGGTACTACCTGAGCCATCACACCCGCCACTATTACTAGGACCGGCCATGACCAAGGTGATCCACCTCGAAAAAGGCGCCGAGCCGCCGGAAGGCGCGAGCTGCCTGACGGTCGCCAGAGACGTCACTGGCGGGTTCTTCGTTTCCAGCTCGGACACGAGCGACGCGACGCCCTCGGACTATCCGGTCTCGGAGAACGATCGTACGGCCGCGATCGAGAGGGCGAGCGCTCACGCGGATCGTTTCAAGATCCCCACCGTCTACGTGGTCGCCTGATCTGCCCGAAAATCTGGCTCGGGCCGCGGCGAGGAGTCACTGGGCGTCCCCGACGGCGCCAGGATTGCCGGACGCTGCAATGAGTCGCCACGCTGCGGTCGTAAAGCCTTATGGTCGCGCGCTAGCGAGGCTTGCATGAACGACGCAGACGAGTTGAGGCTCTTTCTCATCGCCATCGCCGAACTGGCCGACGACAACGGCGAGGCTGCGGAAGGCGCCGTACGGGATCGGTGCGGAGACGGCTATCGCGCGCTGTGGAACAAGGCCACCGACCTTCGGTACCTTAAGCCGCTCGCCGAACCGGACTCCATCGCCCTGACCACAATGGGCCGCTTTGCAGCGGGCACCCTCGGCTAACGGTCGAGCCTTTCCTTCCGTCTTCGAGCTCCCTGATCCTCCAGCGGGTCAGCTGAGTCCATTCGCGGTCGGGGCCGGCGGCGGCGGGCAAAGGTCGATCGTGAACCAGCGCTCGTGCAGCGCACCCTGATGCAGCCGCGTGCACAGCGAGTCGCCCTCCGAGATGGCGCGATAGATCGAGCCCGGCACGTCCTGCCAGTGCAAGCCGGTCAGCGGCCCCCACGCCGACAGCTCCACCGTGTAGCTGGTGCTGCGGCCATGGGACACCTGCATGGCCATCACCGTCGCCCGGTACGGGTCGCCGGGGCTGGTGTCGAACCGCACGTCGGCCTGGGTCGCCGCGCCGTAGCCCAGGAAGGCGCCGAACAGGGTCACGTAGAGCAGGAGCTGGATCGGCGTCTGGATCGGCCGGCGCAGCCAGGCCGCCGCTGCGAACCCCGCCGCGCAGGCGCCCGCGGCGATCCAGCTCGGTCCGAAGTCGATCAGGTCCATCCCCACCGCGCGGAAAAACAGCGCGGCCGCCGGGATGCCGGCCAAGGGGTTGAGCCCGGGCCTCGGCGCGCCGCCGCGCCGGGGCCGGCTCATGATCACGAACAGGTCCGGCGCCCACAGGGTGATCGCCAGCGGCGCGAACGCCACCGCGATCGCCAGGGCCGTGAACCA